>WNFH01002509.1_pt1 | contig 12839 bp, 23 predicted proteins | sample 5400411 | NCBI WGS metagenome assembly WNFH01 (sample SAMN13153347, study PRJNA577476) | soil metagenome | isolation source: 200 cm saprolite under Douglas fir tree site 2 hole 3 | place: USA:California | collected 2015-04-18
GACAAACTCGGAGCGATTCGCATCCCTGCACGACGTTGCAGCAGAGTTACTGTACCGCTTGGAGCTGGAGTTCGACGTCGAGCGCACGGAGGGGCATGGTCTCGACCCCGAGCTGGAAGAGGGCTGCAAACTGGCGCGCCCGAGCGTAACCCTCGTGCCGCGGGACGTCGGTGCCGCGCCCATTGTCGTTGCTTTCTCGGCCTTCCCCGGGCTCCGAGTCCGTTTCGGGCGCTGGTGGACGACTGCTTTCCCGATCTGCGGATGCGACGCGTGCGATGAAACGGCCGATAGCGAAACCGAACGTTTGAAGTCACTGATCGACAACCTAACCGCGGGCCGCTTTCGGGAAGCCATTCGGATTCCCCCTGATCGAGCTGCTTCGCAGAAGTCTGAGTTTTGGTCCGCCCGGGAGCGCTGGTCACGACAGTCGCCTCTTGATCAAGCTCGCGCTCGACAGCTAGTTGCAGCAAGTGACCGGTCCGCGTACGACTGGAGGCCGTGGCCCAAACGGAGTTGACGCTCTCTATTAGCCATCTGGATGAACCCATGGATACGCTCGTTTAACCCTGCGGACTTGTTCAATGTCTATGTCAGATTGGGAAGAGCTCACAACTTGCCTGAAACGTCTTTTGGGGTCAACGGTACTGGCTCGCCGTTGCAGGGAGCAAGCAGTGCTCGGCCAGATCCAGATGAAGCTTGTCGAATTCGTATAAGACCTGCGCTGCCAACGCCATAGCGCCTTGCCGATGGCTGCCTTGGCGTGGGCGACAACGAGCGCGCAAAGAAGGCCCTTCAGCGGGCCATTGATCTCGCTCCGGAAGACTCACTGCTCGACGCCGGATCGAAAGCGCCCTTGCTATCCGATGAAACCAGAAATTTCAGCATCACCTGTCACTCGCCTGTGATCGGTGCTGAGCACCAAATGCGCTTCCAATCCTACAAGCGGACTTCGGGGGCGTCAGGACAACTCTTTCTGATTAGCGTCATACCGAAGAGGCTAGGTATCGCCATGATCGGGAACAAAACCTCGATTCTCCGCGGAGTCGAGAGATCCCAAGCCGATCGCTGAAGCAGCAAAGAGGTTAGCCGTCCTCACAACCACCGGAAAAGATCAACAACCTCGAACGACCGATCGAAAGTTTCGACCACCCTCAGGCTCAGAGCTCACAGGCGGCTGCAAGACTGTGCGACGTTGGTTGCCTTTTGCCCTTAACTCCGAGCGGCATCGGCCTGCGGAATGGCTGCGAGCGCGAGACCTGGCACTCTCGTCATTCTTACTTGGTAGCTGCTAGCGCAATCCCGGGCATATGACCAAGAGGGGATGCGGCATCACGCACTGAAAACTTGCCGATCCACCTGGCCCAGAGGTGCACCAATGTCCAAAGCTAGCTTTCGCAGCCAAATGGACGCCGGGTCGTGGGCCACGCGGCGTGGATGGAACAGGTACTCCTGGTATTCTCCGGGATCTATAGGAGGCGGAAGCACAGCTAGTGACAATGGCCTTGCCAGAGACTCAGCCAAGCGTTTGGGAACAAATGCCACCAGATCTGCTTGAGCTACCGCTTGAAGGGCCTGTAAATAGCTGGGAACCCGCAGCACAATCTGTCTCGCTAGCCCCTCTTGCCGAAGCCAGCTATCTACCGGATCTTCCTTCAGCCCTCTACCGACAACCGCTACGTGCCTCGAACTGAGGAACGCTTTGAGGTCCTTCATTCTCGATACGGATGGATATCCCTTGCGTACGACCGTAACCTCCGTGTCAGTGAACAGAGTCTCGCGCTCAAATCCTGCAAGTTCGTTTATGGAGCAGGAAATCAGCAGATCAATGGACCCTAAGCGCTCAAGCTTCATCGACGCCGCACTCTGCCATGGCAAAACATCCAGCTTGACGCCCGGCGCCTCGGAATGCACACGGTTGACCAGGGCCGGGACAATAAGGTGGGCAACGTGGTCCTGCATCATGACCGAGAAGCGCCGAGAACTTCTTCTGGGCTCAAAAGAATCGGCCACAAAGAGAGTTTGAACTCGCTGCAAAGCTTCCGCCAACGACTCTCGCAAACCGGTCGCTCGCGGCGTCAACTCCATCCGCGAGCCCACCCGCACCAGCAGAGGATCAGCTAAGAGGTCTCTGAGCCGGTTCAGGGCATGGCTAGCCGCTGGCTGTGAGAGCCCAAGCTTGCGAGCGGCGCGACCGACATGGGCTTCGGAAATCAGCGCGTCCAGTGCAACCAGCAGATTGAGATCGATCGCGGATAAATTCATGGCATGAATTGTGAACATATCATCAATCAATTAGACGAATCAAGCCGGCCGCTGCAGACTCGTTCGGAGGAGGACCCCTGCGCAAACTCGAATCCTGGCTGTTCCTCAAGCGGGCGAGATGAGTGCTCGGTCGGAATCGAATGTTTCCTCGACTGGCAGCAGTAGCATCTGCGGCTTGTGCGCTTCTAGCGCAAACGACGCCGCAAGTTTCCTCCTGACCAAACATTCCAGCACGGAGTCTCACCATGACAGAACTGAAATCGCGTCATTTGTTCACTATCACCATGAAGCTCCCTCCCATTCTAGAGTTGGGAGACACCCCTGCGGGCACTCGTCGCGTGTTCACTGTTTCCGGAGGAGAATTTACCGGCGATCGGCTTCGAGGGGAGGTCTTGCCACAAGCAGGTTCGGACCTGTTGTTAGTTCGTGCAGACGGGTCTTTTCAGCAAGATGTGCGCCTGATCCTGCGAACCGACGACGGAGCGCTGATCCTCATCACTTATCGTGGAATACGGCATGCTTCGCCGGAGGTGAGTGCTCGGATCGCTCGCGGTGAACGGGTTACTCCATCGGATTATTACCTCCGAACAGCGCCGTTTTTCGAAACCTCGGCGCCAAGGTACGCCTGGTTGAACAAGATCGTGAGCGTCGCAATCGGCGAAAGGCAATCTGACGGAGTCACCTACGAGGTCTTTGAGATTCTCTAGTCCTAGCTTAGTGCGTAAGCGTCCGAAGTTGGCCGTGGTGACGAGCCGCATGGGCATTCAAGTGTCCGCTAAGGAATGATGTGTAAGCGGTAAGGGAGATGCATCTAGCAGATGGGTCTGCCAGGGGAATCGCGCAGTTTTTTGCGCTCTACTGGGACCAGCCTTTATAGTAGCGGCATGAGCCGCATACAATTTCACAAGATCTGGGTACAGCAGTGCCGGGCGACCCGCGGCATTAAAAGGCGATTTGGCGTCAAGAGCGCGCTCGACTATCTTCTCGGGGAGAAGCTCATGAACTTTGCTGATGCGGCAGAGCAGCATCCGGAGTTTGCCGCCGAGCTTCCACGGTTTCAAGCCGCGGTGTGGAACATCTTCAACCCCTACGAGCTTGCAGGTTATCTGAGTGGCCTTAAGCCTTCGAGGAGAAAAAAACTGCAAGAGCTTCTCTACGTTGACGGTTCCTCGGGGTCACGCAGGGCAAGCTAGACCAAGTCCGTAGTTCCTCACGTAGAATCAGCAGACAGATAGATCGCGCCTGCCCAGGGGTTCGCTTGACCGTAAGCCTGGAGTCTCACAATGACTAGCGAAACCGCACGTGAAATCTCTACCAATCCCGAAGTGCTCAAGAGGCTCGCGAAGTACCTCGCGCAGCAATGTTTTCGCAATACCGTGCTCGAGGATCTGCATGCCGGGATTACTCCGGACTCGCAGATCGGCGACTACACAGACGTGGTCGTCCGGTCACCCTACGGGGAGATTCCCTGGCCAAGCCTTTCGCGGCTGAACGACGAGGAAATGAAGGCGCTGATGATCGATGTTGTGAACAAGACGTACCACGCACTGATTGTCCTGTTCGACGACCGGCTCGGCGGCGAACTGATCAAGATCTTGGCGCAGCGAGATTTTTTACCTCATTGGAACGAGCCGACCTTGACCACGACGGGCTGAGGCCGAACGAACCTCTCACGGCGCGAATCGGCGCAACGGACGGCAACCATGCGTGCTGTGCTCTGGGAGGACGGTTCCGTTCAGCCTGCCGACCCCGATTTGGGTTTCCAGTTGCCGGGAAGCAATTCGTGGAGGTGAGTGATCTTGATCGAGGAATGATGTGGACACTTGGGAGTTTAGGAATTGATTTCGTCAGTGTAGACGTCTTCGGTGAGCGCTTTGTCGATGGCTTGGTCGAGTCGGGTCAGTAGTTGGGCCAAAGTCTCGCCTCGGCGGCGCACCAGCATGGCCAAACTGTTGTGTCCGTCGGTGGCGGTGGCGACACAACCAACGGGGCGAAGAACGCCGACAGTAATTTCGCCGTAGGTAATCAGGTCGGCGAGGTTGGGAAGGGACACCGGAATCACTGCGGAGGTCTTGGCAACAACCTTCTTGTCTAGGCTGCGGGTTCGATTGCGGACGGCACGCTTGCGGCGATGTTCCAAGGCAGCAGCTCCTCGATGCGAGTGATAGGGTGGTCAGCGATGCGGGTGAGGATCTCGCGCAGGTAGGCTTCCGGGTCCAATCCGTTGAGTTTCGCCGAGCCAACCAAGCTGTAGATCGCGGCGGCGCGCTCGCCTCCAGCGTCGGACCCCGCGAACAAGTAGTTCTTTCGACCGAGAGCGACTGCCCGCAAGGCACGTTCAGCAGCATTGTTGTCAATCTCGAGGTGACCGTCGTCGCAGTAATGAGTCAACGCCTTCCAGAGCCCGAGCGCATAGCGAATAGCCGCCGTCGTGTCCGACTTGCGGGAGAGCTTCGACAGCGACAGTTCGAACCAGTGGTGCAGCGACTCGAGCAAAGGACGAGCTCGGGTCTGCCGAACTTCCCGACGCTCATCGGGGGGGCGACCGCGGATCTCGTTCTCGATCGCGTACAGCGCTCCGATTCGTTCCAGTGCTTCCGCCGCAATCGGCGAAGCGTGCGCCTGTTGCAAGTCGTAAAACTTGCGTCGCACGTGCGCCCAACAGGCCACTTCTTGGATGCGATTGCCTTCGTACAGCTGATTGAATCCCGCGTAGGCATCCGCCTGCAGCGAACCATGAAACTCCCTCAAATGGCGCTGGGGATGTTCGCCCTTGCGATCTGGTGAATACGCGAACCAAACCGCCGGTGCCCTGGGGTCACCCGCCGGGCGATCATAACGCACGTACGTCCACAATCGTCCCGTCTTTGTCTGACCGGTGCCCGGCGCCAGCACCGGTACCGGCGTGTCGTCGGCATGGAGCTTGCTCGCGGTCATGACATAACGACGCAGCACTTCGACCAGAGGATCGAGGAGTTGACTACTCCCGCCTACCCAATCGGCCAGCGTCGAGCGTTCCAGTTCGACTCCGGCCCGGGCATAGATCTCCGCCTGGCGATACAGCGGAAGATGATCACAGTACTTCGAGACCAACACATGAGCCAGCAGTCCCGGCCCGGCCAGCCCGCGCGCGATCGGCCGGCTCGGTGCCGGTGCTTGCACGATCTGTTCACAGTTCCCGCAGCTCAGCTTCGGCCGTACATGCCGGATAACATGAAAGTATGCCGGCACATACTCCAACATCTCCGAGACGTCTTCGCCCAGCGGACGCAGTTTCCCGCCGCATCCCGGACAGGCTTGCTCTTTCGGCACATGGGTACGCGTGATTCGCGGCAAGTGGCTGGGCAGCGGCCGCCGCGCGGGTTTCTTGTGCGCAATAGCATCCGCGGTTGTACCCCGTGCGCTGTCCGCCGCCGGCTCGCTCTCCGCCTCTTGTGCTTGCACCAGATCTTCCAGTCGCAACTCCAACTGTTCGATCTGCCGCTGCAGCTTCTCCGACTTGCGTCCGCACTGCATCCGCTGCAGCTTGGCCAGCAGCAGTTTCAGATGCTCGATCTCACTCTCTCGCGACTGCAGCCGCTGCGCGGTCGTGCAATAGCGCTCGTGGATTTCCACCAAGAGCGCGCGCAATGATTCCGCATCCAGAGAATTTAGATCAGGAAGGATCCCGAGCGGCACAACCATGGCGCGAGTATGCCATGATCTGTGCTTCTGTCGAATACAAAATTATCGATGTTATCCACAGCCCCGCTTCCGCCAGCGCGATGGTTCCTCCGTACAGGCGCTCCGGCTCGGGAATCACACAACTCTCCCGCGCGGCTCAATCGCACGGTTCGCCGGGTAGCGGGTCGAAATGGCTTGAATGCTTGATGATTAACCCGGTAATCTCCTGTGCGGGTTTACGGCCCATCATTCTCGCGATGGTGCGGGCGAGCTGACCACCGTGTCGAGGACCTTGGGGTAGACGAATGTGTTCGTGGCCCCCCCAAATGAATCCGTACTCTTTACCCCTAGTTTGTTCACAATTGACCAGCTTTCCGTTTTGCAAAGCTTCATCATGCGGGATGAAATCCAAAGAGCTGACGCCCCAACAGGTACTGGCGTTCCCCTGCCTCACCTGTGGAGCTAAGCGCAGAGAACGCTGTGAGCTGAGCATTGAGATGCCCGTACAGACCCGCATAGGAATCGACGTTTGAACGCAACCGATGGCTTAACAGATCCTCTAAGAGCAGGCTTACGATGCTGAATCCAGAATCCGCCCGCGAGACTTGTGGCCCTTCTCGGGCAGTCGGAAGCGCGGCGCCGGATACTGGGCGATACCAACACTCAGCATGTACCACCACCGAGATTTTCGACAAGGGGAACATCCTCAAGCTATGTCCCAATCGCAGTTGTCCCAACAAAGGCGCTAATTGGTCCCTGCAAGAGACACTCACTTAGCGAATCTTGTGAGCTTTCAGCCAATCCAGTTCCCGTTTCTCTTGCACTTGCTCATATTCCAGTTCTGCTCCTTCCCCGGCAACATTAAGAGGATCCATCTCGTCGGCATATCTGGGTATCTTCCTGAACTCGAGGCCGTCCAGTATCTGCAGTGCCACTTCGTTTAGCTTTTGCGACGAAAGTGCGAATGCTTGCGCACCCATAGCCGCGCTAGCCAATCGTGGCGCACCGAAATAGCCCGGCCATCGGTTGACCTTGGCAATCCGCACTAGATCGGAAAAGTTCCTACCGGTTAAAGATTCAGCTTCCCGGTAGTCTTGGGGCACGAACTCGGGACGTAGAAATAGAATTTGACTTTGCTCGTCCGCTCCCGCATGTACAGTGAATCCTTCCTCCTCAAGCTCCTTGGTGGAAAACATTTTGTCCTCGATTCCGCAGCATAAGAACACAGGTTTCAAGCCGAACAGATGCACCATGGTGCCGCCGTAGAGATCGTGGAAATAGTCCGAAGCCTGGTTGAGCGCCTTGTGGTGGTTTGGCGCGCCATGATTGTGGACGAGAAACACCCAGCGAAAGCCCTGTTCTCCGAGCTCGTTGGACAAGTCCATGTAAACCGCACGCAGCGTCGCCATACGAATCGGATAGCTTCCGGGAAATACCCGCTTGCCGCCGATCGTGTTGGCCGGGTCATTGCCGAGCGGAATTTGCGGAAACAGGACCACCGTCCAGCCAGGTCTGGCGACAATGGCCTTTGCCAATTCCTGTGTGTATGCATCGATGGCATAGCCATCAGTATAAGAGGGAAGGTAGGGTCCGTGTTCTTCCAGAATTCCGCCGGGAATCAAGACGACGGTCCTTTGGAGATTGAGGGCCTGGATTTGCCGCGTGTTCATTTCGGCGATCCTGAAGACCTGCGCAACAACTTGCTCACTCAAGAGCATCACGCCTGCTAGTAGTGTTCCCGCAGCCAAAAGACGCTGACTTCGGTTCATGAGTTGCTCCCCGATCCAGATTGTAAATTGCGAAGCGTAGCCTAAGTTGAGACTGGCAGCAATGGGCGGGAAAATCGTGGGCCAAGGCTTGGGTGGTCGGCAAACAGGAAGCTATGCGCTCGTTGTCGCAAAATCACCTTCACCTAACACCCGGGTTGCTTGAGTCTATGAATGCTAGGTGACCATGCAGCGGGAGTAGGGTCTGGGAGGTGCTGGGTTCACGGAGCTATTTCGCCTGCCTTCTCTGCGATCGGCCGGGCGCAGCGCACCAGGGAGAGGAGGAACTTTCCGGGCTCCTCGGTCATCGGCATGTGCGCCGAACGCTCGAACCAGATGAGGTGCTTCTCCGGCGCTTTCACCGTATCGAACCAGGTGGCAGCGACCTCTGAATTCACGTTCCGGTCGTGGCGGCCCTCAAAGAGGATCAGCGGAACTGAGAGCTTATTGGTCATAGTGAGATCGAGCGCGACCAGCTCGGGGAGCAGATAGGCGGTTGCGAACTCATTGCCATCCCAAATACGGCGAATTTCCTGGTCGCTGTAATCTGGGGAAAGTTGGGCGAGCGCGCTATCGGCCGAGTTGTCGCGCCGGTAGGCCATCACGCCGCCGTAATAACCGACCCATTTGCGCTCGACGTAAATGTCCTTGATAGGGATGATCCGGCCGGGGGCGGCGTAGGGGGCGATCGCCTCGAGCTCGCGCACCGCCTCGGCATTGCCCGCGCGGCGCGCGGCGTCCATGGCGAAGCGCCAGCCTCGACGCTCGCTCTCGGGTCCGTCGATCAGCTGGCCGACGCCTATATAGGCGTACAGCCATTCGGGGTGATGCTCCGCGAGCTGCAAGCCGAGAAAGCTGCCCCAGCTGTGGCCGAGGACGAATATCTTGTCCTTGCCGAGCTCCCTGCGGACCCAGGCGGCCATTTCCTCGGTGTCGGCGATCATGCGCTCGCGGGTGAGGGTCGGCGCGATCGTGGCAGGATCGGTAAGGAGATGGGTCTTGCCGGCGGCGCGCTGGTCCCACTGGACGACCGTGAAATACTCCTCCCAGCCGCGGGAGAACCACCAGCTCATCGGGATCGAGACGTACCCTGGTCCGCCGTGGATCAGCAGCAGCACCGGGTTCCTGCGGTCGGTGCCGCGAATCGAGACCCATTGATCGATCCCGCCGATCCGCACTTTCTCCAGCCGCTCCACCCCATTGGGCGTCACGATCTTGCGCGCATTTGCGATGATCGCGGTCGCCTCAACGCGGCTGGCGGGTTTGGCTCGCTCCTGCGCCCGAACGGTGGCGAGTACGGCGAGAAAGGTGAGCAGGTTCGGGATCAGCCTCCTGAGGGCCTTGATCGCATAAGGGTGATCACTCTTGCGGGTTCGTGACACGAGTCTCTCCTGCGCTATTCCAGTCGCTAGCGGCCGCTATCTTCCTTCTTGTAGCGAATGTCGACTTGACCGGAGACGATCACGGAAGCCTCGGCGCCATCGTTCACGTGTAGCAGATACGCGTCGCGCCAAATGTAGGGCAGCTCTTCGGAAAGGAAGCTAATCAGGCCTTCGCGCGACACTCGCCCGCCTCCTGGATGATGAGTTCATGGTCGAGCGTGCCTGGGAGAGCGTTCTCCATGACCCCTATTCTCGCTCAGGCGGGCCACCTCGGCACACACTCTCCAAGCTCTAGTCTGGCAGCGACGCTTTCCACGGGCCGCCGGGTCCCAGAAGAAGGAATCGTTCGTCTGCGCAAGATCCCTTCCACCATCGGCATCAGGAATTCGTCCAGCGCGCTCACCACGTCCTGCAAGGACGCATCTCCTTCCAGTCTGCTCTTCCGCAAAAACGCCCGCCACTGCGCTTGCTTCGCCGGGCCCGCCGAAAACTCCGGCGTAGGAGCGAAAAGACCTGGCCCTGAACCGCAACGCCCTGTGATTTTCGGGTTGTATTATAGATACCCGTTGCTCCAAGGTCATCCGTATCGGGCCCAGTACCGTGTAGCCGCGGGCCTCCCAAATTTTGCGTACAACAGCATCACGAGCGTGCCTCATATTGCCAACTGGTTCATCCGGTACTTCCGGAGTTCGGGCCGCAAGATTTCCCACATTCTCCGAAAGCACCCTGTCCATTTTGGGGCTGTACTCACGACTATCTGACGAACGAGACAGGGTTTCGACCGCCTGAAGTTCCCGGTCTGGATGATCTTCTAAGCGACGCCGACGGGTGTGCCGCGCTGCGTCCTGCCATAGTACGAAGGTGACGAGAAATGCAATCGCAAACAACAACATGTGGGGCGCAGCTCTTGTTGGAATGCAGCAGAGATCATCATAATTGTCGTAAAGTACCTTCTCGGAGTACAACCCGTGCAAGCAATGAAAAGGGGAGAATCCCCGGTGCTTGGGCAAGCTTCTGGCGTGTATCGTGAGAAGCCAGTGTCACCAATGCTACGACGTCATTTTGTCTCTGCTTGGTTTCACCAGAAGCCATCGGGAGTTGCAAGGCAGACCGCGGTTGTTCCCGATGCTTGCGCAGATCTGATATGGTTCGGCGGCAATCTGTTGGTCGCAGGACCAGACCATCAGGTCCGTTTCGAGTCAGTCCCGCCAGGAGCAACCGTTGTTGGGATGAGATTCCAGCCAGGTGCCGTAGCGGTGTGGCTGGGTGTGCCAGCCTCTGCGATCGTTGGTGCACGCATTCAGCTAGATTGCTTCTGTAAGGGTCAGGCACAAGAATTGATCGATTTGATAGGGGACACTCGGGATCCAGCAGTTGCTGCAAGGCGGCTCGAAGCAGCCCTAGAAAAAATTACCGGAGATCTTGCGTCACCGGCCAACTCTTCCAGGATAATTCTTGAATCCCTGACCCAAACTCGCGAGGCAAGAGGCTCTATTACACGGCAATTAACATCGGCATTGGGGACGAGTGAGCGCACACTTCGGCGGCACTGCGAGCAGGCATTTGGCTATGGTCCGAAAACCCTGGATCGCGTACTTCGCATGCAACGATTCCTGGAGCTAGCGAAAACCCATCGTGCACTCGATCTTGCTAATCTTGCTGCGGCTGCTGGATATGCGGACCAGGCCCACTTGAGCCGGGAGGCGCGCCGCTTAGCCGGACTGACCCCAGCGACGATTCTCGTTCAGTTCTGCGGATCCGGCAGCATGCGCGGGTCGCTAAACCCATAGAACTTGCCGGTCGAGCACGCTACCGAAAAGCATTTTGTATCCTTAAGAGCGCGCGAGAAGTGGCCGTTTCGTTCAAGACAGGGTGCCGCCTGAGATGCGGAACTTAGAGCGGTATCACGCTGGCGAACGAGGCTAGCTGCTGGGAAGTGAGTCGATGTACCCAACCCAAGAGGAGGACAAATTGGAGATCGTCTTAATTGATAAGTTCATCGTGCCTGAAGAATCGAAGCCCAGATTCCTTGAGGAGGTGCGCAAGTCCGCGACTTTTCTTAGGACGTTGCCTGGATTTATTGAGGGCTTCATCTGCGAAAAGACGGACGGCGAGACCCGCCATAACGTTATGACCACAGCCGTATGGAAGGACGAAGAGGCGTTTCAGGGCGCGAAGAAGGCGGCGGCGACGGAATTTCAGAGAATTGGGTTCAACCCTCAGGAAGTGATGAAGACACTCAAGGTCGAAATCGAGAGAGCAACGTATCGGCGATCGCCCTATTGAGTTCGGCGAATGCCAGACTGAATACTGCCCTCATGGCCGCCGCTTGGGGATTTCAAGGGTTGGTCAATTCTGCAATCTACTTCGGCATCGGAGCGGTGATAGGTAGGTTGCTGTGGAAATAAACGTGACCCACTACCGAATTTTCGGCAGTGACATGACAAGAAAGATTTTCATATTGCTTGGGCTGACGGCCAGCATTTTCTTTGTGGTCGAACCGAGCATAATGGTGGGCTGGCTCTTGATTGCCGCGCTTATCGTGTCACTGGTCTTCACCGTCCACTTTTTAAACAAGAGTTCAAACTGACCCACTACCAAAACTTCGGCTGGCTGGATTGCAGTTGAACACTGATATTCTATGGACTATCCATGAATCCATTCTGCCAAATCCGAGTACGTATCCAAGTGACAGCGGCGTAGGTAACGCTGCGGCAAACTTGCCGTGGCCCCATTCGGCACGAAGCGGATTGACAAGCGGCTTATCCTGAAGGCAACTCGGAGAGCAGGCGAGCTAGTTGATGGACATTTTTGCAGATATATTTGTCGGCGCCTTGAGTTTGTGGGTGGTGCTCTATCCTCTCAACTCAGGTAAGCCGTTGCGTTATCGTCCTGCACGATCAAGTATCCCTTGGCGCACCGTCGATCCCATCGCACAACAAATCCTGCAAGTGTTGCTCTTTGCCACATCTATTTGGTGTTGGTTTGACCTTTTCTTTCGACTGAAGCACAGACGCTAGCTGTGGAAATCAAACTGACCCACTACCGAAAACTGACCCACTACCAAGACTTCGTTGGCATTGCATAGGGGAACACTGACATTGTAAGCCGTTGTTTTTGTGAACTTATTCATGAACGCCTCTTGCCAAATCGACTACGTATCCAGTGACCGCGATGTAGGGACGCCGTTCTACACCTAGACGATATCGGGCCAGCCTGATTCAGGCACGCTCCAACCAGCTTCAAGATTTTAAGTTGGTCTTTTGGTCGAGCTTGAAAGTTAGGGAGCACTCCGCAAACCATGGTAATTTCTTCCGAGGGGAAGGTCTGCAAGACTGGGCCGGGGCCTACATCGGCGATCAGAAATCCGAGGTGGAAGCATTCTTCCACGTCACTCTCCCCGGCCTTCGAACGAACCGGAGGCGGACAAAGTTAGCCCAAGACCGCGGCACCGACCGAGTGAGCAGCATGCAGCCCTCCTCCTCCCTTGATACGTGTGCTTGGCCGTTCAAGGGGTTCTTTTGGCTCGTGATAACTATTGTTGCGCTGATGGCACCAGCATTTGCTTGTGGCCCAGGGGGAGCCAGCCGGAACATCTGGGTCCATTTCTACTCGTCGTGATGCACATGTTGGAGCAACGAACGCAAGGCTTATAGACCAATGCCCAGCTTCGTTCATCTCTTCCTTTTCGTTCTCTCAACGGGGCTGCGACGGCAAGCCGCCCTCGTAGCTCGGTCTCGATGGCAGCAGCGATCGCGTGGGCGGC
>WNFH01002513.1_pt1 | contig 12826 bp, 11 predicted proteins | sample 5400411 | NCBI WGS metagenome assembly WNFH01 (sample SAMN13153347, study PRJNA577476) | soil metagenome | isolation source: 200 cm saprolite under Douglas fir tree site 2 hole 3 | place: USA:California | collected 2015-04-18
GTCTGCACTCCAATCGTCATTTTCCGCAGAATATCAAATCCACTTTGTATTTTTGAAGGACGTGATCCGCGGTGAGCAGAGTCATTTGTTCTGAGACTGCCTGGGCGATGAGCATCCGGTCAAACGGGTCGCGATGATGCGCAGGCAGTTCACCGGCTGTAAAGACGTGTTCGTGGGTGATATTCAGGGTTTGTAGCTCTCCCCGCTGCGCCTTGGCGAATCTCCTTGACCGCGCCGCTCGTTTCGCATTTCGTTGCCTTCCGCCTATCATCAACCATGACGAATATCCGTTGTCGAGGCGTGCTCTTCGACCTGGACGGGGTGCTGGTGGATTCCACTCCCGCAGTGGCGCGCGTCTGGGCGTGGTGGGCGCGCGAACACGGGTTTGAGCCTGACGAAGTTGTAAAAAAAGCTCATGGGCGGCCGAGCATCACTACCATCCGCCAGCTTCTGCCTCACTCCGACCACGCTGCGGAGGATCGTGAAATGGAAAGGCGCGAGATCGCCGACGTGGATGGAGTCGTCCCCTTGCCCGGCGCCATGGAGTTGCTCCGCGCGCTACCTCTGCAACGTTGGGCCATCGTGACTTCCTGCACACGCGCGCTGGCGCACGTGCGCATCGCCGCGGCGGGACTTCCGATGCCCAAGTATCTCGTCACCTCGACCGATGTGCAGCGCGGCAAGCCGGATCCTGAGCCTTACCGGAAAGGCGCACAGTCTCTCGGCATACCCGCCGTCGACTGCATCGTGATCGAGGACGCTCCCGCAGGCGTTCAAGCCGGCAAAGCAGCGGGAGCGCGCGTCCTAGCGTTACGCACTACCGCGAGCGACAATGAACTTCAGCAGGCCGGCGCGGACTGGATTGCCGATAACTGCGCGGAACTTTTTTTGGATTCCCCCGCAGCGGGCGAAGACTTCTTGCTCATCGGCCGTCGTGCAAAATAGCCCTAAGCTTGGTAGAAAGCTGCGACCCTCAATACATTTTATCGCGGCGGCCGCCTTTCTTGTCCGCGCCAACCTGTCCATTCGGACAGTAACCCTCAAGCAATGGCAGTTGAACGCATCCCTGGCCGCAAGTCTAGCTTCGCCTACAATACGAAAGTAACAGCGAAAAACGTCTTAGCAGCGCTTCAGGCGACTCGCCCTCCGCTTCTCGGGCCTCGCAAGGACAAACTTCATGGGGACACCCACCCAAACCATGCCGCCACCGCCCGCGCAAGTGCCGGCGCCTTCCTCCGCACCTGCCGCGCAGCGCACGATTCACACCGCTCAGCTTGTCACCGCCATGCTGAAGTCCAGCCCGCACGTCAGCGACTTGATTTTCTCGCCCGGCCGAGCCCCTCAAGTCGAAGTGAGCGGCAAACTCGTCGAACTGAAATACAAAGGTCTCGAGTGCCTGACCCCTCAGGACACCAAGTCCATCGCCGCCGACATCATGGGAAAGAATGAAACGCCCGTCCGCAAGCTCGAGCAGGAGGGCTCCGCTGACCTTTCTTATGGCATCGAAAATGTGGCGCGTTTCCGCGTCAACATTTTCCGGCAGCGCGGAAGCTGCGCCATCGTCATGCGCGTGATCCCGGACAAAATTCCCGGTTTCCAGGAGTTAAATCTTCCTGAAGCCTTGAAAGAAGTCGTGGAGCTGCGCAATGGCATCGTCCTGGTGACCGGCCCCACGGGCTCCGGTAAATCCTCCACTCTCGCGGCTATCCTCGACAAGATGAATGAGGACAAGGCCTATCACATCCTCACCATTGAAGACCCCATCGAATTTCTGCATCGCCACAAGAAATCTACCATCCATCAACGCGAACTGCATTCGGACACGCCCAGTTTCGCATTGGCTCTGCGCGCCGCGTTGCGACAGGCGCCCAAAGTCATCCTCGTGGGCGAGATGCGCGATCGCGAGACCATTGAAATTGCCATCGAGGCTTCCGAGACCGGCCACCTCGTGCTCTCCACGCTCCACACCATCGACGCTTCCAAGACCGTGGAACGCATCGTTGGCGTTTTTCCCCTCTCCGACCAGCAGGGCATCCGCTCGCGCCTCTCGAAGGCTTTCCGCTGCATCGTTTCCCAGCGCCTGCTTCCCCGCAAGGACGGCAAGGGGCGCGTCGCCGCCGTGGAAATTCTCAAATCCACCATGCGCACGCGGGAGTACGTGGAAAAAGGCGAAACCGAAGGCAAGTCGCTTCTCGATGCCATGCGCGATGGCGGCAACGAGGGCATGCAGCACTTCGACGGCGAGATTGACAAGCTCATTCGCGCTTGCGTCGTCGATTTCGAAACCGGAATAACCTATTCAACAAATGCCGGAAACCTTCGGCTGGAAATGGCCGATTTCCTCGACGATCGCCCTGTCGCCAAGCCTGCCGCTAAAACGCCTACGCAAGATCCAAACCGCGCCACCGAAATCGAAATCGAGCGGTAAACCAGCCACTCCTTTCCCTCCCAGTAACGCACCGCTGTATCAGCCTTTCCACTTCCTCGGGTCCGTGGCACAATCGCAACCAGAAAATTCGCACGTTCGAGGAGGGCTTCATTCCCATTCAGCTGACGCGCGTGCCTCCTGCGCTTTGGCTTTTCCTTGGCATCGCACTTTCTTTTTTCTTTTTGGCCGCCCTTCTGCCGCGCGCCACTTCAAGAAAGTTCCGCGCCATCGAGTCCTTTCTCTCTCGGCTTGCGTTTCGCAAAACGCTGGCGGTCCTCGCCTTTTTCTTCGCCGTCATTGGTGTGCGGCTCGCTCTCTTGCCGCAACTGCCGGTGCCCGTTCCCGGAATCCATGATGAATTTAGCTATTTGTTGCTGGCCGATACGCTGGCCCATGGCCGCCTCGCGAACCCCACGCATCCCATGTGGATCAGTTTCGAATCCTTCCACATCAATTGGGTCCCCACCTATTCCTCGAAGTATCCGCCGGCACAAGGCGCCGTTCTGGCTGTTGGTCAATTGCTCGGACATCCCTGGATCGGCGTGCTTCTGAGCGTTGGCGCGATGTGCGCCGCGATTCTCTGGATGTTGCAGGCCTGGCTTCCAGCGAGGTGGGCCTTTCTCGGCGCCGCGCTGGCCGCGTTGAAATTTGGAATCGCCAGTTATTGGATCAACAGCTACTGGGGCGGGGCCGTGGCCGCCACCGGTGGTGCGCTGGTGCTCGGCGCGATGCCGCGAATCGTCCGCCGCGCGCGCACCCGTGATGCCTTGCTTCTCGGCGTGGGAATCGCCGTTCTAGCAAACTCCCGGCCCTATGAAGGACTGTTCTTCTGCATTCCTATCGCGTGCTGGTTCCTCTGGTGGCTGTTGGGCAAAACAAAATCACCTGCGTCGCCGCGTGCGCGCTTCATCAAAGTTCTTACTCCCGTGGCCGCTCTCCTTCTGCTCTCCCTCGGTTTCATGGCCTTTTACAACTGGCAGCTGACCGGAAACGCTCTGCTCTTCCCGTACGCCTTGAACTCGCGCACCTATGGAACCACCGGGCTGTTCTTGTGGGACCATCCCAAGGAGCCGCTTCACTATCACAACCAGCAATTCGAAGATTTCTATAACGGCTGGGAACGCGAGGAGTATCAGCACACCTGGCAGGACGTTTGGCAAGTCACTTCTGAAAAATTGACGCGCGTCGGTAGCACCTACTTTTGGTGGGGCGCTCTGCTGCTATTGCCAGGATTGCCTTACATTTTTTTCGATCGTAGGATGCGTTTGCCGCTTCTCATCTTGCCGCTCGGGACCGCCGGATTCCTGGTATTGATCTGGTCGATGCCGCACTATGCCGCGGCGTTCACCTGCGTAACTTTTCTTTTTCTCGTCCAGGCTATTCGGCACTTGCGCACGCTTCGTCCCCGTGGAAGCCCGCTTGGCCTCGCGCTTTCCTGGGTTGCTGTTTCTCTGCTCGTCCTGGACGTTGCTTCCTTAGTTCGCCATCATGTCTGCGACCCGTTGGAATGGGCTTGCGAAGGAGACCCCAGCCGCGCGGCAATCGCGGAAAAGCTTTCGAGAACTTCAGGCAAACATTTGATCGTGGTCCGCTACGATCAAGACCACAACGTGCACGACGAATGGGTTTACAACGTAGCGGAGATCGACTCCGCCAAAGTCCTGTGGGCTCGCGAACTCGATCCCGCCCAAAATGCCAAGCTCTTCGCTTATTTCAGAGACCGCCACATCTGGCTCGTCGAGCCCGATACCGACAACACGGAATTAATCCCCTACTCTTCCGCCGCCGCTCCGCCGGAAGACTGAACGCCTCCTCTATCTTGTTTCCGGAGCAGCGACACGAAGTGCAATCCTCGCCCCGCCAGAAGGCTCACGGGAGCCGGGTACAACGGCACTTGCGTGCTCCAGCTCATCTCCGCCAGCCCGCACCCCAAAAAATACTCTTTCCACTTTCTGCGGCTCTGGTAGTTGTACGTCAACACCACGCCATGCGGCCGGTTCCCCACCCAATCCATAAACCGCAGCGTTAGGTGGTCGAAGAGGTTTTCGTCCAGATGATCTTTGAGCAACACCCACGATCGGCTGACGCGCACTGCTTCCCGCAGCAGCACGCCGGGATCTTGCGTGTGGTGGAGCACGTCCACAAAAAGGCATACGTCAAAAGAGCCGCCTGGAAATGGAAGTGAGACTCCGTCAAATGCGCGGCATTCAATTTTGCATTCCGGCCGCGCCAGGAATTCCACACCCTGTATGGCAATATCCGGACGGCGCTGCGCGAGCAAGCTGCCGATCGTGCCGTCGCCGCAGCCGATATCCAGCACCGCTGCTCGCGGAGGAATCTGCGCCGCGAGCATTTCCGCAAGGACGCGCGTTCGCCGCGGCGATACCAAAGCACGATGCCAGCTCCCCATCCAGGAGAGTGGCCCTGAGAGCGGACGGGATGTCTGCGGTGGGCCGGCCATTTATTTCAGGTCGTAGTCGCCGATGAAGGTCCCCCGGCTGATGCCCAGCATGCTCAGGAAAAAGGCTGCGAATATCGTCTGCAATCCCAGGAATAGCCACATCGACCAGAACAACACCTGGCGGATTTCGTGCAGCGGGCCGAACCCGCTCGCGGCCCATTGCCAACTGACCCACGCGCATCCTGCGAATCCCACCAGGAACAGCGCCCCTCCCAGCAGCAAACCCTTCTCCAGGGTCACGCGTTTCAGCACCCGCCTCAAGGATACCGAGCGGCGGTCAAATCGCTCCGCATAGCTGAATACTTTTGCGAACGCCCCAATCGAGAGTATCTGTGCCCCCAGCAGCGTGAAGATCACTCCGAATATCATGGTGTGGATGTCAAGCGTCACATGCGAAGAAATTTGCCGCGGTCCCCGCAGCAGCCAGCACGCCAGAAAGAGCCCCGCCAGCATCAGCGCGCCGCCCGGCAGCAGGAAAAGCCAGTTCGGCGCGTACAGCAACATGAACCGCAGGCTGCGCCAGCCGTCGCGAAAACTCCGCAAATGCGGCGCGCGGCCCCGTTTGTCGGGCCACAAAATGATAGGGATCTCCGCGATGCGCGCCCCGATTTGCGCGGACTTGATAACCATCTCCAGCGCGAACTCCATCCCCGAGCTTCGCAGGTCCAGCCGATCGTAAAGACCCCGCGTGAATCCCCGCATTCCGCAATAACCGTCTCCGATGCGCGCGTGAAATAAAGTATTGAGCAAAGCGGTGAGACCGGGATTGCCGAAATACTTGTGCAGCGGCGGCATGGCACCCGGTTTGATTTCGCCGCGAAACCGGTTGCCCAGCACAATGTCATTGCCGTCGCGCAGTTTTTCCACGAATCGCGGCACATCGGTGAAGTCGTAGCTGTCGTCCGCGTCCCCCATGACAATGAAAGGACCGCGGGCGTCGGCAATTCCTGCGCGCAGCGCCGCGCCGTAACCGCGCTCCTCCACGTGAATCACGCGCGCACCGTGCTCTTCCGCAATCTGAATCGAACCGTCCGTCGAACCGTTGTCCGCCACCACCACTTCCCCGCAGAGCCCCGCAGCTTGAAACGCTTTCACGGCCTTGTCCACACAATACGCCAGGGAATTCGCCTCATTCAGGCATGGTATAACCACCGATACCTCGACAGCGCTCGCGACATCCGTGCGTGCCGGCTGCTTCCCTTCCGAAGCTAGGATCGTGCTCATGGGCGGCACCATCATATCGCGCTCATTCAGACATTTCACCAGCCAGGCATCCACCAACGCCTCTTCTGACAACAGGCCCGCGACCGCTCGACGACATACGCCCGGGTTCCTCCGGCCTCCTGCTCTTACCCTTTTCTTGAATTGCCCGGCGAAGTATGGGAACCTTCGTTGGTCCCTGCTTCCCACCATCCAAGATGCCGATGTCGCCAACGACAGCGCCCGGAAACGAAACAAATCTGCAAACGCAAAATGCGCTATCCCCCGATCCATGGGAAGCCGCTTACCTGCGTTTCGAATCCCCGGACCAGGAAATTCAAAAGTTTACCAAGCGCCTGACTCGACTGGGTGCTTCTCAATGGCCGCGCGACGCTGAAATTGTCGAACTCTTTTGCGGGCGCGGAAACGGTTTGATCGCGCTCGAACGGCTCGGTTTTACGCGCCTGGAAGGCGTGGATTTGTCTCCTCGACTGGTCGCGCAGTACCGCGGGCCGGCTAAATGCGTTGTCGGCGATTGTCGCCGGCTTCCATTCGCCGATCGCAGCAAGGACGTCCTCATCATCCAGGGCGGCCTGCATCATCTCTCCGCCTTGCCCGAAGATTTGCGGCAAACTTTTTCGGAAATGCGCCGCGTCTTGCGCATCAGCGGCCGCGCCGTTCTTGTCGAACCGTGGCTGACGCCCTTTCTGAAATTTGTGCACGCCCTCTCGGAAAACCCCTTGGCCCGCCGTGTTTCAAATCGCATCGATGCGCTCGCCGTGATGATTCAATTCGAGCGCCGCACTTACGAGCAATGGCTCGGGCAGCCTGAACTCATTCGAAAGATTGCCCGCGCTCACTTCGTGCCAGTCCACGAATCCTTCGCATGGGGCAAGTGGAATTTCGTCGGCTCTCCAAAATAGCTGGTAGGGCAGCGTCCGAAGCTGGATTCCGCTCGCCTTTCGCGCTCGCCGGGCGCGCCTCTAAGAAGCCCTTTTCCTCTCTCACTGAAAACCGAGAACTAACCACCGGCAGCTTTGCTCGCCCCCCACTTCCAGCTTGCATTTTCTGCTCCCCCCGTTATGATGGCTGCGTTTCGCGCATCCCTCGAGACCTCATATTGCCTGAATCGTCCGAAGCTTTTTCTACAATCGGCTCCCTGCCCGCGCTCAGCCGCGGTCGTCTGCTCCAAGTCCTCGGTATGTGGTTCGGAATGGCTGTGGCTGTCGGAAATGCCATTGCTGCGGGAATCGTTCGAACTCCCGGCGAAATCGCCAGAAGTCTTCCGAACGCCTGGCTGTTTATCGGCGTGTGGATCGCCGGCGGACTTTATGCGCTTTTCGGCGCCTCTTCGATGGCCGAGCTCGGCGCGGCCATTCCCCGCAGTGGTGGCCAATACAATTTTTCTCGCCGCGCGCTAGGCGATTACGCCGGCTTTATCGTCGGCTGGAGCGACTGGCTCTCCACGTGCGGCACCGCTGCCGTCGCCATGGTCATCGCCGAGTACACCGGCCATCTCTTTCCCCTGCTTGCCGGTCACGTAAAACTCATCTCCGCCGCCATCGTTCTCGGTTTTGGCATTCTGCAATGGCGCGGCGTCCGCTGGGGCAGCCGCGCGCAACTCCTGACGGCCCTGCTTAAGACCGCCGCGCTAATGATCCTGATCACGGCCTGCTTTATTCTTGGCGCGCACGCGCGCGCCCTCGCTCCAGCAGCAACTGCGCCTCTCCCATCAATGCCCTCTGGATGGCCGCTTGCCGTCGCCGTCGTTCTCGGATTGCAGGCCATTGTCTACACCATCGACGGCTGGGACGGTGTCATCTATTTCGGCGAAGAAGTTCGCGATCCCGGCCGCGACATCCCGCGCGCCATTTTCGGCAGCGTCTTTACTGTGATGGGGATATACCTTCTGCTGAATCTGGTGGCCCTGTACGTCCTTCCGATGAACGAAATTGCCGGCAACGATTTCGTTTTGGGCACCGTCGCCGACCGCGTCTTCGGCAGATTTGGCGATCCCATCATCCGCTCGATCATGATCATTTCTATGCTGAGCTGCGTCAACTCCAACCTGCTCTTCTCCTCGCGCACCCTCCATGCCATGAGCTGCGATGGCCTCTTTTTCCGCCCCGTGGCGCGCGTCAACCCTGGCGGCACGCCCGCTCTTTCGCTTTTTCTGAGCACCGCCGTCAGCTTGCTCTTCGTCCTCGGCTCGTTCGAACGCGTCATCGCCATGCTGTCATTTTTCTTCGTGACAAACTATATGCTCACGTACGCGTCGCTCTTCGTCCTGCGCCTCCGTGAGCCGCAGATGGCGCGGCCGTACCGCGCCTGGGGCTATCCCTGGACAACCGGGATCGCGTTAGCCGCTTCCATTTTGTTCCTGATCGCTTCGATTGCCACTGACCGGCAAAACGCCCCGCTGGCGTTAGCCATGCTCGTCCTCAGCTATCCCGTCTTTCGCATCCTCAAGTGGGCCTCAAATCGCCAAAGCACGCCGGCTTAACCGCCCTCTCTCGTTTCCGCCTGAACCCGCAGTTTCCGATCAGCTCACTTTCTCCGCAATCGCCTTCCCTTGCATAAACAGCAGTAGGTAATCCTTTCCCCCTGACTTCGAATCCGTCCCGGACATATTAAATCCGCCAAACGGGTGCGCCCCCACCATCGCCCCGGTGCACTTCCGATTCAAATACAAATTCCCCACGTGAAACGTTTCTTCCGCCTTTTTAATCTTCTCCGCATTCTTCGAATACACGGCCCCGGTCAACCCAAACTCCGTATTATTCGCAATCTCCAGAGCCTGGTCGTAATTTTTCGCCTTGATCACCGCGAGCACCGGCCCAAACACTTCCTCCTGCGCCAGCCGCGCTTTCGGCTCCACGTCTGCGATAATCGTCGGCTCGATAAAATACCCGTCTCCCGCCGAGCGTTTCCCGCCGGTCAGCAGCTTCCCTTCCTTCTTTCCCACTTCGATGTACTCCAGAATCGTTTTCATTGCCGACTGGCTGATCACCGGCCCCATGTAATTCCCTGGATCGTCGCTCGGCCCCACGGTAATTTTCTTCGTCCGCTCCACCAGCTTCTGGACAAACGTGTCGTAAATCTTTTCCGAGACAATCGCCCTCGAGCACGCCGAGCACTTCTGCCCTTGGTAACCAAACGCTGCCTGCACCGTTCCTTCCACCGCCGCCTCAATATCCGCCTCTTCGTCCACCACGATCCCGTCCTTGCCGCCCATCTCCAGCACCGTGCGCTTAATCCACATCTGCCCAGGCGCGGCCTTGCCCGCCAACTCGCTGATCCGCAGCCCCACTTCCTTCGACCCCGTGAACCCGATGTACCGCGTCTTCGGATGCTGCACCAAGGTGTCCCCGACGGCTCCGCCCGGCCCGGTCAGGAAGTTCAGCGCTGCCTTGGGAATCCCCGCTTCATAAAGGATGTCGACAAATTTAGCCGCAATCGTCGGCGAATCGCTGGCTGGCTTCAGCACCACCGTGTTCCCCGTCACCAGCGACGCTACCGTCAGCCCCGCCATGATCGCGCAAGGAAAATTCCACGGTGGAATCACCACCCCCACGCCGAGCGGAATATACACCAGGTAGTTGCGCTCCCCGTGCATCGGCGTCAACTTTTGCGGCTCGCCCAGCCGCAGCATTTCCCGCCCGTAAAATTCCAGAAAGTCGATCGTCTCCGCGATGTCCGCATCCGCTTCCACCCAAGTCTTCCCCACTTCGTAGCACACCAGCGCGCTCAACTCGAATTTCCGCTCCCGCACAATCTGCGCCGCCCGGAACATGCACTTCGCCCGCTCCTGCGGCGAAACACGCTTCCAGGTGTCAAAGTACTTGTGCGCGTCCTCTACCGCCTGCCGCGCCATTTCCGCCGTAGCATTCTGGAAAATCCCAATCACTTCTGAAGGCCGCGAAGGATTGGTCGACGTGCGCTTCTCCGTTGTGGTTACCTTTTTGCCGTTCAGCCAGATCGGGTACTCGCGCCCAAACTCCGCCTTCGCCCTCTTCAGCGCCTCCTCCATCCGCCCCCGGTTCTCCGCCTCAGTAAAATCAATAAACGCCTCGTTAGTAAACTCCGAAACGTGAACAATCTGCTCCGAAGTAGCCATGGCCTGTCCCCTCCTCATCGTACAAACGCCCCATTCTACTGCTCCCGCAAACTGGCCGCAAAGCCATGGGCTCTTGTGGCTCTTGCGCCAAGCCCGCCAAAGCAGAAATGCTCGCCCGCAATCATTCTCCTATGGGCGGTTGTACAGACGCGCACTTGCGTCGGTATTCTCTGGGAGCCACGCCCATCTCTCGCCTAAAGACTCGACTGAAAGAACTTTCCGATCCGTATCCAACGGCTGACGCCACCTCAGAGAAGGACATATTGTTTGAGCGAATCATCGCGCCTGCTTTGTACATCCGCCATCGGGTAAGGTATTCGAGCGGCGTCCGGCCCAAAACGGTCCTGAATTTTAAGGCAAAGGCAGACCTCGACATGCGCGCTTCGCGAGCCAGTGACCGAACGGACCAGCTCCTGTCAAAACCCGAATGCATTGCCTGTATGGCTTTGCCGAGATGCTTGTCGGACATCGCCGCCAACCACCCCTTTGGCGGAGCCTCGGAGCTGCTTGCGTAAGCTCGAATGGCGTAGACAAACAGCGATTCATAAAGACAACTGATCAACCGCGATGACGCTAAACCTGGCTGAGCGGTTTCCGCCGCCAAAAGGTCCAGCACGGATTGGAAGGCGTGACTTCGACTTTGGTCCAGCCGCAGGTGCAGATAACGAGGCAGGATCGCGGAAATGAGCGGGGCCTCGAAGGCATTCATGCCAAAGGACCCGCTCACCAAAGTTGTGAGCGCGCCGCCTCCTCCGTAATGAATCACACTATCTACTTCCAATTTTCTTAATTCGCGGTAATCGGCAACCGGGGAACGCGGATGATCCAGCAATGTAAAGGGATCATCACTGAGAATGGAAATGAAAACATCGCCGCCGGAGAGGGGGATGGCTTGCCGCTGGTTCTTGAATTTCAGAAACGCCGATCCGCGAACCATTAACCCAAAGCGTATCCGCGGATCTCTATTCTCCGGGTAGTGAAAACCCCAGGGGGCTGTCGCCTCCAGGCGCGTATAGATCGCGTCCTGAATTCTCAACGATCCAAAGACTTCAGACAGCGGGTCCATTCGTTGTTCGAATGCTGGACGATCGGTCATGTTTTTTGGACGGATGGCGCTCACGAGTCCCATTCTATGGCATCTATCCCTCGTGTGCCAAATCGCAGTTGAGGAAATACGCGCGAGCGTGACTGCAACCAAATTCAAGGAGAACAACGAAGATGTCCACGAAGAATGGTGACGTGTCCAACATGAAACGAAGACTTGTATGGGTTTTGCTCTCCCATTCAGTCTTGGGCCTCACAGCCAACCCATTGCCTGCGCAGGAGACACGGTCCGAAAGGGAAACTTTAGTTGTAGAGTCCGGCAATGATTTCCGCGCTGCGCTCGAAAAAGGAGTACGTCTCAAAGCCGTTGGGCAGCCCATTACCGCAAAGCTGCTTGAGCCGGTCTACGCGGGAGAAGTTCTCGCGATCCCGGCAGGCTCGACGATCAAGGGACATGTTTCTGCAATTAGTACGGCTCCGATGCGCAAGCGTGCCCGAAGGCTTCTAGATGGCGACTTTACCCCGCCCAAGACGGCGCACGTGACGTTCGATCAACTGGTGCTTTCCGATGGAACGCTGGTGCCGATTCACAGTGATTCCGCTGTCGGCCTTGGTCGTGTGGCGAATTCGCGATATCTTCCCAAGGCGCAGCGTCCTGGAATCCGCAAAAAACTCAAGGGCGCTATGGCCCCGCTGCGAGAACCGAATAAGCTGCAGCGATTGGGCGAAGCCGTCGTAACCAGCTTGCCATACCACCCGGAATACATCGATCAAGGGACCGTTTTTGACACTGCCCTGCTCGCACCGGTGACGGTACTCGTACCGGTTCACCCTAATACGGCGTCTCCGCAAGCGAGCGACTATCTCCACCTTCACCTCTTGACCCCAGTCAACTCAAGCACGTCCACGGCGGGCGCGCAAATCGAGGCCGTTGTTTCGCAGCCGTACTACCAGGCGGATCTTCAACTGCTCTATCCCGCCGGGACCAGAATCACCGGGACGGTCCAGAAAGCCTCCTCCGCGGGGTGGATGAAGAGAAACGGAAGCATCGTGTTTGCATTCCGCTCAGTCCAGATGCCGGACGGCACGACGAGAGATCTCCATTCAACTGTCGGAGGCATTCAAGCCGAGCGCTCGGAAGGTTTGGACGTCGGTAAGGAGGGCGAAATTAAAGCTACGACTTCGACTTTCGCGCGGCTTCTCGCTCCCGTTTCACTTGTGGGCCCATCGAGAGCAGTTGCGGACACGACTCTGCAGAAGACAGCATGGTCTCGGGCCGGCCAAGGCCGGAAAGGCTTCGGCTTGCTCGGTGCCGGCGCGGCGCAGGCCTCTGCAGGCACGGCAATTGGGTTCGGATACTTTGGTGCAGCAAAGAGACTTTGCGATGCATTCATCACTAAAGGTTCAAACGTCGAACTGCCGGTAAATACTCCGATTTTCCTGCGACTGGATTCCAATGATCCCTCGGTAGCGCTCGCAACGCGATAGCCGCCGCGTGTGTTCTTGCTGCCTCGCGCTCGGCGGATCGAGAAGTGCGAGCCAGCGCCTGAACCTATCGCTTCCGAATGTTATGTCA
>WNFH01002515.1_pt1 | contig 12825 bp, 10 predicted proteins | sample 5400411 | NCBI WGS metagenome assembly WNFH01 (sample SAMN13153347, study PRJNA577476) | soil metagenome | isolation source: 200 cm saprolite under Douglas fir tree site 2 hole 3 | place: USA:California | collected 2015-04-18
GCCCGAGCTGCGCAGGCTGTGGGAGCAGGAGCTCGGGCGGATGCGCGAGCGCATCAAGGAGATGCGCCGCCGGCTCGTCGAAAAATTGCGCGCGCGCGCGCCCAAGGCCGATTTTTCATTCGTCGAGCGCCAGCGGGGGATGTTCTCCTACTCGGGCTTGTCGCGCGAGCAGGTCGTGCGGCTGCGCGAGGAGTTCGCGGTCTACGCGATCGAGAGCGGCCGCATCTGCGTCGCCGCGCTCAACACCAAGAACATCGGCTACGCCGCCGATTGCATCGCCCGCGTGATTTGATCGGGGAGCCACTCGCCTTAGTCGGTTTCCAGAAGTTTCTCCAGCGCGTCCACCAGAAAATCGATCTCGGCTTCACCGATCACGTAGGGCGGCATCCAGTAGACGGTGTCCCCGAGAGGACGCAGCAGCACGCCCGCCCCGAGCGCGCGCCGGTAAAAGTCCCGGCCGAAGCCGGGTTTCGCGTCGCGCACATCGAAAGCCCAGATCATTCCGGTGTTGCGGAAATGCGCGACGCGGCGATGCGAGCGCAGCCTTTCGGCGCGCCGGTTGAGGTGTGCGGCGATGCGGAGGTTGCGCTCCAACACCTTGTCTTCCTCCAGGATGTCCAGGACGGCGAGCGCGGCGCGGCAGGCGAGCGGGTTACCGCTGTAGGAGTGGGAGTGCAGGAAGCCCCGCTCGAGACTGTCGTCGTAGAAGGCCTGATAGACGCGATCGGTCGTCATCACCACCGACAGCGGCAGATAGCCTCCGGTGAGGCCTTTCGACAGGCACAGGAAGTCCGGGGCGATTTTCGCCTGCTCACAGGCGAACAGCGTGCCGGTGCGGCCGAACCCGACCGCGATCTCGTCGGCGATGAGATGCACCTCGAAGCGGTCACAGAGCTGGCGGGCGAGGCGCAGGTAGCGCGCGTCGTGCATCGCCATGCCCCCCGCGCACTGCACCAGGGGCTCGACGATCAGCGCAGCGGTGTCGGCCGCGTTGCGCTCGAGGTACGCTTCGAGGGCCCCGGCGCAGCGTTGCGCATACTCCCGCGGTGTTTCCCCCGGCTCTGCCAGCCGCCAGTCGGGCGACGGCACCCGGCCGCTCTTGCGCAGCAGCGGCGCGTAGATATCGCGGTAGAGCGCGATATCGGTGACCGACAGCGCTCCCAGCGTCTCGCCGTGATAGCCGTTGGCGAGCGCCACGAGTCGGTTCTTCGAGGGCCGGCCGGTGTTCCTCCAATAGTGATAGCTCATCTTCAGCGCGATTTCGACGGCGGAAGCCCCGTCGGATCCGAAGAAGCAATGCCCGAGCTCCCCGGGAGCGAGCTTGGCGAGGCGTTCCGAGAGTTCGACCGCCGGCGCGTGCGTGAACCCGGCCAGCATCACGTGTTCGAATGAGTCGAGCTGGTCCCGCAGCGCGGCATTGATGCGCGGGTTGCCGTGTCCGAGCAGATTCACCCACCACGAGCTGATCGCATCGAGGATGCGGCGGCCTTCGAAATCGTAGAGCCAGACCCCTTCGGCGCGGCTCACGGGGACGAGCGGCAAGGTCTCGTGATGCTTCATCTGCGTGCAGGGATGCCAGACCGCCCGCAGGCTCCGTTCGATCATCTTCGCATTGCCGCTCATACCGCCGCTTCCATCAGAATCTCGAGCGACAGAAACGGGGCGATGCCTGCCGGAACCGGGTCCCGCCGAAACGGCACGACGCCGAGCAACGGGCAGGCGAGACGCTGCTCGAGCGCGCGAATGTTGCCGTCCAAATAAGGCATGTCGGGGAGGAAGCAATTCGCCACCCAGCCCGCGCAGCGCAAGCCGCAAGCTTCGATCTGCCGCCGCGTGAGGAGCGCATGGTTCAGGCAGCCGAGCCGCATGCCGACCACGAGCACCACCGGCAGGCCGAGCCGGATCGCGAGGTCTGCGCCGGTTTGGCGCTCGTTCAGCGGGACGAGGAATCCTCCTGCGCCTTCCACCACGACGACTTCGACCAGTCGTGAAAGCTCCTCGTAGGCCCGGCCGATCGTTTCAATGTCGATCTCTATGCCGGCAAGCTGCGCCGCGATGTGTGGCGCGATCGCCGGCTCAAACGCGTAAGGATTGGCAATTCGCGACTGGGGGCGCACTGTGCTTGCGCTCGCGAGCGCTTCCGCGTCCGCCCAGCCGGTCCCCTCGCGTCCCGCGGCGACCGGCTTCATGCCTACTGCAGACTTCCCGGCCCCTGCAAAAACACGCAGCAATGCGCACGCCACGAGGGTCTTGCCGACACCGGTATCGGTGCCGGTGACGAAGAAGCCTTGACCCACGCGCGGGCGCCCCGGCTGCGGCGCTCAAGCGTGCGCCGCAGCGTTGCTGGGACACACCTCGCGCAGCGCCGCGGCGAGGCGGGCAACGTCTTGCTCGCTGTGAGCCGCCGAAAGCGAGATGCGCAATCGTGCGGTACCTTCGGGCACGGTCGGCGGACGGATTGCAGGCACCAGAATACCGCGCTCGCGCAGCGCGGCACTTGCACTCACCGCTTCTCCGTTTCCGCCGATGATAACGGGTTGAATCGGCGTATCGGAAAGGGCTAACACGACGTCGGTCCCGCGCAGTGCCTGCTTGAGCTCTCCGATCAGCTGCCGGAGGCGCTCGCGGCGCCACTCCTCTTCCTGGATAAGCTGCAGGCTCGCTTCGACCGCGGCGGCGAGCAGCGCCGGGCCGGCCGTAGTGTAGATGTAGGTGCGAGCGCGCTGCAGCACGGTTTCCACCACCTCCGAGGCGCCCGCGACGAATGCGCCCGCCACGCCCGCCGCTTTGCCGAGCGTTCCGACGTAGACGATGCGCGGGGAGCGCAAGCCGAAATACGCGGGTGAGCCGCGGCCTTCAAGCCCGATGACTCCGAAGCCGTGCGCGTCGTCTACGAGAAGCCAGGCATCGTGGCGATCGCACAGATCGAGCATCGCCGGCAACGGCGCGATGTCGCCGTCCATGCTGAATACGCCGTCGGTGACGACCAACCTCGTGCGCGCCCGGGAATCCGCCAGCGCTCTTTCGAGAAACTCGAGATCCACGTGCGGATAGCGCACCACCCGGGCGCGCGACAGGCGCACGCCATCGATGAGGGACGCGTGATTCAGCGCGTCGGAAAAAATCGCATCTTCCGGGCCGGCGAGCGCGGTAATCGCGCCGATGTTTGCTTGGTAGCCGCTGGAAAAAAGCAGCGCGCGCGGCATCTCCACGAATTCTGAGAGTTTGGCTTCGAGGCGCTCGTGCACGACGCTGTGTCCGCTCAGGAGGTGCGAGGCGCCTTCCCCGACTCCGTGACGCAAAGCGGCGTCGATCGCCGCCTCTACGATTCGCGGATGGTTGGCGAGCCCCAGATAGTCGTTGCTGCAGAAGGCTAGGTATTCCCTTCCGTTCACGACGATGCGCGGCCCCTGCGGGCTCTCGCGGGCAAGGCGGCGGCGCCTAAGGCCGCGGCGCTCGATTTCGGCGAGCTGATCGGCAAGACGTTGGAAGATCAAGGGCGGATCGTGCGGCCAGAGGCCATGCGGTTCAGGCTTGCGGCTTGAGACCGGCAAGCGCCTTCGCCCGCCACATGGGCCAGGCACGCTTGTAATCCTGAGCGGGAACCGAAGCCTTGACTTCCCGCTCGTCTAGGTAAGTGATTTTCCCGCCGATACCCGCGATCGCGATCGCCTGAAGCTGCATGCGGGCGCTCATTTCGAGATAGATGCTGCGCCCCACGGCGCGCGGCAGGCTTTCTCCCACGGTGACAGAGCCGTGGCCGCGCATGAGCGCCGCAGGGCACTTCCCCAAGGTTTTGACGAGTGCCTGCCCCAGGTAGGGCGTCTTGACGAGCAGATCGGTACCCTTCTCGACATCGCGGATTTCGAAGTTCGGGACCCCTTCGCCCACGAACGCCGCCATGTGGAACAGCGGCCGCATCGCGACCGTCGTGACGCTGAAAGGCACGACCGAAGGAGAATGGTTGTGAACGACCGCATTCACGTCGGAGCGCGCCTTGTAGATTTCACCGTGAATGAAGCGCTCGCGAACCGACTCCCGCCCGCGGGGATCGACCGGGTTGCTGTCGAGGTCGTACTCCATGATGTCCTCGGGCATCACCGTTTCCGGCGCGAGCGAGCGGGACAGCAGATAGCGGCTGGGATCGCGGTCCGAGCGCACGCTCACGTGCCCGTAGGCGTCGATGACACCGTGCTCGGCGAGGATTCGATAGGCTGCGACGAGGTCTTCGATCAGGCTCATTTTCATTTATCCCTTCTCCTGCGGTTCCTTTCGCTGCTCGCCTAATCGGCCTTGATGCCCGCCATTGCGACCACGCGCGACCAGCGCGCCAATTCCCTTTTTACGAGGTCACCGAAGCGCTCGGGCGTGCCGCCCGCCGCAACCATCCCCTGCTTGGCGAGCAGTTCGCGGATCTCGGGCTGCTTGAGCAGGGCGTTCACCTCCGCGTTCAGCCTCGCGACGACCGTGTCGGGCGTCCCCGCCGGCGCGAACATGCCGTACCAAGTGTCGACTTCGAGATCCGCGAGGCCCAATTCCTTGAGCGTGGGCACGTCGGGAAACGCCGGCGAGCGCTCCGCGCTCATCACGGAGAGCATGCGGAGCTTCCCACTTTGGACGTAAGGCGCCGCGGTCTGCAGCGACACGATCATCGCCTGCACGTGCCCGCCGACGAGATCGGCGAGCGCGCCGCCCGATCCCTTGTACGGGACGTGCACGAGGTCGATTCGCGTGTCGAGCTTGAGCAGCTCCATCGCGAGATGCTGCGGCCCTCCGTTGCCCGGCGAGGAGTAGTAGAGCTTGCCCGGTTGACTGCGTGCAAGCTCGAGGAACTCGCGCATCGACTTTGCGGGCAACCCGGGGGTAACGATGACCGCGACCGAGCTCGTCGCAAGCAATATGACCGGCGCGAAGCTCTTTACCGGATCGAACGGCAGTTTTTGATTGATCGCGGGATTGGTGCCGAAAGAGGTCGCCGTGCAAAGCAGCGTATAGCCGTCGGGGGCGGATTTTGCGACGAAATCGGTGCCGATGTTACCCGAGGCGCCCGCGCGGTTGTCGGTGACGACGCCGACCTTCCAGCGCTCGGCAAGCTTCGGTCCCAGGATCCGCGCGAGGATATCGGCACCCGTGCCAGGCGTATAGGGCACGACGATCTGGATCGTCCGCGTGGGCCATACGGCGCTATCCTGCGCAAGCGCGGGGGCGAACCAGGACAGAGTCAGTCCCGCCAGTGCCCACGCGTCAAAGCGGCACGCCCGTTCACGCGATGGGATCATGGGTGCGTTTCCTGTGACCTTCACCGAACCATTATGCCCAAGAGGCGTCGGTTCCGTCTTCCCCGCCTGCGAAGGCCGGAACGGCGTTTTTTCGGTGCGTCGCGTTGACCGGTCCCCCTGCGGGGACTTAGAATACGCGCCTTCCAACTCCCTCCGTCAATTCGTTCTCCGGAGTCTCGAATCCCCGATAGCTCAGTTGGTAGAGCGACGGACTGTTAATCCGCAGGTCCCAGGTTCGAGCCCTGGTCGGGGAGCCATCAAAATAACCGGCTTCAACGCTTCTCCGCCGAACCGACGATGACCCGATTGCGTCCAGCGCCTTTTGCCGCGTACAGCGCCACATCGGCCACGCGCAGGATGGAATCGGTGTCCTCGGCGTGATCCGGAAACAGCGCGATTCCAAACGAAGCCGTGATCTTGCCCAGCAGCTTCTCCGCATGGCTGAGGCGAAGGTCGGCTACCGCCAATCGGATGTCCTCGGCGCGCCGCTCGGCGGCATCGCCGCCGGTTGCGGGCAGGACGAGCGCGAACTCCTCGCCCCCGTAACGGCAGGCGATGTCGCCGCCGCGAACCTTTCCTTTGAGCAAGTTCCCGATCGCCGTAAGGACGATGTCCCCTGCCTCGTGTCCGAAGGAATCGTTGATCCTCTTGAAGTGATCGAGATCGATCAGGATCACGGCCACGGGCGTCGCGCTGCGCCTGGCGCGCGCCAGCGCGCGCGGGAGAAATTCGCTCAGGTAGCGCCGGTTGTACAAGCCGGTGAGCGAATCGGAAATCGCCTGCTCATGGAGCCTCTGCTCGCGCTGCTGAAGAGCGCTCGCCATGTCGTCGAACGCCTGCGCGAGTTGGCTCAGCTCCTCTCCGCCGTAACGAACCCCGGTGCGGGCGTTCAGGTCGCCGGCGCGCACCCGGTCTGCCGCCCGAAGAAGCGCCCTGACGTTACGCAGCATGAACCACTCCGCGCCGTACCAGGCTCCCACCAGCAGAAACAGCGTGGCCAGACTGATGCCCAGCAGGTCCCGCACGAGCGCCCGGTTCGCCTCGGCAAAGACCTGCCTGAGCGGAACGGTCACCATGACGCGGAGCGGAAAGGCTCCGTCGGGGTTCTGGGTGACGACTTCGTGCGCCAGCAACCAGGCGATCCCGTCCTCCGCTTTCGCTTCGAGCACGCCTTCCCTGCTGGTCAGCACCGCGTCGATCACCTGAGGGTTCCATAGCTTTTCGCCGACGCGCTCCCGGATGGCTGGCTTGCGCGCGAGGATGGTTCCCTTGACGTCGACGACGCTCAAAACGCCCTCCGGCGGCAAGGGCGTCGCCTCGGCCATTCGGCCGAGACTTTCCAGATCGAGCCCAGCGAAGGCGACTGCGGAGATGTTGTTTTCCGCGTCCCTGACGGGGAATCCGAAATTGATTCCCGCTTCCCCGGTGACACGGCCGATCTGATATTCGCCGACCGCGAATCGGCCCGTTTCCTTGGCAAGCCTGAAGTACAGCCGGTCTCCCCCGTAGGTCTTGTCCCGCCAAGTGGCGGCATTGCAGAACAGCTCGCCGCTCGGGCGAAACAAGCCCATCGAGTGGTACATCTCCCGGTTCTGGGCGAGAAGGCTCGCAAAATACTGGGTGCAGCGCTTCCTGTCCTCGAGCAGGGTCAAAAGAATCTGCGAGGAGGCGACCATCATCTGCCGGGCGCCCTCCACGACCTGCCATTGCTGCATGGCGGCGAGCTTCACCAGTCGCCTGAGCTCCGCGCGCGCCTGTCTTTCCTCCGAGGCGCGCCGCTCGATCGCGCTGTAGACGGTGAACAGCAGGGCGGGCAGAGCCGCCAGAATCACGAGAACCAGGATGCGAGCGCGAGTTTTTAGATCCGTCATTTTTTCTGCCGATCCGGCACAGCCCTCTGCCGGGGAGCCTCGACTCCGGCCGCCGAGCCTGCGGCGGTAATTTTCCCAAATTCGGCGCCACCGGCCATCAGGAATTTCCTGAAGGGGGATCGGAGAAACCCCGGATAGACCCCCCGGGTGGCCAACGATGACAACGGGATAACTTACCTTTCGGAAGCCAAAGATTTGGGAGTATAGTCTGCGCAAAAGCCCCAACAAAAATCAACACTCATCAACACACCGACGAAAGGAAGGAAGCCATGAACGCACCGGTCGATTTCAAAGCGATAGAGGGAATGTTTCAAAGGGAGTACAAGCAGATCGAGGTCAGATTCGACCCCGAGCAGGCTGTGGCGTGGACTTTTTTGAATCCGTCAGGGGTGCCGTGCTTCAACCCCGGAATCCTCGAGGAGTTGCGGGCTCACGACAACGCTATCGAGGCGAGCGGCGGGCGGCTGCTGTATAAAGGCGACCTTCGCCAGATCCGCTATTACGTGGCCGCCTCCAAGATCGAGAACGTCTTCAACCTCGGGGGGGATCTAGCGCTGTTCGTGCAACTGGTCAAGTCTCAAGACCGCGATGCCTTGATGCGCTACGCCAAGCTGTGCATCGAAAACATGCATGCGAGGACCCGCAATTACAACAGCCCCTTGATTACGATCTCTCTGGTGGAGGGCGAGGCTCTCGGAGGCGGATTCGAGACCGTGCTTTCCTCGAACGTGATCATCGCCGAGCGCCGCGCGCGCATGGGAATGCCTGAGATCCTGTTCAACCTCTTTCCCGGTATGGGCGCCTACAGCCTGCTTGGCCGCCGGCTCGGTATGAAGCGCGCAGAGGACATGATTTTCTCGGGCCGCATCTACACCGCCGAAGAACTCCACGAGATGGGCGTGGTGGACCTGCTCGTCGAGGACGGGACCGGGGAAACGGCCGTACGTGAATACATCCGTCGCAATGAACGACACCGCAATGGGATGCAGGCGGTTTTCAGCTGCCGCCAGCACTTTCAGCCGGTGACCTACGAGGAGATGCTCAATATCACCAACGTCTGGGTCGACGCGGCGATGCGACTGGAAGAGAAGGATCTCAGGCTCATGAGCCGCTTGGCGCGCTCGCAATTCAGGCGCATTCAGGGGGACGCAGCGGCGCAAATACGGGAGGCGACGGAAATGCCGGAAGAAATGCGGTACGCGACCGCCTGAGCCGCGGCGCAAGGCGCGACGCTCCCTCAACAGTCCGCCAGAAGGGTGGGCGTTTGGCCGCGTGGGCAAAGACCTGCCGGGTCTGATCCCGATCCGTCTTGACCGGTGCGTTCGGATGCGCCCCGGCAGAGTCGTCGCGCGCGGCTGCTCGAGACTTAAGCAGCCATTCGTGAAAGCTCGTGATTTGTCGCTTCCAGCGTCCCTCTTAGGTCTTTAATGAGATCGGCGCTAACGTCGTCGAAACCGGAATCGGCAATCCTCTCGGCGCGAGCAGCCGAATCTCGCAGCCGAATCGCGCCAGCCATCATGGCTGCGCCTTTCAGGGCGTGCGCCAGCTCCTGGAACTGATCGCGGTCCCTTCGAATCATGGCCGCCTCGATCTGGTCGACGAGTTGCCGCGCGTCTCTGGCAAATTTATAGGTCAGAGTCTGTATAAAACGCGAATTGCCGGCGAGTGCTGCCATATCCCGAAGCAAGACGCGGTCGATGTAATCCTCTTGCGCCTGGGGATTCGAAGCAGCGAGGGCACCGGCGCGATCCGCCCCGGAGAACACTTGATTCACCCCACGCAACAACGCGCGCGGATCGACCGGCTTGGAGAGAAATAGATCAACGCCGGCATCCAGCGAATCCTCGCGAAGGTCCGTGCTGGCTGCGGCGGTCAGCATAATAATCGGCGTGCGCCGATTTTGGCCCTTGGATTCGAGGAGGCGGAGCGTCCTGGCCACTTCCAGACCTGTGCGTCCGGGCATATGCATGTCCAGTACGATGACGTCGAACGATACGTTCCGGTAATTCTCGAGGACGCCCTCTCCGTCGCTGACGACAGTGACGTGGTGTCCTCCGGCCCGCAGCATCATGGCGATGATCTGCTGGCTGATTTGATTGTCTTCCGCGACCAGGATGTTCAAGCCAGCTCGGCCGGGAATCGGTTGCCCTGAAAAATCAGCCAGAGGTTGCAGGGAGGAGGCGCCCGCGACGATACTGCGTATGGCTCTGTCGAGCAAACGCGGCTCGCTAGATTTCAAAAGGCAGGCGTAACCCGCGTCGAAAGCATCGATCTCGTTGACATTAGGATGAATCAGGACGCATGGCAATTGTGCACCTCCTCGTTTGATCGTGCTTGGAGCATCGCACCAGTCGACGCTGCCGTCTTCTCCATCGACGACCAGCATACTAGGCTCCGGACTGTCATCTTGTCGGAGTGTCGCCATCGCGTCTTCGATGGAGGTGAAAGACGCACATTGAAGTTGTCGTTCCTGGGCGATCTTTGCAAGCCATTCGTCCGCTCCCAGATAGCCGGGAACAAAAAAGAGGCGCGCACCGCGAATTGATACCCCTACACCGTCCTCGTGCGCCTCCGGCTGTCGTGATAACGGAATGGTGAACCAAAACGTCGTTCCCTTTCCCGGTTGACTGTCAAACCCAATGACACCACCCATAAGCTCCACCAGGTATTTACAGATGGTGGTCCCAAGCCCCGACCCTCCGTACTGTCGATGAATGCCAGGATGGGCCTGCGCAAATCTATCGAAGATCCGCCCCGCATTCGCAAGAGGAATTCCGATCCCTGTGTCGCGCACCTCGAACCGCAAGGTAACTTCATGATCCATCTGCTCCAGCGCGCTGACACTGACGCGAACGAAGCCTTGCCGGGTGAACTTGAGCGCATTTGCAGTGAGATTGATCAAGACCTGTTGAATGCGGGCGTCATCGCCTAAAAGCATATAAGGCGCGTCCACGGAAATGCTTTTAGTGAAGCGCAGGTGCGCACGCTTGGCTTCCGGCTCGAAAAGAGCAGCCAAACGATTCATCAGAACGTGCAGATCGAGAGGTGAGCGTTCTATGACGATCTTTCCTGCTTCGATCTTGCGAAGATCGAGCAGGTTGTCGATGAGCGAGCGAAGCTGCCGCGATGATGCCAACAACCAGTCGACCAGCCGGCGCTCCTGATGAGGCAGATCCTTCGCAGCAAGCATTTCAGCGGCGCCTACAACCCCGTTGAGCGGCGTTCTCATTTCGTGGCTCATGGTGGCGAGAAACTCGCTCTTCGCTTCGCTTGCCGCCTCGGCTTCAGCGCGTGCACGCTCCGCCTCTGCTCTCGCGCGTTCAGCCCGTTCGCGTTCCGCGTCCGCCTGAGCGCGCTCCATCTGGACTCGGGCTTCTTCCGCCGCCCGCACGGCAACCAGCTTCTGCTTGAGAAATTGAGCTACATAGAATGTAGGCGCCCCCACCGAAATGAACGCGCCAAGCCACACGAGCGGATGCTGATGCCAATACCCATCGACCGCAGCGCTTATTGCATAGACCAGTGCGAAGGCGACCAGACTGACTGTCCACGCGATATACAGATACCGGAGACCGAATCGAAACCCGTGCCCTACCGCGACCCAGGTGTACACGAACAACACAATAGCGCCTTTTTCTCCGGTGAGGCCGAGCAGAATCGTGGGAGCGCCCATGTCAACGGCCAAGGTGAGGAAGCGAATCACATCGGAGCTCTCTCTTGTTCGATAAACCCACGCGAATAGGATAAGGGTATAAGCGACGAAACCCCAAATAAAGTGCAGAACCCAAGTATGCCGGCCCCAGTCCACCCAAGGGTAGTATGCTGACACAAGGACAAAGCCAATGCCGATGCGAAGAACGGCCTGGGCAAACTCACCATAGTTGGCCCGTGCCTTCTGAGCGTTCCACCAGATCCGCAAAGTCTCCGCCACTCGTGCCTTCTCCATTCAACTGACGGGGTCAGGCCAACCCCACACGTAAGGCGTTGCTTCGAGCTGAACTGTCCATCTCGGGATCCAATATTATGAGCTTATTGACCATCGATACCGAACCATACATCAGCCCGAGATATCAGCTTGTTGGCTCATGGAACCAACGAGCGGCGACCCATTGAAACGGGGTTTCGAATAGCGATGTTCCAGGGATCTCAACCTTGTATGTATCCAACAATAATATTAACATCGAAGCAAAGCCATGATTGAACTTCGACCACGTATTCTTGGGTTCACGCCCGCGCTCGATGCTCCCGTGCACGTCCTCGGGCTTCAGGGCGCGTCGGTCGTCATCGTCGACGATCAGGAGACCGCTCGAGTTTTACTCGATGAGATGATCCGAGGTATAGATCCAGGCATCGAGACTTCTCTCTTTGCCGGCGGGATTGAAGCTCTCGCTTGGCTGGAAGAGCGCGAGCCCGACTTGGTCATCACGGACCATCGGATGCCGGGAATGACCGGGGTGCAGCTCACGTCGGAGCTTCGGCAGCGTAGGCACCTTCGACACACTCCCGTGATGGTGATTACGGCAGCCGATGATCGAGCGGTACGCTATAATGCCCTGGAGGCGGGTGCGGTGGATTTTCTAGCCAAGCCGATCGATCCGCTCGAGGTCCGCACGCGCTGTCGCAATCTCCTGCTTTTGGCGCATCAGCACCGTTCGGTCAAAAACTATTCGTTGCTCCAAGAACGAAAGCTCGATCATCTCCAGGAACTTCTGCGTTCGCTGATGGGAGACCAGACACAGAACTTTGCCAAGCAAATGGAGCGGGGCGAGCTAGTGACGGTCGCCTACGACAAATTGTTCGCGATCACCAGCTGCGTCGCCGGTGTGCAGGAACTGGTGGTTACTGCCCAGCGGTACATTACCGATCTCGAGGCGCAACTGACCAGACCGCTTCGTAGAACCGAAGACTAGCGGTTACCCCTTGCGCCTTTGCGGCGAGGGTCGTCTCATGACCATCGCCACCTTCAGAACAGTTTCGCGTTGCTCCGGATCCAATGCACGGAAAGCGTCGAGCCACCTGCGTTCATCTTCGGAGAAGCGTTCAACCTGATCGAGCTTGAGACCGGCCGCCTGAGCCAGAATGACCCAAGGCTCCACGCCAAGGGCTCTGGCGACGCGGCCCAGCACATCCTCGGTGATCCCGGTCCACGCCCCGCTTTCGATCTGCGACAGGTAACCTTGACTCAGACCGCTGCGCTCGGCCAAGACCTCCTGTCCGACTCCGCGTAGCTCACGAATCCGGCGCACCGCGCTGCCCAGCCCTAAGCCACGCTTGGGTATTCGCCCGCGCATAGCGCGCGCTCCCTGGGTCATGAGTTTCTTACTCCGTTCTTATCTGAAGGATAGTCGAAATACTGTCACAGAATATTAATCGTGTCCAGAGCCACGATTGTCTACGTCGGCGAATGCCTTGTCCGCGTCGCTTGAGCGAGCGACGCACTTTGTTGCTCAGGCAATCGACTATGGAGGGGCTGAATGACGCCCCCCATGTGGTGAAGCACCGGACTCCAGGCGCGATTTCCATCCGGCGTCTGGAAGGCGTTGCGCCGGCTGTCCGCAATCTCGAGCGCCTCCCCTTCTCGGCTAACTAGCGGGCCGCGCTCTGACTCTTCTTGAGGTATTCGAGAAGCGAAGTGCTGGCCTGCTGAAAGTGCTCTCGCACCATTTTCAAAACGC
>WNFH01002518.1_pt1 | contig 12822 bp, 10 predicted proteins | sample 5400411 | NCBI WGS metagenome assembly WNFH01 (sample SAMN13153347, study PRJNA577476) | soil metagenome | isolation source: 200 cm saprolite under Douglas fir tree site 2 hole 3 | place: USA:California | collected 2015-04-18
CGGCGCGCTCGGCAGCGGCATCAACCAGTCCTTCGTCAAGGAAGTGCAGATCAAGACCGGCGGCTTTGAACCCCAATATGGCCACGCCAGTGGAGGCATCGTCCAGATCGTGACCAAGTCCGGCGGCACGAAGACCCATGGCGAAGTCGGCGGCTATTTCCATCCTCTAGGAATGCAGACCACCCCGCTCAATGCGGACGACCCACAATTTGGCACCGTGAATAAGTTTGGCCGCTACCTCGGCAATGCCAACTACGAAGGTGATGCCGAACTCGGCGGTTACGTTCCCCTAGGAAAATTGCGCGAGCACCTCTTCTATTTCGGGAACTTCAATCCCAGCGTGAGCAATCAGTACGTCGCGCCGGCCGTAGGCTCAGGCCTTTTCACTGCTTATAATGGTCAGTTGCAACGCACAAAGACCTCCTACGACTATGCTGGTAAGCTGACCTTCAAGATCAACGATCGTCACACGGTTGAGTCTTCGGTCTTTGGCGACCCCTCGCACACCAACAATGTTCCGTGGGCCACGCTGAACGCCACGGACAAGACGGTGAACTCGAAATGGGATTTTGGTACACGCAACTGGGCCGTGCGTTACGATGGCGCGCTGACCTCGACCTGGCTCATTGACAGCGCGTTTACCTGGAGCTGGAATCACTTTAGCGAGAAGCCACTGGCGGATGTAACTCAGATCCTCGATGAAACAAACGCAAACTTGAGCGGCACATTTAATGCTCAGGGGTTTGGCTTCCTTGAGCCGTACGATTCCAACACTCGCAGCATCGCGTTCGATACTTCTAAAACCTATCACTTCCTCGGACAGCACACTTTTAGCATCGGCTACAACTGGCAGTTTCCTCTCTACGACGACACCACATCGTTCTCCGGCGGGAAATTTGCCATCCCATCCACGAATGCATCAGGAGGGGATCCCGGTTATGGAACCGCCACGAACCCCACAGTCGCAGGCAAAATGACCGACGCCTCACTCGTGCTGGAACCTCTTGTCGACCCTGTTACCGGCGCGCAGATTGTCCCCAACAGTTCAGGTTGTACCCTTTGTCCGTATATGGCGTTTCAAGACCCAGCCAATCCAGGTAAGTTTCTTTCTCCCGTGCAGGTTGTCCTGCTCCAATCGCGAGGTCGATTTGATGGCGGTGTTACTAAAAGTAGCGGAAGGTATCACGCCGCTTACGTAAACGACTCCTGGGCCATGGGGAAGCATGTAACTCTGAATCTTGGCCTGCGCTGGGAACAACAACGCTTGGTTGGCAACCAGCTCTCAAAGCTCTTCAACGACATGTGGTCTCCGCGCTTCGGTTTCATTGTTGATCCGAAGGGCAACCGGAAGACCAAGTTCTATGCCAACTATGGCCGGTACGCCTTCATTTTGCCGCTTGACGCGGCGGTTCGAGCGTTGAGCGCCGAAGATGATGTGCTTGGCGCGTACTGGCAGCCCGCTACCACGACGACCGGTTGTCCGGCGGGGACGCCAAGCGGAGCTTCCTGCATCAAGACGGATTCGAGCGGAAATCCGGATTACGCCAACATATTCCAACCTAGCTCGTCCACCCTTCTCAATTCGGCCTCGGGCGGCATCGGCAACGCCGTGAACGTTGGCCTCAGCGGCGGTGAACCGTTCGCTCCCGGGACGCGCATGGAATACACGGACGAGTATGTTGCCGGGTTCCAGCACGAATTCCGCGACGGCATCGTTTTTGGCGTGCGCTATATCGATCGGCGCCTCAAGCGCGTCATCGAAGACCAGGGCGGCATCTCTGTCGAGCAGTTTAACGCCCTGGCAAACAACGGTGGCGGCCTAAACTACTTTATTGGCAACCCCAACGCCAAACAGGACATCTTCGTGAACCCGAACGAAAAGACCTTCGCCGGGGTGGACGAGACAAATCTGACTTGTGCAGCGTACGGTGACACTGTTGCAAACGGGAACGTGCACGGCACCTTCGACTGTGCGCTTAGAAACGCGATTAATAACCCCTCGTCTGCAAATGCCGCCGCCGTTGAAGCTTTGGGACTCCCGGCTAGTTGTGTGGACTCCAACAATCAACCCACGCCGTACGTTGCGCCAAACGTGGCTAATACCTTTGGAACAGTGCTGGGAAGCGCTTGTTTCCCTTCCGTGAACGATACCGCTTGGATGCAGCTGAATCCGAAGTACGATCCAGTAACTAACCCGTCGGCTCCAAAGTATATTCCGAGGGACGGAGCGCTCTTCGGCGGAGAATTCCAGCCGGATGGCAAACCGGACACTTACAAGGATCCAAAGCGCGTTTATCAGGCGGTGGAGATCGAATTCAATAAGGGCTTCAGCCACAACTGGGCTCTGGTTGCAAACTGGCGGATCGCCCGTCTCAACGGCAACTATGAGGGTGCCTTCCGAAACGATAACAACCAGGCTGACCCTGGCATCAGCTCCCTCTTTGACCTCACCGAAGGAGCATTCGGGTTACTCGGTAAGCAGCAGGGCATTGGACCTCTCAACACAGATCGCAGAAACGTAATCAACATCTACCCGGTCTATGTTTTGGATCATAGTCGACTGAAAGGCATGGTCTTCGGCGGGGGCCTGAGAATTCAGAGTGGCTTGCCGCTGACTACCTTGGTGGCCCAACAGGCGTACCAGAATGCTGGCGAAGTTCCGGTGAACGGCCGTGGCGACCTCGGTCGTGCACCCACTACAGCGGGCATTGACGCTCATCTCGAGTATCCGTGGAAAATAAATGATCGGGTCAGTCTCAAGTTGGGATTTGATGCTTTCAACATCGCCAACAGAAAAGCCAAGACTCTGATCAACCAGAATGAAGATCAGGGATTTGGTGTGAATAACCAGGACTTCAAGCTTCCGTTCGCGACGCTCGGAATGAACAACTATTTCTTCCAGCAGCCGTTCAGTTCGCGCGTGAGTCTGCGACTGGTGTTCTAACCAAAACTCTTTCCAGGGAGGGCGCTGCCTTGCGCCCTCCTTTTTTCTTTTGTAGCGTAAAAAGCCGCGAAGTGTATCATTACAGTTTGATCCGGTTGCATCTCTCTTTGGAAGTCTCCATGGCACCGTCTCTCTCTTCCCCCACCATCCGGCGCTGCGGAGGTTCTCCTATGAAGCGCGTCTCGCCAGCAGCACTCTTTGATGCGTTTTCCTTAGTCCCTTGCCCCAACCTGTAATCCCAAGGCTCTCCGGCGCGTATGCTAGGATGAGGTGCAGTAGTGTCCCCAGGCTCTATGCCGCGTCCAACCACAATGAACTTGTCCGAGGCCGTGGCCATCTCCGCCTCCAGCCTCTGGGCGCACAAGCTGCGCAGCGTCCTGACGCTCATCGGCGTCGTTATCGGTGTGGCCGCGGTTATCACCGTCGTTAGCCTGATCAACGGCGCCAATCAATACGTCGCCACGCGCGTCTTCCGTCTCGGCGCCGACGTCTTCGGCCTCTCCAAACAGCCCTCCATCATCACCAACGTTGACGACTGGCTCGAATTCCAGAAGCGCAAGCGCATTACCTACGACGACTACGCAGCCGTCCGCAATCTTTGCAAATCCTGCAAAGAAATCGGCGCCTCGCTGGGCGGCCGCCTCGAGGTGAAAAGCGGCCTGAATTCGCTGAAGGATACCAACCTGCGCGCCTGGACGCCGCAGATGCCCGAATTGTACGACGTCGATCTCGTCGCCGGCCGCCACATCACCGATTCGGATTTGAATAGCGCGGCCCCGGTTTGCGTGATTGGCACGGATATCGTCGAAAACCTCCTGCCCGGCGTGGATCCGCTGGGCAAAGAGGTTCGCTGGAACAACATCCCCTGCCAGGTGATCGGCATCGGAAAAAAAGAAGGTTCCTCTCTGGGAACCTCGCTGGACAACTGGATCATCCTCCCGCTCAGCACCTACAACAAGGAATACGGCAACCAGCAAAATTCCCTGCGCATCACCGCTCGCGCCGGCTCGGCAGCCAACATTCAGCTCACCGTCGATGAAGTCCGCCAGATCATGCGCGGCCGTCATCACTTGTCCTACGGCGCAAAAGATGATTTCGCCATCGAAACGAGCGACTCTTTCCTCTCCCTCTGGAAAGATATCAGCAGCAGCTTTTTTGCCGTGACCATTGCCATCGCCTCGATTTCGCTCGTCGTCGGCGGAATCGTCATCATGAACATCATGCTCGTTTCGGTCACGGAAAGAACCCGCGAAATCGGCGTACGCAAAGCGCTGGGCGCCCGCCGCAGCGACATCCTGCGCCAGTTTCTCATCGAGTCCTCCACCATTTCCGTGATTGGCGGGGCTCTGGGCGTTTTCTTCGGCGTGCTGGCGGCCAAGCTCGTCTCCTGGGTCTCACCGCTCCCCAGCGCCGTTCAACTCTGGTCGGTGATGGGCGGACTGGCGGTCGCGCTCAGTGTCGGTTTGTTCTTCGGCACCTACCCGGCATCGAAAGCCGCCAAGCTCGATCCCGTGGAAGCGTTGCGATCGGAATAGGCGACCACCTCTATGGCTACGCTCGGAAAAACGCTGCCGCAAACCGCCATTCTCCCGGTGCGTTCCCTGATTCGAAAGGAAGGCGCGCTGAAGCTTCGCGGCGAAGTGCTGCTCGCGCTGGATACGCTGCGGAAAAACCCTCTGCGCTCGGCGCTGACCATTCTCGGCATCGTCATCGGTATCACCACGGTCATCACCGTCAGCGCGGTCATCAACGGATTGAACGAAAACGTGCTCGGTGGCATCCGCGAATTGGGATCGGACACCATCATCGCTTACCGCTTTCCCTGGGCCTCCCTCTCGCGGCCTCCCAGCGAATGGTTCAACCGCAAAGAGTTGCAGCCGGAGTGGGCGGAGGACATTGCCAAGCTGCCGCACGTGGCCGCCGCCTCTCCCTCCATGCGCATCTTTATGCCGCAATTCGGCTCGGGTACGGCAGACGTGCGCCGCGGGGCGTATCGCGCGAAAAACGTGATCCTCCAGGGAAACACCCCCTCCATCAGCCAGATCTTTGATTTGAAAGTGGCTTTCGGACGCCCCTTCAACGACACCGATACCGATCATCACGCCCCGGTGGTCCTGCTGGGTTACGACACCACTCGGATTCTTTTTCCCGATTCTCCAGCGTATTGCGTCGGACAGGAGGTTACCGTTGACGGTCAGCTCTTCACCGTCATCGGTTCGTTCGAAAAACGCAAACAGGGCATCTCCGGCGGCTCGAACCCGGAAGACAACATCGCCATCATGCCCGTGACCACTCTCCGCAAGCTCTACCCCAACAAAAAAGATTACGTCATTTTCGCCAAGGCCAAGGACCCCAGCAAGGTCGGCGAAGCCGTAGAAGAAATGCGGGATCTGCTGCGCCGCAAGCGCCGCCTTGCGAACAACAAGCCGGATGATTTCGCGCTCTTTACGTCGGATTATTTTCTCGACTTGTGGAACAAGATCAGCGGCCTGATTTTCATCTTGATGTTCGCGGTCGCTTCGGTCGGACTGATTGTCGGCGGCATCGGCGTCATGAACATCATGCTCGTGAGCGTCACCGAACGCACTCGCGAGATCGGCGTTCGCAAGGCCATCGGCGCCAAGCGCGGAAACATTCTCTCGCAATTTTTGATGGAAGCGGTCACTCTGAGCGCTGTGGGTGGCGTCATCGGCGTCCTTCTTGGCTCCGGCCTCTCCTTGCTGATGCGCTATGGCCTCAAGATGCCCGCGGTCCTCTCCTTTTTCTGGATCGCCACGGCATTGATCTTGTGCGCCCTGATCGGCATCGTCTTCGGCGTCTATCCCGCCTGGAAGGCCGCCCGCCTCGACCCCGTCGAAGCCCTCCGCTACGAATAACCGTTAGAGCGTGCGCGACTGGCCGATGCCACGGCCTGCGCGCGTGAATTCACAATGGACTAAGGCAATTCCGCAAGTTGCTTGAGCGGCACCACGGCCGCCTTCCCATAGTGCTCGCCTTCCAGAATTCGCACCTGACAGCGCGAATCCGGTTGCTGAATCTCCAGGATTCTCACCTGCGTTCCGCCGGGCACCATCAGCAGCTTTTGTGAAGCAATCAAGAGAGACAGCCCCACGTCGTCGCTCGCCCCTTCCAGCTTCTCTCTCTCCGCAGCAGCTTCTTCATCGACGGACACCAGCACAAAAGAAAGTTTGCCATCTGCGCAGAGCCTTGCGAGTTGGCCTATACCAGATGATGGCGCAAGAGTCTTCGCGGGCAACGGCGGCGCAATGTACTCCAGCTTGCCGATGAACCGGTAGCCGCGCTTCGGAAGGGTTTCAACGAAACGCGGATTCTCTTTGTTGTCGCCTAAAGCTTGGCGCAACTTCTTAATGGCGGTGTTGAGGCTGTGATCGAAGTCCACAAATGTGTCTACGGGCCAAAGCCTCTTCTCGAACTCCTCGCGTGTGACGACTTCACCCGGACGCTCCAACAGCAGGGCAAGAGCATGAAACGGTTGGATTTGCAGCTTGATTTTGTGGCCTGTTTTGTAAAGTTCGCCCGCGCGAAGATCCACTTCGAAAACACCAAACCGTATGATGCCGGAGGAGCGGCCCGGAGACGACATGGAATTCCTCCTGCCTGCGATGACTATAACACTCCCCGGGAAAACCACGATGGGGGCAGAGCCTATCGATTAAGTCCCTCATTCCCGTGGTGTTCGTTGTTCATTTACAGTCGCTTTTCAGTTCATCCGCAGTGCATTGCGCTGCTGTCAGGAATGCGCGAAAGTGCGCGGCATGCTACGGCGCTGGGCAGCTGACACGAGCCAGGACAAAGACAAGTCAGCTTAGACGGCGCCAGCAAAAAAGAAAGAGGAGGTTCCCATGAAAAAGCAATCTTTTCTGTTGGCAGGTTTGCTGGTGCTCTCGAGCATGGCGGCAACTCAAGTTGCGCGAGCCCAGCAGGCCATGGTGGCAGACATTCCCTTTGCCTTTACGGCAGGCAACGTTACGCTTCCGGCGGGTGAGTATCGCGTCCAGAAATTGGATGGGAATTCGGCGGTGCTTTTGATTCGCTGCTCAGACGCGAGCGCGGCAGCCATGGTGATCACCAGCGCAGCCCAAGCGAAGGAGTTGCAATCCCAATCGAAGCTCGTCTTCAACCGCTATGACAACCGCTATTTCCTCTCGCAGGTTTGGACGGCGGGATCCATCCGTGGAAGACAGCTCTCTAAATCGCCGCAAGAAAAAGAACTCGCGCAGACTGCGCGCCTCGAAACCAAGGGCGAAATTATGCTGGTTGCCCGCCTGTCCCCCGCCAGGTGATGTGATCGCAGCCCCAATGGCAATCCAGCAGACCGGAAGCCGGAGCTCTCAGCTCCGGCTTCCTTTTCATTTGTCGAATCGATTGCTTCAGGGCCGCCTTCCCCGATCCCGTCGAAGCTCTTCGCTACAAATAAAACCTTACTCGTAACGCGACGCCGACATCGGATCGACTCGCGTGGCCCGCGACGCCGGCAAGTAGCACGCCCGCCCGGAGGGCGTTTCTATCGCCGCTATAATCTGGCTATCTTATTGATAGCAGCCTATTTGTTCATGCGGATGACCCTCCTTCCGCTCTCCGGTCGCTGACCGCAAAGAAACCTCTTCTTTCGTTGTAAAGATGCTTAGAGAGCGAGAGAATCTCGGACCAGCAAAGGAGGCCCTCATGAACAAGATCTTGCTGGGTGTGCTTCTTGGTGCGGTTCTCGGGGTGTTCGACGGGTTGACGGCGCTCTTTACTCCGGATCCCGCGATTCGGGCGGGCATTGTGGGAATCATTGTCGGATCGACCGGGAAGGGATTGCTGGCCGGATTGTTGTGCGGCCTTTTTGCACGCAAAGTGAAATCGATGGCGGGCGGAATCGCTCTCGGCCTTTTTCTTGGATTCCTCTTTGCCCTCTTTGTTGCTCTTGGCGTGCACAACTACTATGCCCGGATCATTATCCCGGGAACCATCGTGGGCTTGATTGTGGGTTACGCCACGCAAAGGTACGGCGCCAGCGCGGCCCCCGCGGCCCGCTGAGCTCAAAATTCCGAGGAGCGATGCGATGGGATTTGCGGCGTTTGCGGGACACAAGTATCTGAGCCTCGAAACCTTCAAGAAGAGCGGCGATGGCGTGAAGACGCCGGTGTGGTTCGCGGCGGATCCGTCGGCGAGTCTCGATTCGAACGACGCGAAGCTGTACGTGTACACGATTGGCGTCTCGGGAAAAGTGAAACGCGTACGAAATAATCCGCGTGTGAAGATCGCGCCATGCGACATGCGCGGCAGAGTGCTTGGCGAATGGGTGGAAGCGCGCGCCAAGATTGTCACGGGCGAAGAGGCTGCCCGCGGAATGCAGTTGCTCAACAAGAAGTATTTCCCGTGGAAACAGTTGCTGGGGTTTTTCGCGTCCTTCAGCCGGCGCGAACGGACCGTCTTCGTGATCCGGCCCGCGTGAACGGAAGTAACGAAGTAAGGAGGTAAGGACGTAAGGAAGTAAAGTACAGCGTGGCCGTGATTCCGTGGCCCGAACTCCTTGGCGGATGCGGAAGTTGACAGTCGAAAGTGGAGAGGAGCAGGTCCCTTCCGGCAAGACCGGAACCTTTCCGACAAGATCGGTGCAGGTCCGTCGCTGCGCTCAACGCGAGGCGCTCGCCAGGCGGGATGACAACAAAGAAGAGGCGTGGTTGACGGGGCTTGTTCTTGGCGAAGAGGAGGGCTATGATTTGTGCTCCTCAGGAAACCCCTGAACATTCCAACCCAAGGAGGCGAATATGTCTACGGCTCCTAGACCCCAACCGGCAATCCTAGACCCCGTGAAGGTAGATCCCGGACATTACAGAGTGGAGTTAGAGAATGACCGCGTGCGAGTGCTGCGCATCAGTTACGGACCGCACGAGAAATCGGTGATGCACGCTCATCCCGATGGCATCGCGGTGTTTCTGACCGAGAATCGCGCGCGGTTTACGTTCCCCGACGGCAAGACAGAGGAGCGCAACTGGAAGTCGGGCCAGACTACGCTCATCACTGCAGAAACACATTTGCCCGAAAATCTGTCCAACAAGCCGCTGGAGCTCATTCTGGTCGAGCTGAAATAGCCAGGCGAAGAACCACGACACATCTTGAAAGCAACGCGGGGGGAGATTCTCTGTGAATTTCCTCCCATTTTTTTGTGCGAGCTTTTTTTTCGCGGCGGGAGGAATGAGCAAGGCGATGTGAAGTCGTCCCTGCAAGGATAAAGGGAGATTCATCGCGCAAAGAGCGCGCGATGGGGCTAAGGTCCTCGATTCGCTCCCAATGACGGAAATCAGTTAGAGAGCGGTGACGGCTGATTCGGGGGAAGAGGCCAGAGTACGCAAAGAAGCAGCGTAAGGGGCGCGGGCGACGCCGCGTTCCGTGAAGATGGCGGCTATGTAGCGGGCGGGGGTGACGTCGAAGGCGGGATGCGCGGCGTGGACGTCGGGGGCGATTCGAACGCCCTGGAGATGTGTGACTTCGGCGGCGGAGCGCTCTTCGATGGGAATGTGCTCGCCGTCGGGGATGGAAAGATCGAACGTGGAGACGGGCGCGGCGATGTAGAACGGGACGTTGTTCTCCTTGGCGAGGACGGCGATCTGGTAGGTGCCGATTTTGTTAGCAGTGTCGCCATTGCCGGCAATGCGGTCGGCGCCGGTGACGATGGCGCCAACTTTTCCGGTCTTCAGGAAGTGACCCACCATGTTGTCGGTGATGAGCGTGAGCGGGATGCCGCCTTTGTGGAGTTCCCAGGCGGTGAGGCGCGCGCCTTGAAGATAGGGCCGCGTTTCGGGGACCAGGACGTGGATCTTCTTGCCCTGTTCGAACGCGACACGAATCACTCCGAGCGCGGTGCCGATGCCGCCGGTGGCCAGCGCGCCGGCGTTGCATTGCGTCATGACCTGGCCTTCGTTGGGCATGAATTCCGCGCCGAAGCGGCCGATGGCTTCGTCGGTTGCTTTCTTTTCAAGATGGACTTGCTGGGCTTCCTCGACCATCCCCTGCCTGATGCTGCCGAGGTCTGAAGTCTCGACGTTCAATTCAGCGAAGCGGCGCTTCATGCGTTCGAGGGCCCAGAAAAGATCCACGGCGGTCGGGCGGGTTTTGGCGAGCGTGTCGCAAATCTCCGTGAATTCAGCGCGGAGAGCTTCGACGGACTTCGCCGGAGAATGCAGAACGCCGAGCGCGGCGCCCATCGCCGCAGCAACGCCAATGGCCGGAGCGCCGCGGATGACCATTTCGCGGATGGCCTTGGCGACTTCACGATAGTCAGTGTAGGTGTAGGAGATTTCCTCTGCGGGAAGCCGCCGCTGGTCGAGCATGATGACGCCGCGATCGGTCCACGCGATAGGTTGGGCTACGTACATGCGATTTGATTCCTTGACGCCATTTCGCGACATCGTGCCGAGATGGGGCGCAGCATGCTGCCTCCCTACAAAAACAGGCGAGCTGAACTATTCATTGTAGCGAAGGTAGAGGGGGAAGACGAATCGATCCATGTGCGGTTCAGTGGCCCGGTGGCATGTGGCTGAAACCCTTGGTCGCGATGATCGAAGTGAAGGCAATCATGGAATTGTAGCCGAGGTGAAGAAGGAAACTCGCGAGCACGGTGCCGGTCCACGCACGGGCGAAGGTAAAGATAACGCCAACGAGAGTGAGCAAGCTGACAAGGCCCCAGGTCCAACCGAGCTGGGGTGCGTGCATGAGCCCAAAGAGCGTGCCCGTCATCAGGATGCTCGTCGCCACGCCGGCGCGAGTCGCGCTGGAGAATTCCATGCCGAAGAACTGGAGAACCCCAGAGGTGATGCGCGCCAAGACCGGATAGAGGTAGCCGCGAAAGACGGTTTCCTCCACCAGAGGCGCGACAAGTACGGCCATGGCCATGAGCGACAAGGCGCCCGTGCGATTCTTGAAGAACTCCTGGATGGGCACGTGGTCCGCATCCTTGACCCGCGAACTGGCGATGGCAACGAAGATGGACAAGCCGCAGCCGGCAAGGAAATACATCCACGGCCTGCCTTTGCTTTCGACGGGATCAGACTTGAGTTTCTTCCAGCCGAGAGAGCGCCAGAACGGCGAGTCGCGCAGGACGGCGAGCGTGACATAGAGAAACAAAAAGATCAGGGCGAACCAAAGAACGTTGGTGCCGATGATGAGTCGTGGATCGGACTCCAGCAGGTGCTTGAGCTGCTTTTGGGAGAGGTGCCGGTCCGCAGAATAGTAAGCGATGACAACAATACCGAGAACGATTTGACTGGCCACGACAAAAATAACAAAGACCAGAAGGTGCGGCCAGGACCAGGAGATGCGCAAGTCTTCCGGCAGATTGGGCGGTGGCAAGGAGGCCGCGGGAGTGACCGGCACGTAAGAAAGAGGGTCGCCGGCGAGTGGCTGAGCCAATGTTTCCGCGGATGCCGATTCCGCAGGCTTGCCAGACGAAGGTTGTTCGGGAAGATTTTCTTCCGGGGGATTCGGCGGATTATCGTCGGAGAAGTTCATCGTTTCCTAGGCCAGCCGGCGGCCAGCGCGGCGGCGACGAGCGGCAAGAGCAATTCGTGGTGGCCGGTGATGGCGTAGCCGTGCGATTCGGGTCCGCTGCGGCCGTGCGCGGACGCGGTGGGACGCTTTACCACATTCTGCAACGGACGGTAGTGCTGGATAAAGTCGAAGTTGGCGGTGGTGATGGGACGGAGCGGAACGCCGAGATTGCGGACGACGGAAACAGCTTTGAGAAAAACTTCGGGCAGAACGACGGCCGAGCCCCAATTGAGATAGACGCCGCCGGGATGCATCTGCTCGACGAGAGCGCAGAAGAGGCGGAAATCGAGGTGCGTGGCGGCGCCGAGAGCGGCGCCGTCGGCGGCGCGGTGCATGTGCGGGATGTCCGTGCCGATGGCAAGATGAATGGTCACAGGGATTTGATGCTTGTAGGCAGCTACAAGGACGCTGGAATTTGCGTGCTTGACTTCGATGATCCCGCTATTCAGGAACTGTCCGGCGGCTTCGCCGTAGCCGATTCGAATGCGGTGCGAAAGTTTGGCGAATTCGTTGATGTACTGGCCGGTTTCGGCAGCCATGCCGAATTGGCCTTCGCCAATGCCGGCTTCCACGTCTTCAGAAGTGTTGCCGGCGAGGGCGATTTCAAAATCATGGATCAGCGCCGCGCCGTTCATGGCGATACCGGAGACGAAGCCGCGTTTCATCAAATCGATCAGGACAGGGCCGAGGCCGACCTTGATGACGTGCCCGCCGATACCCCAGAGGATGGGTTTGCGCTGTTTGCGCGCGCCGTGGATGGCACCGAGGACATGGCGGAGATCTTCGGCCGCGAGGATGTTGGGGAGAGAATCGAGAAATTTTGTGAGCGAGGCATTCGCTGCGGGCGGTTTCGCAAAGTTGCGAACGCTAACTTTGCTCTTGCGCGACGCGAGCGGATACGTGTGCACCGCTCCGAGCGTAATCGGATGGATCGAATAGATGCTCATTGAGACTGGGATACTCTAACGCGCAACGGGCACAATACCAAGCGCGAGTGAGATTGCGGAGAAAGGGCGCAGCGGTGCTGCGCTCCTACAGGGGTCAAGATTAGAGATATGTGACTACTTCTCGTTGCCATTGTGGTGACCGTTGTTGGAGATGCTGAGGACGCGGGCCAGGGCCTGGCCGGTGTAGGATTTTTTTGTGCGGGCGACGAGTTCGGGCGGGCCCTGGGCGACGATGCGGCCGCCGCCTTCGCCGCCTTCGGGGCCGAGGTCGATGATCCAGTCGGCTTGCTTGATGACGTCGAGGTGGTGCTCGATGATGAGCACGGTGTTGCCGAGATCGACGAGGCGTTGCAAAACGGCGAGCAGTTTTCGAAC
>WNFH01002520.1_pt1 | contig 12820 bp, 13 predicted proteins | sample 5400411 | NCBI WGS metagenome assembly WNFH01 (sample SAMN13153347, study PRJNA577476) | soil metagenome | isolation source: 200 cm saprolite under Douglas fir tree site 2 hole 3 | place: USA:California | collected 2015-04-18
GTGGCCAACAATGCGGCCGCCAGCGTCACCAACACAGCGAACGTCTCCGGTGGGGGCCAGACCAACACTGCCAACGACTCGGCCAGTGATGCCACCACTATCAACCAGTTGCCGGATCTGACCATCGCCAAGTCGCACAGCGGCAACTTCACCCAGGGACAAGTCGGGGCTACCTATACGATCACTGCCACCAACTCCGGCTTCGCCGCTACCAGTGGGACGGTGACCGTCACCGATACTTTGCCGGCCGGGCTGACAGCCACCGCCATCAGCGGCACGGGCTGGACCTGCGTGCTCGGCACGCTGACTTGTACTCGTAGCGACGCACTGGCTGCCGGGGCCAGCTATCCGGCCATCACCCTCACCGTGAACGTGGCCAACAATGCGGCCGCCAGCGTCACCAACACAGCGAACGTCTCCGGCGGGGGCCAGACCAACACTGCCAACGACTCGGCCAGTGATGCCACGATCATAAATGCCGGGTCGCCGAACGTGGGCTTAGTCAAGAGCGTTAGCCCGACTGGCTCCCAGGCTCCTGGAACCGATCTCGTGTACACAGTCGTTTATACGAACACCGGCGGACAGCCCGCAAGAAACTTTGTCATGATCGATCCCAATCCGCAGAACATAGATCCGCTCGAAAGAGTATTTCACAATCTCGATTTCAAAGTCGGTTCGATAACCAGCAACCCCGGGACAACCGGTCTCACCGCAACCATCGAGTACTCAAATGACGGTGGCACAACCTGGACATACACGCCCGTGAGCGGTGGCGGTGGCGCGCCCGCCGGTTACGACCGATCGGTCACGAACATTCGCTGGACGTTCACCGGCAACTTGAGTCAAACCTCGCCGAACAATACCGGCAGTGTGAGCTTCACGGCGCGGATTCGATAGCTCGCTCGCAGGAGTTGTTCGCAGAAACAAGAAGGCCGCCCTCTTAGATGGGGCGGCCTTTTCATTTCGATGAGCCTCTACACACTCATTGAATCACGAACACATCGTCGGCGATCGGTTGGTTGAGCCTGGCGTCTTTGACTTTGTACTCAGCGAAGAACGCGCCCTGCGGGGTCTCGAGCCGTTGCGAAAAGCTGAAAGGGATCAACACCCCGTCAACTTCCTTGAACTTTGAGTTTTCAGTCCCAAACATGTAGCCGTTGTAGGGAATCAGGTACATCATCACGCGACCGTTAGCCGCGTCCAGGTAGAAGTCCGTAGTGTTGCCCTCGGCATCGACGATCCGAAAGCCGCGCAGCTTCTTTTTGTCAGCCAGGGCGGAAACGGTGTAACCGGGCTGATCGAATTTCGCCAGCACAGGCAGACCGAACTTGCTGGCCGGCGGCATCGTGATGCCGGGAATTGAACTGTAAGACTGCTGGCCGTCAAAAACCTGTTTGAACTTAAAGATCGGGCTGGCGTCGATGTCGATCCGCACCTTGTCTCCGGCGGTAACCATCACGAACTTGCCGGGAACTGACTGCGCACTGTTCGGCGCATACAGATCAGCCGAGCCGGTCAGCATCATGCTCTTCAGATGCTTGAATTTGTCACCGCCCTGCGCCGCCAGCGCCGCGCGCGCAAGTTCCAGCGGCGTGCTGTTAGCGGTTATTGCCGGCGCCGCGGCGATCGTATTGGCTGGCGGGGTTGCGGTAGAAGAATTGGACTTAGCCGCATCAGGCCCCTGAGCCAGTGCGGCGGCGACACAAAACAGAATCAGGAACACGGGCGTCGGCAGGTATCTTTTCATAAGGCACTCCTAAAAAAAGTATAGACGAGAAGGGTAACCCTCTCGTCTATACGCGTCGACTACGCGAAGGTTCAGAAATTAAGTTAACGCTTCGTAAACTACGGCTCGAGGGGTCCGTGACCTCCTGCCCCGAGACAGTCGAACAAGCTACTCGCGGCCTGATCCAGGCAGTCATTGATGGGTTGGTTGGCCATCCGGCATGCAATATCCCCGGCCTCGCATGATTGTGGGACCCCGCACGCCCTTGTTTGAAAACTGTATGCAAGCCAGCAGGCTAGTGGGTTATCACTACTCGCTTTTCCAATACCGCCGCTTGCCTCAACTGTGCAAACCATCACGATAAGGATCATCATCAGCCGGAGTAATCGAGATTTGTACTGACGCATGTACTTTGCTCCTTTTGAGAGAATTGAGAACCAGAGACGCGGGAGCTTATGCGTGCCAAACCTTCCTTGTCAGTGCTTTCAGCTTGGGCGCGAAGGTTTGGTTTCTCGTTAACCCTCCAAGTCGGAAGTTTCAGAAATTAAATCTGGCGCTGATGGTAACGCGTCGATTGCCGGCGCCGGAGCTGCCGCCGCCAAATCCACCACCGGGGCCAAAACCACCGAAGCTTCCTGCGAGCCCAATCGACTGGCCGAACAAAGGTGAAGACAGATTGCCGACAGGCGCGGCCAGATTCACCTTATTCAAAAGATTCTGGAAGTTCACCGACAGCGTCAATGTGTACTTCGACGCGCCGCCGGCGCCACCACCCCCTCCGCCCATGCCCATCATCTGAGGGCCACCACCGCCACCACCGCTCGGTCCACCTGGGCCTTTGGCTCCACCGCCCATGCCGCCACCGGCGATCATCGGCCCGCCTCGTCCCGCGCCACCGGCTTCACCGCGTTTTGCAGTGTCGGTAGCAGTCTTTTGACCGCGCTGCCCCGATGATGCGCTTCTACTTGCTTCGCCACCGAAACCGAAGGTGCGGCTGATGCGCATGTTAACGGAAAGCGAGCCGGGCGCCTGACCATAGTTGCGGGGAATGATCTGTTCGCCGGGATTTGGAACGAGATTGAAGTTACCGAACCGCGTGCAGCGAATGTTGATGTTCGCGCAGTCGGCGCCGGCGGCAGCGAAGCTGGGACGCTCGTTGTATTGGCGATCGAGGTTGGTATCGCGTCCCGTGGTGATATTGAACGGCGGACCAGAGTTCGCCACGATAAATGGACTGAACACGAGCTTCCACCAAGGCGCGCTGATCGTGCCAACCAAAGTAAATCGATGCCGGACGTCGCCGGAACCCCGCCCGAACTCTCCGGTAAAATCGTATGAGTTCACTGGGAAACCGCCGCCGCCATCGGTGTCATTGTTCATCTTGCTCCAGATGTAAGTGCCCTGAAGTGAAATCCGCGGATTGAACCGCGTATTGAACCCTGTCATCGCTTGCCACAATCGAAACTTGCCGCTTGATTCATATTGATTGATATCGCCCAGCACCGGATTTGGCCGGACGCCGTTTGGCGTTGCGGCCGTAATCGTTCCGGGCAACGGCGCATTAATGTCACGGGCACGAATGACGTGCGAGATCCGAAACGAGTAAGCGCCGACGAACGCGGTAATATTTCTGGGTAACTGACGCTCGACCTGACCACCCGCCAATGTGACCAGCGGCGCTTGAAGATTCGACGCGACGCGGTAAATGGTTTGCTGAGTCGCCGGAATAATCTGCAACTGCGCGGCGGAGGGAACTGTTGGGAAAAAGTTCAAAAGGTTGTAGATTGGTCGCGCAGTCGCCACGTCAAGATCGGCTTGTGTCGGCGCCGCATTCTTGAGAAAAGGCTCGGCGAGCACGTACTGAAGTTCATTACTTCCGTTAAACCGGCTTGAGATCAAGGTGAAATTTTCACCGAATCGATTGTAGAAGATGCCGCCACCGCCACGAATTACCGTCTTTGGCGGTTTGGTGGAATTTGCCGCGCCCGGCGACCAGGCAAAACCGAGACGCGGAGCAAAGTTGAACTTGCTGCTAATGTTCGTTTGATTTTCGTAGCGGACGCCATAGCTCAAGGTGAAGTTTGGCCGCATGCGCCAATCATCCTGCCAGTAAAACCCGAGATCGGTCTGCGAAACGGAAGCCGCGAAATTGCCAGTGTTAATACTGAACTGCGACGCGCCACCGCCAAGTTTGCGAACGCAGTCGACTACCGTAGTGCCCGCGCCGCAGTAATTCTGCTGGGCTGGCGTGAGTCCATTTTGCTGAACCAGCAAGGTGCGACGATAGCGTTCAAGGCTGCTCAGTTGAATATTAGGTCCAGCAATCGGATTGTTGCTGGCGTCGAGCGCCGGGCCGAAGCCGCCGGAAAAAATCCATTGCCCACCCTGGTTATTCGGGTTCAGATCATCGATCTTCACGCCGCGAACGCGACCGCCGAATTTGAAGGTGTGCGTGCCCTTCTGAATCTGCGTGAAGTTGTTCAACTCCCAACGAGTGTTCTCATTAATGGTGTGACCAACCTGCGAGCAGGTGGCGCTCGGCGTTACGCAACCGTTGAACGCGGAACTCACATTCAGGACTGGTACGGTGCTGTTACCTAGAGATTCGTTTCGGCCGCGGGAATACTGAAACCGTGTTTCGTTGATGGTGTAGGCGTTGATTACGGCCGTCTCGGTCAACTGCACATTTTGGTTTTTTGACTTAGATTCGTAGCCACGTTGAGCGAGGTTAAAGCCGCCAACGCCTTGGTTCTGGGTAGTCGATTCGAAAAAGTTGTAGCGAGCAACGAGGGTGTTGCGCGAGTTGATTGCATAGTCGATCCTTGGGGAGATGTTCGTATTCCGTCGCGGAACCAGATACCCGAGCCCGAATTCAACGGGATTGAGCGCTGAATTCAGAACGGTCGCCCTAATCAATTCGTTATCGTCCGTCTCGTTTCGATTAGCTTCAAAGAAGAAGGACGCCTTCTTTTTCACGATTGGGCCGCTCACGTTTCCGCCGAACTGCCGTTGTTGAAACGGCGAGCGCTTGCTGGAACTAATCGCGAATGGATTGCGGGAATTAAGGCTTTCGTCCTGGAAATTGAAGTTGACACCGCCGCGCAATTTGTCGGTACCCGGTCGCGTCAGAATATCGATACGCCCGGACGGCTGATCATTCTCAGGCGCAAACGGGTTTTGATTGATACGAATCTCGCGAATCGCTTCCTTCGGCGGCATGTTTCCGCCAGAAAAGCCATCAATGAAAATCTGTCCGCCGTTCGGACCGATCGACGGCCCGGCCAGCGCCTGGAGCGCCGCCGCCAGCTCGTCCGGATCGTCAGGCAGGGCGTCCAAATCCTTGCCGGAAATCACTTGCTGGTTGGCATTGTTGCCGGTGTCAGTGCTGAGCGGCGCTTCGGCGTTTACCTTGACCCGAGATTCGATCGCCGCGATCTTCAAAGTAATGTTGACCGGGTCGCGTCGACCAGCGGCCACATCGACGTCCGCGTCCGTAGAAACCGCAAAGCCCGTGGCAATCGCATGAATCTTGTATTTTCCCGGCGCCAGTCCGGTAAATGCGTACGCGCCATCAGCGTTGGTGGTGGCTGTCTTTGCCGCGCCTGACGCATCCGTCAAACTCACCGTAGCGCCGACAATCGCCGCGCCAAACTCGTCTGAAATCACGCCGCGCAGACTGGCCCTTGCCTGGGCAAAGACTGAAGTTGAGAACGAGCCAGCCAGAATCAAGGCCGCGAAACAGATTAATATTTTTCTAGTATTCATCGTTGAGCTCTTCTCTTATTTACAAAATCAACCGCGGGCAATTAGATGGAATTGCGCCGCGTTTCGCGGTTGTCTCTGAAGTTGAAATGCGAGATCAGAGGGCCCCGGGTCATGGCCCGCCGATCCCTCCAAACATGCCGCCAAAACTACCGTTGAGATCTACGCCACCCTGAGGCCTGGCCCCGCCGCCCACTTGTGGGCGCGCCGCCATCATCTGCAAGAGCGGCTCAATGCCGGACACGAGCGAGATGGCAGTGAACTGCGTGGGATCAGAGCCGGGCAAGCTTGACATGATAATCGTGTCGCCGACTTTCAACTCGTTTATCGAGATCGTCGGGAGACGCTCCAGCAGGTCGGCCATGTTTCCGCCGCCGGCACCGCCGCCCGGGCGGGGTCCGCCACCTTGCGCGCCGCCGGGACCAACGCCCGCCGGCTTTTGTCCTGCACCGCCTTGACCCGTTGCTCCTGGACTGCCCGGACCAACCCCGGCCGGCTTTTGACCGGCACCGCCTGGACCTCCGCCGCCCGGACCACCCGGCCCCATGCCGCCCCCGAACATCATGGCCGCGTTTTCAGGAAAACGACGCAGCACTGAATCCGGCTTGAGAATAATCGTAAGCGGTTTCTTTGTGGTCAAATCATTGATCTTGATCTGGTTCGCTGTCGCGTCAATGGCGGTTACGGTGCCTCCGACGATCTTGAACGTGCCGAACAAAACTTCCTCGGCGGTCAAGTGAGTACCATCGGCGCTCTTGTCGCCCAGTGCGCGCAACTGATCGCCAACTTTGACCTCTTCAAATTTGCTTGGCTTAGCTTCGCTGTATTTAGGGATTGTGTCCGGCGGATAACGCCGCATCAAGACTTTGTCGGTGACGGGAATGATAACGGCTTGCTGAGCACCCATTAGACTGCGACTCGAAACCGTAATCTCCTGCGTCGAACCGTTGACCGAAGTGACGATGCCGCTGACGCCGCGGCGGCGCCACTGGGCACGTTCCTGATCCTGCTTCTTGGCGAGGTCCGCCTTGCTCATCACGACGACCTGCGGGGCCGGCACTGTCTTTTGATCCGAGCCGGCTCGCCAGCGCGCCAACACGCGATCACCCTGGCCCACGTCGCCGATCGCGATGTTGGTTGCGTTAGCCAGCGACTTCTCTCCGGGCGCCAGGCGTTTGTACTGGGTTTTGTCGCTGAGATTGATCGTGAAGATGACCCCACTATCTTCTCTGATAACCATCTGCCTGGCGGTCGGGTCAATCGCTTTAACCTCGCCAATCAAGCTGGCAACCGCCGCGGTCTGCGGGGACGCACTCGGCGTTTGTCCGTGGGCGCGGAATCCAAATCCCAGCGCCACCACCGTCACCAGCATGATTATTGTTAGTCTTTGCACAATTGTTCTCTCGGTTCCCTGCAAGATATCCATTGTTTACGCCTCACCAGTACGGTTTGTTGCGAAAAGTTCAATTGCTTGCGGCGAAAAAACCTATGATTATTTGGATTCGCCTACAATTTTCTAATGTCGCGATTTCTGCTCCTCACGCTGAGCGTCCTGCTGGGCAATCATGCCGTCGAATTTCTGCTGTTGCTCAGGCGTTAGCAACGCGCGAATGCGGGCTCGGGCTTTCTGTCGCGGCTCTTCGAACCGCGGTCGAAGCTCGGTGCGCAGCGCGCGGTACTCATTGCGCGTCTCGTCAATGATGGCTTGCACGGCTTTCGTCTGCTCGTCAGTCAGCTTCAGTTCGGTGCGCATCTTCTCGAAGCGCTCGTGCATTGCTTTCTCTCGTGTTTCCGAACGGTCACCGCCGGCGGCGCGCGAGCGATATAGTCCGGTAAGGGCCACGCCGGTAACTGAGCCGAGCACAAACACGGCCACCAGGACGAGCCACATCTTCAATCTTGTGCGACCCTGTAAAGTCATCTTGCGCCTCTCTCGTAATTGCGATCTACCACAATGTTGAATACTTCATCCGGCGGCAAGCCGTTTCGATCGGCAAGAACGGTCTGTTCCACTCCTGCCCCGGGCGCCCCGAAGAGCGCGTCATCGTCGGCCGGCGAGGCGGGTGCGCCGAGTTGCGCGGACCACACGGTGAGGATTGCCGCCAGCAGCGCGATCAGCGCCATCGCCGGCACTGCCTGACGAGCTACAAAAAAGATGGACAGCCAACCACTCGTCTCCTCGCGACGGCGTTGTTCCGCGGCAATCGCAGCACGCACGCGCGTGAAAAGAAACGGTGAAGCAGCCGCGGCCTCAATCCCTGCTTCATCGGCAGTGGCCGCGCGCAACACTACGCGGCCGGCGCGGTCGAGTCGATCATTCTCGGTTTTGTCTGAGTCAAACATTGGATTGGGCTCCTTATGTTTCGTGGCCCTTCACGAATGAAAGACGCCGCGAAACGCTCAAAGGTTACAAGTATTCGGCCTCCGGCGCGCCCGTGCGCGACGACCGGACGAGCTCTCATAGCAATCTCCGCAGCGCCTTCCGCAAATGCGCGCGGGCCCGATGGGCGCGGACTTTGACTTTCGAAATGGACCAGTTAGTGGTTTCCGCGATCTCCGCAACTGAGAAGCCCTCGACGTCGAGCAGCGTCAAAACCATGCGATCGTCTGGACTGAGACGCGCGAGCAGCTTTTGGGCGAGATCGCGGGACACCGCCGTTCGCTCTACATCGCTGGCCGGATCCATGGCTCTGAGCTGGGTCGCGAATAGATGACCTTCGTTATCGCTGCTATCAAGCGTTTGTTCCGGCCGGCGCCGCGTGCGCCGCAACTGGTCGTAACAAGAGTTGACCGCGATCTGTGTCAGCCACGCTTTGAACGATGCGGCATGCGTGCCGTGATAAGTGCCCAGCGCGAAATAAGCTTTGGTGAAACTGTCCTGGATAATCTCTTCCATTTGTTCCCGTTGCGCAAAGAAGCGACCCGCCACCCGTGCGACATGACGACGATAGCGCTCGAACAACTGCTCGAACGCAGATTCATCGCCGGCGGCGATCGCCGCCACCAGCGCATCGTCTGTCTGTTGCTCTGCTGGATGCACGAATGTTTACAAATTGACGCAGGCCGCTGATGCAAACCACATGTCCGCGCCCGCCAGGCGATCAAGCTTTCGGGGCTATGGCTTCTTCCAACTAATGCGATACCGCGCCGTCAGCGCCAGGCCCAGACTGGTTACCAGCAAACCGGCGATCACGAGGGGCCAAACGAAGGGTAGGGAAGCCATCGCGACCCAGAAAGCGACGCCCATCAGCAACGTGATCGATTCTGACTTTGTCCGCGGCAGAAAGCGCCGCTGCAGCCACTGGCCCGTCGCGGCGAAAATCACCACGCGGCCGAAGACGGTGGCCACCAGAGCCAGCAGCAGCGCCAAAATTGAGATCAACGCGCCAATCACCTCCGGCAACACCAGCAGACAAGCGATGACGCCGACCGTAATTACGATCGAGCCCAGCAGTCCAATTAGCGCCACGCGCACCCTTGCCAGGCTTAGACGCGCCGCCGCGCGGCTGACCGTATTGGGCATGACCGCCGTCAGCGCCAGCGAAACGATGAACCAGAACAGGATTGCCAGCAACCGTAGACCAAGAAACGCCGGCGTCAATTGCGGATGCAGCAGGCTGAACGGCTCGCGCATCACGTGGCGGAGTTGATCTTCATAGCCGGCGTACATGATCGTGACCGATTGCGGATCGCGACCGGGCGCAGACTTGCCGTGATAATAGATGCCGCCAACTACAATGACGTCGCCGCCGATTCTCGATCCTTCTCGCTGAATGACTGAGCCCCCGATGGCCGCCACATCTCCGTCGACGGTGCCTTCGACAATCACGTCCCCGCCAAAGGCGATCGCGCCCTGCTTTACTGTGCCGGTAATTCTGATTGATTGTCCCAGCCCGAACACCGTGGAGTTGCTGACGCCGTCGATTACCCGAGCCTGAGGGTCGCCGGGATGATCATTCGGCGCCTGGGCCTGGGCCGCGACCATGCAAATCAGCAACGCGGCGAGCGCGGTGATTGTTTTGTTGAGGGTCCGCGCGGCATTGACGCTGAATTGAGGGTCCTGTGAGAGCCGGATAGCGATCATTGAATCAGAATTCACCGAACTCCTATTCAATGACGTGGGCGCGATGATAATTAACGATCAAACGAGGCAGCAAAGCGAGTGCGATCACAAAGGGAAGGACCAAAATTAAACCCAGGCCATGGGGAGCAACAATGAGCGCGCGGCCAACGACGCGCACGATCACAGCCGCGCCGGTGCCGGCGTCGTAGAGCGCCCGGCTCACGAGATCGAGAAGGCTTCCGGCGATCCGCAGAAAAGATCGAGCCGGTTGAAACACCAGCGCGCTTGACGCCGCGCCGAGCAGCGCGAAAGCCAGAAGCGCCAGCAAGGCGCACAACTGCACCGCGCGCCGGCGCTCGCTCTTTTTGCGCATGCCGCTCAAATCGCTCTCGGCATGTGCGGCGACGACCCGCGAAAAGTTCCCGGGCAGTTCGAACGAAGGTTCACTGAAGGCGAAGTCCAAAGTGCAAAGCAACTGGCGCTGCATTCTGAGTTCCGTCGCGCAACGCGCGCACGTCTTTAAGTGAGCTTCGAAACTTTCCGCCGCCGCGCCGTCGAGCTCGCTATCAAGATAGGCAGCGACGTCTTCGGTCCGGCAGTCGTGGTCGTGGGTAAAATCGTCCATGAAAATTCGTCAGGGGGCTGTGATTCCGCGTTGCATAAGTTGATCGCGCATCGCTTCGCGGGCGCGGAACAAACGGTTCTTGACCGTACCCAGCGGCAGCCCGGTCACTTCGGCGATTTCGTCGTAGCTCAGATCGTGCGAGTGTCTCAACGCGATTAGCTCGCGATAGGCCGCCGGCAACAGTTGCACCACGGATTCAATTTCGGATCGGCGTTCCCTGCGTTCGGTTTCCTGTTCGGGAGTGAGCCGCCGGCTCTCGATGGAAATCTCGCGGCGGTCGCCGTCGATGCTGCCCGTCAGTGCCTGTTCGCGCACGGTGTGGCGGCGCAGATAATCGATCGCCGCGTTATGCGCAATCTTGTAGATCCAGGTCGAGAACTTGAATTCCGAACGATACCGGCTGAGCGAGTTGTAGACTTTGATAAAGACTTCCTGCGTCAGGTCGAGCGCGGCATCGTAGTCGCCGACCATGCGATAGACGTACGCGGCGATGGGCCGCTGGTAGCGGCGCACCAGTTCTTCAAACCCTGCTTCGCGACCGGCGATGGCGCTGCGAACCAGCTCGGTATCGCCCAGCGCGTTCAGGCTCGTCAAAGAAAGGGTGGTACTCATCGTGGCAATTGCTTCCGGTTTTACGTCGTCAGGGAGTTGAAAGTTTCAAGCCCGCCCAGACCGAAGTTCTGGCCAAGTTTACCACGCCAGGCGGGCCAGGCCCGCAGGTGCGGCGATCGCATCAAAGTCGAGGCCGCCCGCGGGAATGGTCAAGCCCACGTCCGCGGCGGCCATCGGCCGGAGATTGACTCCCAGAGTGTCGCTCGCGACTTCCGAGACGCGTTTTTTGTCCAGACTGTCGCCCACGACCAGCAAACGATCGACCACGGTTTCGCCGTTGCCGCCCGAGCGTTCGCGATAAAAAAGCAGTACGCGATGCAACTCGTCGTCGCACTCCGCCGGTTCGCAGAAAACCGAGCGCAAGGTCAGCGCCCGTCCGCCCCGCATCAGAACTGCCGTGAACCCTTCATCGTGCGCCGTCAGCAACAATCCGTCGCCCTGGCTGCCGTGCCGCAGCCACTGCTCTTCGCCGGCGTGCCGCGGCAGAACCAAACCTGCCTGCCATCCCAGAGCGCGGAACACCGACTCGTATTCTTCCAGCACTGAAAGCCGCACGGCGGTCGCCAGGTAACGGACCTGGTTTTGGGCATTGGGCGGGAGCTGCTCGCGGTTGACGCGCATCTCGGACAAGGGCGCGCCAAAGGTCCGCTCGATTTTCCACTCGAGCACTTCGTCGAGTTCGCGGCGCGAACCGGGAGTTCCCTCGAGCGCCAGCACGGCCGAGCGCGTGGTTGCTTCCGGCAACGTCACCGACCACTTGCGTTGGCGCAAGAGGCCCGCGCTGGTCAGCAGATCCGAAAGCGCGGCGGCTAGCTCAGCCGGATCGCCAACATTGCTTTCATCAAATCCCGGGTGCACCAGATCGACAGGCAGAGTAACCGAAGCCGCGCGCCTGACGACAAACCCGCCGCGCCCTCGCTCAAGTTGCACCACCGCAATCGCATCCTTTTCAAAGCCGACGGCGCAAGCGGGGAAGCGTGGTTTCAGAATTTTGTCGAGTGGATTGGAAGCCATTTATGTATTTGAGATTTGTGATTTTAGATTTGCGATTGCCGGTAGCCAGTTGGAACGAATTGCCACTAACAACCGAAATGACAAATCGAAAATCGCAAATCTAGAATCACAAATGCTTTACCATTCACTATACGGAGTACCTTCGCTCGAGACATCGCCCGAAGCGCTATGCACGTCGGTGATTCCAGTGCCGCCCTGAGTCGAGTATGGATCGTCGCCGGTAGCAATCACCCAATCCTTATTATCGGTAATCGGATCCTTCGGAAGTTCGCGCATGTAGCCGGCCGAAACCAGATCGTCGAGCGACTGGGGCAGCTTGCCCTTGTCTGCCGCGTACTGATCGATGAGCGAACGCATCTTGAAAAGATCGTCGTGCAAAACCGTCTCGCGCGCGTGCATGATGGTCTTTTGAAACTGCGGCAGCGCGACCGACACCAGAATGATGATGATCGAGATGACGATCATCAGCTCGAGGAGAGTGAAACCAGTCGGCAGTAGGCAGTAAGCAGTAGGCAGGGAACGCGTTCCTCGTGCTTTCTGCTTACTGCTTACTGCCTTCTGCCTACTGTTCTCACCAGTCACTGTACTTCTCCCCATTCAGGGCCTTGCCCTCGGACTTTGAGTGGACGTCAAAAACATTTTCGCCGCCCCATTGCGTTGAATCCGCAGGGTCATAACAAGAGCGGAACACCCAATCGGCTTTGCCGGTCATCGGATCGATTGGAATCTGGCGCAAATAGATCTTCGTCTTTGGCACGATCTGCTGGCCTCCGACACTGGTGGCATTGACTTTGAGATTGCCAGCTCCCCCCGTGCCGGTTGCGAGAGGCAGCACGTCCACGCCCTTTACTAACGTCTCCAGATCCGGTGGAAAGCGATCGGCGTTGTCAGAGGTAAAGATTGTCTGATCGGTGATGAATACGCGCACGCGCGGATCCGCGAGTATGCTTCCCGTCTGATTTGGATTCTGCGTTCCCGTCTGTTGCGCCTGCTGCTGATTCACCTGCATTTGCACTCC
>WNFH01002524.1_pt1 | contig 12813 bp, 10 predicted proteins | sample 5400411 | NCBI WGS metagenome assembly WNFH01 (sample SAMN13153347, study PRJNA577476) | soil metagenome | isolation source: 200 cm saprolite under Douglas fir tree site 2 hole 3 | place: USA:California | collected 2015-04-18
CTGGCCACGCGGGCTACCGGTGGCAGACAGCTTCCTTGCGCCTCAACTGGCTGCCTGCCGTCTTGCCGGCTAAAACTTGCGCGACCACTCTCTGGGCCAGCGCTCGACCACAACCTTCTTTTCTGTGTAAAACTCGATGGCGTCACGTCCCTGGGCATGCATGTCGCCAAAGAAACTGTCCTTCCAACCAGAGAACGGGAAGAAGGCCATAGGCGCGGCCACGCCGATGTTGATGCCGATATTGCCTGCCCGCGCCTCATAGCGAAACTTGCGTGCCGCGGCACCACTGCTCGTGAACAGGCACGCCATGTTGCCGAAGGGGGAGGCATTCACCAGTTCGATTGCTTCTTCGATCGTCTGTACATGCGTCAGGCTGAGAACCGGCCCGAAGATCTCAGTGTGGGCGATCTCACCGCGCGGGTCGACCCCGTCCAGGATTGTTGGGCGGATGAAGAAGCCTCGCTCGTAGCCAGGAATCGGCTGACCACGACCGTCGACGAGCACCTCTGCGCCCTCGCTCAGGCCCTTGCCAATCAACGACTCGATGCGCTGCCTGCTCTCGGCGGTGATCACCGGCCCCATCTCGACCTGCGGGTCCAGCCCGTACCCGACCTTGCGCGTCGCTGCCGCGTTGGCGATCTGTTTCCTGAAAGGAGCGCCAGCCTCGCCGACCGTGATCGCCACCGATGTCGCCAGGCAGCGCTGTCCTGCGCACCCGAAGGCTGAGTCGGCAATGATGCGCGTGGCCATCTGCATATCGGCGTCAGGCAAGACGATCACCGGATTTTTCGCGCCTCCCTGGCACTGGGCGCGCTTGCCGTTGGCCGCAGCGCGGCTGTAGATGTACTTTGCCACCGGCGACGAGCCGACGAAGGAAATGGCACGCACCGTCGGGTGATTGAGCAGGGCATCGACGGTCTCCTTCGCCCCGTTCACCAGGCTGATCACACCAGGGGGAAGACCCAACTGATCGATCAACTCAAAGACCCGGCTCATCGTCATTGGCACCTTCTCAGACGGCTTGAGAATGAAACAGTTGCCGCAGGCGATGGCGTAGGGCAGGAACCAGAGGGGGATCATGCCGGGAAAGTTGAACGGCGTGATCGCCGCCACCACACCTAGCGGCTGGCGAAACATGTGTTCGTCAATGCCGCGCGCGATGTCTTCAACGTTGTAGCCCATCATGAGAGACGGGATGCCGGTCGCGACCTCGACGTTCTCGATACCCCGCTGCAGCTCGCCTTGCGACTCGGCCAGCGTCTTGCCGCACTCCTGCGTAGTCAGGCGTGCGACCTCATCGAAGTGTTCATCCAGCAGCCTCTTGAGTTTGAAGAGGTATTGGATACGCTCGGTCGGCGGCGTCCGTCGCCAGTCAGCCCAGGCCGTTTGTGCCGCCTGTACCGCCTCGTCCACCTCGCCGGTCGGCGTGAGCGGCGAGCGCACGATTGTCTCGGCGGTCGCCGGGTTACGCACGTCCAAAAATTCGCTGGTGCGTGAGCGTTTCCACTCACCACCAACATAGTTGAGCAATTGTCCGTCTTGAATCATCCTCTTATCCTCTCAGTCCGAATTGCCCGCTTGAGCTTGATGTTGGCCGCCGTGTGACTCTTCAAATGTTTCAGCTTCCGCCTCAAATTCGCGAGCGGCCTCGGCCAGGGCAGCCCCTGCGACTGCATCGGTGCGTGCGAACTCGGCCAGTTCGTGGCTCAAGGTCTCCAGTTCTTCGCCCCCAGCCATCATCGAGGTAAGCTCTTCGCGGCTGATCTCGGATTTGGCAAACGTGCCGAGGCTGCGCCCGCGATTGAGCAGGGTGAAGTGATCCCCGATGGGATAGGCGTGGTGCGGGTTGTGGGTGATAAAGATCACTCCCAGCCCTCGCGCTCGCGCCTGGGCGATGTAGCGCAGGACGATGCCCGCCTCTTTGACGCCCAGCGCGGCCGTTGGCTCATCGAGGATCAAGACTTTCGCTCCAAAGTACACCGCCCGCGCAATCGCGACAGACTGGCGCTCGCCACCGGACAGGGTGCCGACGGGCTGCCCTGTATCGCGAATCTGGATACCCATTCTCGCCAGTTCCTCGCGTGTCACACGATTCGCATAGTTCACGTTGAAGCGGCGAAACGGCCCCCAGCCCTTTGTTGGCTCCGAACCAAGAAAGAAGTTGCGCGAAATGCCCATCAAGGGGATCATTGCGAGATCCTGGAAGACGGTCGCAATCCCTGCGCTCAGGGCATCGCGTGGGGAGGAGAAACGTGCCTCTTTCCCCTCAACCATGTAGTGACCGTCGCTAGGCCGGTGAACGCCGGACAGGATTTTAATCAGCGTGGATTTACCCGCGCCGTTGTCGCCGAGCAGGCACATCACCTCCCCGGCCTGCACTTTCATGGAAATGTCTTTCAGCGCAATCACGCTGCCGAAGAATTTTGAGACATTTTGCACTTCGATCAAAGGAACGGTTTGCGTGTTCATGGTACTCATCGTCGCGCCTCCATTGCCAGTTTGCGTACATAGCTGTTGAGCAGCACAGCGAGCAACAGTATCAATCCGATGAACGCCTTGTACCAGTTAGCATCTACGCCCGCGAAGACGATGCCCTCCTCTACGATGCCGAAGACCAGTGCCCCGAACATGGCACCGATAGCCGAACCATAGCCACCCGTGAGCAGTACCCCTCCGACGACCGCCGCGACGATCGCATAGAACTCCTGGCCCTGGCCGCGCTGAACATCGGCATTGCTAAAGGCCATAACCTGGATAATCGCCAGCAGGCAGGAGCCGACGGCCGTGCCTACGAACAGGAGAATCTTCACGCGAGCGACCGGTACGCCAATGTTGCGTGCCGCGTTGGCATCGCCCCCCACGCCAAAGATCCAGTTGCCGAAAGAGGTGCCCAGCAGCAGCCATGTCGCCAGGGCTACCAGCGCCAGAGCCCAGATCATTTCGATGGGGAATTGCTGGCCGCCGCCGAGCGCGGTGGCGAAGACCGCATGGGCGGAGCTAAAGCCCGGGGCCTGGTCGACACCATTCACCACGGTCAGCCCAGTCAAAAGGGTGGTGAGGCCTGTCGTCGCGCCGTACAGGATGTACTGGGTGCCCAGCGTGACGATGAACGACGGCATGCCGGTGCGCAGCACCAGGTAGCCGTTGACCATGCCGATCAGCACCGCCAGGATCAGGGCCGCGACAATTGACGCCCAGACGTTCCAGCCGTACTGCGTGCTTAAGACGGCAATGACCATCCCGGTTGCCCCAACTGTCGAACCAATCGACAGGTCGAATTCCCCGCCAATCATGAGCAGGGCTACAGGCACTGCCAGGATGGCCAATTCAGCCGAGACGCTCAGATAGCTTGATACACCTCTCGAGGTAACGAAACCACTGCTTCCCGCGACGATGGCGAAGAAGATCCACACGGCGATTGAACCGACAACAGCTCCCGTTTCCGGGCGCACCAGGAGTCGACGGAGCGGATTGGCGCGCAACTTGCGCTCGCTCGTGATAACACTCATATTTCCCTCCAATAGAATGTAGGGGCCACACGCTTTGAAACGGATGATCACAGGGGTTGCCCCTACATTCCTCTGTGTTGCTAGCGCGTCCCCTGCGCCGTCAATTTGATGACCTGGGACACGTTATCCGATGTAACAAAGCCAGGGCCGGTCTGGAGGACAGGGTTCGCAATGGTATTGAGATTCGTCGCGTACAATGTCAACAAGACGATAGGCAGATATCCCTGGAGATACTGCTGCTGGTCAATGGCGAACAGCATCTGCCCACCCTTGATGGCATTCAGCACATCAGACGACAGGTCAAAGGTAGCCAGCTTGATCTGCCCCAGCTTGTTCAGATCCTGGAGCGCTTTGATGGCCGGAGAAGCGCCCGTGGGGCCAAGTGTCAAGACACCGTCAATGGTGGGATCATGCTGCAGCGCGGCCTCGATGGTCTGCTGGGTCTGCGTCGGGTTGTTCAGGTTGACGCCGATCTCTTTAACCGTGCCGCCTGTCGCCGACAGTCCTTCCGTAAAGCCCTTGCAGCGCAGTTCAAGAGCGGCATTACCGACCTCCTGATTGACGCAGAGGGCGTGTTTGACACCGGCAGCGCCCATTTTCTCACCGCCGCCAATGCCAGCCTGTTCCTCGGTCTGCCCGATGTGAACCAGCACCCCCAGGCTCTTCGCGACATCGGAGCCAGAGTTGATCGAGATCACGGGGATACCGGCAGCGACAGCCGCTTTGATCGAAGGGCCCAGGCCCGTGGGATCGGGGATCGAGACGACCAGTCCATTCGGGTGGGCTGCCACCGCAGTATCAATGAGATGGGCCATCTCTACCACATTGAAGGTGGCTGAGGATGGCGCTTCATAGATGGCCTTGACGCACATATCGCTGCCCGCCTGGTCAACGCCCTTCTTGACCACCGACCAGAACGGGTCTGAGGCCTGGCCGTGCGTGATCACGTAAAACTTGAGGTTCGCGCGTGACGCGGGACATGACGACGAACTGTTGCTGCTGGTTGTCCCACTACCATTACTACAAGCAGCCACGACTAATGGCAGCAATGCTGCCAGCACCATGAGTTTTTTGAAAAGTCGGTGCATTTTGCTCTCCTTTGGTTTCGGTTGAGATACATTATAGTTACAAATGAGATCCGCTAAAGACGACTCGCTTATTATTTACCTCTCTGTGATACGAGCCGCACTACTTCCAATGACGCCATGCTTCTTGCTCGATAGCTTCCTCCTTTCCCGGAACAGTGCTTTACAATTTGACGTTGGCGGCAATGCAGTTCTATTGCCCCAGAAAATAGTGCTCCTGTGTCCGCTTCTGTGACCAGGCGGCATAGGCTCTCTGGACCTGGGGCATTTCGCTGGCTTCGGCAACAGGCACATCCCACCAGCTTTCATAGTCAGGCACTCCCATGTAGCGATCGTTCCGAATATAGATGACCGAGGTATGATCGACGGTCTGTACTGCCTCGAGCGCAGCGACGAAATCTGCGTAGGTCTTGCACTCAATCACATGAGCACCCAGACTGCGCGCGTTCGCCGCCAGGTCAACGGGCAGGGTTCGCAGCTCCGCGCCAGCCGTGTCTCCGGGCAAAACTCCGTTGGATGGATACGCATAGCGCGTCCCGAAACCATCCTGACCGAGCGAGCGGCTGAGGCTGCCGATGCTTTTGTAGCCGTCGTTGTCAAAGAGCACAATCACAAGCTTCTTGTTTTCTTGAATTGATGTCACGATCTCGCTGTTCATCATCAAATAGGAACCATCACCGACCATCACGTAGACATCTCGCTCAGGTGCGGCCATCTTGATGCCCAATCCACCGGCGATCTCATAGCCCATACAGCTATAGCCATATTCCAGGTGATAATTTTTGGGGTGGCGCACTCGCCAGAGCTTGTGCAGGTCACCGGGCAGACTGCCAGCAGCACAGACCATGATGGCGTCGGGAGAGCTCAGTTCGTTGACTGCGCCGATCAACTCGCCCTGGCTGGGCAGCGGCTGATTGCGGATCGCATAGATGCGCTCGACCTCCACGTCCCACTCGCGATGAAGCTGCTGGGAGCGTGTGCGATAGCTCTCAGCCACAGCGTAGCCGTCAAGCAGCGTCAGTAACTCTTCCAGCGTCGCCTTTGCATCGCCAACGAGCGGCAACGCGAGATGCTTGGATGCGTCGAAAGCTGCCACGTTGATGTTGATGAAACGCACCTCGGGGTGCTGGAATGCCGTCTTTGACGCGGTGGTGAAGTCGCTATAGCGGGTGCCAATGCCGATGACCAGGTCAGCGTCTTGCGCGACGCGGTTGGCGGCGAAGGTGCCGGTGGCACCAATTGCGCCAAGGCTCAAGGGGTGGTCAAAGCGCAGGCTGCCTTTGCCAGCCATCGTCTCGCCCACGGGAATGCCTGTCTGTTCAACGAAGCGTTGCAAGATACCCGTCGCCTCCGAGTACAGCACGCCGCCACCGGCGATAACCAATGGTCGCTGGCTGGCGCAGATCCACGCCGCCGCGTGTCCCAGCGCGCGGCGGTCTGGGCGATTGCGTGCGATATGCCACACACGCCTCTGGAAAAACGCTGTGGGAAAGGCATACGCCTCCGCTTGCACGTCCTGGGGGAGTCCCAGTGTGACAGCCCCAGTTTCCACCGGGCTCGTCAGCACGCGCATGGCCTCCGGCAGCGCGGTCAGCACCTGTTCGGGGCGCGAAATGCGATCCCAGTACCGGCTTACCGGCTTAAAACAATCATTGACTGAAATATCCTGCGTGTGCTCGGACTCAAGTTGCTGCAAGACAGGAGCGACGTTGCGGCGGGCGAAAATATCTCCTGGCAGTAACAGCACTGGCAGGCGGTTGATGGTGGCGGTCGCCGCACCGGTTACCATGTTCGTCGCGCCCGGCCCGACCGATGAAGTGCAGGCCAACGTCTGCAAGCGATTCTTCGTTTTCGCATAAGCTACTGCGACATGCACCATGGCCTGTTCGTTGCGGGCCTGGTAGTAGCGGAATTCAGGCATCTGCTGGAGTGCTTGACCGATCCCGGCGATATTGCCATGACCAAAGATGCCAAAACAGCCAGCGAAGAAGGTCTGCTCTTCCCCGTCGCGCTCCACGTACTGGTTCTTGAGAAATGCGATGATGGCCTGGGCCGTTGTCAAACGTCTTGTTGTCTGCTGATTCATATTCGTCCTCTCATTGATCCAGGTGCTGCCTTGCTTAGTATTAGAAGCCACCGTGGTCTTGAATGAACGCCATCACCTCGTCATAGGTGGGCATGAAGTTGGCACAGCCATGTTTAGTGACGAGAATTGCGCCGCAGGCGTTTCCCAGGCGCGCGGCCTTGTACCAGTCCCATCCCTTGACAAAGCCGTAGAGGAAACCGGATGCAAAGGCGTCGCCCGCCCCTAGAATATTACTCACTTCAACGGGAAAACCTGGGACTTCGATCTGCGTCGTAAGACTTCCATGTGACGCGAGATGCACCGATGATCCTGCCGCGCCGCGTTTCTGGGCCAGCACTCGCGGACCCAGATCAAGCAGCGCCTGAATCGCGAAGTTGATATCGCCGCTGACGTGTGCATCCGAGATCTGAGAATGCGTCAAGCTGATCTGGCTCGGATCGGTCAGTATGGCTGCGTTGATTTCGTCATCGGTGCCGATCACAATATCGACCAGGCGCAGTGCCGAGCGCAGTGTGACCCCGAAAGCGCGTGTATCATGCCACTGGTCTGGACGGAAGTCGATATCCAACATCACCGCCGTACCCGCCTGGCGAGCGGTTTCAGCAGCGAAGAGTGTTGCACTGCGGCTCGGCTCCTTGCTCAAGCCCGTGCCGCTAATCAGCAGAGCGTGGCTATCGGCAATGGGTGTTGCCAGAACGTCGTCAATGGTGAGTTCGATATCGGCGCAGTTCTCACGATAATAGGTCAATGGGAAGCGGTCAGGTGGTTCGATGCCCAGCACGACTGCGCTGGAACGCCGTCCAGTTTTGGTAGGGATAAAGCCTGTTTCGACTCCTTCTTGCCGCAGAAAATGCAGGATGAAGTTGCCTACCTGGTCTTCTCCGACAGCAGTAAAGAGTGCTGAACGCAGGCCCAAACGCCGCGTGCCAACGCTGATGTTCGTGGGGCAGCCGCCAACATAAGCGGCAAAACTGGTGATGTCCACGAAGGGAACACCACTATCGTTGGAGTAAAGGTCGATTGAAGACCGGCCCATGGCGATCACATCGTATGTTCTGGCGGTTGTGTCCATACCTGGCTCCTGTTCTCCTCACGAACGGCGTGTGATATCGTAGATTGGCAAGCGCGGGTCGCGTGACTGATAACTCTCCTTGACCCAGCTGTAGTGGGGGTCCTCGCTGTTAGCAAGCGATTGTGTACTACCAGCCAGAACGTTGAGATAGTAGGTGGTGTAGCCAGGAGGGCTACTCACCGGGTGGTAGCCTTCGGGTACAAGCACAATGTCATTATTTTGCGCCAACAACACTGCATCGATGGGGAAACCCGCACGATGTAGTGGTGACTCGGCGACAGTATAGATGCGTTGGAAGGCAAATCCTTCCGGGCGATCCAGCTTGTAGAAGTAGACCTCCTCGAGATCGGCCTCCAGTATGCTACCGGCTTGACCTGTCTTATGGACGTCGTGTTTGTGCGGAGGATAGCTCGACCAGTTGCCGCCAGGCGTGTAGACCTCCACGACGACGAGCCGGTGACACGGAAAACCGGGTGGGATGATATTATTGATCTGCCGTGTGGCATGATCTCCACCACGGATCTCGACCTCGATCTCACGTGGAGTGATCAGGCGTGGTTCGTGATCCTGATCGCTTGGTGCCAGAGCGACAGCCATCTCACACGCAGTTTCAGCAGTCACCGTCAACGATGTATGCCGTGGGAGATAGAGCGCATAGGGCAAACCATCGAAGACGCTGTCTCGTTTGCCGATGTGTGACCATTGTCCCCGGTCCGACTCGACACGTATGCCGCCACTCAATGGTACAATTGCCATCTCGTGGTCGCCGGTAGCAAATGACCATGATTGCTGTGCGCCAAGGCGACGCAATTGAAAATGGATGTAGTCCCAGCCTGCCACTTCTGGAGTCACCTCGACGACGACACCGGGATCGGCAGAGTTGCCGGGATGGACAATCAAGTTGCCTGGGTCATACTTACGCATACGTCGGCTCCTCGGAAAAATCAATGCATCAATGATGCTCTTTGGTTGTTACGCCGTGCTATCTTTGTTGACCTACGTAAACGGACTACTGGCGTATACAATACTTTACAAATGCGTGCGTGAGGAATCGGAGACGATAGAGAATTATTATGAAGCGAGCCGGAGCTCACTGAGAGTGACCGGGTGACCTATCTGGTAGGCCCGCGTAGCGGCAACACCGATCTCAAGTGCAGCTAATGCATCAGCCCCGCCGACCGATGGCAGCTGGCCGTCGCGCAGACAATTCACAAAGTGTTGCATTTGGGCGCGGTAGGCGTCACCGAACCGCTCCATCAGGTACGGTACGACATCGTGCTGGGCACCACTGCGCGTCAACAGAACCACTGGTGTTAGCTGGTGAGCACCAATGGTGATCGCTCCCTCGGAACCAAGCACTTCCGTGCGAATGTCGTAGCCGTAGAACGCGTTGCGGCTCACTTCGACAGTGCCAAGCGCGCCGCTCGCGAAGCGCAAAGTGATCACGGCGTTGTCGATATCGCCGACCTGCGCTAGCTCCTCACATACCAGGAGCGCACCCTCCGCAGAAACGCGCTCCACCTCGCTGCCCATGAGCCAGCGGGCGAGGTCAAAGTCATGGATAGCCATGTCGACAATCAATCCACCGCTCGAAGCCGGGTCCGCGTACTCGCGCTGTGGGCAGAACGGGTCTCGCCCAATCGACTGAAAGGTGATTGGATGACCAATCCGGCCCTCGACGATCATGGCCTTCGCCTTCTGATATGCCGCGTCAAAGCGGCGCATAAACCCGACCTGGAGTGGCACCCGCGCTCGTGCTATAGCTCCTAATACCCTGTGATGCTCTTCGAGCGTCAGAGCGAGTGGTTTCTCACAGAAAATCGCTTTGCCTGCGTTGGCAGCAGCGATCACCAGGTCGTGATGGGTACTGGTTGGAGTGGCGATCACAACAGCATCCAGTTCAGGGAGTCTAAACAGTTCAAGGGCGTCTACAAACGCATGGGAAACACTGAATTCGTCAGCTACCTGCATCCTCGCTTGTTTGCCTACGTCAGCAACTGCGTAGAGGTGGGCTCCGGAGATCTGGGTCGCTAGCGTGCGTGCATATAACTGACCCATCCTGCCAAGTCCGATGACGCCTATCTTCAGTGGAGTAGACATACGCAATGGCTTCCTTTCGTGACTTTCTAACCATTCGCTAACGGCGCCGTGCTGGCGCGCGCTATGAGCGTAGGCGGCAGCAAGTAATTTTGCCCTGGACGTTTATGCAACAAATCCAGCATTACCTGGGTTGCAAGACGCCCCATCTCTATTTTTGGTTGATGGATTGTCGTAAGTGGAGGCGTTACATAGCTGGCCATCTTGATGTTGTCGAAACCGATGACGCTCAGTTCCTCGGGCACTGCGATGCCCTGTTCCCGGCAAGCTATTAACACACCAGTAGCGACCATGTCGTTGTAACAGAAAATAGCGGTGACTCCTGCATCAAGCAGGCGGCTTAAAGAAGTCTGTCCAGCTGCAACATCTTCCTCGTGCGAGGCTTCATTGCCTGGCGAGATCACTACCCACTCGTCATGATATGGCACGTTTGCCGCCGCAAGCGTGCTCTGATATCCCAGGAAACGCTGCCAGTTTGATCTTGGTCGATTGCTCGTGCCAAGATAGCCAATTGCACGATGACCGAGTTGTAGCAGATGTTCTACCGCGAGATGAGCCCCCTTACGATCATCCACGGAAACCCAGTTCAACAACGTGGCCTCTGACTCGGCCTGGCTGTTGATCAGTACTGTTGGCACGCGGAAAGAATCCAGGTGCTTGTTGTTATCGCTGGTGATACGGGACGCTGCGATAAGGATTCCATCAACACGCCGGCGGTGGAAGGTTTCGATGATGGCCATTTCCTGGTCGGGATCGTTGTGGGAGGCACTGAGAAACACACTGAATCCAGCCGCACGGGCCACTTCCTCGACCCCTTTCATCACGTCGCCCCAGAAAGGATCGGCAATCGATGTTACCACTAAGCCGATTGTGCTTGTTTGTTGCGTCTGTAGACTCTGCGCTATAGCATTAGGCGTATAGCCCAACTCACGCGCCAACTCCTGGATGCGCTCTCGCACTTCGACACTGATGAGTGGGCTGTTGCGTAAGGCCCGCGAAACAGTCGGGTGTGAGACACCTGCTGCACGGGCAATATCCTCAATAGAAACCTCTTGTCGACGCAAGCAACTCACCTTACTTTGCTGAACGTTTACGCTACCAGGTAAATCGCCTTATGCACACGTGTGCATAAGAAAAGAATAAAAAAGCGATTAATGCACACGTTTGCATAGAGTATACAGAATCTATGTGCTTTTTGTCAAGGGGTTACTGACCGTAAATTATCGATAATCGTAGAAGCCCTTGCTGCTCTTTTTGCCGAGCATACCAGAAACCACCATACGCCGGAGGAGAGGTGGAGGAGCATACAACGGATCTTTGAACTCCTCATAGATCGCCTCAGCGGCCCACATGGTGGTATCGAGCCCGACATAATCGAGCAAAGTAAAGGGCCCCATAGGATAGCCGCAGCCAAGCTTCATAGCGTTGTCGATATCATCTCGCGTCGCCAGGCCGTTCTCCAGCATATGTATCGCCGCTAAGAGATACGGAATTAACAAGAAGTTGACGATGAAGCCGGCGGTATCCTTGGCCAACACGGGCGTCTTGCCCAATGAAATCGCAAACTGCTTGACCATATCAATCGTTTCCTGTGAGGTCGAAATAGTTTGAACAACCTCAACAAGCTTCATCACCGGCGCGGGATTGAAAAAGTGCAGACCGCAAACCTTATCAGGTCTTTTGGTCACCGCGCCCATCTGCGTTACGCTCAAAGAAGAAGTGTTACTGAGGATCAGCGCATCCAGCTTGAGAATGGCGTCGAGGGCGGGGAAGAGACGCAGTTTCTCCTGCATATTCTCAAGCACAGCCTCGATGATTAGATCACAATCGGCAAAATCTGCCATTTCGAGCGTGCCATGTAAACGCGAGCGGCTCTCATCAACCTGAGCGGATGTAAGCTTGCCCTTGCTTGCCATGGTATCCCATGCTCCGTAGATGCGAGCTAAACCCTTATCCAGCAATGGTTGATTGATCTCGCGCACAACCGTCTCATAGCCGGACTGAGCACACGTTTGTGCGATGCCACCTCCCATCAGTCCGCAGCCTACGACGCCAACTTTTCTTATAGCCATAGAATATACTCCTTCTTACCCAGGAACTATCGCAACTAGAAAACCCAATCTGCACGTCAATTACTCAAAGTCTTGGGTTCTCAGCCTATAAACGACTGTATCTCTTCCGCCGGTCCATCTTCAACACCGAACAAGATCGTATAGTGGTTTAGCGTAGGAAAGTCTACGTAACGACAGTACTTTATGCCACGCTGAACGGCGGCAGCCGATGCTTCCGGCAACAGTTGATCATTATCAGTAAGCAAACTCTGGCCTGCTCGCAGCAGGAGGGTGGGTACCTGCACATTGGCCCACTGCTGTCCGGGCGAAGCCTCATTGTAACGTAATTCCTCCTCTTGTATCCCTTCGCGATAGCACTTAGAAATAACCGAGCCATCACTATTGCGGCGTACATCACGCTCAAAGTAGAGATCAACGTACTCGTTCCAGTAAGGCCCTAAAAATGGTGCCAACTTCAGACGTTGGATGTATTCCTCAAAAGAGGGAACGGTAATGCCGAGCCGACCAGTTGAGGCCTTCAGCCAGGCGGGCTGCTCTTCCAGCGTGTTCCACGGTAATGGTGCGCCAGCATCAACTAACACCAGCTTGCTGAGTTTCTCTGGATAATGAGCCGCGAAATACAAGGCTATCAGTGCGCCCAGCGAGTGCCCGATCACTATAGGACGCTCCAACCCCAATGCATCGATCAACCTTGCCAGGTCGGCTGCATGGATGGGAACGCTGTACCCCCGATCCGGCTTATCACTATCGCCGCGTCCACGCAAATCATAGGCGAATAGCTGGTGATTGCGTGCCTGCTTATCAGCAAAAGCCTGATAATAGAAGGCATTGGCGGTGAGACCATGGACACAAACAATAGGCGACCCCTGCTCTCCCCACTTTACATAATGAA
>WNFH01002526.1_pt1 | contig 12810 bp, 8 predicted proteins | sample 5400411 | NCBI WGS metagenome assembly WNFH01 (sample SAMN13153347, study PRJNA577476) | soil metagenome | isolation source: 200 cm saprolite under Douglas fir tree site 2 hole 3 | place: USA:California | collected 2015-04-18
TCCAGCAGACAGAGCTGATCATCGCTCCGACGATCAAGACCGAGGGGAAGGTCTTCCAGCAGGCTCAGAAGCTGGGGCGCCCGCGGTAGCGGGGCGCCCGTGATGGTCGCGGCCGACAAGATCGCGGTCCTGGATTTCGGCGGTCAGTACACCCAGCTGATCGCCCGTCGGGTCCGCGAGCTCTCCGTCTACTCCGAGATCTTCTCCTGCACCCACCCGATCGAGTCGATCCTGGCGAGCGGCTACAAGGGCATCATCCTCTCGGGCGGGCCGTCGAGCGTTTACGAGGACGGCGCGCCGCTGCCGCCGAAGACGCTTTTCGACTCGGGCATTCCCATCCTCGGCATCTGCTACGGCATGCAGGCGATGGGGTATCTCCTCGGCGGGCACGTCGTGCCCGCCGAGCGCCGCGAGTACGGCAAGGCGGAAGTCGAGCTCCTCCAGGGCTCGAGCCGGCTCCTCCGGGGCGTCGAGCCCGACGCGAACGGCCGCGTCACCGTCTGGATGAGCCACGGCGACACCGTCCTCCGCCCGCCCAAGGGGTTCAGCGCCCTCGGCACGACCCCGAACTGCCCGGTCGCCGCGATGGCCGACGAGCGGCGCAAGCTCTACGCGGTCCAGTTCCATCCCGAGGTCGTCCACACGCCGCAGGGGCAGAAGGTCTTCGACAACTTCCTCGACATCTGCGACGTGAGCCGCACGTGGTCGATGGCGGGGTTCATCGACACGACGGTCGAGGAGATCCGGGAGAAGGTCGGCCAGGGGCGTGTCCTGTGTGCCCTGTCGGGCGGGGTGGACTCGTCGGTGGTCTCTGTCCTCGTGCACCGCGCCATCGGCGATCAGCTCACGTGCGTCTTCGTGGACAATGGGCTGCTCAGGAAGGGCGAGGCGGAGTCGGTCGACCACACCTTCCGCGGCGCCTTCAAGATGAACCTCATCCACGTGACAGCATCAAAGCGATTTCTAGATGTTCTTCGTGGTGTTACTGATCCGGAGATCAAGCGCAAGCGGATCGGCGCCGAGTTCATCGCCGTCTTCGAGGAGGAGGCCCGGAAGCTCGGCGAGATTCCCTGGCTCGCCCAGGGCACCCTCTATCCCGACGTGATCGAGTCGGTCGCCTTCCGTGGGCCGTCGGCGACGATCAAGACCCACCACAACGTCGGCGGCCTGCCGCTCAAGATGCAGTTCAAGCTGATCGAGCCCCTGCGGGAGCTGTTCAAGGACGAGGTCCGGCGGCTCGGCGAGATCCTCGGGCTGCCCCCGGAGATCGTCTGGCGCCAGCCCTTCCCGGGGCCGGGACTCGCGATCCGGGTGCTCGGCGAGGTCACGCCCGAGCGCCTCGAAATCCTCCGCGACGCCGACGCGATCATCCAAGACGAGGTGCGCGCGGCCGGCTTCGAGCGCGAGGTGTGGCAGGCGTTCGCGGTGCTCCTGCCGATCCGGACGGTCGGCGTGATGGGCGACTTCCGCACGTACGCGCACGTGATCGCGCTTCGCGCGGTCATGAGCCAGGACGCGATGACGGCCGACTGGGCACGGCTGCCCTACGACCTGCTCGGGCGCATCAGCAACCGCCTCAGCAACGAGGTCCAGGGCGTGAATCGGGTGGTCTTCGACATCTCCTCGAAGCCCCCGTCCACCATCGAGTGGGAGTGAGCGGGCCCGCGGTGCAGCACAGCGAGTTCGTTCACCTCCACGTCCACTCCGAGTACAGCCTCCTCGACGGCGCCGCGCAACTCGAGAAGCTCGTCCGGAAGGCGAAGGATCTGCGCCTGCCCGCGATCGCGTTGACGGACCACGGCAACCTCTTCGGGGCGATCGACTTCTATCTCGCGGCGCAGAAGGCCGGCGTCAAGCCGATCCTCGGCTGCGAGCTCTACGTGGCCCCCGGGAGCCGGAAGGAGCGCGGCTCCCAGGACGGCGGCTACGAGGGCGCGAACCACCTGACGGTCCTGGCGCGGAACCGCGCCGGCTACCGGAACCTCATCAAGCTGGTCTCGAAGGCCTACCTCGAGGGCTTCTACTACAAGCCCCGGGTGGACCGCGAGCTCCTCGCCCAGCACGCCGACGGGCTCGTCGTCCTCTCGGGGTGTCTCAACTCCGAGGTCTCGCGCCTCCTGATCCAGGGGGAGATGGGGAAGGCGACGAAGATCGCGGGTTGGTACCAGGACGTCGTCGGCCGCGACTACTACTTCATGGAAGTCCAGTCCCACGGCCTCGAGCCGCAGGCGAGGGTCACCGCCGATACGCTGGTGATCGCCAAGGCGATCGGCGCGCCGATCGTCGGCACCAACGACTCGCACTATCTCGAGGCCGGCCACGGGCGCGCCCACGAGGCGCTCCTCTGCATCCAGACGGGCACGACGCTCAGCGACCCGAGCCGCTTCCGGTTCTCGACCGAGGAGTTCTACGTCAAGTCGGCGGAGGAGATGGCGCGCGTCTTCGCCGAGCTGCCGGAGGCGTGCCGCAACACGCTGGCCGTCGCCGAGCGCTGCAACCTCACGCTCGACTTCGGGACGTTCCACCTGCCGCGCTACGTGGTCGCCGCCGGGCACACGCTCGATAGCGACCTGCGCGAGCTGGCGAGCGCGGGGCTCCGGCGCCGCTACGGTCCCACGCCGGGCGACGCGGTCGAGGCGCGCCTCAACCACGAGCTCGCGGTGATCGAGAAGATGGGGTTCGCCGGCTACTTCCTGGTCGTCTGGGACTTCATCCACTACGCGCGCCAGCAAGGGATCGCCGTCGGGCCCGGCCGCGGCTCCTCGGCCGGGTCGCTCACCGCGTACTGCCTCGGGATCACGAACATCGACCCGATCGGTTACGGCCTTCTCTTCGAGCGCTTCCTGAACCCCGAGCGGATCTCGATGCCCGATATGGACATCGACTTCGCCGACGACCGGCGCGACGAGGTCATCCGCTACGTCGCGGAGAAGTACGGGCGCGACCGGGTCGCCCACATCATCACCTTCGGGACGCTGGGCGCGAAGGCCGCGATCCGTGACGTGGGGCGCGTGCTCGGCATGCCCTACGCCGACGTGGACCGGATCGCCAAGCTCGTCCCGAACTTCCCGCTGAACATCACGCTCGACGACGCCTACCAGAAGTCGCTCCCGCTCGCCGAGACGGTGAAGAGCCAGCCGCACGTCCGGGAGCTCTGGGAGATCGCGCGGACCCTGGAAGGCTGCACCCGCCACGCCTCCGTCCACGCCTCGGCCGTCGTCATCTCCGACGAGCCCCTCGACGAGCACGTCCCGCTCTACAAGGACCCCAAGCGACCGGAGCTGATCACCGGCTACGCGATGGGGCCGATCGAGAAGCTCGGGCTCCTCAAGATGGACTTCCTCGGGCTCCGGACGCTGACGGTCCTCGCCAACACGGTCACCCTTATCAAGGCGTCGCGGGGGATCGCGGTCGACCTCGACGCGCTCCCGCGCGACGATCCGAAGACGTACGCGCTCCTGAGCGAGGCGAAGACGTTCGGCGTCTTCCAGCTGGAGTCCGCGGGCATGCGCGAGGCGCTGCGCGGGCTCAAGCCCGAGCGGCTCGAGGACGTGATCGCGATGGTCTCGCTCTACCGGCCGGGGCCGATGGAGCTGATCCCCGACTTCATCGAGCGCCGGCACGCGCGCGCGAAGATCACGTACGAGCATCCCGCGATGGAGAAGGTCACGCGCGAGACGTACGGGATCATGGTCTACCAGGAGCAGATCATGCAGATCGCGTCGGAGATGGGGGGCTTCACCATGGGCGAGGCGGATACCCTCCGCCGCGCCATGGGCAAGAAGGACCGCGACCTCATGGTGACGCAGCGTGAGAAGTTCAGAGCCGGGTGCGCCGAGCGCACGATCTCGAAGGCGAAGGCCGACCGCGTCTGGGAGCTGATGGAGAAGTTTGCTGGGTACGGATTCAATAAATGTTTAAGCGCGGACGCCCAGATCGAGATGGCCGACGGCACCCGCAAGCCGATCACCGAGGTACAGACAGGTGACCTGGTTATCACGAAGGACGGCGCGTTCAAAGCGCTCGGCGTCCGGCCGAGTGGCCTGCGCCGAGTCGGCCGGCTCGAGCTCGCGAATGGGATGTTCGTCCGCTGTACGCCAGACCACCCGACGTTCACGCAACGCGGATGGGTGAACGCGCAAGATCTCACCCCTGACGATTTCGTCGCGGTCACGCGCGAGCTCCCGTGCGGAAGCGAGGCGGTTCCCGAACACCTTCCAGCGCTCCTCGGATACGCGCTCTCGGAAGGTAGTCTCGGCTACGACAGCCACTTCTACCTCTACTCGACCGTTGCGGACGAGATCGAAGACATGCGCCGCGTGGTTGCCGCGTTCCCGAACACCCTTTCGCGGATCGAGTACCGCCCGAAGGACAAGGCGTCCTCGGTGCGGCCCGTGCGTGTGGATCGAGCACGTCCCTCGCAGGCAGTCACGTTCCTCTTCGAGACGTGCGGACTCCAGCGGAAGACGGCGACTGTCAAGCGTGTACCGGCGCTCGTGGATCGGTGGGATCGCGGCGCCGTGGCGGTCCTCGTCGCAAAGCTCTTCCAGGGAGACGGCTGCGTACACCCTAAGAGCCGCTCGATCTTCTACGCGACATCCTCCGAGGGCCTCGCGCAAGACGTGCGGCGGTTGCTCCTCAAGCTCAGCATCTCGTCGACGATCCACCGGAAGACGTTCGCGTATCGTGGTGGAAAGCGGACCGGCTTCACTGTCAACCTGCTCGGAGGGCGCTCTGCGTACGCGAGGTTCCGCGAGCTCGTGGAGCCGCATCTGGTCGGTCACAAGCGTGATGCCCTGGACCGGCTCGTCGCCTCCTATGCCGGGATGAGGACACTCCTAGCCCGCGGAACTGTGGACGTGATTCCGGCCGCGCTCTACCGAGATCCGCTTCGCGAGGCCATCCTGAAGCGATATCCGACCCTCAAGGAGGGGTGCCGCCGCCTCGGAATCGCCTACGGACTCCTGTTCAATGACCGGCGAAAGCGAGGCATCAGGCGCGATACCCTCGCGTGGCTTGCCGAGCGACTCGCCACACCCGCGCTCCACACGCTCGTCGAGCCGCCCATGGGCTGGTCACGGCCGAAGCGGTTCGTCCTCGAAGGGGTCGAGCCGACCTACGACTTCGAGGTGCCGGGCGGCCGGAGCTTCATCGCCAACGGAATCGCCGTCCACAACTCACACGCCGCGGCGTACGCGCTCGTCGCCTACCAGACGGCGTACTTCAAGGCGAACTACCCCGTGGAGTTCATGGCGGCGTTGCTCACCTCGGAAATGGGCGACACGGACAGGATCGTGAAGTACATCGAGGAGTGCCGCGCGATGGGGATCCGCGTCGAGCCGCCCGATGTGAACGTCTCGGCGGTGCGGTTCAGCGTCGCGGGCGACACCGTCAGGTTCGGCCTGGCCGCGATCAAGAACGTGGGCGAGGCGGCGATGGAGTCCATCCTCCGGACCCGCGCGGAGGCGGGGCCCTTCGCGTCGCTCGAGGACTTCTGCGCCCGCGTGGACCTCCGGCTCGTGAATCGCCGTGTGCTGGAGTCCCTGATCAAGGCGGGCGCCTTCGACTCGCTCGGCCTGACGCGCGCCCATCTGCTCGCAGCCGCCGACGCCGCGCTCGAGAGCGGCCAGCGCAAGCAGCGGGATCGCGCGGAGGGCCAGGCCTCGTTCTTCGACCTCCTGCCGGCGCCGACCGCGGCGCCCAGCGGCCAAGCGGTCGAGGTGGCGCCCGAGTGGGAGCCGGACCAGCGCCTCGCGTTCGAAAAGGAGGTCCTCGGGTTCTACGTCTCGGGCCATCCGCTCGCCCGCTTCCGCGGCGTCGTCGAGTCGCTCGGGCTCACGACGACGGCCGAGCTCGCGACCAAGGGCCACGGCGCGCGCGTGCTCCTCTTCGGCCACGCGACCGGGCTCAAGGAGACGTCCACCAAGAGCGGCAACCGCATGGCGTTCTTCACGCTCGAGGACATGGACGGGACGGTGGACGTCACGGTCTTCCCGGAGCCCTACAAGGCGGCCGCCGCGGGCCTGCACTCGCGCGAGGCGCTCCTGGTCCGGGGTAGGGTGGACGACGGCGAGAAGGGGCGGGTCGTCCTCGCCGACGACATCCGCCCGCTCGAGCAGGCGCTCGCCGAGACCACTACCCGCCACAGCGTCGGGGCCGCCGAGGCAAACGCGTGCCGGATCCGCGTGGCGGCCGCCACGGCGCCCGGAGACGCGCTCGCCGCGCTCCGCCGGGTCTGCGCCGCGCACCCGGGGCGCGTCTCGCTGTTCCTCCACCTCCTTCTCGCGTCGCAGGAGGTTGTGGTCCGCTGCCACGGCGTCGACGTCGACGCGAGCCAGGAGCTCTGCGCGAAGATCGAGTCGCTCCTGGGCGCCGGCACGATCACGGTGGAGTATGCCGGACGCGCTTGACTTCGAGGTGCCGCTGCTCGAGCTGGAGAACCGGATCGCGACGCTCCAGGCCGAAGACGACTCGCCTAAGGCCCGAGACGAGATCGCGAAGCTCGAGGAGCGGCTCCAGCGAGTGCGGCAAAAGACCTACGCGAGCCTGACGGCCTGGCAGCGGACGCAACTCGCCCGGCACCCCAGGCGCCCCCACACGCTCGACTTCCTCAAGCTCCTCTTCGAGGACTTCGTCGAGCTCCACGGCGACCGGCTCTACCGCGACGACCCGGCGATCGTCGGCGGCCTCGCGCGCTTCGAGGGGCTCGCAGTCGTCGTCATCGGCCACCAGAAGGGGCGTGACACGCGCGAGAAGATCGCGCGCAACTTCGGCATGCCCCACCCCGAGGGGTACCGCAAGGCGCTCCGGCTCATGCAGCTCGCCGAGAAGTTCGGCAAGCCGGTCCTCGCCCTCATCGACACGCCCGGCGCGTACCCGGGCGTCGGCGCCGAGGAGCGGGGTCAGGCGGAGGCGATCGCGCGGAACCTGCGTGCGATGGCCGCGCTCCGCACGCCGATCGTCGCCGTCGTCACGGGCGAGGGGGGCAGCGGCGGTGCGCTCGCGATCGGGATGGGCAACCGTGTCCTCATGCTCGAGTACGCGATCTACTCGGTGATCTCGCCGGAGGGGTGCGCGGCGATCCTGTGGGGCGACGCCGCGAAGGCGCCGGAGGCGGCGGAGTCGATGCGGATCACGTCCTCGGACCTCCTGCGCCTGGGCGTCATCGACGCCATCGTCCCCGAACCCCTCGGGGGGGCCCACCGGGACTGGGAGGCAGCGGCGGCGTCCCTGCGCGCCGCGCTCCGCGACCACCTGGCGGACCTTGCGCCCAAGTCGCCAGACGCGCTCGTCGTGGAGCGCCACGAGAAGTTCCGAAAGCTGGGCGCGTTCGAGGAGACGTCGATGCCGCGCGCCGGCCTCTGACGCCGCCCCTCACCCCGTCCGGCGCAGCAGCGTCCCGGCGAGATCCTCGTCGGTCACCAGCACGTTCATGAACCGCCCCGCGAGGGCGCCTCGCACGGCGTCGAGCTTCGGCCGGCCGCCGGCGATCGCCACGACGTGGCGGTCGGGGCGGCGCGAGAGCGCCTGGAGCCGGCTGCCCTCCACCGAGAGGACCCGGTGCATGAGGACCCGCAGCTCGGGGCGGTCGACGATGCGGCCCTCCGCATCGAAGGGCTGGTAGTTGATCTCGCCCACGACGCCGAGCTGGCGCAGCCGCTTGACGCTGACGCCGTAGGACTCGGCGAGCGAGCAGAAGCCCGGGGTCTGCTCGGCGATCACACCGATACCGACGAGCGCGATGTCCACCGCCTGCGCCGCCTCGAAGATCGTCCGGATCTCAGGATCGCGGAGGAGCCGCCGTCGTTCCCGCTCGATCTCACGGAGCGACAGGAGATGCTGCACGGGGAGCGCGTAGGCGCTCACGTGCTGCCGGTACTTGGCCGCCATCGTCCCGACCAGGGTGTTCGGGGAGAGGTCCACCATCTTGAGGGTGCTCTCGCCCGAGAGCGGGTAGAGGGCGAGGTCGCGGAAGCGCCGCTCCCGGAGCTGGCGGATGGTCTGGTAGAGCGTGAAGCCGCACGAGAGCCCCACGCGGATCCCGTTGGACGCGATCTTCTCGAAGTAGGCGGCCGCGGCGGCGCCGAGCTCCTCCTTCAGGTCACCCCGCCCGCCCGCCGCCACGACCACGGCGTCGCGGAGGCCGAACCGCTCGGTGAGGGCCGCCTCCAGCTCCTCGGCGCGCGGCAGGTCCAGCTCGACCCGGACGAGGCCGTCGTCGTAGGCGCGCTTGAGGAGACGCGAGACCGTTGCCGCCGAGACGCCGAGCGCCTGGGCGATCTCCTTCTGCGACCGTGCCTGACGGTAGTAGAGCTCGAGGCACCGGACCATCAGCCGGAGCTCCCGCGAAGGCTGAGAAATTAATTTCATCGCCTTGAAGTTCTTGCTTGACGGCACCAGTGTACCTCGTTATCCTCGGGCAAGTCATCACACCGCATCCCGGTCACGCAAGGAGGCGCGCATGGGCGCCAGGCGCTACGGCTCTTCGGACGGCCCGATCAAGCTGACGGAGTACCACGAGTCCCGGAAGGAGCTCGACGGGCTGCCGGTGACGTCGGCGGAGAAGATCCCGGTCACCAACACGCCGAACATCTTCTCGTACAAGGCCCACGTCTTCGCCAAGAACCCGGCGCTGGTCCAGCGCTACATCAAGGCGACGAAGGCCGACGTCGGCGGCGTGGGCGGGCACGTGGTCGCCGCCGAAGAGGTGAAGTCGGTCATCGCCAAGTTCGTCCTGGAGAACAACGCGTTCAAGGGCGAGCCCATCTTCACGTCGCTCATCGTGACGCATACGGGCGACGACGTCGCCGTGACCGGGATCATGGCCGAATCCGTGGACATGTCCGTGGTGGACCAGCTCATGTGGGACGCCCTGCAGGAGGGCGCGCGCAAGGCCTCCGAGCTGGGCCTCTACGGGCCCGGCCAGGACCTGGTCGCCGACGCCTTCACAGGCAACCTCCGCGGCGCGGGGCCGGCGAGCGTGGTGCTGCCGCTGCCCCTCCGCAAGGACAACCCCTCGCAGACGGTGCTCGTCTCGTTCGCCGACAAGACGGAGCCGATGGCGTTCAACTACTACGCCACGGGCGCTTACCTCCTGCCACGCTTCAACACCGGCCTGGTGATCGCGGCCTCGAAAATGAAGCACGGCTACATCATGGAGATCGTCGACCTCGACACCAAGGCGCAGGCGATCGAGGCGGGCGCGCACCCGCGCGACCAGAAGGCCCTCGACGGCAAGATGGAGGAGCTCGCGAAGGGACTGCAAGAGAAAGTGCTGACGCTGCGGGCGCCCGAGGACCTCTACGACATCGAGGGGCTCACACGCGCGTCGCGCTTCGTCATCGCGCGCATCTGGAGCCGCGACGAGAAGGGCGCGCGCGACCAGCTCGGCTACGTCTGCTCGGCCGAGCGGCTGCACAACATCAAGACCAAGAAGGGGTTCACCTACGGCGGCAAGGACGACCCCGTGCTCCTCGCCTTCGCGCAGGGCGACTGGCCGGCGCCCGGCGAGATCACCTCGCCCTGGGCCGCGTGCCCGATGGTCGCCGGCGACTGCCGCGGAAGCCACAACCTCCATATCCTGCCGATGCCGATCAACTCGCAGACGTCCTACTGGTCCGGGCCGATCCTGTCGGCGATCACGCTCTCCGTCAACATCCACACGGGGCGGATCGGGGCGATCTCCGACCAGTTCGCGCTCGGCACGCCGTGGGACGAGGTGCGGCGGCGCGCGTCCGACCTGGCGATCCAGTTCCGCCTGGCGCATGGCATCAAGCAGCCCGCGACGCTCCACGAGGACGAGCTCGAGTACCAGGAAGGATGGAAGGAGCGGCGCGCCCGGCTCGAGCGCCAGTTCGAGGTGAAACCGCCGCTCACGTTCGGCCGCAACGGCCACGGCGCGAACGACGGTCGGGGAGGGAAGCCCGCGGGCGCGCGGACGGGCAAGCGTCCGGGCGAGATCGACTAGTTCCTCGGAGGGGGCCTCGACGGCCCCCCTTCCTATCCCCCCATTGGGGGGGCGCGGGCCAAGCCCGCGCTCGAACGACGATTGACCCGACGCGTTCAGAAGGGGCCGTCGGACCACCTCATGATCGCTTATCGGGGCAAATTGACTTCCCGTATCGCGGATGCTACGGTCAGTTCAGCGCAACTACTGGATTTTCCGACAACTGATGGCAAAGCTCCACCTCATCACCTATGGCTGTCAGATGAACGAGTACGACTCGGAGCGCGTCGCGGGCCTGCTCCGCGCCGAGCGCTATGAGCTCACTGCAGACGAGCAGGAGGCCGACCTGATCCTCGTCAACACCTGCGCGATCCGCGAGAAGGCGGAGGAGAAGGTCTTCTCGAAGCTCGGAGAGCTCCGGAAGCTCAAGACGAAGAACCCCGAGCTGATCATCGGCGTCATGGGATGCATGGCGCAGCTCCAGCAGGAGGCGATTCAGCGGCGCGTCCCGGCCGTCGACCTCGTGTTCGGCTCGCCGGCGATCGCGCGCGTCGGGGAACTGGTGGAACGGGTGAGACGCGAGCGGCGGCCCGTGCTCGAGACCGGCGAGGGCCCGCTCGTGAAGATTACGGTCCGCCCACCGTCGGCCTCCCGCCTGAAGGCATTCGTCACCGTGATGGAGGGCTGTGAGAAGCACTGCACGTTCTGCGTCGTCCCGCGCACGCGGGGGCGCGAGCGGAGCCACCCGCCCGAGGCGCTCCTGGCCGAGGTCCGGAGCCTCGCCGCCGAGGGGTGCCGCGAGGTGACGCTCCTCGGCCAGACGGTCAACGCCTACGGGCGCGATCTCACGCCGCCGACCGACCTGGCCGAGCTGCTCGAGCAGGTCAATGACGTCACGGGGATCGAGCGGATCCGCTTCACCACCTCGAACCCGTACAACCTGACGCCCCGGCTCATCCGCGCGCTGCGCGACGTGCCGAAGGTGTGCGAGTACTTTCACCTCCCGCTCCAGTCGGGTTCGGACCGCGTCCTCGAGCGCATGAACCGCGGCTACACGCGCGAGCGCTACCTCGAGCTCGTGCGTGAGATCCGCGACGCGGTGCCGGAGATGGCGTTCTCGACGGACCTGATCGTGGGGTTCCCGGGCGAGACTGAGGCGGATTTCGAGCAGACGCTCGACATGCTCGAGCAGGTCGGCTACGACAACGTCTTCGCCTTCCGCTACTCGCGCCGCCCCGGCACGCCGGCGGCGACGATGCCTGACCAGGTGGCCGACGAGGTCAAGGCGCGCCGCAACGCGCGGCTGCTCGAGGTGGCCGGGCGGGTGGCGACCGAGCGGAGCCGCGCGCTCCTCGGCCGCACGCTCGACGTGCTCGTGGATGGGGCGTCGAAGAAGAACGCCGGCGAGCTCTCGGGCCGGACCCGCTGCAACCGTGTCGTCAACTTCGACGGGCAGGGACGCGTGTCCATCGGCGACGTGACGCGCGTCCGGGTGACCGAGGTGCTCCCGCACAGCCTGCGAGGGACGCTCGCTGCGCACGCGGAGGAGACTCCATGTTTGTCGAAATGAAGGTTCGCGGGCTGGCGCTCGACGCCGTGTCGAACATGCCGATCATCATCCTGCGCGACGAGGAGGACCGGCGCTCGTTGCAGATCTGGGTGGGGATCTTCGAGGCGAACGCGATCGCCCTCGAGCTGGAGAAGGTGCCCCCGCCGCGCCCGATGACGCACGACCTGATCAAGAACATCCTCGAGGCGCTCGACGCCCGGGTGCTCAAGGTGGTGGTGACCGACCTCAAGGACAACACCTTCTTCGCAGTCCTGCACATCCAGATGGGCGACGCCGAGTACACGGTGGACTCGCGGCCCTCGGACGCGATCGCGCTAGCGCTGCGCGTGAGCGCGCCGATCTACGTCGACGAGGACGTGGTCCGCAAGGCCAAGAGCCTCGAGGTGTCGAAGGAGGCCGAGCCGGCGAAGGCCGACGATCCGGAGCAGCTGCGGGAGTGGCTGCAGAACATCAAGCCGGAGGACTTCGAGAAGTTCAACAAGGCCTAAGCGTGAGACGCGCCGTCCAATGACCGCGCCTGCGGCCCCGCCCCGGTCCATCCGCCTCGTGTTCAAGGGCGAGTGGACCGCACCGGACAGCAAAGGACTCCACAGCGCCGACCCGCGACTCCGGACGCTTCGGAAGGTGCTGGTGAGCTATCCGGACGTGCGTCACATCGTGCCCGATCGCATCAGCCTCGAGGCCAGCGCAGACAGCCGCACGCTGGACGCTGTAGCGCGCTTCCTGGAGCGGCAGCACTGGCTCGTCAAGTCGGTCGCGGTGGAATGAACCGGACGCAGGAGACCCATCGCCGGGTCCAGGCCGCGATGTGGAATCCTGAGGCCGAGGCGATGCCGCGGGAGGCGCGGAGGCGCCTGCAGCGGGAGCGGTTGAGCCAGACACTCCGCTGGGCGGTCGAGCGCGTGAGGTTCCACCGCGAGCGGCTGGGCGGCGTCGAGGTCAGACACCTCGAGGACCTGGCACGGCTGCCGTTCGTCCGGAAGAGCGAGCTGCGCGACGCGTACCCGTTCGGCCTCTTCGCGGTGGAGCTCGCCGAGGTCGCCCGCATCCACGCCTCCTCGGGCACGAAAGGCAAGCCGACCATCGTCGGCTACACGGCGGGTGACCTCGAGATCTGGCGCGAGGTGATGGCGCGCGTGCTGACGGCGGCCGGGGCGCGCCGCGGCGACATGCTCCACGTGGCCTTCGGCTACGGGCTCTTCACGGGCGGGCTCGGCTTTCACGAGGGCGCCGAGCGCGTCGGTATGACCGTCGTGCCGGTCTCGTCGGGCAACACCGCGCGCCACCGGCTCCT
>WNFH01004109.1_pt1 | contig 12803 bp, 10 predicted proteins | sample 5400411 | NCBI WGS metagenome assembly WNFH01 (sample SAMN13153347, study PRJNA577476) | soil metagenome | isolation source: 200 cm saprolite under Douglas fir tree site 2 hole 3 | place: USA:California | collected 2015-04-18
CTCCCAGGCCGACCCGTCGCCCTGGAGGCATTGCTGGACCAGTTGGGCATCCTGCTCCAACGTATCATCAGCCTCATAACCTGCTACGGTGCAAGGCGTGTCTGCGAGTCAGCCACTCTCTCAATGGCCGTCTGGCAGCCCATCTCGGCCTGCCAACTATGGAACGCAAAATGCTCCCTGAATGTTCCCGCGGGATCAGCCCCTGACTTCCGACCGTTCTGTCCGGCATCTTACTCAGCAACACCCTCCTTAGACAAGAGAATCAATCAAGTAGCTGGGCTCAGGTTAGGAAATCGCAATAGGGAGCTCGGTCTAAAGGGGCGTTCCGCGAGTCTGCGGGAAGCAAATCCTGGGGTGGGCTTGCGTGTGGTACCAAGCTCAATTCCAAGTCGGCTCCTAAATTGAATGAAATAAGCAGCTTACCAAATGAACTGAACGTGTTCATTTTCCTCTTGACAGGATTCGCGTCTTGGAGTAGCATTTGAACATGTTCAATTTTCGGAGCGACGCCATGAACATGAATTTGACTCCCAATCCAACATCCGAAGATACGAAAGACCTCATCCTACGCACTGCTCTAGATCTCTTTCGCGGCTGCGGCTTTGAAGTCACCACTATGCGCGACATCGCTCGCGCCGCCAAAGTCGCCACCGGGGCCGCCTACTACTATTTCTCCAGCAAGGAAGCAATCGTCTCTGCCTATTACGACCAGGTGCAGCGCCTCCACGCCGAAAATGTGCAGGAAGCTTGGAAAGGAAAATCCAGTCTCCGCGAGCGCCTTGGGATCGCCTTCCATTCCAAGCTGGAAATCCTTAAGAATGATCGCCGCTTTCTCGGGGCACTCTTTCGCTACACGGGAGATCCGGAGCATCCGCTCTCCGTTTTTGGAAAAGGCACGCAGATTCAGCGTGCACAAAGCATGGCTATCTTCCGCGAGGCCATTGCTGGAACTTGCCCGAGCGACGAAATGCTCCAACTTCTTCCACCGGTATTTTGGCTCGCACATCTGGGGATGATTCTTTTCTTTCTCTATGATGAAACGAGCGGACAGCAGAAAACGCACAAGCTCGTGGATGGCGTTCTTGATCTGTTGACGCAAGCCATCGAGTGGACCAACTCGGCTTTTGTTCGGCCCTTTGTCCAGCCCTTCCAAACGAAAGTGCTGGAAATGTTGCAGGATGCAGGGTGGACCGGAGAGTCCTAGAAAGTTTCATTCCGACGCATACGGTGGAGTTTTGATTTTGAATTCGAGGAGGAGCGATGACGAAAACGCACGAGCCAATCTCACACTGGTACCCGGGAACAGTTGCTGACCAACGGCCCACGGCATGGTGGTACTGGGGACGCGCTGTCTACGTCAGCCGCCGCGACTATTGGAGAATTACGAAAAAGTTTCTCGCCGTTGGGATTCCGCTCGGCGCAATTGGTGTCTTGTTTCATGTGCCGATGGCGTTCAAGGCCGCATGGTTGTTGGCCGTGCTTGGATTGGTGTTGCTGACCTATTCCTTGTTCGGTCTCTATCGAATGTATGGGCGTCCCGGAGTGCGTTACATCCGCCGGCTCGTCGAATTGGGCGGCGTAAAAGGCGAAGTGAACGTCGCGGATTTGCACATTGGAACTTACCGCCATGCCTTTCTGCTCTCGGACGTGCTGCCGGAGGCCACCATTCAGACCGTGGATTGTTGGCACGTGGAAGGTGAATCTCCCGAAGAGGCCGTCCAGGATGTGCGTGACCTGGAGTTGCCACCGACAGATAATCCGCGAATTGTCGCCTCCAAGGCGGATCATTTCACCGTGCCGCTGCCAGATGCATCTTGCGAAGCCGTATGTTTTGGATTCGGAACACATGAAATTCCTACCGGCGGCGCGCGAGAAAAACTCTTCAGCGAAGCGGCTCGCATCTTGAAGCCCGGCGGAAAAGTTCTCCTCTTCGAACATGGCTGGGACGCGCACAATTACGTAATTTTTGGACCGGTGATCCATCACGTGACCAAGCGCCAGGATTGGGACAAGTTCTTGCACGAGCGCTTTGACGACGTGAAGTATGCGCGCAGCAACCAGGCTGTCGATCTCTTCGCGGGGACGCGGCGCTAGGGAGAATCTTCATGGGCTCGCAGAACAAAGACGCGGACGTAATCGTAATCGGCGGAGGCATCGCAGGGCTCGGCGCAGCCATGCGCTTGAAAGATCGCGGGCTTGCGCCTTTGGTCCTAGAAGCGGAGTCACGTGTCGGCGGACGCATGACCACCGATCGCGTCAATGGATTCGTGATCGATCGCGGCGTTACCTTGCTCGGCAATGCGTTTGGCAGTATGCGCGCCCTCGTGCGTCGGTTGGGCCTTGCGACGCTGGTATGCAAGGGAAAATTCAGCGTTGGCATTCAGGACGCCGCTGGGTGCCGCGGTTACCGCGGAGGACGCTTCGAAGACTTGCTCTTCGATCGCGGCATTTCCTGGCGCGCCCGTCTCGCCAGCGTTCGCTTTGGATTGGACTTGTTGCGCCATCATCGCTCTCTCGTGCACGGCTGCAGCACGCTCAGTGGTTCGCTCGATGGAGAGGACGCGCGGACGTATTTCCGGAGAATCGGCGGAGAAGAAGTATTCGACCGCATCTTTCTCCCTGGGCTGAATGGTCCCGTCGGCGGAGCCGTCGATACCTCGTCGCGGGTGATTCTCATGCAAGTGCTCTGGAACCTGCTGGTCCGCGGACAGTGGAATCTCACCGACGGAGTCGATCGCATTCCAGAAGCTGCGGCTTCGCAAGTGGAAGTTCTGAAGGAAGCACGCGCGCTGCGCGTCGAGCAAACAGATTCTGGAGTTCAAGTCGAAGCCGAAGTAAGAGGCAAGCAGCAAACCTTGCGAGCCCGCGCCGTCATCTTTGCGTTGCCAGGGCAGCTCGTCCCCACAATTTGCCCGGGATTTCCGGAAGACACGCGTGGCCTTCTCTCACGCACGCAATACTCGAGAATTGTGAATGCTGCTGTCGCTCTTTCCCGGCCTCCCAAAGTGCCCTACGCCGGATATGCTTTCACTGAAGATGTGGTTCCTGGTGCGGAAATCGAGATGGAACACTTGCGCGCTCCTAATCGTTGCCCCGAGGGAACCGGCATGGCCGGAGTATTCCTTTGGGACACTCCTCGACTTCGCCGTTTGGATGGAGACGATGAATCTCTCAAGCAGCAAGCCAGTGATGTCATCGAACAAAACTTCCCCGAATGCCGAGGAAGAGTCTTGTTCGTGCATCTCGTTCGCTGGAATATTGGCATTGCGCAGTTTCCTCCCGGCCGCCTGCGTGAGATGACCGCTCTTCGCAAGCAACTCGCCGCGTCCAACTCTCCTCTCGACCTCTGCGGCGACTACCTCGACGGCCTCTCCAGCGAAAGCGCCCTGCGCACAGGCGAAGAAGCCGCCGAGCGCACCGCCAGAAAGCTTGCTCGATGACTTCGGGAACCTCTTCGTATATACTATGTATCTACAAGAGCAATCCACTGTGAAAACGCAACTCGCGAAGTGGGGCAATAGCATGGCCGTCCGCATCCCCAAGGCCATCGCGGAAGCCGCCAGGCTCCGCCCCGGCGACCCTCTGGAAATGGCCGTCGAAGAATCCGGCACCGTGAGAATTCGCAAGAAGAAGGGCAAACAGAAACTGAGCCAGCTTGTTGCCGCCATTACCCCCGCAAATCTTCACAGCGAAACCGACTGGGTTGCGCCCGCCGGGAAAGAACTGTGGTAGCCCGCGAATATGTGCCGGACTCCGGCGATCTAATCTGGCTCGACTTCCCTCCTCAAGCGGCTAGGGAGCAAGCGGGGCGCAGGCCCGCGCTTGTCCTCACTCCGAGAGGTTACAACGAGAAAACCAGTCTTGCGGTCGTCTGCCCGGTAACAAGCCACGCGAAGGGCTATCCGTTTGAAGTGCCAATTCCTGCTGGCCAGCTCATCAAAGGAGTGATTCTGTCCGACCATTTGAAAAATCTCGATTGGCGCCAGCGCCAAGCACAAAAGGCCGGAAGAATTTCCGCGAACGTTCTTTCCTAAGTGCGCGCTCGCATCGCTGCCGTGCTGCAAATTTCCTGATAAATGTTGCTCTCATGCCTTGACGCAAGTGCTCGCTCCCGCTAGGCTGGCCAGCGCATGCAAACATCATCGAGGAAACTTCTTGTCGTCCTGATAGCCCTGCTCGCACTCGGATACACGATTTATCGTTCCAGCGGTATGATGCATCTCGGGAATTTCAGCGGGACAAAACTGTGGGTCGCTATTCACAACGCCAATCTCTTGCTTCTGATCCTCTCGCTTGTTGCGATCTACGCCTGCTACGCACTGCGCGCGCTCCGCTGGAAAGTTTTCCAGCGGAATCTGGGACCGTCACGCTTCGGACCAATTTATGCCATGACACTTGCGGGCTTCTCGGCTATTTTCCTTCTGGGCCGCGCCGGCGAACCGGTGCGCCCGCTTCTCCTCGCGCGCAAAGAAAAACTGCCCATTGCGGACCTGTTTGGAATCTACGCGCTGGAGCGGCTATTCGATTTGGCAAGCGCCGCCATCATTGCCGCGATCGGTTTGCTGCTGTTTCAATCCCATGGCCAAGTGGGTGACACCGCCGGCAAGTTGGAAACCGCGGCGAAGACGACGGGCTCACTTCTTTTCGCGGGGGTCGCCGGCGCGGTCGTTTTCTTGTTATATCTGCGGTTGCACGGGTCCGCCTTGCTCGAACGCCGCTTGCAAGGCAGGGTAATCGCGCACGGTTGGCGCGGCAAGATTGCAGCAATCCTTCTCGGCTTCACTCGTGGCGTACAGGCCATTCAGTCTTGGGGCGATCTTGCACTCACCGTGTTCTATTCAGCGGCTCACTGGTTCCTCGTCCTGCTAGTTTATCTTTGGGTTTCGCACAGTTTTGGAGGAACGTTGAGCACCATCAGCTTGGGCGACGCCATGCTGGTGATGTCGTTCACGCTGGTCGGTTCGGCGGTGCAACTGCCGGGAGTAGGTGGCGGGTCGCAAGTGGCCTCGTTCCTTGTGTACACCGCAATCTTTGGAGTAGAAAAAGAAGCTGCAGCGGCTGGTTCGATTGTCATGTGGCTGATTACCTTTGCGGCGTGTAGTCTGGCGGGTGTGCCGTTGCTGATTCATGAAGGGCTTTCGCTCGGAAAACTGAAGGAGATGGCGGAGCACGAAAAAGAAGCGGCAATCGAAGGCGCCGCACAGCAAGGAGACTCAGCCCAGTGAAGTGTCCTTTTTGCGCGAACATTGATGACAAAGTGATTGACTCGCGGGAGGGTCGCGTCGGCGACACCATTCGCCGCCGGCGGGAATGCTTGAAGTGTGGCCGCCGGTTCACAACCTACGAACGCATCGATGAAATTCCCTATATGGTCATCAAGAAGGACGGGCGGCGCGAACGCTTCGAGCGGCAAAAGATTTTGCAGGGACTTTTGAAGGCTTGCGAAAAGCGGCCCGTAGCCACTCCTAAACTGGAAGCCATCGTGGATGAAATCGAAAGCGTGGTGCAGGAGTCCACGGAGCGCGAGCTGACCACCACGGAAATCGGCGAAATGATCATGCACCGGCTGAAGAAACTGGATAAAGTCGCCTACGTGCGATTCGCTTCGGTGTACATGGACTTCAAGGACGTACAGGAATTCATGAGCGAGCTGAAGAATCTGCTGAAGGATCGCGTCAAAAAGTGATTCATTTTTTCTTGAGGAGTCTCCATGAAGAAATGTACGGCGTTTTCTTTGTCCGTGCTATCTGCGGCTGCCACTATTTTTGTGAACGCAGAGTTCGCAGCGGAGCAAGCGAAGAAGAAATCGCCCGCGGCCGAAGCGCCGCTTCCCATGGTGGACAAGGAAAAAATTCGCGCCCACGTGAAATATCTTTCGAGCGACGAGCTCGAAGGGCGGGGAACCGGCCAGCGCGGCGGCGACATAGCCGCGGACTATATCGGGAAACAGTTTGCGTCGTACGGGCTGAAGCCGGGGGGAGACAACGGCACGTTTTTCCAGGAAGTGCCGATGGTGGGCGTGAAGACGCTACCGGATACGACCTTTGAGTTCGTGGAAGCGAGCGGAAAATCCTTCGAGGCGAAAAATCTCACCGAGTTTGTGACCAACAACGAGAGCCAGGCGGAGGCTGCAGACATTGATGCGCCCATCGTGTTTGTAGGCTACGGAATCAAAGCGCCGGAGTACGAGTGGGACGATTACAAGACGGTCGACCTTAAAGGCAAAGTGGCGCTGCTCTTCGTGAATGAACCCAGTTCAGACGATCCCGATTTTTTCAAGGGCAAGGCGCTGACATACTACGGCCGCTGGACTTACAAGTTCGAGGAGACGGCGCGCCGGGGAGCGGTGGCCACGTTGATTATCCACCGCGCGGACCTCGCGAGCTACGGCTGGGATGTAGTGCGCAATTCGTGGGGAACGGAGCGTTCCTACTTGAAGAAAGACGCAACGCCGAAGCTGCAGGCGGCTTCGTGGATTCAACTGGACGTGGCAAAGAGAATCATGGGCATGGTCGGGCTCGATCTCGACAAGTTGTTCCAGCGGGCGCAGATGAAGGACTTCAAGCCGCTGCAATTGCCGATTCGATTGAAGGCCCACCTGGCAAGTCAGTTGAAACCGTTCGTATCGAGAAATGTTCTGGCGATGCTGCCGGGAATGGATGCTGTACTCGGCAAAGAGGCGGTCCTGTACACCGCGCACTACGATCACCTGGGAATCGATCCGAGTCTGCCGGGCGACAAAATTTATAACGGCGCAAACGACAATGCGACGGGTTGCGGCATTCTGCTGGAATTGGCGCGTGTGTGGGCGGCCATGCCGGTGGCGGCGCCACGCTCGATTTTATTCGCATCGGTCACCGCGGAAGAGCAGGGGCTGCTGGGATCCGAATATTTGGGAAAACATTCGCCGGTACCGCCGGGAAAGATCGTGGTGGATTTGAATTTTGACGATGTGCCGCCTCTGGGAACGCCGGAAGAGGTGGAAGTTAGCGGCGCGGAGCGGACGACGTTTTATCCGGTAGTGCAGGCGACCGCGGCAGATTTTCACCTGGCGATCCGTCCCGATCCGCGGCCGGAGGCGGGACATTATTACCGTTCGGATCACTTTAGCCTAGCGCGCGTGGGCGTGCCGTCGTTCTCGATCAATGAAGGAATCAAGTATGCAGGCCATCCGGCGGAATGGGGCGATGAACAGGCCAAGGATTTCACCGCGCACCACTATCACCAGCCGAGCGACGAGTACAGCCCCGACATGGATTTTACCGGCGACGCAGTCATCGGCAGATTCGGCTTTGTTCTTGGAACGAAGGCGGCGTGGCTGCCAACGCTGGCAGGATGGGTTCCGGGCGACGAATTCGAGGCAGCAAGAAAGCAAAGCCAGACAACCGCTCAGTAGTCGAACCAACCTTTGTCGGCTGTCTGGTTAACAATAACTGGCCCCCTCCCCCTGTTTTTCATAAGTGTTCATTCTAAAGGGAGTTAAAGTCCTCTGTTTTGATACGCTTTTGGAAGTGTTGATTCTAAACATATTTAGATGCGGTCATTTGACGGATTTTTCTAAGTGTTGATTCTAAGGCAGTTAGTTGCCTTCTCGCACTGTGGGTTTGGGTTGAGCAATAGAGCTTTGTTTGAAACGTCGCGCATGAAAAAGAAAAGCGGGAGCAGCTCCCGCAGTCCGCGTAGTTTTATACAGCGTTAATTATACCAAAAGATAGCGGGGAGTCAAGGCAAACTTGCGGGTGTGCCAGGCTCTTTAGAACTGTCCTCCGAATCCTCTAGAAATTCCCTCACGGCGGGCCGGGAAAGGGCCGGCGCGGTGGGGATGGATTTGCTTGACAGTAAGGTCAGAAGAGTTATATATGTCCAGTCGTCTATACAAGTATGCAGGTGAAGCGGGTGAGGGCGGTGATTCTCGACAGGCAAAGCGTGGTGCCGTTGTACTACCAGATTCAGCAGCGGCTGAGCGAGCAGATCAGGTCAGGTGAACTGAAACCCGGCGAGTTAGTCCCTTCGGAGCAGGAAATTGCCGCCAAGCTGGGTGTAAGCCGGATGACGGCGCGGCAGGCCCTCAAATCCTTATGCAGCCGCGGGCTGACGTTCAGCCAGCGCGGGAAAGGGACGTTTGTTTCGCGGATGAAGCTGGAAAAGAATTTCCGGCAACTTCTTTCGTTTAGCGAGGAAATGAAGGATCGCGGGTCACGGCCGAGGTCGAAGGTGCTGGCGTTCAAGCGGATCCTTCCCGATGGTGACGTGGCGGAAGCGCTGCATTTGAGTCCGGAGGAAGAAGTTTTCTTATTGCGGCGCGTACGGATGGCGGACTCCGCGTCGCTGTGTATTGAGGCCACGCACCTGCCGGCAAGGATGTGTCCGGATTTGCTGGAAAACTTCGAGCCCAGCGAATCGCTATACCGTGCGCTTGCCGAGCACTACGGATTGCAGATTCACATGGCGGACGAAGTGGCGGAGGCTTCGATAGCAACCGCGGCGGAAGCGAAATTGCTGCGGGTGCGCGGGAAGTCGCCCGTGTTCCGGTTCACGCGAACGGCGTACCTACACGACGGACAGCCAATTGAGTTTGTGAAGTCGACGTACCGGGGTGACCGCTGCAAGGTTGTGAGTCGTTTGACCAGGCAGCTTGAAATCATCAGTTAAGTCCAAGGGGGTGGGTGATGCAACGAATGTTAGTTTTGTTGTTGTTGGTGGGACTGAGCGCCGGGGTGTGTGGGACAGCAGGGGCGCAGGAAGTCACAGGCTCGATTACGGGCAATGTGACAGACTCCAAAGGTGGTGTCGTTCCCAACGCCAAGGTAACTATAACCAATTCGGACCAGCAGGTCGTGGTGCGCACGCTCACGACCGATGAACGCGGCCAATACGCGGCGCCGCTTCTGGCTGTTGGGCATTACTCCGTTACAGTGGAGATCGCCGGATTCAAGAAGGTTACGCAAAACGGACTCGTGCTGAACGTTAGTGACAAGCTGGCCGCAAATTTCACGCTGGAAGTCGGCACCGTGAGTGAATCCGTGAACGTGGAAGCCAACGCCTTGCAGGTCGACACCCAGAGTGCGACCGCCACGGGAGTGATTTCCGGCCTGCAACTCCGCGAGCTTTCGCTCAACAGCCGCAACTATGCGCAACTTGTGCTTTTGGTGCCAGGGGCCTCCGATTCCGGCAACGCCGACCAGATTTTCCCTGGCGCTACCTCTCCAATCGGCACCAACGTGATGACCTTCCAGATTAACGGCAACCGCCGGGAGGAAAACAATTGGCAGGTTGACGGCGCTGACAACGTCGACCGCGGCTCCAATCTTACTCTGCTCTCCTTCCCTAGCATTGACGCCATCAGCGAGTTCCGCGTTGTCCGTGGCGTATACGACGCCGAATCTGGCCGATCCGCCGGCGGGCAAGTCAATGTCATTACCCGGTCTGGCACACGCGACATTCACGGCGGCGTCTATGAGTTTTTCCGCAACAACGTTCTGAATGCCAACACTTTTTTCAATAACCGCGCCAACCCAGTCGTGAAGCGTCCTCCGCTGCGTTACAACGACTTCGGCGGCACCGTCGGAGGCCCCGTCTGGATTCCGAAAATCTACGAGCAGCGCAACAAGACATTCTTCTTCGTGTCGGAGGAAGCGCGTCGCATTGTCACTTACTCCAATCCGCCCACGGCCACGGTTCCATACTCTGGAATGACGAATGGGCAATTCAACCATGTGGTCTGCACGCAATGGGCGAACAGCAACGGCTCTGCCGGCCCTTGTACGGCGTACGGAACCAGCATTCCCTCAACCTCCATCGCTCCCATTGCCGCAGCGTATGTGAAAGATATCTTTTCCAAATTTCCCTCGCCCAATCTAGTCAGTGCTGCTAATCCCTTTGGATTCATCTCCACCCTGGGCAACGTTTTCAATTTCCGCGAAGACATGGTGAAAATCGATCATGTCTTCGGCCCCAAGCTCACCGTGAATGGCAAATTTCTGCACGACACGAATCCAACGCTCGAGCAGGGAGGCCTCTTTACCAACACATCCATCCCGGGAATTTCTACGACTTCCACAAACTCGCCGGGTCACCAGTACAACGTCGCCGCTACTTTCACTCCCAGCGCCACGTTTCTGATTGACGGGGGCTACCGCTACTCTTACGGCGCTATCCTAAGCCACGTGACCGGCGCCGAGAATTTCTCGCAATCTCCAGACATTCAAACTGCCATCGGAAGTTCCTTTCCCTTTGCGAACATCCTCGGTCGCGTGCCAAGTCTGGCGCTCACCGGCGGATCTTTCACGAGCGCCTCCGGCAGTACCATCGGCGATTTTGGCCCCTATCAGGATTACAACGTTAATCATACGACTTACGGCAATGTGACGAAGGTTCTGGGATCGCACACTTTGAAGTTTGGCGCCATCTATTATCACTACAACAAGCACGAGAACCAGCTCGCACGAGAACCAGCTCTCCGGCAGCAACAACGGCGCGTACAATTTTGATGCTCAGAACGCTCCTAACTCTGGGACCAATGGCGGCACAGTTTGCACCCTCACAGCAGCCACCGGTGGCACTTGTCCCTTCTCGTTCGAGCAGGCATTCGCCAACTTTCTGCTTGGTCAACTGAACACGTTCTCGCAAGCGTCATTGGACGTTACCGCGAACATCTTTGACAACCAGTTCGAATACTATGGCCAAGATACCTGGCGTGTCAGGCGGAATTTGACCGTTACCTATGGTATCCGCCACTCGTTCTTCCGCCAGCCAACCGATGCCAGCGGTACAAACGGCACCAGCCGCCTGGTCAATTTTGATCCGGCACTTTACGATCCGGCAAAGGCGCCGTGCATCACCTCCACTGGCGCCATGGATGTGAAGCTGGTCAATGGTGTACCGACCAGCAGCGCGTGCAACCCTAACTACAGCCCGCTGAACGGACTCATCTTTGCCAACCCGCCTACTTTCAACGGCTTTGTTGGCACCAAATCGCCCTTTGGCAGCAAAGTAGGCAAGGAGTTCAATCGCGCCATCGCTCCTCGAATTGGTGTCGCCTGGGATCCGTTCGGCAAGGGCACGACTTCCATTCGCGCGGGCTACGGCATGTTCTTTGACAATGGCCTCGAGTTCGGCAATCCCGAGCTGAACGTGGGCTTGAGCCAGGGCTTCCTCACCAATCTCAACATCAATCGCAGTACTCTGTCGAACCCCGTCGGCGCAACCACCACCGTCGCGAGCACCGCTCCGTTTACGATCCAGTCGAGATTGCCTGTCAACTATAAGGCTCCCTACTCCCAGCAATGGAGTCTTGACGTTCAGCGTCAATTTGCCGGCACTTGGCTTGCCGATGTCGGCTACTATGGCAGCAACGGCATCCATCTTCCCGGTTTCGAGGAACTCAACCAGCCTGCCGTGGCCTCCTATTTGAACTGTACTGCCGCAACACCGTGCTTTGCCGGTCCCGGCGCTAACACCGCCGCCTGCACTGTCGCCGGTGGCTGCGCGGTAAGTATCACTGGCCCGATCAACAACACCGGGAACTCCAACAAACTCGCGGTGCTCAGACCTTACACCGGCTACGGTCCGGGGCTGTTCTTCGTTGATCTCTTCACCTCCAATTACCACTCGCTTCAGACCCAATTGCAGAAGCGCTTTTCTGGCAACTCCCAAGTCAACGTTTCGTACACTTGGGCGCACGGCTTGACCACCGATCCCACCGACCGCAGCACGGGTGGTAGCAACATTCCGCAAGTCACCGGAGATTTTCGCGGCAATTATGGTCCAACCGTCGCCGACCGGCGCCACGTGCTGACCGCAAACTTTGTATGGGATCTGCCGTGGCTCCGCAGCCAGCAGGGCTTCAAGGGCCACGTCCTTGGCGGCTGGCAATTCTCCGGCATCCAAACCTTCCAGACCGGACTTCCCCTCACCGCCGTCTTGGGCAACGGCGCCTGCGGAACCGGCGCCCCTAACTGCAACGATTCCACTGGCTCGGGCTGCCTGCTCGGCGCTTCTCCCGTAGGCTGCCGTCCAAATCAGATTGGTGACCCCAACTCCGGCGCTCCGCACACCATCGCAAGTTGGTTCAACGCCGCCGCGCTCGTGGCGCCGGCCGCAACACAGACGACAGAAACCACGGAGCGCCCCGGCGCCATTCGAGGCCCTGGGTTCTGGCGCACCGACCTGTCTTTATTCAAGAACATCAAGTTCACTGAGCGCTTCACCGGCCAATTCCGTTGGGAAACCTTTAACACCTTCAACCACACCAACCCGATTTGCTGTGGCTCGACCAACATGATCTCATCGTTGTACAACACGATCGCGTCGACACGCGATCCCCGCATCATGCAACTGGGCATGAAGTTGAACTTCTAGGCGAGCAAGAGAACTAAAACTGCGCCCGAGCCACGGCCCCGAGAGATTCGGGGCCGTGCTCATTGTAGGTGCCGGTGAGCAGTGTAAAAAGGCGGTGTCTACATCACAGTTAGCGCGGCCAGACGCCGGCGGTGAAGCATTTGATCGTGTTGAAGCCGAGCCGCTCATGGAGCTGGGCGGCGGTCCAGACGGGGAAGACGCGTCGTATCACTAACGGTTGGCCTCCTACTTAGATCAGCGGACGAATGGATAGATCTCGTCGGCGATCCAATAATTTTCGAAAAGAATGGCAAAGAGCGTTCCTATCACCCACAGTCCCCAGCGCTGACGTCGCAAGGCACTGCCAACAGACAGACTCTGCATGGGAATGTCCACAAAGTAGGCGGCGCAGTAGCAAACATTGGCCAGCACGGCAAGGACGGACAGGAGCAGAAGCGAATGCA
>WNFH01002534.1_pt1 | contig 12792 bp, 14 predicted proteins | sample 5400411 | NCBI WGS metagenome assembly WNFH01 (sample SAMN13153347, study PRJNA577476) | soil metagenome | isolation source: 200 cm saprolite under Douglas fir tree site 2 hole 3 | place: USA:California | collected 2015-04-18
CGACGGCCTCGAGGATCTTCGTGTACCCGGTGCAGCGGCAGAGATTGCCGGCGAGCGCTTCCTTGATCTCCCGCCGCGTCGGGTGGGGGCGGTCGGCGAGGAGTGCCTTGGCCGTCAAGAGGATCCCCGGCGTGCAGTAGCCGCACTGGGCGGCGCCGAGCTCGGCGAACGCCTGCTGGAGCGGGTGGAGGCGCCCGCCCTCGGCCATCCCCTCGACCGTCTCGATCTCCCGGCCGGCGAGGTCCGCCGGCAGGGCCAGGCACGAGAGCACGGGCTCGCCGTCCACGAGCACCGTGCAGGTGCCGCACTCGCCGAGCTCGCAGCCGTGCTTGGTGCCCGTCAGCCCCAGGTCCTCGCGCAGCACCTCGAGGAGGGTCTTGTGGACGGCCACGAGGACGTCGTGCGTCTCGCCGTTGACGGTCAGGGAGAGCCGGGTCCGCATCCGCACTCCTGCCCCGGGGGGCGGTTAATCAGGGATTAATGGCGGTTCAAAAATACTGAATTGGGCCGGGGGCTGTCAAGGGGGTCCGCGGGCGGGAGGCGTCTCGAGACGCTACCGGTCGGCGGGTCGTGGGTCATACAATGGGGACAATCGACACGTTCGAGGAGGCGCCACATGCCCCAAGTGTGGATCTGCACCACCTGCAAGAAGATTATCCGTGAGGCCGACGAGTACATCGTCCAGACGAAGAACCCCGCCGGTCTCGAGAACCGCGCACACGCCAGTTGCGTCGAGGGGAAATGAGGCGGCGCCCGAGGGTGGCTCGAGCCGGCGAACCGCCATTGATCCACGACCCGGCGTGAGATAGCGCCCGTGCCCTACCTCAGGACCGACGACCGGACGCGCATCTATTATGAAGAGCACGGCGTCGGCACCCCGCTCGTGCTCGCCTACGGGATCGGCGGCAACGCGAAGATGTGGGACGTCAACGTCTCCGGCCTGGCGGCTCGCCATCGCCTCGTCCTCTGGGAGCCGCGCGGCCACGCGCGCTCGGACAGCCCGGAGGACCCCGCGCGGTACTCGTTCGGCCGCTGGGCGGCGGACCTCGAGGCGGTGCTCGACCACCTGGGCCTCCGCCGGGCGCACGTCGGCGGGCTCTCGCTCGGCGGGGGAATCGCGACGCGCTTCGCGCTACGGCACCCCGGGCGCGTGCGCTCGCTCGTCGTCACCAACTCCTCGTCGGCCAGCGGGCTCCCCCTCTCCTGGCAGAACGTCGTCATGCGCGCCCGCTCGATCGAGATCACGCTGACCCAGGGGATGGACGCCATGGCGGAGTTCGCGATGGCCGAGAACCCGAACGTCTCCGAGCGGCTCGCGCTCGACCCGGGCGCCAAGGCGGAGTTCTACGAGGAGTACCGGCAGCTCGCGCCGATCGGCTACGCGAACTCGCTGCGCGCGCTGATCGCGATGGACCACGTGACCGACCAGCTGCCGAAGCTCCGGATGCCGGTGCTCCTGATCGGCGGCGACCGCGACCCCTCGCTCGGGCCGATGAAGGTGATCCACAAGAAGATCCGCGGCTCGAAGCTCGTGGTCCTCTCGCCCGCCAGCCACTTCGCCAACCGCGACCAGCCGGAGGCGTGGAACCGCCTCGTCCTCGACTTCCTCGCCCGCGTCGACGCCCGCGGCACGAAGCGCGGACTGGGGGCGGGGGCCGGGGAGCCTTCGGAGACCCGTAGCTTCTACGCGTCGTCTCGCCGCCACGCCGGCGGCCCGGAGTGACGTTCGCGAGTGCTAGCGTGGTCGACGAAGGCTCCCCGGCCCCCGCCCCCGGTCAGCCGCTACTTTTTGCTCGCGTCGTAGAGCTCGCCGAACAGCACCCAGCGCTCGCCGTCGAACCTGGCGAGCTGCTCCTGCTCGATGGGCGCGAAGTCGGTCGCGCCCGTGTTGATCTTGACGCCGGGCAGCAGCATCGGCAGCGTGAGGTTCTTGATGCTCGCCACCTGCCGCATGATGTTCTCGCGCGAGAGGTCGTTGCCGCACAGCTTGAGCACGTGGACGATCGTCTGGCTGACGGAGTACGCGTACGCGTTGGCCTGGTCGTCGAGCGCGCCCTCCGGATAGTACTTCTTCATCCACGCCAGCCAGTCTTTGTAGCCCTGATCGTTGCGCCACTGCGGGTCGGTGATCTCCTTCATGTAGAGGGCGGTGATCAGGCCCGTGGAGGCCTCGAGCCCGGCCGGCTTCAGGACGGTCCCGAGCGAGCTCGACACGTTGTTGAGGAGGTGCAACGGCTTCCAGCCGATGTCGTGGGCCTTCTTGATCGCCTGGACCGCGAACTTCGGGATCGTCACGTTATAGAAGACGTTCGCGCCGCTGCTCTTGAGGTTCACGATCTGCGAGTCAATGGTGGGATCCGTCGTCTCGTACGTCTGCTCGAGGACGATGAGCTTCTTGGCGGTCTCGCCGAGCCCGTCCTTGAGTCCCTTCACGTAGTCCTTCCCGTAGTCGTCGTTCTGGTAGAGGATGCCGATCTTCGGGTCCTTGACGTTCTTCAGAACGTACTGCGCGTAGATGTGACCCTCGGTCTGGTAGTTCGGCTGCCAGCCGATCGTCCACGGGAAGTGCTGCGGGTCGTTCCATTTCGTCGCGCCCGTCGCGACGAACAGGTGCGGCACCTTCTGCTCGTTCAGGTACTTGTGGATCGCGCTGTTCGTCGGGGTGCCGAGCGTCTGGAACACGAACGCGACCTGGTCCTGCTCCACGAGCTTCCGCACCATCTCGACGGTCTTCGGCGGGCTGTAGCCGTCGTCGTAGGTGATGTAGTTGATCTTGCGGCCGTTGATGCCGCCTTCCTCGTTCACCTTCTTGAAGAAGGCGCCGATGGCCTTGCCGATGGTGCCGTACGCGGAGGCCGGGCCGCTGTACGGGTTGGTGTTGCCGATCTTGATCTCGGTCGCCGTCACGCCGGGTGTCTGCGCGGCCACGGGCGCGGCGACCGACGCCAGCGCGGCGACGACGGCGAGCGCGACAAAACTCCTCCGCATCATGGTGCCCTCCTGTTCGAGCGTTGACCGTCCCTCTCCGGAAAAACCCTCAGCCCGCCCTGCCCGTTCCTGCGCGGGCCCGGGCGAGCCGTACCCACGCGAGCCGGAGCGACCCGGCGATGCCCCGCGGCATCGCGTACATGAAGAGGATCAGGAAAATACCATAGATGGCCCAGGGCGCGGCCTTCGAGATGTCCTGGGCCCAGTTGGGGACGAACTGGATGAAGAGCGCGCCGAAGACGGCGCCGGTGATCGACGCGAGCCCCCCGATGACGATGCCGACGAGGAGCGTGAGGGAGAGGAACACGTTGAAGGCGTCGGGCGCCACGAAGGCGATGGCGAGCGCGCTGAGCGCGCCCGCGACACCGGTGTACGCGGCGCTGACGCCGAAGGTGAGCGACTTGTAGAGCGCGTTGTTCACGCCCATCGCCTGGGCGGCGATCGGATTGTCGCGGATCGCCACGATGGCCCGACCCGTGCGGCCGCGGAGGAGGTTCGCGCCGAGCCAGAAGAGCACGAGCAGCACGGCCAGCGTGACGAAGTAGAGCCACTGGTCCGGCGAGAGCTTGAGACCGAACGGCGCCTTGGGTTTGCTGAGCACGATGCCCTGCGAGCCGCCCGTCCAGTGCTCGAAGTACTTGAGGATCTGCGGGATCGCGAGGGCGAGCGCGAAGGTCGCGAGCGCGAGATAGAGGCCTTCGAGCCGGAGCGCCGGGATGCCGAAGAGAAAGCCGACGACCAGGCAGAGGAAGCCCGCGACCGGGATCGTCCAGCCGTACGGCACGCTCCACTTGTCGATCATGATCGCGGTCGTGTAGGCGCCGAGCGCGTAGAAGGCGCCGTGGCCGAGCGAGATCTGACCGTTGAAGCCCGTCAGGACGTTGAGGCCGAGCAGCGCGATCGCGTAGATCCCGACCTGCGTGAACTGGAACAGGCGGAAGTTGGACACGAAGAGGGGCAAGGCGCAGGCGACCGCGACGGCCGCCAGGACGCCCGCCCGCCGGACACCGGCGCCCGTCACACGCGGTGCACCGCGACCCGCCCGAAGAGGCCGCTCGGCTTCACGACGAGGACGATGAGGATCACGGCGAGGGCGACGGTCAGCTTCAGCTCGGTGCCGATGAAGCTCACGTACGTCCCCACGAGGTTCTCGATGACGCCGACGAGCAGGCCGCCCACGACCGCGCCCAGGGGGCTCGTGAAGCCGCCGAGCGTGGCGGAGGCGAACGCATAGATCAGGATGCCCGCCATCATGTTCGGGTCGAGGAAGACGACCGGCGCGACCATCATGCCGGCCACGGCGCCGACGAGCGCGGCGAGCCCCCAGCCCACCCCCAGCATCCAGCCCACGCGGATCCCGCACAGGCGGCTCGACGTCGGGTTCTGGGCCGCCGCGCGCATGGCGAGGCCGAGCGTCGTGTAGCGGAAGAAGACGTAGAGGAAGAGGAGGACGACCAGCGTGACGCCGAGCGCGCCGATGTCGTGGGCGCCGAAGAAGACGTTGCCGATCTGGATCGGCTTCTCGGGGAACGGGCTCGGGAACGGCTTCTGGATGTACGAGTAGATCCAGCCGGCCACGCTGTTCAGGATCACGAGGAGCCCGATGCAGACGATGACGATCGTGAGCAGAGGCGCGCGCTCGACGGGCCGGATGACGACGCGCTCGATCAGGAGCCCGCCGACGAACGCGACCGTCAGCGTGGCGAAGAACGCGACCCAGTACGGGAGCCCCGCGTTGATCATCGTCCACGCGAGGTAGGTGCTGAACATGGCCATCTCGCCCTGCGCGTAGTTCACCACGTCGGTCGCCTGGTAGATCATGACGAGCGCGAGCGCGAGGCTCCCGTAGATCCCGCCCGTTGAGAGCCCCGAGACCACCTGCTGGACGAAGATGTCCACGCCCTCAGTACCCGAGGTACGAGCGCCGGATGGCGTCGTCCTTCTTGAGGTCGCCGGCCGGGCCCGACATGACGACGCGCCCGGTCTCGAGGAGGTATGCGTGGTCGGCGAGGTCGAGCGCCATCGCGGCGTTCTGCTCCACCAGCAGGACGGCCACCCGCTCCTCGCGATTGATCGCGCGCACGATGCGGAAGATCTCGCGCACGACGAGCGGCGCGAGCCCGAGCGAGGGCTCGTCGAGGAGCAGGAGGCGCGGCCGCAGCATGAGGGCGCGCGCCACGGCGAGCATCTGCTGCTCGCCGCCCGAGAGGCTCCCCGCGATCTGGCCGCGCCGCTCGCCGAGCACCGGGAAGTACTCGAAGACGCGCCGCAGGTCGCCGGCGAGCGTCCCCCTCCCCCGGCGCGCGTAGGCGCCCAATCTCAGATTTTCCTCGACCGTGAGCTGCATGAAGGTGCCGCGGCCCTCGGGCACGTGGGCGATGCCGAGGCGCACGATGTCCTCGGTCGCCCGGCCGGCGATGCGGCGGCCGTCGAAGCGGACTTCTCCCGCGGTCTTCACCATCCCGCAGACCGCGCGGAGCGTCGTCGTCTTGCCCGCGCCGTTGGCGCCGAGGATCGTCGTGATCCCGCCCTCCTCGACGGCGAAGGCGAGGCCGTGGAGGACCTTCGTCCAGCCGTACTGCGCCTCGAGCCCCTCGACCTCGAGCAGCGCCATCAGGCGGCGCCTCCGCGCGCCGGCTCCTCGGTGCCGAGGTAGGCGCGGATCACGTCGGGGTTCTTCTGGATCCGGGCCGGCGGCCCCTCGGCGATCTTCCGGCCGAAGTCGAGGACCACGACGTTGTCGGAGACCTGCATGACGAGCCCCATGTGATGCTCGACCAGCAGCACCGTGACTCTGCGCGCGTCGCGGATCGCGCGCAGCAGCTTGGCGAGCGCGGCGACCTCCTCGTGGTTCAGGCCGCTCGCGGGCTCGTCCGCCAGGAGGAGCTTCGGCCCGCCGGCCAGCGCCCGCGCCAGCTCGACGCGCTTGAGCGTGCCGAACGGCAGCCCCGCCGCGGGGTGGTCGGCGACGGCCTCGAGGTCGAGGAACGCGAGCACCTCGCGCGCCCCGGCGCGGATCGCCGCCTCCTCGCGGCCGACCCACGGCAGGCGCAGCGCGTTCGACAGGAAGTCGCTGCGCGTCCGGGCGTGGACGCCGATCATGACGTTCTGGAGCACCGTGAGCGTCGGAAAGAGCGCGAGGTTCTGGAAGGTCCGGCCGATGCCGAGCTCCGCGATCCGGTACGGTGCCTGCGCGAGGAGCCGGCGGCCCTCGAACCGGACCTCGCCGCGGTCCGGCGTGTACAGGCGTGAGAGACAGTTGAAGAGCGTCGTCTTGCCCGCGCCGTTCGGCCCGATGAGCCCGACGATCTGGCCCTCGTCCACGTCGAAGGAAACGGACTCGAGGGCGACGATGCCCCCGAAGTGGAGCGTGAGGTCGCGAACCGTGAGGATCGGCAAAGTTGCTCGCTTATACGCCAGGGCCGGGCGGCCGTCAACCGACCGGCGTGAAGCGCGGAATGCTGACGTCGGCGTTGACGTCCTCGAAGACGACCCGCACGGGCATCCCGATCACGAGCTTCTCCGGATCGCCGCCGACGATGTTGGTCAGGACCTGAACACCCTCCTCGAGCTCGACGTAGGCGAGGACGTACGGCAGCTCGTCCCTGAAGCCCCGCGCCTGCGTCCGGTAGGTGACGGTGAACGAGTACACGGTCCCGCGCCCCGAGCTCGGCAGCCACTCGATGTCGTCGCTCCAGCACGCCGCGCAGATCCCGCGCGGGTAGTGCTGGCGCGCGCCGCACGCGCGGCAGCGCTGGACGAGGAGCTGGTGGCGCTTGCACCCCTCCCAGAACGGGCGCGACTCGGCGGTGATCTCGGGCAGCGGCTTCGCGTACTCGGCCACGCTCAGGCCCTCCCGAGGATCAGCGTGGCGCCGGAGTGGCGCGTGCCGAGCGCGCCGCCCGTGCCGTGGACGAGCGCCACGCGGCAGTCCTTCACCTGGCGCTCGCCGCACTCCCCGCGGAGCTGCTTCACCGCCTCGATGACGAGGAAGATGCCGCGCATCCCCGGATGGTTCGACGAGAGGCCGCCGCCGTCGGTGTTGATCGGCAGCTCGCCGCCGAGCTGGAGCCGCCCGCCCGAGACGAACGCGCCGCCCTCGCCCTTCTTGCAGAAGCCGAGGTCCTCGAGCGTCATGAGCACCGTGATCGTGAACGAGTCGTAGATCATCGCCATGTCGATGTCGTGGTGCGAGACGCCGGCCTCCGCGACCGCGCGCGGCCCCGTCTGGGCGGCCGCGGTCGTGAGGTAGTCGCGATGGCCGGCCTGGGTGTGGGCGACGGCCTCGGCGGCGGCGAGGAGCCTCACCGGCGGCTTCCGGACGTCGCGCGCGAGGTCCGGGTGGACCACGACGACTGCGCCGCCGCCGTCCGTGATGACGCAGCAGTCGAGCAGGTGGAGCGGCGACGAGATCATCGGCGACTTGAGGACGTCCGCGACGGTGATCGGGTCGCGGTAGAGCGCGACCGGGTTGAGGCCCGCGTGGCGCCGGCACGCGACGGCGATCTCGGCGAGCTGCGCCGACGTCGTGCCGTAGACGTGCATGTGGCGCCGCGCCACGAGCGCGTAGAGGCCGACCGTCGACGTTCCGTAGAGACCCTCGAACTGGTCCACGTACTCGCCGGCGATCCGCTCGCGCGTGCCGACGGCGATGCCCGACGAGCGCGACGTCGAGCCGTACGTGATGAGCGCGACGCGGCAGCGGCCCTCGGCGATGGCCGCGGCGGCGTGGTTCACGTGCGCGACGAAGGACGAGCCGCCGATCGTGGTGCCGTCCACGTATCTCGGCCGCAGGTTCAGGTAATCGACCGTGGCGAGCGGCCCCACGCCCGGGTTCGTCCCGATCGTGAAGTAGCCGTCCACGTCCTTCGGCGCGAGCCCGGCGTCGGCCAGCGCCGCGCGCGCCGAGATCGCCTGGATCTCGAGCACGCTCTTCGCCGTCTTGCGCTCGGGGAACTCGTGCACGCCCGCGATCAGCGCGTCGGGCACGTCAGCGGATCCTCCGGGTACCCCGGACCACCGGGATCTCGGGATCCATCACGAACCGGATCCGCGGGAGGTCGGTGTCGCACGTCGTCACGGTCGCCGCGATCGGCCACTCGAGCGTGATCGGCCCCGCGTTCCACGCCGCCGCGTCGAACCGGCCGACGGCGGGCCGGCCGCGCTCGGCCTTGTGGAAGGTGTAGTGGGGGTCCACCTGGACCAGCGTGGGCCGCCCGTCCACGCGCCCGAGGGTGACCGAGTGGATGTACTGCACGTCGCCGCCCGAGATCGTCTCGGGGTCGCGCAGCGCCACGTCGAGGATCGTCTCGCCCGCGACGCTCACGGCGCCGACGACACGATCGTAGTACCGGCGGAGCGCGACCTCGCCGCGGCGCGCGGGGAAGCCCCAGCGCTCCCTGAGTGCCGTCACCGCCGCATCGGTCGTCGCCACCGCGCCAAGCACGTAGCCTCGCGGGTGGGCGCCCGCGCGCGCCATGAGACGCACCTGCGCGAGCTCGAAGGGCCCGACCGGGCTCGCGGGATAGCGCGTGACGACCGCCGTGACGTACGCGGGGATCGCGGGGTGCATCGAGCGCGGGAGGAGCGCGCGGCTCGCATCCGGCACCTCCCAGCCGATGTGGAGGATCTCCGCCTTCGGCAGCTCCCAGGCGTCGGTGTCGAGGTCGCGGAGCTCCGGCAGGCGGCCGTCCACGGCCGCGAGGGCGAGCTCGCCGTAGAGCGGCATCAGGCCTTGCTCCCGTTGAGCGCGGGCATGACCTCGCGCGCGAAGAGGCGAAGGCTCGCGAGCACGTCGGCCTGGGGAATCAGCTCGAGCGTATTCAGGAGGAAGTTCACGCGGTCCACGCCGACGGCCTCCCACCCCTTGAGCGCGCGGATGATCCGCTCGGGGCCGCCCATGCAGAGCCCCTCGCCCACCTGCCCGCCGGCGTCGGGCCCGGTCGCCTGGCGGCGGAGCTGAGGCAGGAGGCCGAGCGACTGGTAGGACTTCGACGGGTACGCCTCGCGCGCCGAGATGAGCTGCGACGCGAGGTAGTTGAAGGCGTCGGCCATCCGCTTGCCGGTGGCCTGGCCGACGGCGTCGTCCTCGTGGCAGTAGAGGAAGTTGACGCTCGAGACCTGGTCGTTGACGAACGCGCCGACGGGCTCGCAGAGCTGGATCCGCCGCCGGTACTCGGCGATGCGCTTCTCCTGCTCGGCGAACTGGCCGAACGTGAGGCCGAGGCTCCCGAGGCCGCGGTCGGCGGCGTCGAGCTCGGTGCCGGGGCTCGTCACGGCCACCCACATCGGCGGGTGCGGCCGCTGGTAGACCTTCGGCAGGATCGTGCGCTCGGGCATGGACCAGAACTCGCCCCGGTACGCGAACTTCTCCTGCATCCACATCTTCGGCAGGCAGCGCACGAACTCGTCCCAGCTCTTCTTGGTGTCGTCGGGGCTCGCGCCGAAGCCGGCGAGCTCGGTCCACGTGGCCGAGCGCCCGGTGCCGACCTCGAGGCGGCCGCCCGAGAGGATGTCGAGCACCGCGGTGCGCTCGGCGATCTTGATCGGGTGGTTGAACTCGGGCACGCAGACGATGATCCCGTGGCCGACGCGGATCTTCTTCGTGGTCATCGCGCAGGCGGTGAGGAAGAGCTCGGGCGCCGGGCAGTGCGAGTACTCCTCGAGGAAGTGGTGCTCGACGGCCCAGACCTGGTCGAAGCCGAGCTCGTCGGCGAGCCGCACCTGCTCGAGGGCGTTGTCGTAGACGGTGCGCTCGGTCTCGCGCGTCCACGGGCGCGGCACCGACAGCTCGTAGAAGAGGCCGAATTTCATGAGCGCTTCCTTTTGGGGCGGGCGTGGCTCGCGAGCCCGCGCTCCCAGAGGTACTCCTTCTCGCCCATACGCTTGCCGACCCAGCGGCCGAGGACGAAGAAGGCGTCGCTCAGACGGTTGACGTAGCGGAGGGCCCACTCGTTGATCGGCTCCGCGCGCGAGAGCCTCAAGACCTCGCGCTCCGCGCGGCGGCAGACGGTCCGCGCCTGGTGGAGGAACGCGTTGATGCGCCCGCCGCCGGGCAGCGTGAACGACTTCAGCGGCTCGAGGTCCTTCTGGCAGTGATCCATGAGGCGCTCGAGCGCCGTCACCTCCGCCTCGCCGACCTTGAACATCCCCTCGTACTCGGCCTCCGGCGGCGTCGCCAGCTCGCTGCCGAGATCGAACAGCTCGTTCTGGATCTTGCGCAGCGCCTCGTCGAGCCAGCGGTGGTGGGCGCCCTCGGCCAGGCGCTCCTCGTTGAAGGTGCGGACGATCCCGACGATCGCGTTCAGCTCGTCGATCGTGCCGTAGGCGACGATGCGCGGCGAGTCCTTGGGCACGCGCTTGCCACCGACGAGCCCGGTCTCCCCCCGGTCGCCCGTGCGGGTGTAGACGCGGGTGATGCTGATCGTCATGGACCACCCTCCCTGCGGTATTCTACTCGACGTGAAGACGCGACCGCGCGCGGTGCTGGCCACCGCCTCGGGCACCCACTTCGTCCACGACGGCTTCTCGGACATCCTCTACGTGCTCCTGCCGGTCTGGGCCCGGGAGTTCGGGCTCGTGTACGCGCAGGTCGGGCTGATCCGGACCTTCTACTCCGGCGCGATGGCGGCGTTCCAGCTCCCGGCGGGGCTCCTCGCGGAGCGCTGGGGCGAGCGGCGGCTGCTCGCCGCGGGCACCGCGGTGACCGCGTGCGGCTTCATCGCCGCGGGCGCCTGGGCCGGCGGCTTCGCGTCGCTCCTGCTGCTCCTCCTCGTCGCGGGCCTCGGCTCGGGGGTCCAGCATCCGCTGTCGTCGTCGATCGTCTCGAAGGCGTACGAGACGGGCGCCCGGCGCACGGCGCTCGGCACCTACAACTTCGCGGGTGATCTCGGCAAGGTCGCGGTGCCCGCCGTCGTCGCGTTCGCCGCGACGACCATCGGCTGGCGCGCGGCCGCCGCGGGCTACGGCGTCGTCGGGCTCGTCGCCGCGCTCGCGATCTTCGCGATCCTCGCGCGGCTCGGGACGGGCGGCGCCGACGCGGCCGCGGCGCGCGAGGCGGCGCGGGCGCAGAGCGGCTGGGGCATCAAGGACGCGCGCGGCTTCCAGGCCCTCGCCGCGGTGGGCATGATCGACAACGCGACGCGCACGGGGCTCCTCACCTTCCTCCCCTTCGCGCTGATCGCCAAGGGCCTGACGGTCGCCGGCGTGGGGACCGCGCTGGCGCTCGTGTTCGCGGGGGGTGCGGTCGGCAAGCTAGTCTGCGGCGTCGTCGCCGAGCGCGTCGGCGTCATCCGGACGGTCGTCCTGACGGAAGGCGCGACGGCGCTCGGCATCGCCGCGATCGTCGCCGCACCGCTGCCGGTGGCGCTGGCGGTCCTGCTGCCGCTCGGCGTCGCGCTCAACGGGACGTCGTCGGTCCTCTACGCCACGGTCGCCGACCTCGTCACCGCCGACCGCCGCTCGCGCGCCTACGGCCTCTACTACACGCTGACGGTCGGGGCCTCGGCGGGCGCGCCGACGGTCTACGGCCTGCTCGGCGACGCGGTCGGCGTCAGCGCGACGCTCCTCACCGTGGCGACGCTCGTGCTGGTGACGATCCCGCTCTGCCTCGTCCTGCGCACGTCCGTCGCCGAGCCCGCCCGCGCCTAGTCACTCGGCGGGGGGCTTCGCCCCCCTTCCGATGCCTCCCCCCCAGGACGAGGCGCCCCCTCCGATTCCTCCCCAGACGAATCTCCGTTGCGCCGGCAAAGCCGGCGCTCGAACGGCGGTCGCTCAGCGGAGCGCGAGCTCCATGAAGAGCGCGCCGGGGACGGGGTTCGCGTAGTACGGCGCGATCTCCGCGAAGCCGAGCGAGCGGTACATCGCGATCGCTTCCTTCATGGCGGGCAGCGTGTCGAGGCGCATGCGTGCGTAGCCGATCGCGCGCGCCTCCGCGAGGATCCGCTCGACGAGAAGCCGCCCGAGGCGCCGGCCCCGGCTCTCCGGGCGGAGGTAGAGACGCTTCATCTCGCACGCGTCGGGGCCGAGCGGCCGGAGCGCGACGCAGCCCGCGGGCCGGCCGCCGTCCATCGCGAGCAGGAGGCGTCCCCTCGGGGGAGCGTAGGCGCCGGGCAGGCCCGCGAGCTCCTGCTCGAACCCCTGGAAGCAGAGGTCGACGTCGAGCGACTTCTCGTACTCGCGGAAGAGGTCCTTCACCCGCTCGATGTCGCCGGCGCTCGCCGCCTGGATGATCTCCATCGCCGACCATGATAGCGCGCCGTGGTAGCCTAGCGCCGGAGGTACGAGCCATGGCGACCAAGACCGTCGAAGATCTCAGAAAGCGCACCGACGTCTCGTGGGCGAGTCTCAGCGAGCAGCTCCATGGCATGGAGCCTCACCTGGACCGCTCGGACAAGCCGGGCGAGTGGACGGTGCGCGAGGTCCTCTCCCACCTGCTCTTCGCGCCCGGCGCGGACTTCGGCGCGCGCCTCAAGAGCTTCACGACGGGCAACCTGCCGGTCATCGAGGTCACGCCCGGCCAGACGCACCTCACGCCCGAACGGCAGAAGATGACGCTCAAGCAGCTCGCCGACGCGCTCGACGCCCAGCGGCGGGGCGTCTTCACGTACCTCGAGGGGCTCTCCGACGCCGACATGGGACGCAAGGCGCGGATCCCGCTCTTCAAACAGTTCATGGGCACAGACGAGATCGCGATCCCCGTCTACGTGGGCGCCATGTACGAGAACCACTGGGGCGACCACACGGGCCAGCTCGCGAAGATCCGCAAGGCCGCGGGACTGCCGGAAGCGAAGTAGCGGGCTACGT
>WNFH01002539.1_pt1 | contig 12778 bp, 7 predicted proteins | sample 5400411 | NCBI WGS metagenome assembly WNFH01 (sample SAMN13153347, study PRJNA577476) | soil metagenome | isolation source: 200 cm saprolite under Douglas fir tree site 2 hole 3 | place: USA:California | collected 2015-04-18
GGCGGAACTTTCCGCGGGAAATTGCACGACAACCCGTCGTCAACGTGAGCTGGGACGACGCTGTGGCGTACTGCCGGTGGCTGAGCCAGGCAACGGGCAAACTCTACCGATTACCAACGGAAGCCGAATGGGAGAAAGCGGCCCGGGGCGGCCTGGACCAGAAAAAGTACCCGTGGAGTGATGACCCGCCAGACGAGCACAAGGTTTGGTTTGGCCAAAAATTATTAAGCCGCCCCGTGCTGAAGGACAAGGACTACGGCGTTGCAAACGCCTACGGGCTGTACGGCATTGCAGGCAACGTCAACCAATGGGTGGCGGACTTATATAACGGCCGCTATTATGGGCGTTCTTCGCCGCGCGACCCTCAGGGACCTTTCGGTGGAGTCGACCGGACTGTGCGAGGCGGCGGGCTGTTTGATGACGCGACCCGGATTCGCTGCGCTTCCCGCAGCTTCAAGCCTCCGACTGACCGTTTCGTCGACGTCGGGTTCCGTGTGGCGCGCCAGTAATTAAACCAGGACCCGAAGAGGCGCGGAGCGCCAATCAGTGTCATCGCGCGGCTGGGGCGGGCTCCTTCTAAGGGGACTTCGCGCAACGGAAGCCGATTTCCTCTGACCTGGCTGAGGCGAGGTCCAGATTGCGCGCTGTCGTAGTGACGTGATTCTTGTCGGACTTGAACGACCCGCCTCGAATTGCCTTGGCGGTGATGGGGACTCGGAAGTCCAGGCGGCCGTTTGGATAAGGTTTGTAGGCGTCCTGACACCAATGCCAAACATTCCCTGACATATCGAGGATGCCGAAAGGCGTCGAGGCGGCGGGGTGGCTGCCGATGGGCTCGGGGTGCCCGAGTCCGGTCTCTTCGCTATTTGTCAGAGTGGGATCGAACTGGTTGCCCCAAGGGTAGATCCTGCCGTCGTTGCCGCGCGCCGCGAATTCCCATTCAGCCTCAGTCGGCAACCTTTTGCCCTTCCACTTCGCATAAGCCCCCGCATCGTCCCATGTGACTCCCGTCACGGGCCACATAGCCTGCTCACCCGGATAGGTCCCCTCCGGCCATGTCGAGGGCGGCGGATGACCGGTTGCTTGCATGAACTCAGCATAGTCGGCGTTCGTCACCGGAGTCTTATCCAGATAGAACGGGGCCACGGTGACGTAGTGAGCGGGGCGTTCTGCTCGGTCGGGCGAGCCCTCTCGTCCCATCATGAGTGTCCCGCCTGGGATGTAAACCATGCCGATGGACGGCGTTTTTCCCGGGTGCCGGAGACCCATGAGTATGGCCAGCAGGACCAAAAGAGCCAGGACTCCGCCCCCGACCCCCAGCCAGAGGGTTGGTATCCGCTGCTTCGGGCGGGGAGGCGGGACAGAGGGCCGGCGTGTCGGCGTCGTGGTCGGAGGTCGAGGCGGTAGAAATCGTGTTCGAGGCACTGCCGGGGGAGGCGTGGGAGTGATCGAGGGCAACGGTTCCGCGGCCGGTTCTGTCTCCTCTTTGGTCAACGGCGGCACGGGTGTTTCTGTCTCGACGCCGCTGACCACTGCGAACGGTGACGGAGCCATTCGTTCGTCTTCCACGAATGGCTCTTGGACGAGCCCGCGCGGCGGCGTTGGCGTGGCACCAAATCCGACATCAGGCTCAGCCTCGGCGGACACGCCTGACAACGCACGGGCACCGGGTTCCGGCGCGACCGCCTCAGGCTCCACGACACTGATTGAAGGGCTCCGTTCGGGGGCTCGTTTTCGCTCCGCAGCCTGCACGGCTTTGACAAAGTCCGCAGCGAACTCCACGGCAGTCTGGTACCTCAGGTCCCGGTCCTTCAGGATCGCCTTCATCACCACTTCTTCGATTTCGGGCTGAACGCTGAGGCCAGGGTTCACGAACCGGAATGCTGGAGGTTCTTCGAGCATGTGTTTCCGGATGTACCCCAAAGGCGTGTCGGAGTAAAAGGGAACGCGGCCGGTCAGCATTTCGTAAAGGACAATCCCCAGCGAATAGACGTCGGAGCGGGCGTCGAGTTCCTCGCTGCTCATGCCGGAGGCCTGTTCGGAGGACATGTAGGCGGGCGTGCCGAGCAGGACGCCGGTCATCGTGACCGTGCTCGAATCGAGCAGCTTGGCGATGCCGAAGTCCACGACCTTGACGATCAGCTCGCCTTCGTCGCCTCGGGTCAGAAAGATGTTGTCGGGCTTGAGGTCGCGGTGGATGATCCCGAGCTTGTGGGCGGCATGGAGTCCGCGCGCCACCTGCTGGAGAATCTCCGCGCATTCCCAGACGGGCATCGCGCCGCGCGATTGAAGGGCCTGGCGAAGCGTCTCGCCTTCGAGGTACTCCATGCCGATGTAAGGCGTGCCGTCGTCGGCCTGGCCGGACTCGTAAATCGTCACGACGTTCGGGTGTCGAATGCGGCCCGTTGAAGCCGCTTCGTTTCCGAAGCGCATGAGGAATTCCGGATCGTCGAGCAGCTTGCGCAGGAGGACCTTCAGCGCCACCAGCCGGTTCCCGACTGCGATCTGCTCAGCCAGGAAGACGCTTCCCATCCCGCCGGCGCCCAACTCCCGGATGATGCGATAGCGGCGCGCCAGACCTGCCGCAAGCTCGGGGCCCATCGATTTAGGAGGGGCGGGGAGGAAGGTGCCGTCGCGCGGGCAGAACTCCGTCTCGTCGGGGTAGCTTCGCTGGCATGTGGGGCAAATGCGCATCGCCTGCCCTAATGACCATGAATATACTACAGCGGGTCAAAATCAGAGAATGCCTTTTACGGAAACACGCCTGGAGGGCGGAGAGGCCAGCGGGCGTCAAGGAGTTTTCTAAAGGGAACTACTCGCTGAGGGTAACGCCGAGGGACTTCATTTTCCGGTAGAGGTGGCTGCGTTCGAGCCCCAATACCTCGGCGGTGCGGCTCACGTTTCCGTGGTTTTCCTGGAGCTTCCGCAAAATGTAATCGCGCTCGTAGGCGTCGCGCGCTTCCTGCAGGCTGGAAAAGCCGCTCGTCCCGGGCCGGGGGGGGCCGGACCGCCCGGGGTCCCGGTAGAGGTTCGGCGGCAAGTGTCGCCGCTCAATCCGCTCGCCCGGCACCATAATGACCATTCGCTCGACCAGGTTCTTCAGTTCACGCACGTTGCCCGGCCAGCGGTAATGGAGGATGGTCTCGAGGGCCGATTCCGAGAAGTGCTTGGGCCGCCGCCCGTAGGCCCGCGCAAATTCACCGAGAAAATAGTTGGCGAGCGCGGGAATGTCCTCGGGATGCTCGCGGAGCGGGGGAACGTAAAAGGGGATGACGTTGAGCCGGTAAAACAAGTCCTCGCGGAAGTTGCCTTTCTGGATCTCCTCTTCCAGGTTCTTGTTCGTCGCAGCGATGACGCGCACGTCCACCGTCAGGTTGTTGCCGGAGCCGATGGGCGTGAAACGCTGCTCCTCGATCACGCGCAGGACTTTGGACTGCGTGCGCAGGCTCATATCACCGACTTCGTCGAGGAATAGAGTGCCGGTGTCTGCCTGGGCGAACTTGCCCACTTTGTCTTCCACGGCTCCGGTAAACGAGCCCTTCACATGACCGAAGAGTTCGCTCTCGATCAGCTCTTCGGGGATGGCGGCACAGTTGACCTCGACAAAAAGCTGCTGAGCCCTCGGGCTCAGGTTGTGGAGCGCCCGGGCCACGAGCTCCTTGCCCGTGCCGCTTTCGCCATAGACCAGGACCCGGCCGCTCGTCGGTGCCGCGAGCCCCAGTTGCTGTCGTAACGCTTTCATCGGCACGCTGTCGCCGATGATGCGGTGCTGCCCTTCGAGCTGGTCGCGGAGCAAGCGGTTCTGGGCCGTCAATTTAAGCTGCTCGACCGCGTGCCGGAGGGTCAACAGGGTCTTGTCGATCGACAGTGGCTTTTCCAGGAAATCAAATGCGCCCAGCTTGGTCGAGCGGACCGCGGCGTCAATGGTGCCGTGACCTGAAATCATGATGATCAGCGGCGGGCTTTCCGTCGCCTGGATTTTTTCGAGTGTCCTTACCCCGTCGATCCCGGGCAGCCAGATGTCGAGCAGGACCAGGTCGAAGCGCTTTTTCCCGAGCTTCTCGAGGCACGCCTCCCCCGTTTCGACCGCGTCCACGCGATAGCCTTCGTCCTGGAGGACGCTCGCCAGCGACTCGCGAATCCCCGGCTCGTCGTCCACCACGAGGACTGAATAGTGTTTCATACGAAGAGGCTGCGGAAGACACGGCGACGGCGTCCGGTCCCGCCCGTCACGTTTCAACACTCGCAGCCACAGGGCGCTCGACAGGCAGCTCGATGATGAATTTCGTGCCCGTCGGCCGGTTTTCCTCGACGCGGATTCCGCCGTGATGCTCCGTCACGATCCTGCTGACGATGGCGAGGCCCAGGCCAGTCCCCCGGGCTTTCGTCGAAAAATACGGCAAGAAGAGTTTTTCTTTCGCTTCCTCGGGAATTCCGGGACCGCTGTCGGCCACGACCACCTCGATGACTTCGCGCTCGGGATCAAATTGGGTGCTCACCCAGATCTCTTTCGGGACCGATTGTTCGAGCGCCTCCGCAGCATTGTCAATCAGATTCACCACGGCGCGTTTCATCTGGTCAGGATCGGCTTGCACGGGCGGGAGGTCGAAGGCCAGGTCGCGGTGGACCTCAATTCCTTCGAGCCGCCCATCGAAGACAATCAAGGCCTTCTCAACGATGAAATTGAGGTTGGAGAGGACGGGCTTTGAGGAAGGAAAGCGGGCAAAGTCCGAGAACTCATCCACCAACGTCTTGAGAGTCGCCACTTCCCGGGCGATCAAGGAAGCGCTTTGCGCCACTGTGCCCAGCCATTCCAGGCTATGGGACCGTGTCGCCTCTCGCTCGGCCAGGCGCAGAATGCGCTCACTCGAAAGCTGGATGGGCGTGAGCGGGTTCTTGATTTCGTGGCAAATCCGCTGGGCCACCTCTTGCCAGGCCGCGGCTTTCTGCGCGCGCAACAGTTCCGAGAGGTCCTCCAGCACCATGACGGACCCCACCATGAGGTGATTCGTGCGGATGGAGGAAAGGGTCACGGCCACCGCGGCGCGGCGCGTCCCCAGGTCCAGGTCCATCTGCCGGGTCACGACTCCCTGGCGCTCGGCGCGGCGAAACAGTCGCGCGATCTCGCGCGCGTCTTCGGCAGAAAACAGGTCGGTCAGCGATCGCGCGGACTGAACGTCCTTGCGGCCAAATATACGCTCCACGGTGGCGTTGATTTGAGTGATCTGCTTTTTCGCGTCGAAGAATATAACCCCGGTCGGGATGTTTTGAAGGATTGCCTCCATGGTGTTCCCGCGCTTTTCGAGCTCCCGGTTCGCGCCTTGCAAAGCCTGGGCGGCCTGCTCGATGGCGCGACGGTTTTCAAGCAGCTGGCGGGTCATCTCGTTAAAGGAATGGATCAGGCTGCCGAGCTCAACGTCCGCCCGGGCGGAGACCCGGAACTCGAGGTTTCCTTTGGAGACTTCGTGGGTCGCCTCGATCAAGGCCTGAATAGGGACGGTGACCTGCTTGGAGAGGAACAGGGAAAGCCACGTGGCGACGAAAAGAATCAAGAGCGTGAGAAGCGCGAGCACGGAAAAATAAGTCCGCTTGACGGCCCGCCGTTCCCGGCTCAAATGATCGTACTTCTCGGACTCGCGCTGGATCTCTGCGGCCATCTGCTCGATGCCAGGGGGCAGGCTCGTGATGCTCACGACGCTACCGGCGTTTCGGGCCCGAGGGCCAGCGAGGGGCCGCGCGGCCAAAATAAAAGTTGAATCAGCCGCGTGAAGAACAAGAGGACCTCGCGCCAGGATCTCCTGCCCGCTCGCAAGGTCCGGGAGGGCCCTGGCGATTACATCAACCCCGGGAAACGGGACCCCCGCGCGCGCCAGAAGGCGGCCATGCGCGTCGAAGCATGCCGCGGAGGCGAGATCGAGGTCGGAAACCTGGCGGGCTAGACGGCTCTCAATTGACGGGATGTCGCGACGCGCCATGTCCCGGGCTAAGCCCTTGTCTTCGGAAAGCTGGCTTGCGCCGCGGACCGCGCTTTCCCTGGCGTCGGACTCCAGTTGCTGCGCGATGGCCGTGGCATCCTTGCGAACAACGTCGAAAGGGATGCCGAACCATTTGTCAATGCTCCGGTTGAGCAACCCGTAGGCGAAAGCGAAAAGGAAACAGACGGGCACGAGGGAGAGCCCGAGGAACGCCGCCACCATTTTGGTTTTGAAGCGCGACCCGAGCTGCGCCTGCCGTCGCTCCACGTAGAGCTTGAGCAGAATCCTCAACAGGATCAGGGCGAAAATGACGAATGCGAGGAAAATTAAGGCGGAAATGGCGAGCAGGGCGATCGTCTCGGCCGCGCTTTGCGGGCGGATGAAGGATAGGTTCAAGGACGCCTGGCTCCAGGCCAGAAAAAACAGGGCGACCACAACACCGAGGAGGAAAATGAGGAGCGTCTTGCGTGGCCGGTGCGGATTTGACTCCATGCGGTTAACCTTAATGGTGATAGATTTCCATCCGTTTTAACGTGGGGCCGACGCGCCCTGACACCCCGGAAACGGCGGGAGGCTTTGCGAAAGCGAAGCCCTTAGGGTCGGCGCGAGCCACGTGCCGGTGGTTCAAAAACGGCTCTAAGGGACAAGCTTCGCACCGGGGAACCTCGCGCTTGCAGTACCGCTTACCTGCTTCAACCAGGAGGGCATGGAACTCGTTGAATAGAGCAGCGCTTGCCGGCAGGTGCTCGTGCAAGACCTGCTGCGCTTCCGAATAACTCGCAGTCGGCTCCAAAAGGCCGTGCCGCGCCAGGACTCGCCGGCTGTAGGCGTCAGCGACAAAGAACGGCTTGCCCCCCGCATAGAGAAGAATTGCATCAGCTGTTTCAGGGCCCAGCCCTTTAAGTGCCAGCAGTTCGCGGCGCAACTTTTCTCCAGGGGTAGAAAACATGGCGCTGAGCGAGCCGCCATGGCAAGTCTCCAAATACCGCAAAAAATTCCGTATCGTGCGCGCTTTTTGACGGAAAAAGCCGGCAGGCCGGACCAGGAACTCAAGATTGGACAGGGAGGCGCTGCTCAGCTTTTCATGGTTGAGCATCCCGGCCTGCCGAAGTCTCCTTACGGCCAAAGCGGCGTTTTTCCATGCCGTGTTTTGTGTAAGTATCGCGCCTAGAATGACTTCGAGCCGGATACGAGCCGGCCACCACCCCTGCGGACCAAACGCCGCGAGAAGCGTCGTATAAAAACGCCTCAACTGCCGGCGCGTTTCGGACTCCTTCCCGTTGGTCGCAGGTCGCATGATTTTCAAAAGCTATCCCCGCCGTCACCCAAAGTCAAGGCGAGAGCGGACGCTGTCGGCTAAAACTGTAAAAGTCGCTATTTCTGCAGGTTAAAAGCAGCTGCCGGGTGTTCAAGGTGCGCGGTGTTCGAACCAGAAAGCGCTGAAAGAAGCCATTTAATCTGGATTTCCACGGGGAAACGGTATAGGAAATCGGCATAGGAAATCGGCTTGACAATATCTCTCGACTTTTCTACGATGGCAATAAGTGTCCGATGACCAGGAATTCGACTACGAACCCGCAGGGAGCCTAAACGCTCCTTTCACTCTTGACCTCTTTCATGCGCTTAATCGGGGGTTCACGGGATGTCTGGAAAGCTTGGCGAAATTCTGCTCAAGGAGAACTTAATCTCACCTGAGCAGCTCAAGCAGGCCCTCGAGCACCAGAAATCGAATGGGGGCCGGCTGGGTAACACACTGGTTAAGCTGGGGTTCCTGAGCGACGACGAAGTCACCGCCGTGCTCTCCCGCCAGTACGGTGTCCCTTCGATCAACCTCTCATACTTCGAGGTGGACCCCAACGTCATCAAGCTGATCCCGATGGAAACCGCGATCAAGTACCAGGTTCTGCCCTTAAGCCGGGTCGGTTCTTCGCTCACCCTGGCCATGGTGGACCCCACCAATGTGTTCGCCATGGACGACATCAAGTTCATGACGGGCTTCAACATCGAACCCGTGGTGGCCTCTGAAACGGCAATCACGGAGGCCATCAAGAAGCACTATGGTAGCGCTGAGGACGCGGAACGCAAGAAGGAACTCGAGGAAATCGTCAGCTTCATCGACGAAGGAGCTACGGAGAGCGTCGAACTGGAGGCGGAAGACCAGGCAGGCCTGAACCTGGCGGAACTCGAGAAGGCTGCTGAAGAAGCGCCGGTCATCAAGCTGGTAAACTACATCCTGACCGACGCAGTGAAGCGTGGCGCGAGCGACATTCACATGGAGCCTTACGAAAAGGAATACCGCGTCCGCTATCGCGTCGACGGGATGCTCATGACCATCATGAATCCGCCCAACAAGCTGCGGGACGCCATCATCAGCCGCGTGAAGATCATGGCCAAGCTCGATATCTCCGAGAAGCGACTGCCGCAGGACGGGCGCATCATGATCAAGTTCATGAAGGACGGGAGGAAGAAGCAGCTCGACTTCCGAGTCTCCGTCCTTCCCACGCTGCACGGTGAAAAGATTGTGATGCGGCTTCTCGACAAAGAAAACCTGCGGCTGGACATGACCAAGCTCGGGTTCGAGCCCGAGTCGCTCGCCAAGTTCCAGAAGGCTATTTTCAAGCCTTACGGGATGGTGCTGGTCACCGGGCCGACGGGAAGCGGAAAGACGAATACGCTTTACTCTTCCATCTCCCAGCTCAACAAGCCGGACACCAACATCATCACCGCGGAGGACCCGGTCGAGTTCCAGTTGCCGGGAATCAATCAGGTGCAAATGAAGGAGCAGATCGGGCTGAACTTCGCCGCAGCCCTCCGGTCGTTCCTCCGGCAGGACCCGAACATCATTCTGGTGGGCGAAATCCGCGACTTTGAGACCGCGGAAATCGCCATTAAGGCGGCCCTCACGGGACACCTGGTCCTCTCCACTCTCCACACCAATGACGCGCCCTCCACCATTTCGCGACTCATGAACATGGGCATCGAGCCCTTCCTGGTGGCCACGTCCGTGCATCTGATTGCCGCCCAGCGACTCGCCCGCCGCATCTGTGCGGAGTGCAAGGTGGAGGACCACGTCACACCTCAGGTGCTCATTGACGCCGGCTATACTCCCGAGGAGGCCAAGTCCGTTAAAGTCTTCAAGGGCCAGGGCTGCGCTACGTGCGGGAACAAAGGTTACAAGGGGCGCTTAGGTCTTTACGAAGTCCTGGAAATCTCTGACGATCTGCGCGAGTTGATCCTGGTGGGCGCGTCTGCCCTCGAGATCAAAAAGAAAGCTATCGAGCAGGGCATGATTAGCCTTCGGCGCAGCGGCCTGATCAAAGTTGCCGCGGGATTGACCACTCTCGAAGAAGTCATCCGCGAGTCTGTTCTCTAATTCGCGCCTCACGGGGAGGGGGAGCGCGAGAAAGCAGGATCCATGTCCATACCGAGCCTGAGCGATCTCCTGAAGCGCATGGTGGACTCGGGGGGTTCCGACCTCCACATCACCACGAATTCCCCGCCGCGCGTCCGCGTCCACGGCGAGCTGAAACCTTGCGACGACCTTCCGCCGCTCGGTCCCGCCGAAACGAAGCAGCTCGCCTACAGCATTTTGACCGACGCGCAAAAGCACCGTTTCGAAGAGACGCTGGAACTGGACTTTTCTTTCGGCATCAAGGACATCGCGCGCTTTCGCGGCAACCTCTTCAACCAGCGGGGAGCCGTCGCGTGCGTCTTCCGCGTGATCCCTTTCGAGATCAAGACGTTCGAGCAACTGGGTCTGCCCCACATCCTCCGCAAGCTGTGCGAGAAACCCCGCGGTCTGATCCTGGTTACCGGCCCCACCGGGAGCGGCAAGTCAACCACGCTCGCAACGATGCTCAACACGATCAACGAAACGCGCTTCGAGCATATGATCACGATCGAGGACCCGATCGAGTTCATCCACCCGCACAAGAGGTGCCTGGTGAACCAGCGAGAAGTCCATTCCGACACCCATTCCTTTGCGAACGCGCTGCGCGCGGCGCTGCGGGAGGACCCTGACGTGGTCCTGATCGGGGAGATGCGTGACCTCGAGACGATCGAATCGGCTCTGCGCATCGCGGAAACCGGACACTTGACCTTCGGGACGCTGCACACCAATTCCGCCTCTTCGACCATCAACCGCATCATCGACGTGTTCCCCGCCCACCAGCAATCCCAGGTCCGCGCCCAGCTCTCGCTGGTGCTGGAGGGCATCCTGTGTCAGTCGCTGTTGCCCAAGTTCGACGGCCGAGGCCGCGCCATGGCCATGGAAATCCTGATTCCCAATGCCGCGATCCGCAATCTGGTCCGCGAAGACAAGATCCACCAGATTTATTCAGCGATGCAGTCTGGACAAGAAAAGTTCGGCATGCAGACTTTCAACCAGGCGCTCCACGCGCTTTATCAGCAGAAGAGCATCACCCTGGAGACGGCCTTGGCCCGTTCGAGCAATCCCGAGGAGCTCCAGGATATGATCACCCGCGGCGCTCCAACCGCCGCTCAACGTTCTCAGCCGCCCTACGCCCCCGCGCGCCGATAGCCGGGCGTGTCGCCGGGGGGCCAGGGAGCCCTCAGTGAGGTGAGAAGCTATGCCGCAATTTGAATTTCGCGGAACGTCCCGAACCGGACAACAGATCACCGGAGTCCGCGCTTCCCCCAGCCGCGAAGCGCTCGACGCCGTCCTGCGTCGCGAACAGATCACACCCACGCGCATCGTCGAGAAAGGCCGCGAGATCGCCATCCCGAAGCCCAAGGTGGCGGGGAAAGTCACCCAAAAGGAGCTGGCGGTTTTCACGCGCCAGTTTTCTGTGATGATTGATGCCGGCTTGCCACTCGTGCAGTGCCTCGAAATCCTCGGCGGCCAGCAGGAGAACAAAGCTTTTGCCAAAGCCCTCACGGGAGTTCGGGGTTCGGTTGAGGCCGGTTCCACTCTCGCCAATGCGCTGCGGTTGTACCCGAAGATCTTTGATGACCTCTACTCCAACATGGTGGAAGCGGGTGAGACGGGCGGAATCCTGGACACCATCTTGCAACGCCTCTCCACCTATATCGAAAAGGCCGTGAAACTCAGGCGGGCGGTCCAGTCCGCGATGATTTACCCGGTTGCGGTGATCGCCATCGCGGCACTGGTCATCTTCGCCTTGTTGAGGTATGCAGTTCCCACCTTCGCCACGTTGTTCGCGGGCCTGGGGGTGGAGCTGCCGCTCCCCACCCGGATTGTCATCGGCCTCAGCAACAGCGTGGTCAGTTTCGGCTGGATGGTCATCCTTGCCGTCGGCGCGCTGCTCTACGGTTTGAAGGTATGGTACGGGACCCCGGGAGGCCGCATGGCCGTTGATACGGTGGTCCTCAAGATCCCGCTGATCGGCACCCTGATGAGAAAAATATCCGTCGCGCGGTTTACCCGCACGCTCGGCACTCTCATCACCAGCGGCGTCCCGATGCTCGAGGCCCTCGCGATTACCGCGCGGACTTCCGGGAATGCTGTGGTCGAAAAGGCCATTTTGGGAGTGCGCAGCGCCGTCGAAGGAGGCCGCACCATCGTTGACCCGCTGCGGGAAACCGGCGTGTTCCCCAACATGGTGGTGCAGATGATCGGCGTGGGCGAACAGACCGGCGCGCTCGATGCCATGCTCCAGAAGGTGGCCGATTTCTACGAGGACGAAGTTGATGCGGCTGTCGGCGACCTGCTCACCGCCATGGAGCCCATGATCATTCTTTTCCTGGGAGTGATAGTCGGGGGCGTGGTCATTTCCCTGTACCTCCCCCTCTTCAGCTTGATCGGCAAGCTGGCGGGCTAGAGTTGCCGTTGGAGCCGAACGACCCGCGCGGGGCCTCGCCGGAGGCCCCCTCCTTTCCCGCTCACTCAGCCTTTCTCTCTCCGCGATGGCCGCCCATGCGTGAAGGGGCAGTCATCCGTGAGTCTTGTCGGGTGGAATTTCAGTTCCTATAATGTGAGCAAACGGAACCATGCAATTTACAGGTGACCTGCGCGACTGGCTACCCTGGGTGATCAAGATCCGTTTCGTCCTCATCACCTTCGTGTTCGCCATTGAATTCGCCATCCGCGTGCTGGCTCCGTACCCGAATCTCACCTCGATTAAAGCTCTGGGGTTTGCGGTCATCCTGTGGTACGTCTTCAATCTGTTTTTTCTGATCTACAACCAGCTCAGCCGGGACTATCTGCTTCAGGCCTACCTGCAGATCTTTTCCGACGTTTCGATCATCACCGCCATCGTGCACGTGACCGGCGACCTCGACAGCAACTACCTCTCGCTCTATCTGGTTGCCATCATCCTGGCGAGCATCCTCCTGCCGCGACCGCGCGTCTTCCTTGTGGCGGCGGTAAGTTTTGTTCTGATGGGCGCGCTGCTCGAGTTTGCTTATCTTCCGAGTCTCTACTCCGGCTTCGCCTCGCCGCATAATCCCGCTTTTCGCTTCCTCGCCACGAGCTCAAGCCTGATGGTGGACCTCGGGACGCTTCAGGTGAAAATCTTCGCCAGCCTCCTTGGCTTCTTCGCTGTCGCTTATCTTTCCAGCTATCTGGCGGAGAGCCTGCGGAAGACGGGGGAGAAACTTCGGGATAAAAGCGGCCAGGTGGCGAACCTCCAGGCGTTTAACGAGATCATTATTCATAGCATGCGGGGTGGGCTGATCACGACGGACCTGGAGGGAAGAGTTACAGAATTGAACCCGGCCGGGGCGGCGATCCTGGGCCGTAAGTTCGGGGAACTGTTGGAGGAGCGCATCCAGAGCGTCCTGCCCAACCTGGAGTTTGAAGGCGACGACTCGCTGCAGCCCTC
>WNFH01002540.1_pt1 | contig 12772 bp, 7 predicted proteins | sample 5400411 | NCBI WGS metagenome assembly WNFH01 (sample SAMN13153347, study PRJNA577476) | soil metagenome | isolation source: 200 cm saprolite under Douglas fir tree site 2 hole 3 | place: USA:California | collected 2015-04-18
TTTGGAGCTGCCGATGCTGCTGCCGGGCATCAAGGTCAATACCGGGCCCACCGATTACTATCCGGTCGAGCAGATGCAGCTCATGCGCTGGGACGGCAGCCGCTGGGTGCGGTTCGGCGAGATAATGTCGGGGTCGTGAGACGTGGGGTCTTGCAATGAGCGATCCCGACTACTCTGGGACGAGCACTGAAGAACTCATTCGGCGTTTCATCGAGAACGCGCAATTGGTTGGGGGTGGATATGATACGCGTGGAAAACCGCACCCAAAAAGTTCCGAGGCGCAAGCCGTCAAGCGGGAGCTAAGAGCGGTGGCGACTGAACTCAGAGCACGAAAGCCCCTCGTTGCGCTGCGGCGGCTGTATGATCACGAAAGCCCGGACGTACGCAGCTGGGCTAGTGGTCAGTTCATGTCCATCGACCCTGAATGGTCTTCCGCCGGTACCGCGGGTATCGTCGAAAACTTGTCTGCGACGGAGGTGATGGAGTTGAGGAAACGGGCGCTCACTTGGCCGCCGCTGCACCCAACGGTAAGACGGATGTCTGTTGAGCAGTTAAGGGAGCGGTTCGAGGATGCTGGCATACGGCAATATGCGACCCAATTTCTGAGCGACGAAAAGGGCGGACGGGATGTGGCAACTTGGAATCGCATTGCCGGCGAGACGTATCGAATTGCCGAAGAGCTAAAAGCGCGCGGTTCCCTGGCGGTTTTGCTGCCTCTGCTTGATCACGCGAACGTCGTCGTTCGCTGGGCGACTGCCACGCGTTGTCTTCCCATCGCGCCTGAGCGCGCCGTCCCCATCCTCGAAGATGTTGCGGCACAAACATATCGCTCAGAGTCGATGCACGCCTCTGACACCCTTGATCAGTGGCGCCAAGGTACGGTGCCGATCACCCCGGTCTCACGATAGCCCGTCGCCGACCTTCACGTTCTCGGGCTCGAGCGCCAATCCCGCGGCCTTGGCCTGTTGCACCAGGAGCGTCGCGAAATCCTGCTCGGTGAAGCCTTGGCCGATGAGGCCTTGCAGGATCTCGCGCACCAGCGCCGTCACCGCCATCGGCGTGCCGACCTTGCGCGCGGCGGCGAGGCCGAGGTCGAGGTCCTTGCGCAGCAGGATCGGCGTGAAGGTCGGCGCGAAATCGAGATTCACCAGCGCCGGCGCCTTGTAGCGCGTGAAGATCGAGCCGAGCACGCTCTTGTTCATGAAATCGAGGAAGGCGTGGCGCGGCACGCCGCCCTTCTGCGCCAGCACGGTGACCTCGACGAGGCCCTGGATGACGATGCCCAGGAAGACGTTGTGGCAGATCTTCACCATGCGCGCGAGCTCGCCCTCGCCGACATAGCTGACGCCCTGGCCGAGCGCCTGAAGATAGGGGAGCGCGGTGTCGTAGGCGTCCTTGGGGCCCGAGACGACGACGCTGAGCTTGCCGGCCTTGACCGCCTTGCCGTTGCCGCTCACCGGCGAGGCCAGCATTTGCGTGCCGCGCTTCGCCGCCGCGTCGCGCACCTCGGCCGACGCCTCCTCCGAGACGGTGGAGCAGTCGATCAGGATCTTCGGCGCCTTGCCCGCGGCGGCGAGCACGCCATCCCGGCCCAGCGTGACCTGCTTCAAATCGTCGGACGCGGACACCATGGTGAAGACGATGTCGCGGTCGGCGAGGTCGGCGGGACTGTCGACGAGGTGGATGCCGCTCTTGGTCAACGGCTCGGCCTTGGCGCGCGTGCGGTTGTAGACGGTGACGTCGGCGCCGGCCTTGGCGAGGCGCTCGGCCATCGGATAGCCCATGCGCCCGACGCCGATCCAGCCGATCTTGTGCCTGCCCAGCTCCGCCATGCCTCACCCTCCCGCAAACCCTGGTCATCGCTTTGCAATCAGCGACGGAGGCTGTAGCCTATTTCGCCGCGCCAGGCAACGCGACGCCGGGTGCGCGGGGTCGATGCAAGAGCGGGCCAGGAGGCGAGGAATGGGCGGTCGTCAGGGCAGCAATCAGTTCCCGATCCCCGACAGCATGAAGGCGTGGGTGCTGGGCGATCCGGAACAGCTTTCCTACACCGAAAAGCCCGTGCCGCAGCCGGGTCCTGCCGAGGTGCTGGTGCGCGTCGACGCCGTGGCGATCTGCGCCACCGACCTCGAGATCATCAGCCACGGCCTGCCGGCGAAGATCCAGGGCGGGTTGCCCTTCAACAAGAACTTCACGCCCGGCCACGAATACATGGGCACGGTGGTGAAGCTCGGGCCCGCCGTCGACGAGTATCAGGTCGGCGATCGCGTCACCGTCGAGGTGCATGCCGGCTGCGGCCGGTGCGAGCGCTGCCGCCAGGGCATGTACACCTCCTGCCTCAATTACGGCGAGCCCCAGAAGGGCCACCGCGCCAACGGCTTCACCACCGATGGCGGCTTCGCGCAATACGCCGTCAACAGCATCAACACGCTCGTCCACGTGCCCGACGACATGAGCGATGCGGAGGCGACGCTCGTGGTCACCGCGGGCACCTCGATGTACGGGCTCGACGTGCTCGGCGGCCTGGTCGCCGGCGAGGGCGTGGTGGTGTGCGGGCCGGGTCCCATCGGCCTCCTCGGCGTCGCGGTCGCCAAGGCGCTGGGCGCCGATCCCGTCATCCTCACGGGCACGCGGGATGCGCGCCTCGAGCTCGGCAAGAAGCTCGGCGCCGATCACGTGGTCAACATCCGGAACGAGAACGCGGTCGCGGCGGTGCGGCGCATCACCAACGGCAAGGGCGTCCATTTCGTGGTCGAGTGCTCGGGCGCGCCCGAGGCGATGAACGAGGCGGCGCAGATGGTCAATCGCGGCGGGCGCATCTGCCTCGCCGCCTTCCCGCAGCATCCGGTGCCCGTCGACCTCGCCTATCTCGTGCGCAACAACATCTATGTCTTCGGCATCCGCGGCGAGGGCAGGAGCGCGACGCATCGCGCCATGGCGCTGATGAAGCAGAAGCGCTTCGACGCCAAGCTCATCCACACCCACACCTTCCCGCTCGACGAGCTGCCGACCGCGCTCAAATACGCGCGCGAGCGCATCGAGGACGCGATCAAGGTGGTGGTGAAGGTGCACTGAGGATCGGGGAGGGCGGCGTGAGTTCCTCGGCGGCGGTCAAGGGGCACAGCGCGGCCGCGGGCGCCGATGATGGGGCGCGCCGGCCGCTCTATCAGAGGCTCTACCTGCAAGTGCTGGTCGCGATGGCGGCGGGCGCGGCTCTCGGCTACCTCTATCCCGACCTCGCCGCCTCGCTGAAGCCGCTGAGCGACGGCTTCATCAAGGCGATCCGCGCGGTCATCCAGCCGATCATCTTCGCCACCGTCGTCGTCGGCATCGCCACCATGGGCAATCTGCGGCAGATCGCCAAGATCGGCGTCAGGGCGCTGATCTATTTCGAGGTGGTCTCGACGCTGGCGCTGCTCATCGGCGTCGCCGTCGGCAATCTCTATCACTTCGGCGCCGGCATCAACGCCGACCCCGCCGGCCTCAACACCAAGCTGGTCGCCGGCTATGTCGAGAATGCGAAGTCGCTGACGCTGGTCGATTTCCTGCTGAATATCGTACCCGACAGCTTCATCGGCGCCTTCACCCGCGGCGACATCCTGCCGGTGCTGTTCCTCGCGGTACTGTTCGGGCTGGCGCTGTGCCAGCTCGGCGAGCGCGCCAAGCCGCTCGTCAACGTGCTCGACATCGCCGTGCACGGGCTGTTCGGCGTCGTGCGGATCATCATGTATTTCGCGCCGCTCGCCGCGCTCGGCGCCATCGCCTTCACCATCGGCAAATACGGCATCGGCACGCTGCTGCAGCTCGGGCAGCTGGTCGCCGGCGTCTACATCGTCAGCATCCTCTTCGTCATCATCGTGCTGGGCGGGGCACTGCGGCTCGCCGGTTTCGGCCTCTGGCCGGTGCTGGCTTATTTCAAGGACGAGATCCTCTTCGTCTTCTGCGCCACCTCGGCCGAGACGATGATCCCGCGCGCCATGGTCAAGCTCGAGAGGCTCGGCTGCCCGAAGGAAGTCGTCGGTCTCGTCATTCCCGCCGGCTTCTCCTTCAACATGGACGGCACGGCGATCTACATGACCATGGCCGTCCTGTTCATCGCCCAGGCCACCAACATCGACCTGGGCTGGGCACAGCAGCTCACCATCCTTTTCGTCATGTTGTTCACCTCGAAGGGCGCGGCGGGGGTGACCGGCGGCGGCTTCATCGCGCTGGCGGCGACCATGCCGGCGATCGGCGTCCTGCCCATCGGCGGGTTGGCGCTGCTGGTCGGCATCGATCGCTTCATGGCCGAGATCCGCGCCGCCACGAACCTCACCAGCAACGTGATCGCGACGCTGGTGATCGCGCGCTGGGTCGGCGCCGTCGACATGGCCCAGGCCGCGCGCGCTCTCCGCGGCGACATCGAGGACGCGCCGCCACAGCCGGCGCTGACGCCGGCCGCTCAGTAGGGGTTGGCGATCGGCAGCTCTTCCGCCGGGTAGAGCGTGATCACCTTGGCGCCCCTGGGCGTGACGATGACTTCCTCCTCGATGCGCGCCGCCGAGAAGCCGTCGCTGGCGGGACAATAGGTTTCGAGCGCGAAGACCATGCCCTCCTTGATCTCCATCGGATCGTCGAAGGAGTTGAGCCGGCTGATGATCGGTCGCTCGTGGAGCCCGAGGCCGAGCCCATGCCCGAACAACAGGCCGAACGCCTCCATCTCGCTGGAGAAGCCGATCTCCTCCGCCTTGGGCCAGCACGCCGCGATCTTGTCGGTGGTGACGCCCGGCTTCACCAGGGCGATCGACGCGTCGATCCATTCGCGCGCCCGCTTGTAGGCGTCCCTCTGCGAGTCGGTGGCGCGGCCGACATTGAATGTCCGGTAGTAGCAGGTGCGATATCCGACGAAGGACTGGATGATGTCGAAGAAAGCCTGGTCGCCGGGGCGGATGAGCCGATCGGTGAAATTGTGCGGGTGCGGGCTGCAGCGTTCGCCGGAGATGGCGTTGATCGCCTCGACATCGTCCGAGCCCAGCTCGTAGAGCCGCTTGTTGGCGAGCGCCACGACCTCGTTCTCGCGGATGCCCGGCTTCAGGTGCTCGGCGATGGTCTGATAGGTGCCGTCGACCAGCGCCGCCGACATGTTGAGGAGCGCGAGCTCGTCGGCGCTCTTGATCTCGCGCGCGTCGAGCATGACTTGCTGGCCGTCGCGCACGTCGATGCCCGCAGCCTGCAGCTCGAACATCATGGCGGGCTCGACGACGTCGACGCCGACAGGCATGTCGCCGACGCCGCTCTCGTCGAGGATCGACTTTAGCTCCTGCGCCGCCTTGCGCATCAGCCCGATCTTCGGATGCACGGCGCCGCGCAGGCCCAGCATGCCGGCATGGCAATTATGCGCCGGCAGCCACGGCGCGTAGAGGCGGTGGTGCTTCGCCGCCGAGCCGAAATCCCAGACATGCGGCTCGCCGCTGCCCGGCAGCAGGGCATAGCGCGTGAACTTGTCGCGCGCCCAGTTGCCGATGACGGTGCTCGTCATGTAGCGGATGTTGTACTGGTCGAAGACGAGGAGCGACCCCAGCCCCGACTCGGCGAGCGCCTGGCGCGTGCGGGCGAGGCGGTAGCGGTGCAGCCGGCGGAAGTCGACGCGCTCCTCGAAATCGACCGCCGTCGGCCCCAGCGCCATGATCGGCCGGTCCCAGTTGTGGCGCGGGTTGATGTCCTCGGCGTTGATGATCTTCGGCTCCGGCGGGCGCTTCGCCATGTGTCCTTCCTCCCGTTCGTTGCGCGATGTTACCCCCCACCCCTCCCTCCCCCTCAAGGGGGGAGGGGAATTGGGAGCTGCGGAATTTGACCTGCCCCTCCCCCCTTGAGGGGGAGGGTAGGGAGGGGGGTCACCGCGGCAGGTCGGACCGGCCCATGAGGAATTCGTCGACGGCGCGTGCGCATTGGCGGCCTTCGCGGATGGCCCAGACGACCAGCGACTGGCCGCGCCGGACGTCGCCGGCGGCGAACACCTTGGGCACCGTGGTCGCGTAATCGCGCTCCGTGGCTTTGACGTTGCCGCGCGCATCGAGGGCCACGCCCACCGTCTTGACGGCGCCGGCATGGATGGGATGCACGAAACCCATGGCGAGAAGGACGAGATCGGCCTTGATGTGGAAGCCGCTGCCGGGCACCTCGCGCATCACCATGCGCTCGTTCTCGCTGACCCATTCGACCCGCACCGCGTCGAGGCCGGTGACGCGGCCGTCCTTGCCGGTGAAGGCCTTGGTGGCGACGGCGAAATCGCGATCGACACCCTCCTCTTGCGAGCTCGAGGTGCGCAGCTTGAGCGGCCAGTTAGGCCAAGTGACGAGCTTTTCCTCATGTTGCGGCGGCAGCGGCAGGATCTCGAGCTGGCTCACCGAGCGCGCCTTGTGACGGTTAGACGTGCCGATGCAGTCCGAGCCCGTGTCGCCGCCGCCGATCACCAGCACGTCGCGCCCGGTGGCCATGATGCCTTCCGTCTCCGGCACCTTCTCGCCGGCGACGCGGCGGTTCTGTTGTACCAGGAAATCCATCGCGTAATGGATGCCCTTGAGCTCGCGCCCGGGCACCGGCAGGTCGCGCGGCGCCTCGGCGCCGATCGCCAATACCAGCGCGTCGTAGTCGCGCATCAGCCGCTCGATCGGCACATTGACGCCGATATGGCTGTTGGGATGGAACTCGACGCCTTCCGCCCGCATCTGCCCGATGCGGCGGTCGATGACGTGCTTTTCGAGCTTGAAGTCGGGAATGCCGTAACGCAGCAAGCCGCCGATGCGCGCCGCCTTCTCGAACACGGCGACGTCGTGGCCGGCGCGGGCGAGCTGCTGCGCGCAAGCGAGCCCGGCCGGGCCCGAGCCGATCACGGCGACGCGCTTGCTGCTGCGGCGGGTGGCGATCTGCGGCTCGACCCAGCCCTCGGCCCAGCCGCGCTCGATGATGGCGTGCTCGATGGTCTTGATCGTCACCGGCTGCTCGATGAGGTTGAGCGTGCAGGCGGCCTCGCAGGGGGCCGGGCACACCCGGCCGGTGACGTCGGGGAAATTGTTGGTCTGATGCAGCACGGTGAGCGCGCGCTGCATGTCGTCGGCATAAACCAGATCGTTCCAGTCCGGAATGATGTTGTTGACGGGGCAGGCGTGGTGGCAATAGGGCGTGCCGCAATCCATGCAGCGCGCGCCTTGCCGGCGCAACTCGTCCTCGGGCAGCGCGCGCGTGAACTCGCGCCAATGCTGGACGCGATCGGCGACCGGCGCGTAGACGCGCTCGCGCCGCTGGAACTCCAGGAAACCGGTCGGCTTGCCCATGTCAGTCGTCGCCCACGGCCACGCTGACTTCCGGGCGCTCGGTGACGCGTGTGCGCGCGTGGAGCTGCTGCAGGGCGCGCCGGTACTCGATCGGCATCACCTTGACGAATTTCGACCGGTAGTCGTTCCAGGCCGAGAGTATCAGCTTGCCGCGCGGGCTGCCGGTATAGCGCACATGGCGGGCGATGAGGCGCCGCACCAGCTGCTCGTCGCTCTGCGTCAGACTGTGCGCGATGTCGACCAGGCCATGCGAGTCGAGATCGCCGCCGCGGTGCTCGAGCGCGTCGAGCGCGTCGTCCTCGTCGGCGACCGGCTCGAGCTCGACCATGGCGAGGTTGCACCGCCGCGCGAACGCGCCGTGCTCGTCCAGCACATAGGCGATGCCGCCGCTCATGCCGGCGGCGAAATTGCTGCCGGTCTCGCCGAGCACGACGACCGTGCCGCCGGTCATGTACTCGCAGCCATGCGCGCCGACGCCCTCGACGACCGCGAGCGCGCCCGAATTGCGCACGGCGAAACGCTCGCCGGCGACGCCGCTGAAGAAGCATTCGCCGCTCATCGCGCCGTAGAGCACCGTGTTGCCGACGATGATGCTCTTGTCGCGCTCGAGCGGGCTGTCGTGCGGCGGGTAGATGACCAGCCGGCCGCCGGACAGGCCCTTGCCGCAATAGTCGTTGGTGGCGCCTTCGAGCTCGAGCGTGATGCCGCGCGCCAGGAAGGCGCCGAAGCTCTGCCCCGCCGTGCCCTTGAAGCGCACATGGATCAAGCCGTCGGGCATTCCCTCGTCGCCATAACGCTTCGCGACTTCGCCCGAGAGCATGGCGCCGACGACGCGATGGACGTTGCGGATCGGCATCTCGATGGTGACCGGCTTCTTGCGCACCAGCGCCGGCTTCGCCTTGGCGATGAGCTTGTGGTCGAGGGCGCGGTCGAGGCGGTGGTTCTGCTTCTCGCACTGATAGGTCGCCGTGCCCGGCGCCACGGCGGGGCGATAGAGCACGCGCGACAGGTTGAGGAGCCGCGCCTTCGGGTGATTGAGGCCGCGCCGCATCTCCAGCTTGTCGGTGCGCCCGATCATCTCGTTGACCGTGCGGAAGCCGAGCCGCGCCATGTATTCGCGCACTTCCTCGGCGATGAACATGAAGAAATTGCTGACGTCCTCGGGCTTGCCGACGAAGCGGTGGCGCAGCTCGGGATTCTGTGTCGCCACCCCGACCGGGCAGGTGTTGAGGTGGCACTTGCGCATCATGACGCAGCCGGCGGATATCAGCGCGGCGGTGGCGAAGCCGAACTCGTCGGCGCCCAGCAGCGCGCCCACGACGACGTCGCGACCCGAGCGCAGGCCGCCATCGACCTGGACCGCGATGCGGCCGCGCAAGCCGTTGAGCACCAGCGTCTGATGCGTCTCGGCGAGGCCGATCTCCCAGGGCTCGCCGGCATGATGGATCGAGGTGAGGGGGCTGGCACCCGTGCCGCCCTCGTGGCCGGCAATGGTGACGTGGTCGGCATAGGCCTTGGCGACGCCGGCGGCGATCGTGCCGACGCCGATCTCGGAGACGAGCTTGACGCTGATCCGTGCCTGCGGGTTGGCGTTCTTGAGGTCGTGGATGAGCTGCGCCAGATCCTCGATCGAGTAGATGTCGTGATGCGGCGGCGGCGAGATCAATCCCACGCCGGGGGTGGATTGGCGCACCCGCGCGATCCAGTCATCGACCTTGTGGCCGGGCAGCTGGCCGCCTTCGCCGGGCTTGGCGCCCTGCGCCATCTTGATCTGCAGGTCGCTGGCGTTGACGAGATATTCGATGTTGACGCCGAAGCGGCCCGAGGCGACCTGCTTGATCGCCGAGCGCATGGAATCGCCGTTGGGCAGCGGCTTGTAGCGCTGCGGGTCCTCGCCGCCCTCGCCGGTGTTCGACTTGCCGCCGAGCCGGTTCAAGGCGATCGCCAGCGTGGTGTGCGCCTCCCAGGAGATCGAGCCGAACGACATGGCGCCGCCGGAGAAGCGCTTGACGATCTCCGACGCCGGCTCGACCTCGTCGAGCGGGATGGGGCTCTCGGCGAGGTTGAAATCGAGCAGCGCGCGCAGCGCGATGATGCCGGCATCCTGCTCGCCGACGCGCTTCGTATATTCCTTGAAGCCGCGGTAGTCGCCGGTGCGCACCGCGTGCTGCAGCAGCGACACCGTCTCGGCGTTCCAGATATGCGTCTCGCCGTGCACGCGGAACAGGATCTCGCCGCCGGGATCGAGCGCGTCGCGGTAATTGGGCGCATCGCCATAGGCGAGCCGATGGCGCCGCACCGTCTCCTCGGCGATCTCGTCGAGGCCGGCGCCCTCGACCGGCGAGACGGTGCCGGTGAAATAGCGGTTGAGGAAGGCGCTCGACAATCCCACGGCGTCGAAGATCTGCGCGCCGCAATAGGACTGGAAGGTGCAGATGCCCATCTTGGACATCACCTTCATGATGCCCTTGGCGACCGCCTTGATGTAGCGCTTGTGCGCTTCCTCGGGCGCGACGTCGCTGAGCTCGCGGCGCAGCGAGGAGATGGCGTCGAAGGCGAGATAGGGATTGATCGCCTCGGCGCCGTAGCCGGCCAGCAGGCAGAGATCATGCAGCTGCCGCGCCTCGCCGGTCTCGACGACCAGCCCGACTTCGGTCCTGAGGCCGCCGCGGATCAGGTGGTGGTGCACCGCCGCCACGGCGAGCAGCGAGGGAACGGCGATGTGCTCGGCATCGACCGCGCGGTCGGAGAGGACCAGCAGGTTGTGCCCGGCGCGCACGACCTCCTCGGCGCGGCGGCAGATCTCGTCGAGTGCGCGCGCCATCCCGGCGCCGCCCTCGGCGGCCTCGTAACAGATCGACAGCGTGTAGGTCCTGAACTTGCCGCCGGTGTTGTCCTCGATGCGGCGGATCTTCTCGAGGTCGACGTTGGTCAGGATCGGCTGCTTGAGCTCGAGCCGGATGTGCTTGCCGCCGGTCTCGAGGTCGAGCAGGTTCGGGCGTGGTCCCACCAGCGACACCAGCGACATCACCAGCTCTTCGCGGGTCGAGTCGATCGGCGGGTTGGTGACCTGGGCGAAACGCTGCTGGAAATAATCGAACAGCATTTTGGGGCGATGCGACAGCACGGCGAGCGGCGTATCGCGCCCCATCGAGCCGACCGTGTCGTCGCCGACCAAGGCCATCGGCTGCAGGAAGAACTTGAGATCCTCCTGCGTGTAGCCGAAGGCCTGCTGGCGGTCGAGCAGCACGCCCGCCGGCGGCGCCATCGGCGCGATCTCGTCGGGCAGCGTCTCGAGCCTGATCTGCGTCTCGTCGAGCCACTTCCGATATGGCTTGGCCTCGGCCATGTCCGCCTTGAGCTCGTCGTCGTCGATGATGCGCCCGCGCTCCATGTCGACGAGCAGCATCTTGCCGGGCTCGAGGCGCCATTTGCGGATGATGCGCTGCTCGGGGATGTCGAGGACGCCGGCTTCGGATGCCATGATCACGAGGTCGTCGCTCGTCACCATGAAGCGCGCAGGCCTGAGCCCGTTGCGGTCGAGCGTGGCGCCGATCTGCCGCCCGTCGGTGAAGGCCAGAGCCGCCGGCCCGTCCCATGGTTCCATCACCGCCGCGTGGTACTCGTAGAAGGCGCGCCGCGCCGGATCCATGAGCTCGTTGCCGGACCACGCCTCGGGGATCAGCAGCATCAGCGCATGCGGCAGCGAGTAGCCGCCGGCGATCAGCAGCTCGAGGCAATTGTCTAAAGTCGCGGAGTCGGAATTGCCGTCGCCGATCAGCGGCCACAGCTTCTCGAGGTCGGCGCCGAGCAATTTCGAGGTCATCGAATGGCGCCGCGCCATCATCCAATTGATGTTGCCGCGCAGCGTGTTGATCTCGCCGTTATGGGCGAGATAGCGGAAGGGATGCGCCAGCTCCCAGGACGGGAAGGTGTTGGTGGAGAAGCGCGCATGCACCAGCGCCAGCGCGGATTCGAAGCGCTTGTCGCCGACATCGCGATAGTAGAGCGCGAGCCGCTCCGGAATCACCATGCCCTTGTAGATGATGGTGCGGGCGGAGAGGCTGGCGATGTAGAAGGTGCTCTGCTCCGGCAGCCCCTGCGCGCGGATGCGCAGATGCGTCTGCTTGCGGATGACGAAGAGCTTGCGCTCGAAGGCATCGACGTCGGGGCAGTTGGCGCCGCGGGCGATGAAGACCTGGCGGATCACCGGCTCGACCGGGCGGATGCTGTCGCCCAAGACCGAATTGTCGACGGGCACGTCGCGCCACCCGAGAAGACGCTGGCCCTCGGCGGCGATGAAATGCGTCAGCGCTTCCTCGCACGCCCGGCGCGTCCCCGCGTTGCGCGGCAGGAACATCATGCCGACGCCGTATTCGCCCGCCGACGGCAGGGCAAAGCCCAGGCGCTTCGCCTCGGCACGGAACAGCTTGTCGGGGAGCTGCAGCAGGATGCCGGCGCCGTCGCCTGCCAGCGGGTCGGCGCTCACGGCGCCGCGATGCGCCAGATGGAGGAGGATCTGGATGCCGTCGGCGACGATGCCGTGGCTCTTGCGGTTCTTGATATGGGCAATGAAGCCGACGCCGCACGCATCGTGCTCGTTGCGTGGGTCATAGAGGCCTTGCGGCGGTCTTCCTACCAGGCCAACCATACGCCCCCTTACCGATCACGCGGCCTTGCGTTCGTCTCCGAACATGGCCCATCGGCGCCGGACAGGGGCCCACCCCGACAGCCTACGCCGTGGCGATCTTAACCAATCGCGCCATCGCCCGGCCAGCTTGCCAGCCAGTCTCGCGCCATAATCACTAACATAATCACTAAAGAGCATTGCGGGCGCGACCCTTCAAGTCAAGCGCGCTGCCGCAATCTGGCGGCGCCTAGAACCGCTGCCCGGCGAAGGGGTGCGTGCTCGACAAACCGCCATCGACGGCAAAGGCTTGGCCATTGACGTAGGACGCGTCGTCGCTCGCCAGGAACAGCGCCATGGCGGCGATTTCCTCAGGTTCGCCATGGCGTTGCAGCGGGTTGAGCTGGCCGATCTTGCCCTCGCTGCCGCGTTCGCGGGCGCGCTCGAAGATGGGCCGGGTCATGCCCGTCTCGATCAGGCCGGGACAGATCGCATTGACCCGCACGCCCGTGCCGGTCAGCGAGTTGGCGGCCGTCTGCACCAGGCTGATGACCCCGGCCTTGCTGGCGCTATAGGGATGGCCGCCCGCATTGGCCCGCAAGCCGGCGACCGACGCCGTGCAGACGATCGCGCCCTGGCCCTGCTTGATCATGTGCGGCGCAGCATGACGAATAGCGAGAAAGGGGCCGATCAGGTTGACGCGCAGGATCTCCTGCCACATCTCCACGGTCTGCTCGAACAGCGGCACCAACCCGCCGCTGACGCCGGCATTGGCATAGACGATATCGAGCCCGCCGAGGTCGCGCACGGCCTTGTCGATGAAGGCGCGGAC
>WNFH01002541.1_pt1 | contig 12772 bp, 10 predicted proteins | sample 5400411 | NCBI WGS metagenome assembly WNFH01 (sample SAMN13153347, study PRJNA577476) | soil metagenome | isolation source: 200 cm saprolite under Douglas fir tree site 2 hole 3 | place: USA:California | collected 2015-04-18
CGCGCGCCTGGACAGGCATCGCGCGAACCTGGTTCAGGAGTTTGACACAGCGCTGCCACAACGCTGGATCCATCAGATTTCGGGCGTCCACCCAGCCGACAGCGCCTGCGGCGGTACGGACTTCGACATTGTCATTGCGGCGAGCGATTATGGAGACGCGATCGCCGTAGTGCAGCGTCCCGAGTGGCTCGCGCACCTGCGCGACTCTGCCCCAGAGAGTCACGCTCCGCTCGCTGACGAAGGCTTCGCCCAGCGTTTCGTGTTTCGGCCGGAACCACCAGGCAAAGAGGCCCACAAGACAAAGCAGGGGCACGGCAATGAGGAGTTTTCTCTTCATGCGCCGTCAACGACACCCACGTTCATGGCCCTGGCCGTCATTCCGCGTCCGTCTCGGTTGATTCCATAAAGATTGTACCTGAATCCTAGAGAGTCCCTCTAAGGCCGTGTGTTTTGTGTGGGAGACACGGACAGCCGACTGGCCGATGCTAGTTGTGGTGCTGAGTTGTGTTTGGCGATTTTCGGTGCGAATCAGGGGAAGAGACCTGGGTTGGCTTGCTGAGGCGCCTGGGGCGATTTGTGGGCTGCTGGAAGGCGTTGTAGAAGCTTAGGCAGTTCTCGCGTTGGTTTTCATGCCCTCCTGGGCGCGCCATTCCTCATTTTTCGCCTTCTGGAATATCAAGTCGAGCGTTAATCAGACATAACAATGTCGGCCCTGTCAAACACTATGTCGCCACCCTCTTCACTGGTCGGACAGCATGCACGGGTGCCACTGCTCATTCTCAGCATGGGCATCACAGAACCACTTCTTGCACGACGTGCAGCGTACGGTCGCTGGGTAGGTGCACGCCGCAACGCCGGGCGAGATGCCCTGACACGACCGCTCTAGATCGGCGCTCGCGGATTCCTCTTCTCCCATCGCAACACCTCGTGCCGCCATTCTACTCGCGTTGGGCAGCTTACCCGAAATGTGAAGGCACATGTCCGACACGCTCCGAGCCTGCCACTCACACCACGTAAGCCGGGCGCAGTCCATTACTCACGAGAGCCAGGGAGTTATTGGTTTAGTTTGTGGTGTCGCCAACGATAATCGAAATCCGCTCTCCGGTTTCCTCATTTTGAATGACGTACTCGCCGGGCCATAAGTCGCCCAGAGTGCTTTTGCGTCGTCGAGGGCCTGCACTGCCTCTACGAAATGCACGCTTCTGTCACTTCGCATCTTGAAGATGCAGAAAGGCAGACGCAAGCAAATAAACACCTACAGAGGGGACCTGAGTGGACCGTGGAGCGATTATCACACGAATACGGAAAACGGGCTAGCCTGGGCGATTCTGTGCTGTATTGAACTGCGCGACGCAATGACTCTGTGAGAGGATCCCTCCCACGTGCTTCTTGTCTCCCGGAATCTTTTCGGCGCGCTCTTGTAGCTGACGCCAGGGAGGATTCGCCAGTATCAGATGCACCCCACCCCGGAAGCGTGACGAACACCGAACTCGCCACGCTTCCCCCCCAACTAAAATGCAACACCCTTCAACCTTCTCACCCGTAGGTCGCACTAAGGGCCAACTCCCGATTGATGTCATAACGACGCCGGCCTCGCGACGGCCCGCGTAAACTGTTTCGGTGTTCACCCCCGAGGACAAGATACTGAGAATCAATTAGACCAACAACCTGTCCCCTGGTAGCGTCTTAAATGTAACTATTTGTTACCGACCTGTTTTCCTACTCCCGTTACTAAGCTGGTTTCTCGTTGGCCTTGCGCAACTCTATGATGCGCCGAACAGTAAGCAGCTGGCGGACTAGAAGGCTCTTACCTTGATCGGCGGCGCGGGCACTTTCCCCTGACGTTGGCGACAGTGTAACACCCCCAATTGGACGGCAAGGCCTAGATAAGCGCCCTAAATAATTGAAACAAAAATCTTTAGCTGCTTAGAAGCAATCAAGCTGCAATCAATTCCCCGTCCATTGAGCTTCCTTAGAACCAGCCTCAAGTTCACCTCCAGTGCACCGCTGGAGGTGATCGATGAAACTTGCGATTGGGACAGCACTGCTGCTTTTCGCATTTTCCCCGTCCGGGGGACAAACAAATGGAACCTCGAACCAGGTCAGCGGAGAGGAAACTGCAGCCGCACTTCCCCCAAAACCCTACTCAGTAATCGGAGCGACGCCAAAGCAGGAAGCGTTGCTGCGGACCCAGATTCGGATCATGCAACCCGAAATTCTCCCACTGCGAATCGTCTTTGTGCCCCACTGGAAGTATCTCGACACCGCCAAAACCTTTCGCCTTCATGTGCCCACCGGATACACCAGTGCCATGTTCACGCACCTGCCTAGCCGAACCGTTTTCATCGACACCGACCGCTACATCAACGACGATTCCCTCTGCTACTGGATGGCTCATGAACTCGGACACTTAGCCACAAACAGCACCAAGGAAAGTAACGCTGAAAAAATTGCTCGCGGGTACCGTATGCGGACACGCCACGCACAGCAAGGCAGCCTGCACTGAGCCGTGAGTTGGGTCGTGGCCAACCCCATAGAGGATGGGATAGCAAACGCTAGATTCCGTTTCCGGAGATGGGAAACGAGAGCTGTCCGGAACGGCTGTTGGGGATGTAGATGATGCCTCGGCTCGGCCCCGGCCGGATGGGAATAAAAGTGATCGAAATCGTACAGGTGCCGCCCGGAGGTATTGGGGCTGAGGTGCAATCGTCGGATTCGTGGACTGAGGCTCGTATTTCAAACTTATAAATGGTGATCGCCCCCAGGGAGTGATTGGTGAGAGCCACCTGCAATGGACTGCTGGCGGTTCCCGCTGGCTGGTCGCCAAAGTCGAGAGAGAGCGGAGTTGGAACGAGGCCCGAATTGGAAATCGTCACAGAGGCCGGGATAGAAATCTGCATGGTTTGCGCGCCGACGGTATAGGTGGCTGTGATAGAAGCAGTCCCCGGGCCAAGGGAAGTGAGCATTCCTTCTTCACCAACGCTGACTACTTTGGGATTCTCCGAAGCCAATTTCAGATGAGTGGAATTGACGACATCTAGAACATCACCGTTGGGAAAGGTGCCAATTATGGCAAGCCATTGCTGGGAGCCGGCACCAAAAATCCGCAAGCCTGGCGGCCCGTACTGACTCATCATGTTGCCCGTCGCTGACAGCTTTGCCGGCATCTCGCTCTCTTCCACATCCACCTCAATGGCGCCGAGACCAGGCTCGTTTTTTCCAGGGACCTTTCCAAAAGCGTTGACGAGATGGACTCCGATTAAGCGGTTGCCGCCGCCAACCTCACGCTCGTCGCGGGGTATTTTAAATGAAAATGAGTAAGGGGCAGATTCTCTTATCTCATTGGAAAAACCCAACGGACTTACCAGCGCTACGGGACCCGTAGATCGTCCCGAAGTAATGGAGAGATCGAAATGAACGATTTCACCGGGATGCACGATCTGGCCGTCGGCGGGAGTTAGAAAGGTTGCGCCATTCGAGAATGAAGACGCCGAGTTGGAACGGTGTCCAGCCGATGAACCTGGCGCACCGACTTGCGAAACTTGACCGGGGAGAGACGAGAGATTGTCGTTGGTCCAAATCTTCTTGGCCTTGGGCAACGAAGATTCGGGCTTTGCGGATGGATCAGGCGGTTTCTGCTGTTGGGCAGGCGGATTGTCCGGAGCTTGAGATCGGACTGATCCCGGTGCGATGAGAAAAAGCGTTGATGCAAGGGCTCTGTGAAAAAGCCTCATTGCCGTTTCGCTTCCCCTCTTTCCGCCCCCCTCAGATTGCGCTGTATCCGCTGAGCTGAGTCACGATTCGCTTAGAACGGTTTACGCGGTTTGCGATCTATTCAGACTGATATCGCGCGCGGTTTGAGAGTATTGCACGGATTTGGCTTGCGGTCGCGTTCACTTTGATCGCTGTGCTTGGCATTTGGTCCGGTAAGCGCAGCGTTAATCGGGCATCACTAGGAACGCGACGTCTTCTTCTGAGGCCTTCCCGGTCCGTTGGGCTTCTTTTTCTTGACTCGGTCGCATTGGTGTACTACCGGACCGCACATGAAGTTAAATCACATTCGGTGGTTATTTATTGGATTGCTGGCGTTCTTGTTCGTCTTGAGTTCTGTTTTTTCAGGCGCGGAGGGGTGGAATACCGGAATCCGATGGTTATCCCGTCGCTTACTCGGAGTTCATTGCTCTTGGAAGTTTATTGTCAGAAATCGACCCGCGCCGCAAACTGGAAGGCCCGCGGGCCACCTGAGCTGAAGACCTGAGTTATCCGGTTGGTTGGTTGTCCAAATCCTGCGCCAAGCAGATTGCCGCTATATCCCGAAAGATTCGCGAGATTGAAAAGATTGAAAACGTCGCCGATAAGAGTCGCCCGCCAGCGCTCACCAAAAGCAAATACGCGGCTCAAGCGCAGATCGTGCGTCAATAAACTGTGTCCGAAATTAAACTCCGGCGGCAGAACTATCAATGGAATGGTTCGGCCCATGGCGTCCTTTTTGCCAGCGTAGTCCTGATTGAACAGGGCCACAAAGCGGCGAAGGTCATCCTTTCCCAGGCCGCGGTTGAACTGGTTCACTTTGGCGCCGGGCAGCAAGTCACCTGTGGTGCCATCGCCGTTTAGGTCGAGACGGCCCAGAAAAGCGACGAAGGGGGGCATACTGTTGTAGACAACAACCGAAGACAACTGAAACCGCAGAGGCAGTCGTACGAGGCCAGAAAGATTCAAGATATGGCGGATATCGCGATCGAGCGGTCCGTAGTTGGCCAGTGGATTATCGTTGTTGAACCCGTTCCCGAAATTGTTGCCCACATTGCTCGAAAAAGCATAAGACCCGAGAAACTGCCACCCGCGCGAGAAGCGTTTTTCAGCTCGCACTAGCAAGCCTTCGTACCTTGCGCTTCCGATCCCTGCGGATACTGAAATGGGTCCGAGCGAGCACAGCGCTTTCGGATCGCTATGCTGCGCGGCCGTGCAAACGGGGAGTGCCGGGCCGCGGACGCTAAAGAAGTGGTTGTAGTCGATTCCCGGTGGACCACCCCCACCGAGATGGTTAAAATGCCGGTAAACAAAATCGGCGCTGACGACGAAGTTGGCAGCAAACTCACGCTGCACGCCCAAGCTCACCTGCCTCGAGGAGGTGCTGGGGAAATGGCTGTCGATCAACAAACCTTGCTTGTCCGCCTCGATATTGGTAATGGAGAAGTCGCGATTATTCGGGTCGCCGCGGAGAAGTGTCAGAGTTGAGCGAATCGCAGGCAAAGCCTGCATCAACGTGGCACCAGTGAAGAACGTCGGATTCGTAAAGTTCAGGGGTGTGCCGGCCGGTACGCCGGGAATCCCGGTGAGTGGATTAGGAATGCCAGCGCCGTCGTATCTTCCACGCCCGACCCCGCGCGGCCCGAGCGAAACCCTTTCAGGGTCGGCGCGATGCCGAAAGAAGTCTGGAAGTCGTAGTAGACGCCTACGCCGCCGCGGATCACGGTTTTGCCGTCCTCCCTGGGACTCCAGGCGAATCCGGCGGACGGAGAGTAGTTTTTCCAGTTCCTGCTTGTGGGGTGCAGGCAGCACGGGCCCAAGACCGGCGCCAAATAAGCCGGTTTGGCGAGATCGTAGTTGAGCGGCGCGTCGTAGGTCCAGGCGAGTCCGTAATTCATGGTCAGTCGGGGGCGAAGTTGCCACGCATCTTGATAGAAGACGTGGACGAGCGGCGCGATCCGCGTCCTCCCGAAGTCCTTCTGGGGAACCTGCGGATCGCCAATGCCGACCGATATGCTCTGGAGAGGCAACTGCAGGATGTCATTCAAGGTGAGAAATGAAGCCGGTAATGGAATACGGGAGTTGGTCGGCGTCGAGGGTAACGCGTTGTACTTCCGCACGTCCTGAGGCGAAAACAAAGTCATGGTCACGGGTTCGTCACCGAGGTCGGTACGGCCTCCTCTGGATGTCTCCCAGTCTCCGCCGAACCGGATGCGATGCGCGCCTTCCTGCCACGCTGCGACGTCGTTGAAGTGGAAGCGGCGGCCCAGGACCGAAGTAGTTGTAGAAGTTCCGATGAACAGGTCCGGAAATACGGTGATCGATGTGGCGTTGATTCCCATGCACTCGAAGCAATCCGACTTCTGCGGCGCTTGTTCCACGAAGCTGACGAAGAAATAGGAAAAGCGCAAGTCATTCACAAGATTGGAACGCAAAAGTGAGGTCAAGCCCAAAATGCTTTGGTCGGCCCATCCGGGCTGGCGTGTCCACACCGAAGGGTAAGCGCGGATACCGACTGCGGTCAGGGACGTTGGTCCGTAGGAGAAGCTGCCTTCATGCGAGTGCCGCAAGAAGAGGGAATTCTTTTCGCTCAACGCAAAGTCGCTACGAACACTGAACTGGCTAACATACGTTGGACTGGGAGTGATGCGGCTCAGAGGAGCGAAATCCGGTGTAAGGAGTTCCGTGCTGAGCGCGCCGCGTTGCTCATTGCGCTCAAGTGTGGCGAAGAAAAAAGCGCGGTTATTACGAATGGGACCTCCCACGCTGAAGCCAAACTGTCGACGCTGGAAGAACGGGTCTGGATTCAGTGGATCCCGCTTCAATCCGGGGTAGGCGGACAGCTTGTGGTCCCGGAAAAAGTAAACAACTGAACCATGCAATTGGTTGCCGCCTGAACGCGTCACGACGTTTACGGCGCCACTTGCGGTTACTCCAGTCGAGAGATCAAAATTGACCGTGGAAACCTGGAATTCCTGTACAACCTCTTGCGAGAAACTCATCGCCGCCCCGCCGTTCCCGATCTGCATTACACTTCCGCCGTCAACCGTCACTCGCGTGGCGCGCCCATTATAAGCCACTGGCGAACCCAGCAACGGGACAAAAGTACGATTATTACTGGCTCGCGTGGGTTGCTGAGCGCCCGGCTCTAGCTTTGCCAGCTCCAAAAAGTTCCGGCCATTTAGCGGGAGGCCTTCGGTCTGCGCCCGCGTGACCACGCTCGAGACCTCATAGGCATCATAGCGAAGCTCGGGCGAGGCGGTGCTGACTGTCACTGTTTCGGTGGAAGGGCCGACATTCATGGGGAGATCGACGGTTGTGGTGGTGCCAGCCTCAATAACGACCTCGCGGCGGAGACGCTCGAATCCCGCCGCCACGGACACCACCTCATAGACTCCGGCGGGCAGAGCCGACGCGCTGTAGTCCCCTTTGGCCCCTGTTACCAAGACGCGCTTCAGATTGGTGTCCTTGTTCGTGATCACCACGCGGGCACCAGGAATCGTTGCTCCGGTGGCGTCGGCAACGACGCCGGCTATGGCGCCCGTGGGAGCCTGAGCGTGCACCGTTGCGAGGGCGATGAGCTCCAGGCTGAGGGCCATAAGGAAAGTTTTTTTCACTGCGCCGCCCCCCAAAGGGCTAGTAGTAATGTTAGCGAGGCTCAGGAAGATTTTGGCAGCGGCGGCAGGCCCATGCGTCGGAGCAAGGAATGAAACTGCTGGTGCGAGTGCAAGGGTTCAAATAGGCGCCGATAGTAGATGCCGACCAGTAGGCCGTCGCGGTTCTCGTAGGCATGTTCCAGGCATGCCAAGGCCTGTTCCTTGTTTCCAAGACCCATGTGGACGAAAGACATGTAGAACGCTGAGACGTATCGTCGGCGGGACTGGGTTTCGAGTTCCCGCAGGATTTGCAATGCCTGGGCTCTCTTGCCGGTCACACCATAGCCGTAGCCGAGGGCGGCCAGCGAATCAACCGAACGCTTCGAAACGCTGACAGCTTGCTCGTACGAAGCGATTGCTTCGCGGGCTTGGCCTTTTTCCAGTTGCATCAATCCAATTAACCTAAGCGCGCCGGCGTCCTGCGGGTCCACTTCCAGGGCTTTCTTCACCTCTGCGGCGGCCTCGTCATCTCGGCGTAAGCAGTACAAGTTGAGCGCCAACTCCGTGTGAATGATCCGCGAGAGCGGATCGAGCGCGTAGGCCTGCCTCCCCACGGACAACGCCTCCGAGCACCGTCGCAGGATCCGCAAGTAAGTGGAATAACTTGCGTGGCCTTCGGCAAAATTGGGGTTCAGCTCGATGGCGCGCCGGAACTCCGCCTCGGCCCCCTGCCAATCCCACTGGTAGCGGTACTTCACGAGGCCGAGCGCGGCATGGGCTTCGGCCAGTGTCTCGTCAAGGGCCAGGGCCTTCCGGGCTGCCGCTTCTGCGAGCACCATTGCTTCCCGCCCGCGCAAAGAACCGGCGCCCCTCCGGCTGTAGGAGTAAGACAGGCCCGCGAAAGCCGCGGCGTAGTTCGGGTCCTTCTCGATGGCCGTCTCGAAATACGCGGCAGCCCTTTCGTCAGAACTAAACAAGAAAACCCGGCCTCGGAGATAGGCTTCGTACGCTTCGGGGTTCACAGCGCGGTCCCGCGCAAGACGGGCCTTTTCTTGCGGAGTGACCTTACTCTTGATTTCCTGGGCGATGGCCCGAGCCACGTCGCCTTGCAGCAACGGGACTTGCTGTACCGTCCGCTGATAAGTTCTCGTCCACAGGTGACGGTCAACCGAGGCATGAATTAACTGGGCGGTAATCCAGACTTGCGTCTCCGACCGCCGCACGGAGCCCTCCAGGACCGCGTCCACGTTCAACTCGCGCGCGATATCCGGCAAGGACATCTTGGTTTGCTTGTACTTCATCATGGTGGTTCGGGATATCACGTGCAGCGCGCTGATGCTGCCCAATTCGGCGATCAACTCCTCGTGCATCCCATCCACCAAGTAGTCCTGCCCTGGGTCGCCGGTTAGATTCTGGAGCGGTAGGACAGCGATCGAGCGGATGCTCTCCGGAGTGGACCGACCCAGCAGGCGGTTGCGCCAGCCACCCAGATTCAACCCAAGAACTAGGAGAACGAATGCGGTCATCGCGGCGAGTACGATCTGGATTCTCCGCCGCCGTGGAGCAATTGCCCTGCATGCGGCCGCGGATTCAGCCGCCTGCGTCTCCTTGGAGACGAGTTCTTCCGCAGGGAGAGTTGGCGCGAGATGTTCTTCGACGGCGGCCGATGCGGGCAGAGCGCCGTTTTCGACGCGAGCGATGAAGCGGTAGCCGCGGCGGGGCAGGGTCTCGATGTAGCGGGGTTCCTCGGCTGAATCGCCCAGCACGTCGCGCAGCTTCTTGATGGCGCTGTTCAGACCGGCGTCGAAGTCAACAAAAGTGTCCGCAGGCCAGAGTTTCTGATGGAGTTCCTCGCGCGTAACCACGTCGCCTGAATGCTCCAGCAAAAGCGCAAGCACCTGGAAGGGTTGGTCCTGAAGCTTCAGGCGGATGCCGTGCCTGTACATCTCGCCCGAACGCAAGTCCACTTCGAAGGCACCGAAGCGCGTCCTGTGATTTCGGGCAGTGGCTTCCATAGCAGGCTTTCGAGCGTACGGGTACTCTATCACCAATTGCTTAGGGCTGAAAGAATATGTGCCCGGCCACCATCATGTTCCCTGCAACTCCCCTGAATTCAAAGAGCTGCACGATCAGAACCAAAACACGCACAGACTATACCCACGCCATTGCACCGCAAGCCGCTTCGCACCAAAGTTGCCAGATACGGTCACGATCAAGGAAATAGGGAGGAGGCGCCGTGCAACTAATAAGACAAAACACGACGCTTGCGGATGTTGTGCTTGTGAGCCTAGCGTTCGCTTTCGCTGGGTGCGGAAGTGGGAGCGAGGCGACTCCCGCGACTCCAGTTGCTCAGAATGCAACCGTCACTGGCCAATACAATCTGGTGCTGACTTCCACGAATGGACACGGGACGACAAATATCTATACAAACTTTACGCAAACCGGAACGAAATTTACGGGAGCGGCAAATACGCTCGTCTGCCCATCGAATGATTTGTCGCAATGTGAAGGCGGGGATGCTTCGGTCATTTCTATCACCCCGAGCGGAACGGTAAGCCGAGCAAATGTCACGATGATGATTTCCCTCCTGAGCACGGCGGGAGCCGATACCGTCACGATGGTTGGCACTGCGACGGGAACAAATCTTGCCGGGTCTTACACCGATAGTCTAGGTGACGCGGGGACGTGGGCTGCATCTGCCACTGGTTCACTCGATGGAAACTACGACGGGACGTTCAACTCGACCCCTAATCCGATGCCGATAGCTCCCACTATTTTGATTGCACTCACACAAGATGCCAGCTTCCATCTGAGTGGAACGGCAACCATCCTGAATTCGCTGTGCATCAGTTCGCTCACCTTATCGGGGCAAGCGATAGGTGAGGCGTTCAGCCTGACCGATGCGGCGAACAAAGCACACATTATCGCCCTGCCGACCGGGAACACTTTCACCTTCAGCTACAGTTTTGCACCGACCGCGACAAGCTGTGCTGAGGACTTTGGGCGCGGAGTGCTAACGAACGTCAACCCATGGGGCTACTGAGTGTGTGGCTCGATGGTGACCAGGGCCGTCCTTGACCTGCTCCAAAGTTGCTCCAACCTTTATAGTTTAAGATTCTCAGGCTTTCCAGTTATGAGTCGCAAATCGAGCTGCGAAGCTAGGCACTGAAAAACAAAAGGCCTGGCCCTTGAACTGAGAACCGTGCCAAAGAGCGCGCCGAATCGAAGCAGCGAGTGAGAAAAACACCGCTGGAGAAACATTAAATCGTTTGCTCAATTTCTCGATGTGCGCTTTGTTGAGGTCACGTTCTTATGCAAGACTTCGCATACGAATCCTTTCAGAGCCAAAGCTGTTAAAAACCGGGGATCACCAGGAGTCCTATCCATGGACGACGGATGCTGGCTTTTCGAGCCCAAGTCCGCAAGTCCCTCTGTCTTGGGCTCGACAAAGATGACCAACGACGAGCATCCTCCATTATTCGGAAGGGATCATCCTGAAAATTTGCTAGCGCCACGGCCACTGAGGGCGATGCGTTTCTGCTAAGATGCGAAGGCGCCGAGCGTGAAAATTCGGATTGGATCGCGGAGGACACTCGATGAAGTCGTTCAATTCCTTTCAACCCGTGGCTTTACTGACCCTGCGATTGGCCCTGGGGATCATTTTCTTTTCTCACGGCTATCCGAAACTGGCACATCAGGGCGCAGGGATGCAGGGATTCTTTGTGCAGCATGGGCTGCCGGGAAACTTCGTGTATATCGCAGGAGTCTTGGAAGTCTTCGGTGGGCTACTGCTGGCTCTGGGGTTGTTCACGCGGGGAGCCGCGCTGCTGTTGGCGATTGAAATGGGAGTGGCGATCTGGAAAGTGCACAGCAACAGCGGCTATTTGGCCGTGCACGAGTACGAATTTCCTTTGACATTGCTGACGGCCTGCTTCGCGCTGGCTACTGTGGGAGCAGGAACGATTTCGCTCGATTACCCGCTGTTTGAAAACGAAAAGAGCAGAACTAGGTTTTCTCAAAAGTCGAAAGGTTGAGAGTTTGTCCCCGGGCGATAGCGACCTAGGACGACGCCGCAGTCGATGTCGCGGACATTCCCGTGTAGCCTTCCGGCACGGCGATCCAGAGGATGATATAGAGCAAGACGCCTGTCCCCGCGCAGAGAACTGCCAGCGCCCACAACACGCGGACCAGGAGTGGATCGAGATCGAAATAGTCCGCGACTCCCGCGCACACACCGGCGATTTTTCGATCGTTGATCGAGCGCACAAGCCTCTTGCGCAAGTTGTACGCAGCAGGAGAACCAGCTGGCGCCGCCGCTTCCGGCTGTTTTGCGCCGCAGTTGTAGCAGAATTTCGATCCAGCCACGATGTCCTTTTGGCAATTTGGGCAATTCATCGAGTCACCCCCAAAGAGTAGTTCCGACTTGCATTCCTATACCTAATACGTAAAGGAATCAAGGAAAGTTTCCCGAATCGACGGTCCAAAACCAATTGGCTCAGTACTCCAAGATCTGCTTCACCGCGGCCGTGATATGGCCCGTCTGCGGGAGGATCACGTCCTCGAGCTTCGGCTGATACGCGCAGAACGTATCCATGGCGGCGACGCGCTTTACGGGGGCGTCCAACTCTTCAAAGAGTTCGTCGGCGATACGCGCGGCGATTTCCGCACCGTAGCCCCAGCTCAGCATGTCTTCATATGCCACGATGACCCGGTGAGTCTTTCGAACCGTAGCGGCAATGGCTTCCCAATCATAGGGGGAGAGTGAGCGAAGATCGACGATTTCGACGGAGATGCCTTCGCGTTCCAACTGCGCGGCGGTCACTTCCGTACGATGGACCAAGGCGCCGTAGGTGATGATGCTTACATCCGCGCCCTCTCTTACCGTGCGCGCCTTCCCGAAAGGAATCGTAAAATCGGGCCCGGGACTTTCCGAGCGGTTGTAGGGCTGGCGGTAGAGGTGTTTATGCTCGAGGAACATGACCGGGTCATCGCAGCGGATGGCCGTGCGCAAAAGGCCGGCTACGTCCAAGGCAGTCGAAGGCATCACCACGCGGAGGCCGGGACAGTGCGTGAAGATCGATTCGCCGCTCTGGCTATGATAGACGCCGCCGCCGGTGAGGTAGCCACCAATCGGCACGCGAAGTACCACGGGCGCTTTGAACGCGCCGTTCGAACGCCAACGCATCACGCAAAGCTCGTCCCGAATCTGCATCATGGCGGGCCAGATGTAGTCGAAGAATTGAATTTCGGCAACGGGCTTTAGCCCGCGGGTCGCCATGCCGATGGCGCGGCCGACAATGCTGGCTTCCGCCAGCGGCGAATTGAAAACGCGATCGCTCCCATACTTGCGTTGCAGCCCCGCGGTCGCTTTGAAGACCCCGCCCTTCCCCTTCACGTGCTTGAGGCTGTCTTCACGGCTGGCGTCG
>WNFH01002543.1_pt1 | contig 12769 bp, 9 predicted proteins | sample 5400411 | NCBI WGS metagenome assembly WNFH01 (sample SAMN13153347, study PRJNA577476) | soil metagenome | isolation source: 200 cm saprolite under Douglas fir tree site 2 hole 3 | place: USA:California | collected 2015-04-18
TTCATCGCCGCGGATCGCGACTATTTCGTTGTCGCCAGCAAGTACACGCTGGGTACAACTGACAAGGACGGCGTCTCGCGCACCGGCAACAGCCGCAAGAACATGGTCCGTTCGGTCGAGGGCAGTCTCAAGCGGTTGAAGACCGATCGCATCGATCTTTACTGGGCGCACTTCGCCGACGGCGTGACGCCGATGGAAGAAATCGTTCGCGCCTTCGACGATTTGGTTCGCTCCGGCAAGATTCACTACGCGGGCCTCTCCAACTTCCCCGCCTGGCGCATTTCCCGTGCTGATCTCTTGGCGGAGTTGCGCGGCTGGGCGCCGATCGCCGGCATTCAAATCGAATACAGCCTCGCCGAGCACACGGCTGATAGAGAGCTTTTGCCCATGGCCGAGGCGCTTGGGTTGGGAGTCGCGCTATGGTCGCCGCTCGGCGGCGGATTTCTCACCGGAAAGTATCGTTCGAGTGCTGAGGGGCGAATCAACAGCAGGCTCGCCGTGCTGGTGCACACCGAGAAGAGCGCGCGAGAAACGGCCATCCTCGACACGGTTCTGGCGGTCGCAAAGGAAGTCGGCGCGTCGCCGACGGAGGTTGCGATTGCGTGGCTGTTGCATAAGGCAGCTAGGTCGACGACGAGTTTAATTCCGATTCTCGGCTCGCGCACCCGCGACCAACTTGATAGCACGCTCGGCGCACTCGACGTGAAGCTGTCAAGCGAACAGACCGCGCGTCTCGATACGGCCAGCGCGATTCCGCTGGGCACGCCGCATGAACAAATCAACGGTTCCGCACCCCGCATCGCTGGCGGCAAGCCCGAGCTGCTGGATGTGCCAGTCATACCGGCGGCGTAGACATGGAAGGGATCAAGAAAACATACGATCGGAGGAAGAATGTCAAAGATGCGTGTCGTGCAGGTCAGTCGGCCAAATGGACCCTTGGAAATTGTTGAACGCGAAATTCCGGAACCCGCTGCTGGTTCGGTGCGTATCAAGGTTGAGGCTTGTGGAGTCTGCCACAGCGATTCCGTGACCAAGGAAGGAACCTGGCCGGGCATTCAATACCCGCGCGTGCCGGGACACGAGATCGCCGGAACAATTGACGCCGTCGGCACTGGCGTCGCCGGATGGACGCAAGGCCAACGGGTCGGTGTCGGCTGGCACGGCGGGCACTGCGGGTACTGTGATTCTTGCCGTCGTGGCGATTTCGTTACCTGTCAAGTCGCGCCGCAGGTTCCCGGTATCGCCTACGACGGCGGTTACGCCGAATACATGATCGCTCCCGCCGTCGCATTGGCGCTGATCCCGGAAGGACTTTCGGCGGTGGACGCAGGACCGCTGATGTGTGCGGGAGTCACCACTTTCAATTCTCTTCGCAATAGCGGAGCACGGCCCGGCGATCTTGTCGCTATACTCGGCGTCGGAGGTCTCGGCCACTTGGGAATTCAGTTTGCCGCGAAGATGGGTTTCAGGACCGTTGCCATCGCGCGAGGGATGGACAAAGAACCGCTGGCCCGAAAACTCGGCGCTTGGTCTTACATCGATAGTAAGGCGCAAGACCCAGCCGCGGAACTGCTGAAGTTGGGCGGCGCCAAGGTCGTCCTCGCGACGGTGACGAGCGGCCAAGCGATGAGCGCGACCTTGGGCGGTCTCGGGGTCAACGGGAAGTTAATCATCCTGGGTGCTGCGGCTGAGCCGCTGCAAGTGCCTGGGATTCCGCTAATGCTGGGAAGACGGTCGATCATGGGCTGGCCTTCCGGCAGCTCAATCGATTCTCAGGATACGCTCTCCTTCAGCAAGCTCACCGGTGTTCGGGCGATGAGTGAAGTCTTTCCGCTGGAACGTGCAGCCGAGGCTTACGAACTCATGATGAGCGGCAAGGCGCGTTTTCGTGCGGTCCTCACTACCGAGCGCTAATTGAGCATCAAGGTCAAATTGAGAAAGATGCAACGCCCATGATCGATACAACTCTTCCGGTAGCGCTGACGCTTCCCTCGGGTGTTGAGCGTATGTTTCCGACGCTGACGCCGGCACAGGTTGAACGGATTGCTGCGCATGGGCACGTGCGTCTAATCCGAGCTGGAGAGGTGCTCGTCGAGCCAGGGGAGCGGATCGTACCGTTCTTCGTCGTTAGGGCAGGTCAGGTCCAGATTGTTCGGCCATCCGGTGCCACCGAGACGCTCGTTGCGGTCTATGGACCGGGCCAGTTCTCAGGCGAGGTCAATATGCTCTCAGGTCGACCCGCGCTCCTCCGAGCGCGCGCCAGCGAGTCGGGCGAAGTGATCGAAGTGGATCGCGAACACTTGTTGGTGCTCGTGCAGACCGACAGCGAGCTCAGCGATATCCTGATGCGGGCCTTCATCCTGCGCAGGGTGGAGTTGATTGCGCACGGACTCGGAGATGTCGTGCTCGTCGGGTCGAATCATTGCTCTGGAACGCTCCACGTCAAAGAGTTCCTGACGCGCAACGGCCATCCGTACTCGTACATCGATCTTGACCGGGACGCTGACGTTCAGGATCTGCTGGACCGGTTTCACGTCGCTGCCGCGGACGTGCCCGTTCTGATCTGTCGCGGCGAGGTGGTGCTTCGAAATCCGACCAATCAACAGATCGCTGACTGCCTTGGCTTTAACGACGCGATCGACCAGACCCAAATACGCGACGTGGTCATCGTGGGCGCGGGACCTTCGGGCCTCGCGGCGGCCGTATACGCCGCATCGGAAGGACTCGACGTCTTGGTGCTGGAGACGAACTCGCCGGGCGGGCAGGCCGGCTCGAGCTCGAAGATCGAGAACTACCTGGGCTTTCCAACGGGCATCTCGGGTCAGGAGCTCGCCGTGCGCGCGTACACGCAGGCGCAGAAGTTTGGCGCCCAAATGATCATTGCGAAAGCTGCGAAAAAGCTCGTTTGCGATCGGAGGCCGTACGCCATTGAGATCGACAACGGTCCGCGTGTGCCTGCCCGCACGATCATTATCGCTACCGGCGCCGAGTATCGAATTCCAACAATCGAGAACTTATCGCAGTTCAAAGGCGTCGGGGTGTACTACGGCGCGACATTTATGGAAGCGCAGTTGTGCCGTGGCGAAGAAGTAGTTGTGGTGGGGGGTGGCAACTCAGCGGGCCAAGCCGCCGTGTTTCTCGCGCAGACCGCCAAGCGCGTGCACATGCTGGTGCGATCCAAGGGGTTGGCCGAGAGCATGTCGCGATATCTGATTCGCCGCATCGAACAGAATCCTGCAATCGTATTACGCAGCTTCACGGAAATCGTGGCCCTCGAAGGGAGTCACCATCTCGAGCGCGTGCGTTGGCGGGACAATGAGACCGGAAACATCGAGACCCACGACATCCAGCACGTCTTCGTCATGACCGGTGCCGTTCCCAGCACAGACTGGCTGGAGGGTTGTGTCGCGCTCGACGCGAACGAGTTCATCAAAACGGGACCGGATCTGTCGCAGGACGATTTGGCCGCCGCGCACTGGCCGCTTGCCAGGACTCCTTACCTCCTGGAAACGAGTCTGCCGGGGGTGTTCGCGGTGGGTGACGTCCGGGGCGGCAATATCAAGCGCGTGGCATCGGCAGTGGGCGAGGGCTCGATCGCGGTCTCCTTCGTACATCGGGTGCTGCACGAGTAGGGGAAGACAACCATGCCTGACGGAAGCTGCCCGCATATTCGCGCCATCACGACCGTTAAACACGCGAAACACCGGCAGTGTGATGAGTGCGTGCAGATCGCCGCACAGTGGGTCCATCTGCGCATATGCCAGGAGTGCGGCACGACGCGTTGTTGCGACGACTCACCGAACCGCCATGCAACCGAGCACGCGCGGTTGAGCAAGCATCGCGTAATCGCATCGGCGGAGCCAGGGGAGCGTTGGTTGTACTGCTATCCGGACGAAGCTTTTGCGGAATATTGAGTTGGAAAGTGTTTGAAAGTGGTGACGGAGAAATGCCCATTGGCGGGTTCACAGAAAAAGCTCCGCAGTACGTTCTAGAAAACCTATTGATTGCGATTCCGGAGAGACCGGCATAGAAATAAGAGACACGGAGGAGAAGACAATGATTGAGGAAAACGAGAAACGCGTTCGCGCTTTCTACGAAGCTACCGTGCCAGGACATCGAGAGGCGCTGCGAGGTCTCCAAGCGCCGCACGTCGTCTACGATTTGCCGGAGGGCATGCCGATCGGCTGCGGCCATTTCGAGGGCCTCCAGGACGTGCTTGAGCGCTTTCTCACCAGCTTCTATAGCGCTCTTGACGTTCGCTTCGTCGCCGAAGAGTTCATTGCCGCGAGCGAGAATGTCGTCGCGCTCGGTCGTATCCAGGGAAAGACCCGCAAAGCAGCCGTGCCCGTCGATGTGCCCTTCGCCCACGTCTGGACGGTCCGCGAGGGGTATCTCCAACGACTGCGTGCTTTCACCGACACAGCAGTGCTGGCCCATGCGCTGGCGACGGAGTGAACTGTTCCAGCAGAACTTCAATTGCTAATGGTGCGCAGAATCCATGCTTCATAAAACTAACCCAAAACCTGAAAGGAGAACAGAACAATGGTCACGAACGATACCACAGCAACGCGAACCGATCTCAGCGACAATGCGGTCGAGGAGATCTCAAGCAACTTGCGTCGATTGCTCGCCGACGTGTTCACACTGCACGTAAAGACGAAGAACTTTCACTGGCACATAAGCGGGCGGCACTTTCGCGATTACCACTTGCTCCTCGACGAGCACGCCACACAAATCTTCGCCATGACGGACGACATCGCCGAGCGGGCGCGCAAGATCGGCGGAACAACGATCCGGTCCATCAGCGATATCGCGCGAAACCAAAGACTGAAAGACAACAATAAAGAAGGGGTTAGTCCCCAGGACATGATCGGTGAGCTTTGCGAAGACAATCAGCACCTGACTCGATCTTTGCGTTCCACCCATGAGATTTGCGACCGGCACAACGATGTCGCTACGGCGAGTTTGATTGAGAATTGGATCGACGAAACCGAGCGCCGGACGTGGTTTTTGTCAGAGATAAAAAGCGATCTCTAAGGCCAATAAAAGAGACCGATTATTGATTTCAACCGGAGAACCATACCATGACTACGAACAGCTATCCGTCAGACAGAACCGGCCTGCTCCTGGTCGACCCTTACAACGATTTCCTCAGCGAGGGCGGCAAGCTCTGGCCCCTGCTCAAAGAGATCGCCGAGGAAGAGAACCTTCTCGATCATATGCGACAAATTGTTGGAGCCGCGCGCGCCGCGAAAATTCAGCTGTTCATCGTGCCGCACCATCGCTGGGAGCCGGGTGATTACGCCAAGTGGAGACACCCGAACCCTAGCCAGATCGCCGCGGGTAAACGGCAGACTTTTGCCAAAGGAACCTGGGGCGGCGAATGGCATCCGGACTTCGTGCCTCAGGAGGGCGACGTCATCATCAAGGAGCATTGGGCGCAAAGCGGATTTGCCAACACCGATCTCGATCAGCAGCTCAAACAGCACGGAATTGAAAAAGTCATTGTGATTGGGTTGCTGGCGAATACATGCATCGAGTCGACGGGCCGCTTCGCGATGGAGCTTGGTTACCATGTCACACTGGTAAGGGACGCCACGGCCGCCTTTAAGCGAGAGATGATGCATGCGGCGCACGACCTCAATGGGCCAACATTCGCGCATGCTATTTTGACGACCGAAGAACTGATCGCCGCGTTGTCGCCGGCGTCTTCCCCTCGCCTGGCCGAGACCAGCACAGTCGACACCGGCTTTGCCGAGCGTTTCGCCGAGGTCAACGGAGTTCGGCTGCGTTACATCACCGGCGGCAAGGGCAGCCCGGTGGTTTTGCTGCATGGCTATGCCCAAACCAGTCATATGTGGCGTCCGATCATGCCGTTGCTCGCCCAGCGCCACACGGTCATCGTATCTGACCTGCGCGGCGCCGGTGGATCGGCCAAGCCGGAGTCCGGGTACGACAAGAAGAACATGGCCGTCGACATCCATGAATTGACCTCTTCGTTGGGATTCGATCGCGTCAGCATCGTCGGCCACGACATCGGATTGATGGTCGCCTACGCCTTCGCCGCGCAGTTCCCGCAGGCCACCGCGCGCGTGGTGCTAATGGACGCGTTTCTCCCTGGCATTGGGAACTGGAAAGACGTTTGGCTACTGCGCGACCTGTGGCATTTCCACTTCTACGGCGATGTGCCGCTGGCATTGGTTCAAGGGCGCGAGCGGACCTACTTCGAGCACTTCTGGAACGACTTCGCCGCCGATCCAAAACACTCAATCCCCGAGGCCGATCGCCGCATCTACGCCCAGGCCTACGCGCAGCCCGGCGGCATGCGCGCCGGCTTCGAGTATTTCCGCAACTTCGAACGCGACGCGCAAGATTTCGTCCAGTTGGGCGCGACCCGTCTCGCAATGCCGGTGCTGGTGCTGACCGGCGAAAAGGCCAGCGGCAACTTCCTCATCGAGCAAGCAAAGCTGGTGGCATCCGATGTCCGGGGCCAGGTTGTCGTGGGCGCAGGTCACTGGCTGATGGAAGAAGCACCCCAGACGGTGATCCCTGCGATCACCGATTTCATCAACTGATCCCCGAAGACAAGGAGTAGTAATCATGAATCGACTGAACGGAAAGCCATGAAGCCCAAACTTTGGAACACCCAGAACGAGGTGCTCACCCTTGCGCTGCCAGCCAAAAACGAGGAAATACAATGACGCTTCTTTTTGCCTTTCTCATTGGACTTTTTGCGGGACTGCGCTCGCTTACGGCTCCGGCGGCGACTGCGTGGAGCGTGTATCTGGGCTGGCTGAAACTGGAGCGCCCACTGTCTCTTATTGGCTCAGTTCCCTCCGTCGTGATTTTCACCGTCCTCGCAGTCGTGGAGCTCGTGGCCGACAAGCTGCCGAGAACACCGAACCGCACGTCGCCCCCGGGCTTGATCGCGCGCATTGTGACAGGCGGGTTGACGGGCGCATGCGTTGCCGCTGGCGGAGCGCAAGAAGTTTTTCTTGGCGCTCTGGATGGCGCCGGCGGCGGCGTTGTGGGCGCTTTCGCAGGCTACCAGGCGCGCACACGGCTCGTGAAAGCGCTGGGTAAGCCGGACATCTACGTCGCCCTGCTTGAGGATCTAGTGGCGATCGCCGGCGGTCTCTGGGTCGTTTCGCGATTCTAACTTCCTCTTAGCTTGGCGCGCCGCTTCATCGGCGGCTGAGGGCAACCTATTTCTCGATAGGAATGAATTTAATAAAAGGAGTCTAAAATGGAACGCAAAATTGAAGTCCGTCACGTGTCCCTGGAAATAAATGCCGACTTTGAGAGTTTCACCCAAACCCTCGAACGATCCCTCGGTCGATTTGACTACTCTCTATACGAGGATCTCGAAAGCGATCCTCGGTCGGTTGAAGAGCGCCTTAAAGCATCGGCTGGAGAAGAAGGTCTTATGCTTTTCAACGTTCAGGAGCATGGAAAACTTCTGAACATCTTCGGATCTCCAAGAAAAGCTAAGCAGTACGTTCTGGGAAACCCACTCATCGCGGTTACGATGACCCGCCGTGATATTAGAGCGGGACTCTATGCGCCTCTGAGAGTGTTTGTCTACGAGGCCGACGACCAGTCGACGCGAATCGAATTTGATCAGCCTTCTTCTCTCTTCGGGCAGTTCAATAATCCAGACGTCACGACCGTGGCGCGATCTCTCGATACAAAATTAGCAAACCTAATTAAAAAGACTGAACGGTTAGCAAAAGAATCCCGAGTGGCCTGATTTAGAGGGGAGACGTCGATGTCAACAATCGAAACCCATGAAACTGCCCCGGCCCGCTGCGTTGAAGCAAATGGAATTCGCTATGCCTATCGCAGCTTCGGGAATGCGGCCGGCGTACCGCTCGTTTTTTTTCAGCGCTTGCGCGGAACAATGGATGACTGGGACCCCTCACTGGTTAACGGTTTGGCTAAACGGCGTCCTGTTGTACTCTTTGATAATACGGGCGTTGGCCCGTCTGGCGGCAAAACTCCTGTGAAAAAGCAGGCAAGGCGCCGGAATACATGGAGAGCGGCTCCCGCTTCGGCAAAACCGTCATTCGCTTATAAGCTTTGTTGACCAGCGAAGCATTCGCTTTGAACTTGAGAACCATTTTTTAGGAGGAGAACAATGAAGCAACGACGTTTAGGCAAGAATGGACCGATGGTTTCGGCCATAGGGCTTGGGTGCATGGGCATGTCCGAGTTCTACGGGCCGCGCGACGACCCGGAATCCGTTGCCACAATTCATCGCGCGCTCGAACTCGGCATCAACTTACTCGATACAGCCGACATATACGGCATGGGTGCAAATGAGGAACTGGTGGGGAAAGCCCTTCGTGGACGCCGGGACAGGGTCCTGCTGGCCACAAAGTTTGGCATTGTTCGTACCAACGATACACAGGCGCGCGGCGTCACCGGCCGACCGGAATACGTTCAAACAGCGTGCGACGCAAGTCTGAAGAGACTCGGCGTGGACACCATTGATCTGTACTATCAGCACCGCGTCGACCCGAACACGCCGATTGAGGAAACCATCGGCGCAATGGCGGCGCTCGTCCGGGAGGGCAAGGTTCGTTATCTTGGCCTGTCGGAAGCCTCTGCCGCGACGATTCGGCGGGCCCATGCGATTCATCCGATCACCGCGCTTCAGACCGAGTATTCACTCTGGAGTCGGGAGCCTGAGGACGAAATTCTGGGAACGATGCGGGAACTGGGCATTGCGTTTGTCGCTTACAGTCCTTTGGGTCGCGGATTTCTTACAGGCCAGATCAAGCGCTACGAGGACTTTGCCGAGGACGACTACCGAAGAATATCGCCGCGGTTCCAGGGCGATAACTTTGCGCGCAACCTCGAACTGGTCAGGCGTGTTGAAGCGCTCGCAAGAGAAAAGAGTTGCACAGCAGCACAACTGGCGCTCGCTTGGGTACTCGCACAGGGAGACGACGTGATCCCGATTCCCGGGACGAAAAGGCGCTCCTATCTGGAACAGAATGCCGCCGCCGTAGCCTTAACGCTCACGGCGGAAGAGCTGAGGCGCATCGAGGAAGTAGCGCCACGCGGCGCAGCTAGTGGCTTGCGGTACCCGGAAGAGATGATGAGATTCACGAACCTCTGATTCTGCCGGACATCTATTGCGAACGTCGACGGCAGCTGGCTCAGGAGCCGAGGCTCGTCGAACCTCAGGCAGCATTAACTGACAGCTGAACGTAGCTCGGAATGAGACTTCCGTTAAAGTCTTTGAGAAGCATTCAAGACAGGGTTATGAAAAATAAGAAGACTTGGTTCAAGAGTTCGTTACTCTTTGCCATTGCTGGGATGGTCTTGCTGCTGATCGGCTGCCAGAAGCAGCAAAAGCCGACCACCGCACCTCCGGAGGTTGAAGTGGTGGAGGTGGCGCAAAAGGACGTGCCGATTTATTCCGAGTGGGTCGGAACGCTTGAAGGTCTTGTCAATGCGCAGATTCAGGCGCGCGTGCCGGGCTATCTCCTCTCTCAACACTACAAAGAAGGTTCCTTCGTAAGAAAAGGAGATCTGCTGTTTCAGATCGATCCGCGGCCGTTCCAGGCGGCGCTCGACCAGGCCAAAGGACAGCTTGCCCAGGCCGAAGCGGCGTTGGGCAAAACGGAGCTCGACGTAAAACGCTACACGCCGCTCGCCAAAGATAAGGTCATCAGCCAACAGGAACTCGATAACGCCGTTCAGGCCAACCTCGGAAATAAAGCTGCGGTCGCCTCGGCCCAAGCCGCCGTCGCCCAGGCCCAACTGAATCTCGGCTTTACCAAGATTATCTCTCCCATCGACGGCATTGCCGGCATCGCTCAGGCACAGATCGGCGACCTTGTCGGGCCGAACAGCGCGCTGACGACTATCTCCACTGTTGACCCGATCAAGGCTTATTTCTCGGCAAGCGAACAGGAATATCTCAATTACATCAAGGAAAACCCGGATGCAGCCAAACGCGCCGCGTTTGAAGGACAGTTGGAACTGGAAATGGTTTTGGCAGACAGGACGCTCTACCCGCACAAGGGGAAGTTTTCCTTCGGGGACCGTCAGGTGGATGTGAAGACCGGTACGTTCCGGTTGCAGGGGCTGTTCCCGAATCCGGGAAATATCCTTCGTCCAGGCCAGTTCGCCCGCGTTCGGGCCATCACAAAGACTAGGAAAGGCGCTTTGCTCGTTCCGCAGCGTACGGTGACAGAACTGCAGGGAAGCTACCAGGTGGCCGTCGTGGGTAGAGATAACAAAGTAGAAATTCGGCCGGTCAAAGTCGGCGAGCGTATCGGCGCTCAGTGGATCATTGACGAAGGGTTGAAGCCGGGCGAGCGGGTTGTTGCCGAGGGAATCCAGAAAGTCGGAGCGGGGATGACGGTAAATCCGAAGCCATTCACAACTACCACTACAGGCGAATCCGCATCCACAGCAAAGCCTGGGGCCGAGTAAATCGTCATGTCCAAATTTTTCATCAACCGGCCTATTGTGGCGATGGTCATTTCGATCGTCATGGTGATCATCGGCATCGTCGCCATGGTGCAGCTCCCGATCGCGCAGTTCCCCAACCTCGCCCCACCAGAGATCCTACTCGAGGCCACGTATATCGGCGCGGACGCGCTGACGGTCGAGCAATCGGTCGCAACCCCTGTCGAGCAGCAGATGAGCGGCGTCGACAACATGATCTATATGAACTCGGTCAACGCCGCGAGCGGGCTGATGCGACTAAGGGTGGACTTCGACGTCAGCACTGACCCAAACACGGACCAAATCCTGGTCCAGATGCGCTACTCGCAGGCCGAGTCGCAGCTCCCGGTCGATGTGCGCAACTACGGTGTCAGGATCCGGAAGTCGGTCACCAGCCCTCTGGCGCTGTTCTCTCTGTACTCGCCCAAGGGGACCTACGACGCCACTTTCCTCGCGAACTACGCGTACATCAACATCAACGACCCGATGAGCCGCGTGCCTGGCATCGGCCAGGTATCAATCTTCGGCGCGGGCCAGTACGCGATGCGCTTCTGGGTGCGGCCCGACACGCTGGCTAGTCTGGGCATCACCGTCAGCGAGATCCTCGATGCGCTCACCAATCAGAACACCGTGAACCCCGCCGGTCAGATCGGCGCCGAGCCGGTGCCGCCCGGGCAGGAGTTCACCTATACCGTCCGCGCGCAGGGCCGCCTTCAGAGCGAAAAGGAATTTGGCGACATCGTCGTGCGCGCCAACCCGGGCGGCTCCATCGTGCGGATGAAGGACGTGGCCCGCGTGGAGCTGGGCTCTCAGGCATATAACTTGATAGGCCGTCTGAATGGCAGACCGTCGGCGATCGTCGCCATCTACCAACTACCCGGCTCCAACGCGATCGACACGATGAACCGCGCCAAGCAACTCATGGAGGATTTGAAAAAAAGATTCCCGCAAGACCTCGATTACACGGTCTCGCTCGACACCACCCTCGCGGTGACCGAGGGCATCAGGGAGATCGTCAAGACGCTCTTCGAAGCGCTCGTCCTGGTTATGATCGTCGTATTTATCTTTTTGCAGGGGTGGCGGGCGACGCTCATTCCCCTGCTGGCCGTGCCGGTCTCCCTGATCGGGACGTTCGCCGTCTTTCCCCTGTTGGGTTTCTCGATCAACACGCTGTCGCTCTTCGGCTTGGTGCTGGCGATCGGTCTGGTGGTGGATGATGCGATTGTCGTGGTCGAGGCGGTCGAGCACCATATCGAAGAAGGGATGTCGCCGCGCGATGCAACTGTCAAGGCCATGGAGCAAGTCTCCGCCCCGGTCGTGGCGATCGCGCTAATTCTGGTTGCCGTGTTCGTGCCGACCGCGTTCATCCCGGGCATCACCGGGCGGTTGTACCAACAATTTGCGGTGACCATCGCGCTCTCAGTCGTCATCTCGGCCTTCAACGCGCTCACATTAAGTCCCGCCCTGTCGGCCCTGCTGCTGCGGCCGCGCGAGGAGTCGCGTGGTCCGCTGGGCACCTTCTTCCGCTGGTTCAACCGATGGTTCGGCCGGGCCACTGACGGATACGTGAACTGGAGTCGTCATCTGATCCACAAAGCCGGCTTTTCCATGGCCCTGCTCCTGGCCATTGCCGTAGTGGCGGGTCTGCTTGGAGCGCGTCTTCCCACCGGCTTTTTGCCGGAAGAGGATGTCGGTTATTTCTATATGAACGTGCAGCTCCCTGCTGCCGCGTCGTTGCAGCGAACCGGCGAGGTCGGTAAGCAGATCGAAGCCATCCTGAAAGAGACGCCGGGCGTTCAGACCTTCAACACCGTCCTCGGTTTCAGCCTGCTCAGCTTTGTCAATACGACGTACAACGCCTTCTACTTCGTCACCTTGAAGCCGTGGGACGAGCGTGACTCACAAGGGTTGACCGCCGACGTCATCATGCGCCGCCTTAACCAGCGCCTCGCCGCACTGCCTGACGCGCAGGCGTTCGCTTTCTCGCCGCCCGCCATTCCGGGCATCGGCACCTCCGGTGGCGTGACCTTCATGCTCGAGGACCGCTCCGGCCAAGGGATCGACTTTCTGGCGCAGAACACCGACCGATTCCTCCAAGCCGCCCGAAAGCGGCCCGAGTTTGCCGCATTGACCACGACGTTCATCCCCACCGTCCCGCAGGTTTTTGCGGACGTGGATCGCGACAAGGTGCTCAAGCAGGGTGTTGACCTGGGAGCCGTCTACAGGACTCTGCAAGCTTTCATGGGCGGAGCCTTCGTCAATTACTTCAACCGATTCGGCCGCGTGTGGCAGGTTTACGTTCAGG
>WNFH01002545.1_pt1 | contig 12767 bp, 10 predicted proteins | sample 5400411 | NCBI WGS metagenome assembly WNFH01 (sample SAMN13153347, study PRJNA577476) | soil metagenome | isolation source: 200 cm saprolite under Douglas fir tree site 2 hole 3 | place: USA:California | collected 2015-04-18
GCAGGGGCGCAGACGGCGGTCAGTGGTGTCCCCACGAGCTTCGTCTACACCATCCAGCACTCCGAAACGTTCACGCGTGAGAACAACGGCGTGTACGTCGCCACGACGGTTTCCAAGCGGTACTCAGTGTCGGACCAGGAGGGGACGAATGGCCTGCCGTACCGGACCGGTGGCGACGCGCGTGTCCCGGTCATCCGGTTACCCTCGACCAACACTGGCTTCGACGCGGTGACGCCGCAGTACGACCCGCGGCGCTACACCGACCGGAAGACGGCTGTTCCGCTCGCCACCGGGGCCGAGGCGAGGCTCATCGAGGCGGAGGCGTTCCTGCAGGCTGCAGACACCGTGAATTTCCTGGCCACGCATAACACGCTTCGGGCCACGCCGCCGACGTACTTCAACGCGCCCGATCCGACCGTGCCGCCCGTGGCGGCGATGGGCCCGCTGAACATCGCCGGGCTCACGGCCGCCCAAGTGGTCAGCCTGCACTTCAAGGAGCGGGAGTACTGGTTGTGGCTCTCGGCCCACCGGCTCGGCGATATGCGCCGGCTCGCCCGGGCTCCGTACAACCGGCCGCCGGAGTCCGTCTTCCCGACGGGCGCGTACTTCAAGGGCGGGCTGTATGGAACGGACTACAACTTCCCGGTCCCATTCGACGAGACCAACAACCCCAACTTCACGAAGTGCATCGACCGCAATCCGTAGCGGCTGCATGAGCCGCAGCAACGGCGAGGGGCCTAGCGAGGCCCCTCGCTTTCTCTAGGACTCGGTGCCGTTCTTGGTTCGCACCAGAATCACCCCGCCCACCGCGTTCGTACCGTAGTAGGTGGTGCCCTCGATCCCATTCAGGATATCGATCTGGAAAATGGTTTTGGCCGGAATGTACTCGAGGGCGCGGAAGTCCACGGTGCGGATCCCGTCGATGAAGAGGAGCGGCGCGTCGTTGAGCAAGACGATGGAGCGCCCCCGGCGAGTCAGCCGGGTCGGTTGGCCGTTGCGAGTCTCGGCGGTGGAGAACTGGGGCGCCGCCCGCTTGATGACCTCCCAAGCGCTATTTGCACCGGAGCGCTCGATGGCGTCCTGATCGATCACGATGTCGCCCGGTCGCGTCTCGTAGCCGATGTGGCGCTTGGCGACGGACGGACCGCACGCGGCGAGGAGCAGGCTGCCGAGCAGGATTGAGCAGCGCAAGGGGCCTCGGGAGAGTAACCTCCCTGCATATAATGATGCACGCCGAAACCCGTCAAGCAGTGGTCACGTTTGCAAGGGGGTGTACCTTAGGACCGACCATGCAACCCGCCGCGCTACTTCTACTTGCCCAGGTCGCTGTGCCCGCGCCCCGGGGGTACGTCAACGACTTCGCCGGCGTCCTCGACCCCGCCAGCGTCGCCCACATGACCGCCGTCATCACCGAGATCCGTGCCAGGACGCGGGGCGACATCGCCGTCGTGACCCTCGCGGATATCGGAGACCGCCCCGCGAGCGACGTGGCGCTCCAGATCGGCCGCCAGTGGGGAGTCGGTGCGCGCGGCGCGCCGGGCGATCCGGCCAAGAACCTCGGCGTTGTCGTTCTGCTCGTCCCACGCAAGAACCATCGCCCGGGCACCGGGGACGTCTTCATCTCCACGGGCCGCGGCGCCGAGGGATTCCTCCCGGACGCCCGCGTGGGCCGCATCCGCGACGCGATGCTGCCATATCTGGCGCGGGAGGAGTACGGGACGGGGCTCGCCGTGGGCGTCGACCTATTGGCTCGGGCGTTCGCCGGGGAATTCGGGGTCGCGTTCGACTCGCTCCCCGCACCCGTCAGTCCCGCGGAGCCCGCCCCGTCCGGCCCCAGGCTCTCCTGGCTGCTCGCGCTCCTCGTGCTCCTGTTGTTGTCCCGCGGCAGGATCCTGTTGTGGCCGTTCCTGTTCAGCGGTATGGGACGCTCCCGTGGCGGCTGGGGCGGCGGTGGATTCGGTGGGTTCGGGGGGTTCGGCGGTGGTGGTGGTTTCTCGGGAGGCGGTGCTGGCGGGAAGTTCTGATTGCGCGCAAGGAGCGGAGATGGCAAAGACCAAGACGGTAGAGGAGTTTGCGACGGCGCTGCAAGAGGCGCTCGGCTCGCGGCTGGTCGCGGTCCTGCTCTACGGCTCGGCGGCGCGCGGCTCAGGGGCGCACGTGCCCGGCCACTCGGACTGGAACACGCTCCTGATCGTGGATCGGGTGGACGATGGCCTGTTCGCCTTGATCGCGTCGGCGGTCGCCGCTTGGACCCAAGGCGGGCACCCAGCACCGATTCTGCTGTCCGACGCCGAGTGGCGGGCGTCGGCGGACGTGTTTGCCATCGAGTACGAAGACATGCGGGAGGCGCACCGGCTGCTGGCCGGCCGCGATCCGTGGCCGGGCGTGACTGTGCAGCGCGTGGACGTGCAGCGCCAGCTCGAGCAGGAACTGATGGTCAAGCTGGTGCGGCTGCGCCAAGCGTACGCCGCGCTTCGCAACGATCCCAAGCGGCTGGCGGGAGTTGTGGGCGGCAGCATGGCGGGATTTCTCACCATGTTGCGCACGACACTGCGGTTGGCAGGACGCAAGGCTCCGGCGGCGACGGAGGACCTGGTGCGTGAGGCAGCCGCGCTGTTAGGGCTGTCACCCGACCCCTTATCAGAGCTGTTCGGCCAGGCCCGAGGACGCGCGTTACAGCTATCGGCCGGCGATCCGCGCGCGGCGGCGTATCTCGCCGCGTTGGCGCGCGTAGCCGAGTTCGTGAACCGACTGACCTGACGAGGAGAGACGACGTGAAGACTCTGCGCTGGAGGCCGGTCCTTGCACTCGCCCTGTCTGCGGGAGGGGTGGGGGGCTGCGGCTACAACACCATTCAGACCTACGACGAGCAAGTCAACGCCGCTCAGTCACAGATCAAAGTGCAGCTGCAGCGGCGGGCGGACCTGATCCCGAACCTCGTGGAGGTAGTGAAAGGCTACGCCAAGCAGGAGCAGACGATTTTCATCGAGGTCGCGAATGCCCGGGCGAGGCTCGCGGGCGCCGTGCAATCGGGTGACCTCGCGCAGATGGCGAGCGCCAACGCGGCACTGACCGCCCCCTTAGGCCGGCTCCTCGCCATTGCAGAGAACTACCCGCAACTCAAGTCGAACGAGAACTTCCGCGCGCTGCAGGATCAGCTCGAAGGCACAGAGAACCGCATCGCGGTGGCGCGGCAGGACTACAATGACGCGGTGAACCGCTACAACGCCTTCATCCGGCGCTTCCCACAAGTGCTGACGGCGAAGGTGATCGGGAAGGGGCCGCGGGCCTACTTCGAGCTGCAAACGCCCGGGGCGGATACGGTGCCGAAGATCAAATTCTCGAATTGAACTCGGAGTTCCCAGCCAGAGACACGCAGGGGCACGGTGATCCGTGCCCCTTATTCCGTCCGTTCTTCCGATCGCCCAACGTCTCAATCCACGATCGCGTCCGGCAACACGTACTTCATGGGGTCGACCGGCTTGCCGTTCACCCACACTTCGTAGTGCAAATGCGGACCGGTGGACAGTCCGGTCGAGCCGACTAGCGCGACCTTCTGCCCGCGCTTCACGCGCGTGCCTCGCGCCACGAGGATCTTGGAGCAGTGTGCGTATCGGGTGACTAGGCCGTAGCCGTGATCGATCGTGAGCATGTTGCCGTAGCCCTCTTCCCACTTCACGTCGGTCACGATGCCGGCGGCCGGGGCCTCGATCTCGGTGCCCATCCTCGCGGACACATCGATCCCCTCGTGCGGTCGGGCCAGATGGAGGAGCGGGTGCTCCCGCATCGCCATGAATGCGCTGCTGAGCCACCCCTTCGTCGGCATGACGGATGGCGTGGCGGCGAACCGGGCCTGATGGCGGGAGAGCGAGTCGTATGCCTCGGTCAGGGAGCGGACCAGGATGTTGGCGCGGCGACTCAGGGCATCGACGTCCATGCGCGCGGCCAGCGCCTGCCCGCCGAGCTGCCCGGACGCTGAGAGACTGTCGCGCTCCGACCAGGCGCCCTTCGGCCCACCGATCCCCCCCTGCTGCACGCCGGCGTCCGTCGGGGAGAGGCCCGCGAGCAAGCGCAGCTCCTGCTCCCGCTGGCCGATCGTGTTCAGAGTGTCCCGCAGGCCGACCATCCGCTCGCGCAGGCGCTGGATCTCGTCGGCGAGCAATCGATTCTCACGCTCCACCGCGCGACTGTGCGTGATGTTGATCCCGCGCGACAGAGCGGCGCCCCCCAGGACGAGGAATAGGAGCGCCAGCGCGCTCCCGAATCCGGCGAGAGCTTTGACGACGGTCTGCGACACCTCCACCGCCCGGGACACGCCCGAGCCGTGAGGCACCAGCATCACCGTCCACCTGCGCTCTGCCTTGCGTCGCATGCGGCTCCGTCAGTCGCTGGTAGGGCTAGGGAAGGTGAACATAGACCCCAGTCTAGGAGCCGTCAACAACCCCGGCGTGAGCTAAGTCACGAACTCTTCGGCAAACGGGTTAAGTCGCGGGGGGCTTGGGGAATAGGATCGGGGGCTTTGTGACCGTCCGTCCCTCGACTGGTGGCTCTGTCAGGTTGGCGAGGCGAACGTTCGCGAGGGGCTGCCCAGTCCCGAGGAGGTTCCAGATCACCTCCGCCTTGCTCGGGATGAACGGCGCCGCCAGCACGGCGAGCCGCGCCACGGTGCGCACCAGGTTGGCGAGTGCGGAGTCGAGCTCGGCGTCCTTGCCGGTCTTCGCGAGCGTCCAGGGGGCCGTCTCTTCGACGTAGCGATTGGCACGCGACGCGAGCTCCATGATCCGCGCCGCGCCATCCGCGAGCGCGTACGCGTCCATCGCCGCGGCGTAGTCGCGCAGCGTTTGGCGTCCCGCCTCCTCGAGCGGCGTACGGTGTCCCAGGGGGTCGCGCGGCACGCCGCCGTCGCGGTGGCGCAGCACCAGCGACAGCGTGCGTGACACCAGGTTTCCGAAGGTGTCGGCGAGCTCGGCGGTGTAGCGCGCGTCGTAACGCTCCCAGGTGAAGTTGCCGTCGTTCTCGAACCCGATCTCGCGCAGCAGGAAATACCGCAGCGCGTCCGGGCCGTAGCGGGCGATCGCTCCGCCGAGGTCCACGGCAGTGCCCGCGGTCTTGCTCATCTTGGCGCCCTCCCATTGCACGTACCCATGCGCCCAGACGAGTCGGGGCAGCTCGAGGTCGGCCGCCAGCAGCATCGCCGGCCAGATGATACAGTGGAACCGCGTGATGCCCTTGCCGATCACGTGCAGGTCGGCCGGCCACAGACGCTCGTAGCCAGCGTTGGGGAAGCCGGTGGCGGAGAGGTAGTTGATCAGGGCATCAAACCAAACGTACACCGTCTGCTCCGCGTCGCCGGGGAAGGGAATGCCCCAGGGCTGTCGTTGCCGAGAGATCGAGATGTCCTGGAGGCCGTCTTCCAGCAGTCGCACGACTTCGTTGCGACGGATCGCCGGCTCGACACGCAAGGCGCCGGATCGGATGCGTTCGAGCAGGGGGTCGCGGTAGGCGCTCAGCCGGAAGAAATGATTCCGTTCCTTCGTCGGCACGAGGTCCAGGGTGGGGTGCTCGATGCAGTGGCCGTTCCGGATCTGCGATTCCTGCTTGAATTCCTCGCAGCCGGTGCAGTACAGTCCCTCGTACTCGGCGACGAAGAGTTCGTCCGGGCGGCGTTCTTGGATCCGTTGCAGCAGCGCCGTGACCGCGCGCGCATGACGGGGCTCGGTGGTGCGGATCCAGTCGTCGTGGCTGCACAGCAGGCGGTCCCAATACCCGGCGAACGTCCCCGCCATCCGGTCCACCCAGGCTTGGGGGCTCACGCCGGCGCGGGCCGAGGCCTGGATCACGGACTGACTGTGCTCGTCCATCCCCATCACGAAGTGCACAGTGTCGCCGCGGAGGCGGTAGTAGCGTGCGATGCAGTCGGCGCCGATCTTCTCGAGCGCGTGGCCGAGATGCGGATCGCCGTTGGAGTAGTCGATCGCGGTTGTGAGGTAGAACTTAGACACCGGTCTCCGTCTTGAGCTGCTCGAGCGGAAGGATCCGTGTGCTCCCTTCGTCCCCGCGCAGCGTCACGCGCTCGCGAAAGATGTCCACCGCCAGCACACGCTCGAGGCCCACGCTGGTGCGCAGCACCTTGCCTTCCTTGGGAAAGCGCTTGCGGCTCTCCACGTAGAAGTCGTGCTCGTAATGCAGGCAGCACAGCAGCCGCCCGCAAGGGCCCGAGATCTGCGCGGGATTGAGCGAGAGGTGTTGGTCCTTTGCCACCGACAGGCTCACCGGCCGCAGCTCGGGGAGCCAGCTGGCGCTGCAGTACTCACGGCCGCAGCGGCCCACACCCGAGAGGCGCCGCGCTTCATCGCGGGCGCCGATCTGCCGGAGGTCGATGCGGGTGCGATACAGACTCGCGAGGTCGCGCACGAGTACGCGGAAGTCCACTCGCTGGTCTGCCGTGAAGTAGATGGTAAGCTTGCGGCGGTCCCACTGCCATTCGGCGTCGGAAACCTTCATCGGGAGACCGTGTTCGCGGACGCGGTCCCGCACCTTGCGTCGGACGTCGTCCTCGGAGCGCCGCAGCTGATCGGCGGCTTGGACGTCCTCACGGCTGGCGCGCCGCAGGATGCGACGCGTGGCCCGTTGATCCCCCGCCTCCTGCAGGGAGCACCCGGCGCAGCCGCGGCCACACTTCTTGAGCGCGACGTCCCCCAGCGCCGACACGCGACCCAAGTCCTGGCCCCGCTCCGCCTCCACGATCACCGGATCGTGCGGCGCGAACGGTTCCGCGGACTGCCAGGTGAAATACTCCAGCCGGTTCCCTTTGAACCGGACCTCGACGACCGGATCGGTCAACTCACTTCTCGGTGAAAGCGCCTATCGAAAGGTACTTCTCTTCGCGCCGCTTGAGGAGCTTGGCGGTCCGGAGCTTCATCAGCTCGCGCAGGTGTCGCCGCAGCGGCGCGGCGAGGGCCTGCGCGGCCGCCTCGGGGTCGGCGTGGGCGCCGCCGAGCGGCTCGGGGATGATCTCGTCGATGACACCGAGCGCCAGCTGATCCTGGGCGGTGAGCTTGAGGGCTTCGGCCGCCCGTTCCTTCTGGGTGGCGTCTTTCCACAGGATCGCCGCGCACCCCTCCGGAGAGATCACGGAGTAGACCGAGTTCTCAAGCATCAGCACGCGGTCGGCCATCCCGATCGCCAGCGCGCCGCCCGAACCGCCTTCGCCGGTGATCGTTGCGATCAGCGGAGTGCGTAGCGCCGCCATTTGGATCAGATTGCGGGCGATCGCCCCCGCTTGGCCGCGCTCTTCGGCTCCGAGCCCCGGATGGGCGCCGGCGATGTCAATCAAGGTGAGCACCGGTGCGTGGAACTTCTCGGCCAGCTGCATCAGGCGCAGCGCCTTCCGATAGCCCTCCGGGTGCGCCATGCCGAAGTTGCGCCGCAAGTTCTCCTTGGTATCGCGGCCCTTTTGCGTGCCGATGACCATGACCGTCTGGCCGTCGAGCCGGGCCCAGCCGCCTACGATCGCGGGGTCGTCGCCGAACAGGCGGTCGCCGTGTAGCTCGACGAAATCTGTGAAGACGAGCCGGATGTAATCGAGGGGATAGGGCCGCTTCGGGTGGCGCGCGACCTGCACCCGCTGCATCGGCGTCAGTTTGCGATAGATCTCTGCCCGCAACTCGGCGAGCTGCTTCTCGAGCGGAGCCAAGTCACTGTTGCGGCTCGCGCCGTCGCCGCCCCCGATCTTCTTGAGCTCCTCGATCTGGCGCTCGATCTCGAGGAGCGGGCGTTCGAAGTCCAGCGTGTGCGTGGCCATGCCGCGTCAGCTCGTCTTGACCAAGTGCACGCGCTCAGGGCCCAGGATGCCACGCAGGGCCGCCAACAAGTCGTCGGCCGGCTCGACGCGGAGCGAGCGGCTGCGCAGCCGTGCGCTCGGTCGCGCGCTCGCGCCGCGCCCCTCTCCTCCATTGCCTCCCTCATCGGCCCACTCGACGAGGACCGGGGCCGGGCCGGGGTGGGCGGCGCACAGCGCTGCCACCGCTCGCGCGGCGTCCGGCTCGGGGGGGCTCGTGACTGACCACGTGAGCGCCAGGCCGACGGCGCCGCTCGAGCGCAGTTCGTCGAGCGGGCGAACCGCCTCCACAATGAACGGCGCCTGCTCCTCCCCCCGGTCTCGGGCGCTGTGCGAGCCGGTGAGCAGGTACGCGCTGTCGGCCTGGATCACCGCGTTGAGCCGCGCCCAGGCTTCGGGAAACACCAGCGCTTCGGCCGCGCCGTGAAAGTCCTCGAGCACCAGGCGGGCGTATTCGGCGCCCCTCTTCTTCGAGATCTGCCGCTTCACGACCGAGACCACGGCGGCGATGGTGACTTTGCGCTCGCTCCACTGGCCCAAGGTGGCAGTCGTGCGAGTCCCGAACAGCTCCACTTCCATGCGGTACTTGGCGAGGGGGTGGCCCGAAATGAAGAACCCGAGGACGGCCTTCTCGCGCAGCAGGCGTTCGTGCTCGGACCACGGCGGGACCTCGGGGAGGGGAGCGGGGGGACGCGGGACCGGGGTCTCCTCACCGAACAGGGCGTGCTGGCCGGCCTCCCGCTCCTGCTGGCGTACCTGTGCCTCGCCGAAGGCGTGCTCGAGGGCGGCGACGAACTGCGCCCGGTGCCCGCCGAGCGAGTCGCACGCGCCAGCATCGATGAGCGCTTCGAGCACACGTTTGTTGCAGAGCCGCAGGTCGATGAAGTCGCACAGCCCCACGAGCGAGCGATAGGGCCCAGCGTCCCGGCGGCCGGCGAGGATGGAAGCGATCGCGCCCTCGCCGACGTTCTTGACGGCGCCCAGGCCGAAGCGTATCCGCCGGTCACCGACGACGGTGAACTTGAAGCCCGACTCGTTCACGTCCGGCGGCAGCACCTCGAGGCCCAGCTCGCGGGCCTCGTTGATGTACGTCACCACTTGGTCCGTGTTGCCGATTTCCGACGACAGCAGCGCCGCCATGAACTCGGCGGGGTAGTGGGTCTTGAGCCACGCCGTCTGGTAGGACAGGATCGAATAGGCGACGGCGTGCGCCTTGGGGAAGCCGTAGCGTCCGAAAGTGGCGAGCTGCGCGGCGATTTCCAGGATCACCCGGCGGTCGTGCCCGCGCGCCACTGCCCGCTCCACGAAGCGCTCCAGCTCCGCGTCGATCAGTTGCTGGATCTTCTTGCCGACCGCCTTGCGGAGCACGTCCGCTTCTGCGAGGGAGTAGCCGGCGAGCACGTTGGCGATCCGCATCACCTGCTCCTGATACGTGATGACGCCGTAGGTCGGCGCGAGGATCTGCTCGAGCTCGGGGAGCGGGTAGCGGACCTTGTCCCGTCCCAGCTTGCGGTTGATGTACACGAGATGCATCCCGGCGTCGAGCGGGCCGGGGCGGAGCAGGGCGTTCGTCGCGACGAGGTCGACGAACCGGTCGCACTTCATGTTGCGGAGGCAGTCGGTGGCGAGCGGGGACTCAAACTGGAACACGCCCGCCGTGCGGCCCGAACGCAGGAGACGGTAGACGTCGGGGTCCTCGAGGTCGAGCGAGCCCGGGTCGAGGGCGACACCGTGGCGCTCCCGGATCATCTCGACCGCGTCGTGAATCACAGTCAAGGTCTTGAGGCCGAGCAGGTCGATCTTGAGCATGCCAACGTGCTCGAGCGAGACCATGTCGTACTGCGTGATGATGCCATTTGCGCCCTGGGGCGCGAGGCAGACGGGGACGTAATCGGACAGGGGGCCCGGCGCGATCACCAGGCCGGCCGCATGCACAGAGGCGTGGCGCGCCAGCCCCTCGATGCGCGCGCCCAGCTCCAGCACCTTACGGATCCGCTCGTCTTGGACGGCTGCGGCCTTCACCTCCGGCACTTTCTCTGCCGCCTCCGCCAGGGTCAGCGCGTACGCCGGACCCGAGGGGATGAGCTTCGTGATCCGGTCCACGTCGCCCATCTCGACCCGCAGCGTGCGTGCGACGTCGCGGAACGCAGCGCGGGCCTTGAGGGTCCCGAAGGTGATGATTTGGCCCACCGATTCCCGGCCGTACCGCGCCCGCACGTACTCGATCACTTCCCCGCGTCGCTCGAAGCAGAAGTCGAGGTCGATGTCTGGCATCGAAATGCGCTCGAGGTTCAGGAACCGCTCGAACAGGAGATCGAACTTGAGCGGATCGACGTCGGTGATCCGCAGGGCGTAGGCGACCAGCGAGCCCGCCGACGAGCCGCGCCCCGGGCCCGTGGGGATCCCGCGGTCGCGCGCCGCCTTCATCAGGTCGTACACGATGAGGAAGTAGCCGGCGTACCCGGTGCGCTGGATGACGTCCAGCTCGGAGGCGAGGCGCTGCTCCACGGGGGGGGGGAGCGGAGTGCCATAGCGCGCCGCTGCTCCGGCGCGGGCCAGGTGCACGAGCAGATCGTTGTCGCTCGCGAACTCGGCCGGCCGCGGGTATTGCGGCAGGAAGTAGCGCTTCTCGAAGTCGAACTCGCATCGCTCGGCGATGCGCTGTGTCTCCGCGATCGCGTCGGGGCGCTCGGGGAACAGCGCGCGCATCTCCTGCTCGGACTTCACGTAGCTCTCACGGCCCATGAACCGGAACCGCTTCGGGTCGTCTAGGTCCTTGCCGGTGCCGATCGCCAGCAGCACATCGTGCGCCTCGGCGTCCTCCCGCATGAGGTAGTGCGCGTCGTTGGTCGCCGCGACTGGGAGGCCCAGCTCCGCGGCGAGCCGGAACATCCCCGCGGCGACGACCTTTTCGTCCGGGATGCCGTGGTCCTGCACTTCGAGCCAGAACGCGTCGGGCCCGAAGGTGCGGGCGAACCACTGGGCACTGGCCTTGGCCGCGTCGAAATTGCCCTGGCGGAGGTACAGCGAGATCTCTCCCGAGAGGCACGCCGCGAGGCAGATCAAGCCTTCCTTGTGCTGCTCCAGGACCTCCTTGTCGATCCGCGGCCGGCGATAATAACCCTCGAGAAAGCCGATCGAGGAGAGCTTGACGAGGTTCTGGTACCCCGTGCGGTTGCGGGCGAGCAGCACGAGGTGCGAGTACGCCGCCGGCGCGTTCACGGGCCGCTCTCGCAGCTTCCGGCTCCCGAACGCCAGATAGGCCTCGAACCCCAGGATCGGCCGGATCTTCCGCGCCTTGGCCTCCTCGTAGAAGGTCCAGGCGCAGTGCAGGTTCCCGTGGTCCGTGACCGCCAGCGAGTCCATGCCGAGCGCTTGGACGCGGTCCAGCAGATCCGGGATCCGATTGGCGCCGTCGAGGAGAGAGTACTCGCTGTGGGTATGGAGGTGGGCGAAGGCCATGGTCTAGGGCGCATATTACCCGGGCCTTCGCGCGTTGTCAAAAGCCGCGATGCCGCCGAGATTTGTGCCCCATGCGTTGGTTCGCGACCCTCTTCGCCCTGGCCCTGACGATGGCCCTGTTCCATCGTCTCGCCGAAGCCGGGCCGCTCGAAGCGCGCGCCACCCTCGCTCTCGGGTTCCTCCTGCTGGCCGCGCTCCTGGGCGGCGACCTCAGCAGGCGTTGGCCCCTCCCGCGCATCACGACGTTCCTGCTGGTCGGCTTCTGCGTCGGCCCGGCGTGGCTCGGCCTCGTGCGGGAAGACGAAGTCACCGCCTTGCGGTTCATCGCCGATGCGGCGCTGGCGCTGCTTGCGCTGGCCGCGGGCGCCGAGCTGCGGCTCGAGCTCCTGCGGGAGAGCCGCGTCGCGCTCACGCGACTGGCGGCGGGAGCAATCGGCTTCCCGTTTCTCGCCGTCTCGGCCGTGATGCTGTCGGTCTCCCCGTGGCTTCCGCTCACGGTGCACCAGTCGTTGGGCGACGCGATCGTGGTGGCCCTGGTGCTCGGGACCCTCGCGGCCGCCGCCTCGCCCGCGATCACGATGGCGCTGATCGGCGACCTCGACGCACGGGGACCGTTCGCGCGTGCCGTGCTGGGCGTCACCGTCATACAGGATGTCGTCGTCGTGGTGCTGTTCACGCTGGTCCTCGCGCTGGGAAAAGCGCTGGTGAGCACGGGCGCCCTGAACGGCGCGTATGTGTGGACGGCGGCGACCCACCTGCTCGGGTCGGTTGCGGTCGGAGTGGTGGTGGGACTGTTGGTGGACCAGTATCTGCAGCTGGTCCAGCGCGATACGGGCCTGTTTCTGATCGCCGTCGCGTTCGTCACGGCGGCGGTCGCGCGCCTGACCGGTCTCGAGACGACCGTGATCGCCCTGGCCACGGGCTTCTATCTCGAGAACTTCTCACGCGTCGAGGGCGAGCGGTTGCGGGACGAGCTGAAGCGCGGGCTCCTTCCCGTCAGTGTGGTGTTTTTCTCCATCACCGGCGCGGGGCTGCGCCTGCATGCGCTGGCCGAGCTCTGGCCCTGGATGCTGCTTCTCATCGGGCTCCGGGTCTCGGGCCTGCGCTTCGGCCTGCTGTGGGCCGGCCGGCACCCGGCCGTACCGACCGACGTGTCCCGCTACGGCTGGATGGGCCTGGTATCCCAGGCGGGACTCGTGTTGGGGCTCGCTTTCACGGCCCGGCGGGCGTTTCCGGAGTGGGGGGTCTCGCTGGAGGCCCTCATTGCAGCGATCATTGGGGTACATGAGGTGGCAGGGCCGATCTGCTTTCGGCGAGCGCTCGTGCATGTGGGCGAAGTGATGGAGGGAGAGCAGCTTGCGACGAGGCCTGATATGAGCCGGATCCGCTGACCGGTGAAACGGCTTCGCGTTCTCTTCCTGGCGCTGGTCTTGGATGCCCTGATGGCGACGGCGCTGGTGAGCCA
>WNFH01005207.1_pt1 | contig 12767 bp, 12 predicted proteins | sample 5400411 | NCBI WGS metagenome assembly WNFH01 (sample SAMN13153347, study PRJNA577476) | soil metagenome | isolation source: 200 cm saprolite under Douglas fir tree site 2 hole 3 | place: USA:California | collected 2015-04-18
AAGACCCCGAACTCCGCTACATGCCTGACGGCCGTCCCGTCGCTTCCTTCTCTGTTTGCGCGAACGAGCGCCGCAGAAACGGCGCCGGCGAGCCCGTCGAAACCCAGAGTTGGTTCACCGCCAACGTCTACGGCAACAGCGCCGAAGCCGTTTCGCAGCACCTGCAAAAAGGCGACCAGGTTTACATCGAAGGCCGCCTGAAGCCGGAACTGTGGAAAGGCCGCGACGGCGAAACCCGCCTGACCATGAACATCAACACCAGCGACGTCCAGTTCCTCGGAAAGCGACGCCGCAACGGTGGTGATGCCGCGGCAGCGGAAGCCGGTGAGGCCAAGACGGGCAGCGAGTCGTCAGACGACGACGTGCCGTTCTAAATCGGGCCACGCTCGAACCAAACGACAGAACGCTCGCGCGCTGGACGGCCACGGTCGCCCAGCGCGCAGCTACATTTTTTTGTGAGGAGGCCTGAAACACCATGTCAGCCACTACAGCAGAGAGAAAGCAAGTAACGATCACAACCGACGGCGCCTGCCTCGGAAATGGCCAGAACGAAACCCGCGCCGCCGCGGCCGCAATTCTCGAATACCAAGGCCACAAACGCGCGATAGGCTGCTACATCGGTCCGTCAACAAACCAGCGCGCCGAAATCACTGCGACCGCCTTCGCACTCGAGTCGCTGAAAGAACCATGCACTGTAATTCTGCGCACGGACTCTCGCTATGTCGTCGAAACAATGACCGGAAATTTCAAACGACGAAGCAACCTCGATTGCTGGCAACGCCTTGATGAGGCAGCAACAACACACGAAATCACTTACGAAGGGCTTTGCCTCAGAAAGGGCATTATCGGTCGATTTATGAGGCAGCTCGCGTTTCTGCCTCAAAAAGGAGTTTTTGTGATGAGTTTGACCTGATTGGCAGGACGGACTGGCGTCAGGATCTAAATCCTTCTTCTTCTTAAGACGCGCTGCAAATGTGATGGACTAAAACTGGCCACCCCCTTACAAATCAGCAATGAGGCGCGGACAACGAGGCATTTTTAGATCTACCGTCCTTGCTAGAAAGGCGATTTGCGCAGCAAAGCTTGCTACTCGGATTCCCGACTCCGTAGTCTGTCAATTTCGGCACCTCGTCATCGCGCGCCTAAAAATATCCGTAGCTTACGGGAGTCAACCATTATGCACTGGGGGTAGCGATGGTATCCGTGCGGTCGAAGCTTTGAGAAATTTACAGAGGGTGATAAGTTTGGCGGCCTGACTCTTATGACTGATGGTCGCGCCAAATCGCCCGGTTCCGTGGTGGCCGAGATGCTCACGGGTTCATGGCGTCCGTGTCCTCCGGCTTTCGAGCACTCCGAGGCGGAACTGGAAGCGATTGCGCCACTGCTTCTGACTTCGGGAGCGGCGGCGCTCTGTTGGTGGCGCATCCGTCACTGCGATTTGCGAAGCTCGCAAGCGGCGGAGGAGCTTTACCGAGACTATCGCCTGAACAGGCTACAGACTTTCATCCAACAAAGGACAATCGAACAGATCGTGACACGGCTGCGCTCGGTCGGAATCGAGCCGATTCTGGTTAAAGGCTGGGCCGTGTCCGGGGCTTACCCGGAGATCGGCTTGCGCCCCTGCGGAGACATTGATCTCTGCGTGCGACCGGAACAAATCGAGGACGCCGAAGTTGCGCTGAAGGATTTGAAGCTTGAGCGATACGAGGTGGACTTGCACCGCGGCTTTGAGAAGTTCGGCGGAGGGAGCATTGACGAAATTTACAGAAGCTCACAGTTGATAAGACTTCAAGAGACTGACGTGCGTGTGCCGTGCGCGGAGGATCATCTTCGCGTTCTCTCGATACACATGCTGCGCGAGGGAGCGTGGCGACCCCTTTGGCTGTGCGACGTAGCGGCGGCTGTGGAATCGAGGTCGGCGAACTTCGATTGGGACTCCTGCCTGGGCAAGAAAAGGCATTGGTCGGATTGGGTCGTCTGCGCGCTCAGGCTCGCGCAGCAACTTCTCAGCGCGGATATAAGCGACACTCCGGCTGCTGAAAGGCTCAAACCTCTTCCACGCTGGCTCGTCCCGACGATCATGAAAGAGTGGGGGTCGTCTCAGCCTTCAATGGTTCAAAGACACCATGCCCCGATGGCGAGTTACTGGCGGCGTCCGTTAGGCATCCTGACAGGTCTTCGTCATCGCTGGCCTAACCCCATTGAAGCGACGATCAGCGCAGGAGGCCAATTTAACCAACTACCAAGACTGCCATTACAGATAGGCAGCTACGTTGCGCGCAGCGCGAAGTTCGCGGCGCGATTGCCGAAACTACTGCGTGAACAATAACGAACCTACACCTTTGGTCATCGCCAGGCGCGAGCTTGAGAGACGAACTCCTTTCTTCTCTCGCTTGTGGGAATTGATGGAAAAGACCGAGCGCGAGCAGATGGCAGCCACTTCACCGCAAGCGCCTCCGTCACATGGCGCATCCAGAAAAGAGTTGGCGGGACTAACGCCATTCTTTCTGAGGGTCTGGTTGCTGCGGGAACACGTCGAAGGCGAGCACTTTCCTAATTATGGGACTGACTTGCATACGTTGCCGCTAGGCTCGCAGTATTCAGACCCGTTGTGCGACGTCGGGTCTTCGGACATCCAGCTATATTAAACGTCCAAGAACGTCTCTACATCACCCAATAGCCATCACATGAATGTATTGATCCTCTCGACTCCGCAAGACGTTCACGCGCAAGCGGTAGCCAAACATCTTTCCGCACTCGGCGCGACACACACCTTCTTCCAGTTCGACCAACTGATAAGCGACACGAAGCTGCGCCTGGCTTTAGACACGCGACAGAGCGCGTGCAGCCTAGAGTTAAGCGACGGCAGCCAAGTCAACCTCAAAGAGGTTGATGCCGTGTGGTTTCGGCGCCCCGGCGTCGTCAGATTCTCCGGTTTGCCCGAACCCTGGATGGAGGCGATGGTGCGAAACGAAGGGTCGCAGGTCATAGGCGGCATTTTTCGCTCCTTGAACGATTGCCTGTTGGTCAATCATCCGGGGCGTGATTTTGACTGCTCATTTAAGCTGTACCAACTGGAGGTCGCCCGACGCGTCGGGTTCGCCGTGCCGGAAACTGTCGTCACCAACGTGCCTGAAGTCGTCGCAGAGTTCTATGAGCGGTGCGACGGAAGCGTCATTTACAAACTCGTTTCAGAGTCGAGCAACTTTCTTTTGCCGAAGTATGAATCGCTCGGCGCGCCGACGCTGCCGATGTCTGAAGCAGACCTCGGACATTTGAGCCAGGTAGCCGTCGCCCCCCACCTGTTTCAAGAGCGCATCAACAAAGTGTATGACATACGAGTCACGGCAATCGGAAAGAAATTATTTCCGGTGAAGATTGATTCACAGGCGGGTCAAGGGAAAGTGGATTGGCGGACCGATTACTCCGTGGCGATGGAGCTGATCGCTCTGCCGCCGGACGTTCACGAGGCTTGCCTGAAGTTGCTCAGAAAGACGGGCGACACATCTTCTTTGAGATCAACTGCGCCGGCCAGTACAAATGGATGGAAGAGCGAATCGAGGGGCTAGAGCTTTCGTTGGAACTCGCAAGGTTGTTAACCGGCCAGAGCGAGCCGATCGTGCCGCGCGCATCCGGGGAAGCGACTGTCCGATGAGTGATGTCGTTATACCTGCGTTGATTGCGAACCTCGGCAGGTTGTATAAGGTATGAGTCCTCCTTGTCTTGGAGTCCCTCTAGAGAATGCGCCAGACATCGACTGGTCTAATCACTACCGGCTTGTCTTTCAACATCGACCAGCAATTCGGCCTCGGGCAAACCTTTTTTGCGAGGTTAGCGATTGCTGCTTGGGCGCAACTCCGGCGGTCATGCTGTCGTTTTTGCGAGAGGATCTTCAGTGGAACTGCGAGCAGACTCACGTGATCGTTTTAAATGGTCAGCTAGACGCAAGGCGAGAGCAAGTAGCGTAAACGTTGCGTTCGCCCATCCACCACTCGGATAAACAGCAGTACTGCAGATCCAAAGATTTTCGAAGCCGAACACCTTGCAGTCTGAATCGACAACCCCATCTCCCTCCTTGCCGTCGGTTGGTCTCATTCGGCAAGTCCCCATGTGGTGATCACCTGTATAGGGTTGCCAGTGCAGATCGGTTGGAGGATATGGCTTGTTGGCGTCAAAGTTCCATTCCATGTTATACCATTGCGAAAATTCACCCAGTGACTGCAGCCAAGTTTTAATCAGCCCGGTGGCTTCATTAACTGTGGCTGCGTCTCTTGGCGTAAATTGCCAATCAAGCTTCAGGCGAGGTTGTCCGAAAAAGTCCTTCGATGTGTTAACAAGCGACAATCGGCTGTTATCGTTGGGTGATTGCTCGAAATTAAAGTCAAAGAAAACGATAGATGGGTTCGTGGGATTGAAACCTATCGCCATTCGGAAATTGCCGATGTGCTTCTTTGAAAGAGCTTCTTCGGTAGGAACAATGAAAGCTTGAACTTCTGCAGGTGTCCTGACCGTACGGTCGCCGCTTTTGCAAAGCGGAACCGTACGAGAATAAAAACGCTGTACTTCGGGATACCACGTCCAGCCGTTGAGTCTGGCTCCAGCAACGTTGGAATACTTCGGATGGTTCATATAGAACCTACCGATGTCCTGTAACTTAAATTTTTCATCGAAAGCATTGTTGAGCAGAAACCGTGGGATTTCGAGTCCTCCCATAGCTAAGACGTAGTGTTTTGCACTGACTTGAAAATCTGTACCGCGGCTATCATTATCTTTGACTGATCCACAAGTGAGCGAGGAAACGTGGTTGTCCTTGCCTAGTAACTTGACGCTATTTCCAAAGGTAAGCGCCGTTGCATTTCTCGCCAGTGTCAGTCCGTCGCCTGTATTCTCAAAGATCCGGCCGAATTGCTCTTGGAAGTCCGTCGTTAGTGTTTCGGTTTGCAACTGAAGCACAACCGTCTTTAGTCCTGCCTTCTGAAGCCATTCAGAATCGAGCACATCGACCGCCTCGTAAGTCAAACCCCTCCAAGACTCTGGCTTATCAAAGAGTTCAAAGTGATCAAGCTTTACTAATTGAAGAGCCTGTTGGTAGTAGGACTCCAAGTCCTTTCGTTGTATGGGCCAGGATTTGAAGTCGTACTCATCCAAAGGACGTATAAACCCTCCCCAACAGTTTGTGCTACCGCCATAACACCGCGTACGAGAGCTAGTGAAGAAGTCTGAGCGCAGTTGATACCAGAAAGGAGGTTTATTCTGATCAATCGGTGCTGCGTTATCCAGGTCTCGTATCTCCGTGTAGTCATCTATCCAACGCGGAGTTTGCCACCACTGTGGCCGCTGTGGCGGAGACCAGCCATTCTCAATGTTTTTCTTTCCACTTTCGAGTACGATAACCATTTTCCCAGAATTAGCCAATCTTTGCGCCATCGCAAATCCGACGGCACCAGCGCCGACGATGCATATGTCATACACAGTGCCATTCAGTAATTTTCGACTTTCCGGATCGGCTCCATCTAGAATCATAACTACACGCTCTGCTTGTCTTTGGAGTGTGTTTTACGAACTCGTAGGGAACGAAATTGGTCCATGCTTCTCGGCGCTTTAGCGACGTGAATGCGTTCGACTACAGGCTCAAACCGAGTATCTTAAGGTCCACCGCAGCCAGGGCAGGTGCCGCTTGGCTGGAAAACCGAATCGCCGCAGCCGCTTTCGGCGCAGCCGTTGGGGCCCGTTCCTCCAGTGGCAGCAGCAGCTTTTTGCGGCGCAATGAACGCGTCAATAATAACGGGCGCGGCCAGCAAAGTGCCTGCGCGTAACGACCTCTTGACCAGCTTGCCGACAAACTCACGGCGGGTCAACGCGGGATCGCAACTCGGCTGCAACTCGTCCCAGTCATCAGAAGTGTCGTCTGCGGACATCCGGGTTTTCTCCGATTCGGACTTACCTGAGTTTAGGTCTTGCCGTTGGCGCAAGACTATATTCCTCAAGCGCGTTTGAGTAAAGAGCAAACTTCGGTCGTTCGGATCATTGTCGGCAGATTCTTCGACTGCGACCAAAGAAACCCTTCAGGGCTGTGGACCGATCTCGGCCTGTCTGACGGCCCAAAGAACGCATCTGTATTGTTGTGCAATTCGGCCCCCAGGACATGGACCAGCAGATCCGGCAGCAAAGCACATTGCCTGTCTGAAACGCTGCCGTCCAGCTCGTCAGCTGACCAGATTGAATAACGGCTGCCGAAGCTGCCTCCGAGTAGGTCCTCAAAACACTCTCGCACGACCTCGCGAGTTTCTGCCACATCCGCGCCCTCTACAATGCCGTCTTCAAACCTCTCTTTTGCGTTTACATAAACGCATCCCAGAACGGGTGACGCCGCGAGAGTGCGAGAAGAATCAAAGACCGCCTGTTGGAAGCGGGCGTGCGCGTAAGAAGCGGCACGGCCTTCCTGCCCCTCGTCGCCTTCGTCATCCGCGATGGCCACGAGGGCCGCCACTCGCCTCCCGGAGGCAGCATCCGCGCCGCCGTAGGTGAGAAAGCCCCGCCTCTCCAGCAGCGCATTCAAACTCATGCGGGACTCGCACGGGACATGTGAAAACGCCGAGATGAGAACGACGTGCGCTACCTCACTAAAGAGGTCGCAGAGCCACGCATCCAGCACACCCAGAAACCGCCGAATCTCTTCCCCGTAGACAAGCTCCTCGTCGGCCAGGTAGCCCACGCCGAGCAGGTGCGAAAGATGATCGAAGAGCGAGAGCCGGATAATAGAAATGTTTGGGGCGTTTGTCCGCAGGAGTTCGCGAGCACACTCCATCCGGTGTTCTTCGTTCTGTAGACAACCCTGAATAGCTCCCTTGTGGTAGCCAATTCCGTCCGCAAGAGCAGTGTATGGTCTGGGATTGTAGGAATAAAATGGTTCTTCCGCCATTAGCCATTGGGGACTGACAGTCATCGGCAACGGCAACGACCCATCCGACAGCCAGAACCGCTTCGGTTCTTGAGGCACGAGCAGCGGAACATTGATAACGAACTGAGATTCGCCGTTGAGAAGTCTAGCGGGTAGCTTGAGATCGCGCTCCGTCATGACCTGTGTCCTGTTGAGCGTGTTCCACGGTCTCGCGTGCCCATCGCAACCGTTTTCATACCAGGGCGCACCGGTCAAGACCTCGCCCCAGATCGCGGCGGCGCTCGTTAACAAGCCGGCATTCAATCGGGTCGCGCTTCCACCCGCAAGATGACGCGCACTCCGTGGAAGCAGTTCCGTCAGGCGACTGAAATCTTCGAGGCTGAGCCCGTCGAGCGACACAAGCGCCAATCTGTTTGGGGCAGTTCCCGCCATCAGCGTCTCCGGGATAGCTTACGTTACGTCAAGCCACATCGCCCGGCTGTCCCTCTATGTCTCTTGAACGACACCACTGCGTTCGCCTGGGGTCCAATCGGTGGGACCGCACCCGCAGTCTCCTAGAAGCAGTCCGACCTTTTCGAGCTCTGCGATCAGATCCGTGACCTTACCTTTGAGATCAGGAGCGGGCGTCACTTCTTCTATCTCGCCGACATGCCTGACAAGATCGTCAATCGTGTTGGTGCCGTCGCAAAACTCCCATACCAACCCGCCGAGGGGAGTCAGCGTGTAGATCCAGTTGTAGCTCTTGAGATGGAGGAGCACATAACCGTCCGGAAGGATTAAGGCTTTGACATCAGGGTGCCTCTTAAGCTGTGTGTCCGTCATTGGTCATTAATCTCCGGGCCGGTGATGGGTCATTCATCCAAGTTGGCACTTTGCTAACTCCAAAATGAGATTCAAGCGCTCAGGCAAACTGCCGCCGACAATCTTGTAGCACTTGCCTGAGCCGACGTATTCAACAAACCTGTCCGGTCGCCCGCTATCGTGGACCAGGTTGGAGCATGATAACAAGAGCCGCGTGTATTCGGCGGGCGTGCAGGCAAATTGTTCGACGGCGCCTGGATTTCCGGCCTCGCCGAAATAGAAGCTCAGATCAAAATCGGCGCTGCATTCGTCTTCGGCGGACATGCCGTTCATTGATACCCATTCGCCGAAAACAACCGGGTCAGGTGACATACTTATGCTCTCTCGCAGTTGCTCGAGCGTGCCCGCCTTGAGTGAAAACGGCGAAGCAAAGACGATGACGGTATTCGTTTGCGGGTCTATTAGAGTGACATCTTCGGCCAGCACCTTCCAGCCATACCTAAGAGCAAGCGCGAGGGCCGTCGTGCTCTTCCCGGCGCCCGAGTGACCGGAGATGAGCACCTTCTTGCCGTGGGGAGACAAGAGACAGGCTGCATCAATCCAAAGGCAGCCCGTGTGACGTCCCAAAACATCGGAAATCAACTCGCGAAGATCGCTACCCGTTTGGACTTCATGAATCGTATCCGGAGTAACGCGTGGCCGAGGAAGCAATCTCGCCAGCTCCCGCTCGAAAGCGGCATCCGCGCTTTTGACGATAAATGAGATACGTCCCAGCGTGTAAATCGCCTTAGGATCGCCGAGTCGATTATGTTCAAACTCTACCATGACACGGGCCGTTTGCGGCTCAAGGGATTCAAAAATATCAGCGGTGAATTCTATCCGAAGCACCAGGATTTGGTAAGAACAAACTGCACAGCTAGGCGCGATGTCAATTCTGAAGCTGCGGGTATGCATCCCAAACAAGAGAGCGTAGAGAACTATGACCGGAGTTAATTTCGGGGACGACTGTCGATAACAAGGCTCTGCCGGCGCTAACCGACAGAGCCTTTGAAAACCAAACGCGATTGCTCGCATCGGGTCTCCGGTAAGCGTCATTGTGAGCTAATCGCCCAACGAAAGGCAAGAACAATGGAAGAACGAGAACTAAAAGCGCTTGAGATCGCCGCGAAATCAAAACTCACTCGCAGAGGCAAGACCTGGTTAGTTCCCTCTCAGTCGGTTCGCGGCGCGCAATACACCGTTAAACTCGATCCCAAGGAGCCGGAATGCAGTTGCCCCGACTTCGAATGTCGAAAGCAGCGCTGCAAACACATCTTCGCCGTCGAATACACAGTCGAGCGCGAGCAAACAGCCGACGGCGAAACTGTCTTCACGGAATCATTCAAGGTAACGCGCAGAACCTATGCGCAAGATTGGAAGGCCTATAACGTCGCTCAACAATACGAGAAGGCCGAGCTACAATCTCTCCTGTATGAATTGTGTCGAACAATTCCGGAACCGGAGCAATATCGCGGCCGACCACGGCTGTCACTTGCGGACATTATCTTTTCGTCTGCATTCAAAATTTATTCTACCCTCTCAGCAAGACGCTTCATGACTGATTTGCGAGAGGCAAAAGAGCGGGGATACATATCGAAGCTTCCGGCTTACAACTCCTTATTTCGCTACCTGGAAGCCGAGACCCTTACGCCGCATCTTTATCAACTCGTTACGATCAGCAGTCTTCCATTGAAGGCGGTGGAAACCAACTTCGCAGTCGATTCGTCCGGGTTTAGCACTGGACGGTTCACGCGCTGGCTCGACGTGAAATACGGCAAGAAGGAAGATCGCCGGATGTGGCTGAAGGTTCATCTCATGTGTGGTGTCAAAACCAATATTGTCACCTCCGTTGAGATTAGCGACGGCTATGCAAATGACTATCATTTCTTCAAAGGCTTAGTGAACAGGACAGGGGACAGCGGATTCAACATGAAAGAAGTTTCGGCCGACAAAGCCTACCTCGGTGGTGAGAATTTGCTCGTGACTCTCAGGCACGGTGCCATCCCATACATACCTTACAAGTCCAACTCCCAGATCCAAACGAACTATGGGCCAAAATCTGAACTCTGGACGCGAATGTTTCACTTCTACAACTTCCATCGGGAAGAGTTCCTGCAGCATTATCACAAGCGTTCGAATGTTGAAACCACGTTCAGTATGATCAAAGCGAAATTCGGCCAGCGGCTGCGGAGTAAAACTCTAACCGCACAAATCAACGAGGCGCTATGCAAAGTGCTCTGTCACAATCTCTGTGTCCTGATTCAATCAGCGCATGAATTGGGAGTTGAGGCGGTCTTTACTGATGAACTATGGAAGTACACCTAGCGTTAGTGCCAGACAAAAGCGGGCGAGGCCCTCCCACAAGCCTCGCCCTCAGGCCAAGTGTCCTCACCACACGCAGCCACTTCGCCCACCGGGGAGGCGGGCGCAACTGGCATTATCCACAGTTGAAAGGTGGATGCAATTCAATACTGACCTAAGCCGCCTCTTTGTCATCTCCCCAGAACGTCGGCTCAATGCCGAGTTCATAATATGCCTGGATGGTCACACAGATATTGTGGCAGAGCACCTTACAAAGCAGTTCGTTGAACTGAGCCGCGGGCGTGCGACTACGGAGTCGCTCCCCGAACTTCGTCTTAATCATCGCGTTCGTGCTCTCAGAATTGCTGCGCGCATGGTAAGTGTGATCGAACCACTCTTTGTTCAACGAATAGAAGTGATACAAGCGTGTCCACAGCGGGTCGCCGCTCGCATGAACAGCCTTCGCATTCTTCTTGAACGGACTAACGAGTAGCACACGCTTGCTGTCCGCGTACTTAAAGTTCGCCAAGCTCGTATAGGCCTTGTCACCAACCACTTTCTCAGGCTCGAAGTGTTGACACGTGGTATCGAGCAGCGGCTCAAAATAAGGAGCGTCGCCGGCATTCGCATCCGTCACCTCTACTGCGGTCACGATGTTAGTCAAAACACCGCACATGAGGTGCGCCTTGATCCATTTACGCTTCTCACCTGATTCCAGCTTTCCATCCCGAAAATCCATCCAGCGACCAAACAGCGACGTTGAAAATCCCGTCGAGTCAACAGCAAAAGTCTTTTCGACAGATTTCAACGGGAGACTGCTTTGAATGATTAACTGCGTCAAATATTGACGCAGTTCGGCGTTTTCGAAACCTCGTAGAATCGAGGCCTTAGAAGGAACCTTCGAGATTAGTCCCAGCTTCTGCGCGAGCCTTAAGTCTGACTTTACCCGCCGGCACGACACTCCGCAGTAGACCTTGAACACCATGCAAAACAACAGATCTGACAACGGCACTCGCGGTCGCCCGCGGGAACGCTCCAATTCCTGTATGCCGTTGCATAAATCTCGCAAAAGATTCTGAAAGTCAGCTTTTTCGTTCTCCTGGGCACGGTCGTACGCCACCCAGATCTGGCCGTATGTTTTTTTCATTTCGTCCTCTCTTTACTTTGAGGGCGGGACTGACTAACATGCGGCTTGTTGTAGACTGCGCACGTGACTCAGTCACGCCGTAGTTGAAGACAGGGGGCCTCCGAGTCGTGAACGCGACCAAGAGGCTCTCTTCTTTTACAGGCGGTCAGAGGGCAAACCTTTACGCCGACTTGGCCTGCGCTTCCGACCCGCCGACTACTGTCAAATTTGGTTTCTCGCCTGATTCTGAAGCAGCTCGATCCGGTGCTCGATTGATCCACTCCAGCAAGGCCCAGACATACGTCCCTTCGGCATTCTTATACCGCTTAAACTTGCCCGACCTTTGCATCGCAGAACGCAGCGAATTGTCGAAGCTTTTGTACTCACCTTCGAATCCGCCGGCACGCATCCCTCTCATTACCTCGCCATGGCTGTCCGGCTCGTTCCGCCATCGCAGGTAGGCCTCAGCTGCTTCGACCGTCTTCTTTCCCTTACAGAGATCGGACGGCACCGCGTTGACTCCTACGACTTCAGACGGCAGGTACGGTCGTTCGTCATCAGTAAGCGAAAGGCCGATCCCGTTCTTCGTCACGGCAGATATTTGCAGCCAACCGACTTTTCTTACGGCCAACCGCTTAAGCTCCGAGTGCAGCCGCAAAATTTCGTTTTCCATCGCTTCGCGTTGCTGCTCGATGTTACGAAGCTCCTCCTCGTATAAACGCAGCGTTGGTTCAAGCTTTCTTGCATCGTCATTCATAAAAAACGCCCCCGATCTTTAATTTTTTCCGCAGATGTGGTAGAAAGAGGTTGACGCACGAAGGGCTCGGCACCAACACGTTGGCGCTGGACTTTCTAGCATCGATTAGGGCGGCGCGCTGAGGAATCTAGGTCCTACCAGACTTTCTTCTCAAGCGTCGCTCTTCCTCTTTCTAGCCGTCCGCAGATTACTCGATCATCCACAAAAAGATCAAGACCCTCACACCTAAAAACATACACAACTTTCTAACAATCCGAAAACGTTTGACGGACCCTTCCTAAACGCAGTGCACCAAGTCCCTAAACGTGCGCACACACCAGGCTAGTCCGTGAATCCGCCGGCGGACACCGAGCGGCCAGCCTTCAGCCGAATGAACCACCTAATGCACGGTCGTTCATTTCGGACGCGATGGGGTCGGCTCAAGCCCACCATTTTCCCGAGAGTTCCTACACGAAAACGTTTATGGATCAAAACTGAAGTTATTGGATCGAAAAAGGTATGTGGATCAAAGCCGTTCGAAGGGGCTTTGCCTCATAAAAGGCATTATTGGTCGATTTATGAGGCAGCCGGCGTTTTTGCCTCAAAAAGATCTTTCAGGGTTCGTACGTCAGGCTTTGGCAGGTCTTAGGTCGAGGTTAAGCGCGTGGGTTGGTTCGCTAGTCGGATACAATTTCTCAAAGGTCCGGCCTTGTTCATAGTCGTCGAGCCAGTCAAACATTCCATCCCATAACTCTTGGATCTCCGGCGGCGGCACGACGAGGTCTAGGACGCGTTTCCACCACCAGGCTCCCATGTAACGCATGTCACCATGCTGTTCAATCACGAGAATTCGACGCGCATCC
>WNFH01002546.1_pt1 | contig 12766 bp, 5 predicted proteins | sample 5400411 | NCBI WGS metagenome assembly WNFH01 (sample SAMN13153347, study PRJNA577476) | soil metagenome | isolation source: 200 cm saprolite under Douglas fir tree site 2 hole 3 | place: USA:California | collected 2015-04-18
GCGGCCTGCAACGTGTTTGCCATGGCAGTGGATTGCTGAGTGGCTGCTTCCGCGGGGTGGCACTGCGAGCAAGCGCTTGGGCCCAGATAGACGGCGCCCGGAGGTGCGTGGGTCGGCAGTCTCCCAGGTGAGAGAAAGGTTCCTTGGATTTCGCCCTGGCCACACAACCCCGGTGAACCCCACAACGCGAAGCTGGCACAGAGTACACGGACGGCCGTGTTCAAAGTCATAAAGTGCTTAACTCAGGATGACTAAACCATGAGCCATGAGCGGAGGTTTTCGCTGTCGTCGAGCCTCATTCCGCCTGATGTGAGAACCAATGCCATGTTGCTACGCGCCCGTCAAGTCGAATCATATACTAACCGGTCTTCGTCCTACCCTAAGCTCACTTCGGGCTGTGGTTTGCCGATAGCGCAAGTGAGATTATTGCGGACTGAATTTTCCCGTCCTTGTTTTGCCTCCTCGCCAGATATACGCTCGAACCTTGCAATTTACAGATCTCTAGCCAGAATAGGAAGGAAATCACAAACTGCAATCAAGATGTGGCGGAAAAGGTCCAGTGGGCGCCGAATTGAGACCGATTTCCCGCCAATGCTAGAATGGCGTTGATCGGGAAATTCATCGAGGGCTAAAGTGTGGCGGGAAGCTCTGTGTTTGGCACTATACCTCGCGCTCGCGGGTGGCGCCGGGCCTTTGGGAGCGAGGGCCCAGGCTCCCAGCTTGCCAGAACTGCCGCTTCTAGCCCTTGACGGTCTGGCTCCCACTGTCCGTACGGCAATTCAAGAGGCGTATGATGCCGTTCAGGCCCATCCATTGGAAGCCTCGGCCAACGGAAAGCTGGGCATGGTTTTGCATGCGCACAACCTTCTCGCGGAAGCGGAAGTCTGCTACCAGCGAGCGCACTTGCTTGATCCCACGTCTTTTCGCTGGGCCTATTACTTAGGATTGGTCCAGATGGGTCAAGCAAAATGTGACGAGGCAGTGGCGACGTTGCGCCAGCATTCGAATTACCTGCCTGCCCAACTCGGTTTGGGCCAGTGCCTTGTGGGATCCGCCCGATGGGAGGAAGCCAGAAAGCTTTATGAAGAAATTCTCCAGAAGCATCCTGACAGCCCGGAGGCACATTACGGACTCGGACGGGTTCGCGCTGCGAACAAGGACTTGAGTGGGGCGGTCGAGTCGTTCCAAAAAGCCTGCCAGCTTTTCCCCCCTTTCGCAGCGGCACATCACGCCTTGGCGCGCACCTATCAGCGCCTGGGCAAAGCTAACCAAGCCCAGGAAGAGTTAACCCTTTCCAAAAAGAGTGAGGGAGCGTTCCCGGAGGCTGAAGATGAGCTGCTGGCCGAGGTTCAGACACTGTACCGGGACTTCGATGCTTACCTCAAGTTGGGGGCGGAACTAGCGAGCAAGGGAGATTCAGAACAGGCGGCGGCTGCCTACGAGCGGGCGCTCGAAATCAATCCGCAACTTCCCGAAGCCCATGTCCGGCTAATTTATCTCTGCGGACAGCTGGGACAAGCGGCGAAGGCCGAGGAACATTACCGAGCAGCACTTCGCCTTGATCCCGGCAAACCCGACGCCTATTTCTACTACGGCGCGTTGGTTATGGGTCAAGGCAAGTCCAGAGAGGCCGAGGAGGCATTCCGGAAGGTACTGGAGATTAATCCCCGCCACGCAGAGGCCCACAACAACCTCGGGTACTTGCTGGAAGGTCGGGGTGAATTGCCGAAAGCGATTGCGGAGTTTCGGCAGGCACTTGAGAAGAACCCCGACTTCCCTCAGGCCCACTTCAACCTCGGCCGCATCTTGGTCAAGCAGGAGAACTATGAGGAAGGTATCCCGCATCTGTTGAAAGCTCTCACCACGGAGAATGAAGAGACCAGAACCTCCTACCTTCAAGCCATAGGCATTGCCTTCGCGAGCTTCGGCGACCTCGAGAATGCATTGAGCTACTTGCACCTGGCACGGGAGAAGGCTGCAGCTCGGAACCAAACGAGTCTAATGGAAAGCATTGATAACGATTTGCGGCTCCTGGAAGGCAACGCGAGCCCACCTTCACACCGAAAGGCACGGTGCAGTTTCATTCCTTTCAGGAGGGCGCCGGTAAGATCGAGCCTGTGGGTGGAAGCGGAAAGTACCCTTGTCATCCTGACGACCCCATCGAGCCAGGCTCGCCGGGGAAACATGTTAGGTAGCATGACTCCAAATCGGGGATGGGGTGAGGGCTAAGGTGGGGCGCACGACTTTGCTGTTGGCCTTAGCGCTCTCACTGCCGAGTAGTGCTAGGCCTGCAGGCCGATCCGATCAATCCCCCAGCTTGCCTGCGCTGCCTCGGATCTTCCCTGACAGTTTTCCACCCTCAATTCGTGACAAAATTCGAAAAGCCTATGCCGCCGCTCTGGGTAATCCTCAGGTTCCCTCTGTCAACGGGAGATTGGGCATGATCCTACACGCATACCAGCAGTCCGACCAGAGGGCGGAAGTCTGCTACCGACGAGCCCACCTGCTCGACCCCGCATCTTTCCGATGGGTCTATTACCTGGGATCGGTTCAAGCCGCCCGCGGAAAGTACGACGAGGCGATCGCGACGCTCCGGGAGGCACTCCGTCTCGATCCGGAGTACCTTCCAGCCCAGTTGAAGTTGGGCGACTGCCTTCTCGCTTCAACCAACGCGGAAGAAGCCAGGCAGTTGTACGAAGGCATCGTCAAGCGCCATCCCGGCAGCGCGCAGGCGCATTACGGCCTGGGGCGGGCTCGGGCGGCCAACAAGGACCTGGAAGGATCGGTCGAGTCACTCCGCGCGGCCTGCAAGTTATTTCCCTATTTCGGAGCGGCCCATTTCGCTTTGGCGCTTGCCTACCAGCGCCTCCGCAAAGCAGAGGAGGCACGAGAAGAGTTCGCCCTTTACGAGAAAAACAAGTATGACATTCCGGGTGCGGGAGATCGTCTGCAGGCCGAACTCAACGAGCTTTACACCAGCCCCGCCAACTTGATCGGACTGGGGATTGAATTTGCCCGTCAGCGAAAATGGGAGCAGGCCGCGGCGGAGCACGAGAAAGCACTCCAAATCGATCCGCAGTTGATCAGGGCACACTTGAACTTGATTTCGATTTATGGGCGCGTGGGCCAGTTCAAGAAGGCAGAAGAGCATTACCGAGCAGCGGTACGGCTCGATCCCAACTCCTATGAGAGCCATTACGACTACGGCGTTCTGCTGGAGGCCCAAGGCAAGTACCAAGAGGCCGAGGAGGCCTTCCGGAAGGTTCTGGAGATTTCCCCTTCCCACGCCGAAGCCCAGAACAATCTTGGTGACCTGCTGCAGCGGCAGGGTAAATTGGCCGAGGCGACCGAGGAGTTTCGGAGGGCTATTGAAAACCGGCCCAACTTCCCCCAGGCCCACTTTAACCTGGGGCGCATCTTGGTGAACCAGCAAAATTATGACGAAGGAATCCCGGAGCTGTTGAAAAGCCTCAGCACGGAGGATCAGGAAAGCGAGCCGGCATATCTCTACGCCGTGGGCGCAGCCTACGTGCGCGCCGGGGGCCGGGAGAATGGGTTGCGGTATATTCGCATGGCGCAGGAGAAAGCCGCAGCGCAGCACCAGTCGAACCTACTCGACAGCATTGACCGCGATCTGCGAGCGCTACAAGGAGGGGACAAGAGTCCCAATTAAGGAGAAATCCCGCGGGTCGGCGATTTTGGATCTTCAACTGGGAAGGCGGACTGAAGTTGAGGTTCGAATCGAAGCCATTCCCAAGACGATTGCCGCGCTCCCCAGTTCTCCAAGACGGAGAACCTTGTGTCGGGTAAAGTGACCGACGGCTTGTCTCTTGATTGCACCCACGTCGTCCAGTTGACAGAAATCAACTCATCGACGCCCCTAGTTGCCTACTATAAAAGAATACAGTGAAGTCCCTCAAAAAAAGCTTGACAATAGTTGGAACGCATGATACGAGGAGGCCGAAAGTTCTATCCCAGGGCAAAGTTTTGGATATCTGAACGCTGTCAATCTGGACAGGCGGCTTTTGGCGCGTGCCAGGGAAGTTAGTTGTGTGCGAGTTCGCACCTGAAGGCGTTGCAATGCTACTGGATCATTTCCGGGAAAGGGAAAAACCATAAACTCCGCAGAACAAATCGAGGCCTGTGACAGAGAGAAAATAGTCTTGCTGAGGATCACATTCCAAGCGGCGGGGCGTTCGGGTTGAGAAGAGGGAGGTCTTCGCTATGGATCTGAAACGTGGGCGCGTGTGGGTTCTTTGTCTTCTCGCATTGGTCTTCTCAGTCGGCCTTTGTGTTCAACGATTGAACGCCCAGACCCTCTATGGGTCGGTGGTGGGGACGGTCGTGGACCAGACTGGTGCAGTCGCCCCTGGGGCACACGTCACCATCACCAATCCTCTGACGGGTCTGAACCGTGAGACGGAAACAGACTCCGCAGGTTCGTATAGTATCCCGAATCTCCCGGAAGGTGCTTATAACCTTACCGCGAACGCGAAAGGGTTCAAGCCGCTGAAGCAAACGAACATCCAGGTTAGGGTCGGCTCGATCCTTCGCATTGACTTGACCTTGGAAGTGGGAGCGGTCACGCAGGAGATCACAGTTCAAGCGAGCGCGGCCGTGCTTCAGACTGAGAAATCCGATGTCAGCACCCAGCTTGGTACCGTGGCGGTGCAAAACCTGCCAACGGGGTTCTATCGGAATTACCAGTACCTCGTGCTCCTGGCCCCTGGGGCTGCTGCTAACCAGGGATATACGGGGTCTATCGGCTCCACGCCGGAACGGGCTATCGCGATCCCCATGAACGGCTTGGGTCCTGCATCCAACTCGACCCGCATTGATGGCGCGCAGAGCATCTTCCTCTGGAAGCCCGGAGGCGCCGCCCTTTATGTTGCGCCCATCGAGAGCATTCAGGAAGTCAAAATCACGACGAACAGCTACGACCCGGAGAAAGGGATGGCGGGCTCGGCGGCAATGGACGTAATCACCAAATCAGGTACGAACCAATTGCACGGGACCGCTTTTTGGTACCACCATAACCAGCACCTTGCTTCCTGCGAGCCCTTCGATCAAAACTGCAAATGGAGAGTGTTTGATCCAACCCGTCCCAGAAGCAAACCCAAAGAAATCCTCAATGATGTGGGCGGCAATTTAGGCGGCCCTATAAAGAAGAACAAACTCTTCTTCTTCGCCAACTGGGACGGAGTGTTCGAGCGCACTACGCCCGACGGGCGCTATGCGGTTCCACCTGTTGACATGCGCAGTGGAGATTTTAGTAAATACCTGGGGGCTAAAATCAACCAGGTTGCCGTGGACGCGAAGGGAAATGTTATAAAAGATGCAAATGGTAATCCAGTAATAGTGGGGCCGGTCATGGTCCCGACTTCGAACGGATTCGGTGTCGTCGGACCGGCGGTCCAGTTGCAGCAAGGTATGGTCTTCGACCCGGCGACAGGGAGTCCAGACGGAACGGGCCGCGCTGTGTACGCCGCTGGGACAACTGCCAGCCAAGTGGGTTCACTTAACGTGATACCGCAGAGCCTCTTTGATCCCATAGCACAGACCATTCTGGGGCTCTGGCCTGAGCCGAACATTAATCCGGCCCTGTGGACATTCGACTCGGAAGGGGTCCCTGGAAAGGACTTATTCGTCAACGCACCTCTAAAATTCAACCGTAACAACCTGGACTTCAAAGTTGACTGGAACCGGACCGAGAAGCATTTCGTTTGGGTCAAGTATAGCGTGAGTAGTGTCCTCTCGGCTGCCTCTTCCTGCGGGTTCAATAAGACCATCGGCGGACAGTGTCCGGCAGAGGAACCCGGGACGACTCCCTATCGGGTGCAGACCGCGACGCTCGGTCACACCTGGAGCTTCTCGCCCACCTTCCTCCTTGACGGGAGCTTTGGCTTTTCCCGCATGAGTCAGCATAACTACCCCCTTGACTTCGGGAAAAACATTGGGCTGGACGTCCTGGGAATCCCGGGTACCAACGATCCTAACGATATTCGTTACAGCGGGGCGCCGAACATCGGCGTAGCCGGTTTCGACGCTCTGGGCAGTCCGTTCGGCTGGGCACCCTATTTCTACAACGACTGGACGACGACGATCGCTCAAAACGCCACATGGACGCGCGCGCAACACACGCTTCGGTTTGGGGTTGACGTGATCCACAATCACTTGAACCAATGGCAGCCCGAGAACGGCTTTGGACCGCGAGGCGGTATTCAATTTAACGGTGGCAACTACACATTTCTACGGCTCCTAGATCCGATCTCGGGTCAACTGATTCCTACGGATAAGGATTTTTTCACGAGGCGCGACAATCAATTTGCGTCCTTCCTGCTCGGTGTTTACGACGAGGCAGGGAGATCTATCCAGTACCAGAAAGCTAACGGCAAGGACACGTGGTACGGGTTCCATTTCCTGGACCGTTGGAAGGTCACGCCGAGACTCACCGCCAGCCTGGGCGTCCGGTATGAGTACTATCCGCTGATGAGCCGGGACAGCTTGGGCAAAGGTCTCGAACAATACGATCCGGCGACAAACATGGTTCTACTGGGAGGGCTGGGCGGTAATCCGAAGAACCTGGGGATCCAAACCCAGAAGAGCTTGATCGGTCCGCGGTTTGGCCTTGCCTACATGCTGGACAACAAAACTGTGCTCCGCGCCGGCTTTGGCAGCACCTTCGACACCTATCCACTCTTGCGAGAGCTTCGCGGCCCTTACCCCGCCGTGATTGCGTCAGATTTTAAGTACCTTGCCGACAGCCCCAAGTTTGACCAGCCGTCACAATGCCTTGCTGGACAAAAGAGCGATTTATGTTCCTTCCAAGGCCTGGGAACCTTGGCGGGTGGGATACAACCTGTCGACCTTGACCCCATCTCGGCGGGCCTCAGTCGGGGAAAGATCCCCATTGACAAATCCGTGGACATGAGGTTCCTTCGTCCTGGGTTGCTCAAACGAGGCCGCATCGAAACGTGGAACGCCACGGTCGAGCGGAAATTACCGGGTGAATTCATCGTTGGTGTGGCATACGTCGGTAATCACTTGACTCACGGCTGGGGCCAGGTTGACCTGAACGCTTCAAGGATCGATGAGCAAGCCCCCCTGAGCACCCAGTATGGCCGCACGGCGGCCACGTATCAGCTACAGGGCTACGTCGACTCCCATTACAACGCCTTGCAGGTCACCATCGACCGCCATTTCGACAAGGGTCTGTATATTAAGGGTGCCTATGCCTGGTCGAAGGCTATTGACCTGAGCTCGGACGACTCCTGGGGAGCAGGGCTCTGGCTGGCCCCGACATTCGCCGGGCCAGGCTACAGGGACCGCAACCGGGGAATGTCAGACTTCGACAGCCGGCACGTCTTCCGTATGAGCTATGTGTGGGATCTGCCGGTGGGCAGTGGTCGGAAGTATCTCAGCAGCAATCGCATTGGACGAGCGGTACTGGGAGGCTGGCAGCTCAACGGGATTTGGAGCACCACTTCGGGACGGCCGACCACTCTGTATGCTGACCCGGGCAACTTGCGGCAGGCCGGTAATCACCAGACCGTGGACCAGGTCGGGCCGATCCGGAAACTGGGCTGCTTGGGGCCGGGGCCGGATTGTCACTGGTACGACCCTTCGTCGTTCGCGATTGTGCCTCTTGTCACTGACCCGGATGGAGTGCAGCGGCAGCACCGCTTTGGCACAACCGGACGTAACATAGCCTTATATGGCCCAGGGCACACCAACATGGACGCGAGTTTGTTCCGGCACTTCAAGCTGACCGAGCGATTCGACCTGCAGTTCCGGGCCGAGGGGCTTAACGTCTTCAATCACCCCACCTGGAACTGGGCTCCCGACGAATGGGGTGCCTCCAATTATTGTTGGGGAGGGGGGCCGGCGAACAACCCATGTGGCGGGACATTCATGCAGGCCGTGGATGCCAACGGCCACCGCATCGTCCGGTTCGGACTGCGCTTGGCTTTCTAACGGAGGAGATGAGGGAGAGGTTATCGGCGGGCTACAGGTCGAACGACAAAAGCTGAGGGAAGGGACTGATCCAGCCTGATCACCTCGAGCGATTGACCCGCAACTCTTGGACAAAATTCCGAGCGGGCGTGAGATGCTCACGCCCGCTTTTTCTTTTGCTACTTTCGTTGCATCGCACGATTCTTGGTCACCGATCCACCAAGGGGTCTAAGCCCGAGAGCCGGCGTACAGGGCTCGGTGCCCTGGTCCATTCCTGAGGATCCGCGGTGAAAGCTGCACCCTTTGGATCTTGTCAACGAGCCATCCCCAGTTGTTAAATGGACTCCATGGGGCTCCTTAGAGTATTGGCTGCGTTCTCTGCCCTCTCCCTCACGCTGATTTCTGCACGGGCGGAAGACTTGGCAGCCAAATCCGCCCGAGCCAAGGAGCTGATGGCCGCCGGCCGGTTTGAGGAGGCCATCCCAATCTACAGGGAACTTGTGAAGGCCATTCCGGGTAACCCAGGCCCCATTATGAATCTCGGGTTGGCCCTCCATATGGCTGGACAGGAGCGTGAAGCTATTAGGCAATTCCACGTGGTCCTGAGGCTTGAACCCAATCACTTGCCCGCGCACCTTTTTCTGGGCGCGGCCTACCTCGGGTTTAAGGAGCCGGCCCAGGCGATCGAGCCTCTCAAGACCGTCATTCAGGCTAAGCCGAATGACAAGGAGGCTCGCCTAATGCTGGGCGAAGCTTTCTTGTCGCTCGAGTACTTCCAATCGGCGACGGAGCAGTTTGAAAGACTGTCCGAGCTGGACCCCGAAAATCCCAAGGTTTGGAACGGGCTCGGACTTAGTTACGAAGGTCTCGCCAGCCGCAATTTCGTGCAGCTCGAGAAAATTGCTCTGGGATCTCCATACTGGCGGGTCCTCGTAGCCGAGGCCCGCGCCACGGTGGGCTTATATACTCGCGCTTTCCTTCTGTACCGGGAGGCCCAAGCCAAGATGCCGACTATGCGCGGCATCCACACGGCGGTTGCCGAAATCTATCGAAGAATCAGCCAGCCAGACTGGGCCGCTATCGAGGAAGAGAAGGAACGGAAGTTGCCGGCGTTGGATTGCGGCGGCTCGGACGCGGCCTCCCTGGCCGCGCTCGCCACATCCCCAAAGAACGCGGTTGCTTCGTCAGGGCGGGAAGGGCGCTTTCTTGGGCGAAAACTGGAATGTGAATTCTGGGCAGGGCGCTACGAGCAAGTCATAGCCTCATCAAAGGCTGGGAGGACTGCGGAAGCGTATTTCTGGCGAACACGCGCGTACAACGAGCTCGCGCGGCGAGCTTTTTCCCGCCTCGCCCAGCTCCCCCCTTCTGCCGAAGTGCACGAATTACTGGGCACGATCCATTTCAACCGGAAGAAATATTCCGAATCGGCGAAGGAGTGGGAGGAGGCCCTAAAGTTCGCGCCTGGCAATTGGTATTATCGAGAAAGGCTTGCCATATCTCTGAGCTCCAGCCACGACTACGAGGGCGCTCGACGACTTTTGGAAGACCTTATCATGCGGTCACCGAATTCAGCGGAACTGAACTACTGGCTGGGATTCACCTTGTTAGGCTTGCTGGAAGCGGACAAGGCCCTTCCGTTCCTGGAAAAGGCGGTCGTAGCTGATTCGACAGTGTTGGCGGCGCACAGGGAACTTGCGCGCGCTTACTTACAGCTTGGCAAAGATGAGGAGGCCGTTCCGCATCTGAAAGCTGCTTTACCTGCAGATGAGGACGGCAGCCTCTATTACCAACTGGCCCGTGCATATCGAAACGTGGGCCAACTGGAACTTGCCAAGGAGATGCTCAAGAAATTCCGGGAGATCGAAGCTCCCGCAGCGGCGGGAAAGAAGATTCCCGAACGGGAATCCGAAATTACGCCGCCGTGAAGCGGGCTCCGCGCGCGGTCGAGCATGCTCACCCGTTTTTGCTGCAGATCCGGGAGTCCCACTCTGCACCACCCCTCAAGCGCTCCAATGCCAGCCCTTGGGCAGAGTTCAGCTGGACGGCCACTCAGGAAGCCCTTATAATCCGGTGTCTTCGTCGTGCGGTCAGGCGGCCTTTGCGGATTCTTCCCAGCGGCCATCGGATCAACGGCGATTACGTCACTCCCTTGGAATTTGTCGGCGGGTTTTGATTCATGTATGGGCTGGTCCTCACAGTTTTCCTTCAGGCGGCAGCGCTCGCCACCTCAGGGACTGTCACATTCCGTGAAGCCGACCCTGCCCAGTCAGGAGTGACCTGGGTTCATGACAATGCCATGTCGGACCACCGTTACCTTCCCGAAACGGAGCCGCCAGGAGTTGCCATCTTCGACTACGACAATGACGGCTGGATGGACTTGTTCATGGTGAACTCCGGCACCGCCGTATTCTTTCGTCCGAGGACTCCCCTGCGGCACGCTCTTTATCGCAACAACCACGATGGAACTTTCACAGACGTGACCCAGCGAGCCGGAATCACTGCGGATCTGTTTGGCATGGGAGTAGCAGTGGGCGACTACGACGGCGACGGCAACGAGGACCTCTTTATCACCGGATACGAGAAGTGCGTGCTGTATCATAACAATGGCGATGGGACGTTCACGGACGTCACGGCCGGGAGCGGGATCAACCCTCCCGGCTGGTCAACGGCTGCGGTTTGGTTCGACTACAACAACGACGGGAAGTTGGACCTTTATGTGACCCAGTTTGTGGACTATTCCAACCTCAGAACCTGCGGGGCGCCGGAATCTTATGGGGGCAACGTGCAGGGCTCTCCTGCCCAGCAGCGCTATTACTGCGCTCCCCGCATCTTTCGTCCCACTCCCTCCCACCTTTATCGCAACGAGGGAGGAGGAAAGTTCACCGACGTCAGCCAGGAGGTCGGGATTTCAGACCATCTTGGGAAAGGTTTCGGCATTGTGGTCACGGACATCAACAATGACGGGTACATGGACCTTTTCCAGGCTAACGACATGGTTCCCAACTTCCTTTTCTTAAATCACCAAGGGAAGTCGTTCGAGGAGGTCGGGCTCCCGGCAGGCGTCGGGTATAGCTTGGGCGGTCAGGCCCGTTCGGGAATGGGAGTGGATGCGGCGGACTTCAATGGCGACGGCTGGCAAGACCTCTTCGTGTCCAATATCGATCAGGAACTCTTCTCAATTTATGAAAACAACGGGGACCTGACCTTCGATGACCTAAGCCTGAAGACGGGCGTAGCCAGGGTCACAAGGCTCCTGAGCGGCTGGGGCCTGAAATTCTTCGATTACGACAACGACGGCCTCATAGATTTGATCATTGCCAACGGACATCCCGACGACATGGTGGACGCCCGCAGTCGCGGCGTGACTTACAGGGAGCCTCTAATCCTGTTTCACAGCGAGGGGAATTCCAAGCTGGTGGATGTCAGTCAAATTAGCGGAGACGCTTTCAAGAAGCGGGTCTCGGGTCGCGGACTGGCGGTGGGCGATCTGAACAACGACGGTTACCTGGACGTGCTCGTGGGCGTCAACGGAGGCCTCCCCATACTCCTTTACAACAACGCGGAGAGCAAGAACAATTGGCTCGGCCTGCAATTGGTTGGTACGACGACCAATCCATCGGCCATCGGGGCAATTATCAAGTGGGAGGCTGAAGGGCGAGTTCGCAGCCTTCTCAAGAGCACCGGAGGAAGCTTCATGTCGAGTCATGACCCCCGAGTGGTTCTCGGCTTGGGCAAGAGCGAGAAGGTGGATTGGTTGGAAATCCACTGGCCAGCGCCCAGCCGGCGCGTGGACCGCTTTACCTCGTTGCCCGTCAACCGCTACGTGACCATCGTGGAGGGAAAGGGCGTCGTAAAGTAGGAAGGCCCGCCGCCACGAATCCGTCTACCCTTCGACCTGCATTCGAGTTTCCCATTTGCGAAACGGGAAGATGCGTACCGATCTATATGACCTCCATCTCCCGCACATTCCTAGCGCACTCCTCCTTTCGGCTTGCACGCAGGAGCACCGGTGCCACAACGCCATGATGGTAAGGCACAACGTAACGCGAAACCGAATTTTACCTTGGACCTCGCCTGGTCGAAAAATGCTGCTACAAGCATTCCGACACTTGCAAAAGCCTGCATCGTACGGATATCTTTGGGATTAGGCTTTTCTCGGTTACCGAGCTCTGGAGATATATTGGTCGTCCACCATCGGGGTCGAACTGTGCGATGTTCGTTCCCGTGGCCCCGGTGTTCGTCGCTTCTTACGAAACTACACAAGAGAGTCGATTGAGCTTAGGCGTAAAAATGAGGCGCCCAAGCCCGCCGGAAAGCCCCATTGTACTAGCCTCCGATTTGTGCCTCTGTAAGCTGTTCATTTGATTAAGTCAGGGTCCGCGATTTTTCGGGTTTCTCGACGAGCGGAGCCCTTGCAAACCGGACCGCTCGCTTTCGGCACGCATCGCCGCAATAAAGCGCATCGCGCTCCTGCCCTTCCAAAGACGAGCCACAGTAAGCGCACTTCCCTGGACTTGAGTGTTTTTGCGCTTGGTAGCGGTCACCAAAGAACGCGAGATCCCGGCAAGCAGCCGAGCAGTAACCGCTGGTCGGCCACCGATGGTGTAACGGACGGTTCGCCCTAGAAGCCATTTCAAAACCCTGTACAACGGGCTGATTTTGCAGAAGCTGTTTTTGGTGGGAGGCGGATCATGCAGGTGAGCAGCGCCAGGAAGAGGGCGGATGGCGCGATACGGTCGGCTGCTGACCGACGCCCAGTGGGCCAAGATCCAGCCCTTGCTCCCGAAACGACCCAAGCGCCCGCGCGGTGGGC
>WNFH01003768.1_pt1 | contig 12766 bp, 12 predicted proteins | sample 5400411 | NCBI WGS metagenome assembly WNFH01 (sample SAMN13153347, study PRJNA577476) | soil metagenome | isolation source: 200 cm saprolite under Douglas fir tree site 2 hole 3 | place: USA:California | collected 2015-04-18
TAAGCACTGTGGTCCTTGCTCAAGAATTTTCCGCCGATGTGGTCGACCTTCAGAATCAGCCGAACCCGACCCCAGGCAAGATTTATGTGGGCAAGGACAAGATGCGCTTCGAGGGAAAGGAGCACGGTGGCAAGAGTGCAGCGATGATCATCAATTTCGCGACCCAGACCACGGACATCCTGGTCCCTGAACGGCAGATGTACATTGAGTCCACCCAGGGCACGAGTCCGCAGCGCTCTTTCTCCTTCTTCCGGCCAGCGGATATCGAGAATGCCTGCGGCGACTGGCAGAAGCTCGCGCGCAAGCCGGGTGGAACTTGCCACAAGGTGGGCAACGAGGTGGTGAACGGCCGCAATGCGGTCAAATACGAAGGCACATCCGCGGACGGCGACACGGGTTATGTATGGATTGACCCGAAGTTGAAGTTTGTCGTGAAATGGCAGGGCAAGAGCGGCGGCCGCGAGTTGCGCAACATCCAAGAGGGATCGCAGCCCGACAGTCTTTTCGCAATTCCGGCGGGCTATCAGAAAATGGACATGGGCAGCATGATGCAGCACCAAGCTCCGCCTCATCAATAACGCCGTAGCATTGCAGCGTGAGAGCGGCCTTTCACGTTTTCGCGGCCGCTCCGGAGATGAAATGTCTTTATCCGCTGTCATCGTGGACGATGAGCAACTTGCCCGCGACGAACTCGCTTACCTGCTGAAAAATGTTGGCGACGTGGAGGTCGTGGCCCAGGGCAAGAATGGGGTGGAAGCCGTCAATCTTATCCGCGAACATAATCCGGACCTCGTCTTCCTCGATGTGCAGATGCCTGGCCTCGACGGCTTCGGCGTAATCAAGAAGCTGCTCGACAAGAAGGTCCCCCTGCCCAAAATTGTTTTCGCCACGGCTTTCGACCAGTATGCCGTCAAGGCGTTCGAAGTGAATGCGGTGGACTACCTGCTGAAGCCTTTCGACAAGAAGCGGGTGGCGCAGTCGGTGCAGAAGGCAAGAGCCAAATTGGACTCCAGCGCCGCATCGTCGGACAAATTAGAGACGCTGGTGCGTATGCTGGAGTCGCAGAAGCCGCAGGCTTCGAAGATCCTGCTCAAGTCCACCGGCCGCCTGTTCCTGGTCAATCAGAAAGACATCTGTTTCGCTTCCATCGAGGAGGGTGTTATCACCGTGGTTACCGGCGGGGCCAACGGTATGGAAGGCCAATCGAACTGCCGCACTCTGGAAGAACTTCTGGACAGTCTCGATCCCAATCTCTTCTGGCGTGCCCACCGGTCCTATCTGGTGAATATCAACCGCATCAAGGAAGTCGTCCCCTGGTTCAAGAGTTCCTACCAACTGCGCATGGACGACAAGAAGCAGACCGAAATCCCCGTCAGCCGCGCGCAAACCAAGCGCCTCCGCGAGTTGTTCGGACTTTAACTTTCGGGAAACCAAACAGCACCGAAACGCAACCCACCGGCATCCCATTGGTAATGTTCCCTTTTCAGAGAAGTTCCGGTTAGACTGAGTTTCTTGGGGCGCTCGACTTTGGGGTCGTCCGGGCGATCCACATCCATCCCCAGAGTTCCAAGTTCCCGAGCCATGACTGCTCGATTCGGTCGCTCATTTTGCTCTCTATAACTTTCTCTCGACCTTCAGCGGCACGCATTTCTTGCAGCCCAGAAGCGTGGTCGGTCACCTTGGTTTTACGTTCTAGTTTCATGTACAAAAAGAAGAGAAAGGATGAGTGGCGCTTCTTCGCCCCTTAGGACAGGAACAACGAAATGACCTCCGACTTCGCGCGGCCGTCGCCCCTCAAGCAGACCGCCAAGGCAGTTCTTCGCGTCGTCACACCTTCTTTCTACTCTGCACGCCCCATTCAAACCTGGCCGGCATGGATGGGTCGCGTACACGACCTCAAGCTCCCCAAGGCTGTCGTTCCGCAGCCCAGTCCAGCTCCCACCGGTGCGGCAAATATCAACATCATCTTTCAGTTGGTTGACCGCACGCATTCACTTGGCGGCGACGTCGCCGAGTGCGGCGTTCACCGCGGCGCCAGCATGATCCCCATCGCGATTTATCTTCGCCAAAATGGCATCTCGAAGACAGTGTACGGCTTCGATTCCTTCCAAGGGTTTGACCGATCGATCAACTACGACCTGGGACTGCATGGGGCGGAGAATGCCGACAAGGTCCTCGGACGTTTCAGCAATACTTCGGTGCGCTTAGTACTGAAGAAGGCCGAGAGGCTCGGGGTTGACAGCATCAAGATCGTGCCCGGATACTTCGAAGATTCATTCCCGCAGTTTCCAAAGAATGTTCAGTTCTGTTTCGTCCATCTCGACGTGAATCTCTACAGTTCGTACAAGCAGTGCATGGAATTCTTCTACCCACGGATGGTGAACGGGGGCGTCATTCTGCTGGACGAATACAACGATCCGCCCTGGCCAGGTTGTAACCAAGCGCTGGATGAGTTTCTGGCAGACAAACCGGAGAAATTGCAAGAAGCCGTAAGCGAAAATTACATAAAGTATTACATGGTTAAAGGCTGATTGATCAGGCGGGTGGGCTACCCTCGCGCCCACTTATTGCCTTGCTCCGTGACTGCCGCCCCAGACACCTCTGGGAGTAGGGGAGCGTCTGCCAGGGCAGACTGCTTGTCCCAATTCAGAATCATCTACTGAGCTACCTCCAGAGGTGAGCGCGCTTAAACAGCGCTCCAACAAGACCAAGGAATTCGGTTTCTTTCTCAATCCGTGAACTAAAAGGGGGAGGGCGGCCGGCAGGAGGAACCCGGCCGCCATTCGCTGCAAGAAAAATTATGCAGCCAGCGCTTCCAGGGCGATTCGATTGCGAATCACCAAAGTCGAACCCTCCAGGCGGATTAGTTCTTTCTTCTTCAGCTCACTCAGCAGGCGGGTCACCGTCTCCCGCGATGACCCGATCATCTGCGCCATTTCCTCGTGAGTGAGACTGGATCGAATGCGAATCTCATTGGCCCCGTTTTCTTTCTCCCGGCCGGTTGTCCAGGATAGCAGCAACCTCGCCAACTTCCCCGCGGACGACCGCGCCAGCACCAGTTCATGGATGTCCCGATACGCGGACTGGAACTCCTTGCTCAGGGCCTGAGCCGAATGCAGGCCGACTTCTCCATTCTTCTCTAACATTCTCATCAGGGCTTCACGTTCTATGAAGTTCACCTGGCAGGGCCCAGCCGTCTCGGCCGTCACTTCGTAGGGCGTACCTGAAATTACCGCGCTTAGACCCAGCGCCTCGCCGGCCTCAGCCATCTTGAGAATCAGTACTTTCCCTTCCCGAGAAGTCGTCGAGAGCTTGACCTTGCCGGAGCAAAGAACGAATGCTCCTCGAGGCATCTGGCCTTCGACGAACAGGAGAGCACCTCCGGGGTAAATGTTCAGACGGCTGGCGGCACTGAAGGACTTCAGCACCTCGGGAGAAAGGCAGCAGAACCACTTGTCCTTGCGCAATTTGCAGGTGAGACAGCTTTCGATGATTTCCAGCCCATACGGAGTGTTCATGGACACCGCCTCCCCGGAACCGTTTCCGTCAGGCTTGCGCGGATAGCCCGTCGTTGTGTTGCCCAGACCGCCCGTTGCCCGGCGCAAATCGCGAACCAGCAGACGCCCATCTTCCGTTTTCGCCAGTAATGCCGACGCAATCGCTCGCGCCTCCGGGCCCGACGATCTCAGGCCATGAATCAACTCCCAGCCGGCACTGGCATCCGCCTGTTTATGCCAGAGCACGCCGCAGCAGAACAAATAGAGAGGATCGATGCACGCGCCTGCTGGTGGCATGCCGTCCCCCCCGCTTACGCGCCCTTCGAGCCAGTCCGGCGTTGCGGAATCTCCTCCACGAAGTGACGGAACAGCCCGCCTGTGCCCGGCTGAGCCGCCGAGCCGCTGCGTGTTTCGGCCAGCAGCGGGCATTCCAGCGTATTCGCGAAAGTTACCGCGTCCACTTCGGTAACCGAATTCCTGTTCTTGGGACACGCCACAATCTGGCGATGGCACCCCAATTCTTCCCGGTACCGTGGCCAGCCTTTCTTTCAACCGGATCGTTACTCACTCGCATTGTTCCTCAGAAAACGGATCTGGACAGTTACACTCCTAGCCTAGATCGATTTGCTTGGCAGGCAGGGTGCCAAAGCCGGACTCCGCCTCTAAATTGCGGCAAACAGTGCGATCGTAGCTGTCCCAGCAGCCTGTAAGGCGGTGTTTTGAGGGGCTGGCCTGACGATGGTCCGGCAGATGCCGACTGGTCGTCATCACGCCATGGGGGCGGTCTTTACCCTCAGCGCTGACATGTATCCGCATACTCTTCCCGGCAAATTCCCATCTTCTGGATTTTGGACTGGAGGGTAGTTCGCTTCAGGCCCAGCCGTACCGCCGCCCCACGCGGGCCGGCAATCACTCCACCGGTTTCGCGCAGCACCCGAACAATATGCTGTCTTTCGAGGTTTTCCAGCGTGCCATCGCTGGCAGAGGTCTCGTACGCAGGCCTCAATTCCACCAGCGGCGGGTTCAGCAACGAGCCTTCCGAGAGAATCACCGATCTCTCGATGAAGTTCTCCAGTTCCCTCACATTCCCCGGCCATTCCCAGCTGACCAATGCGGCCATGGTTTCCCTGGGGATGGTTTCGATCTGCTTATTCATGCGGCGGGCAAATTTGTGGACAAAATAGCGCACCAGCAGGGGGACATCCGTCTTCCGCTCACGCAGCGCCGGCATGCGGATCGGGAAAACGTTCAGGCGATAATACAGGTCACTGCGGAACTCCCGTTCAGCTACGCTCTTCGCCAGATTCCGATTGGTGGCGGCGACCAGGCGGATGTCTACGCGGATGGTGCGGGTACTGCCCAGCCTCTCAAACTCCTGGTCCTGCAACACCCGCAAGAGTTTCGGCTGCAGCTCCAGCGGAATGTCTCCCACCTCGTCCAGAAGTAGAGTTCCCCGATCCGCCATTTCCAGGCGGCCAATCTTCTGGCTGATGGCCCCGGTAAACGCACCTTTCTCGTGCCCGAAGAGTTCGCTTTCCAGCAGTCCGGTGGGGATGGCCGCGCAGTTCAGCTTGATAAAACTACCCCCCTTGCGCGAGCTCATGCGGTGGATGGCACGAGCCACCAGTTCCTTGCCTGTGCCGGTCTCTCCCAGGATGAGCACTGTGGCATCGTTGGGGGCCACGGTCTTGGCCTGGTTCAACACGCGTTTCAGGGCCGGACTCTCACCCACGATTTCTTCGAAGTTACGTTCGAAGCGGATCTCGTCTTCCAGGTACAGCTTTTCTTTCGCCAGCTTGTTCTTGAGTTCCGCGATTTCACGGTATGCCCGGGCATTGTCCAGCGCGATCGCCATCTGCGCCGCCACCTGATTCAAGAAACCCAGGTCCTGTGGCCCGAAGGCATTTTCTTCCGTGCTGGCGAGGTCGAAAGTCCCCAGCGTGCCTTTTGGGGTGACCAGCGGAATACAGCACATCGATCGCATTCCGTGTCCCAGCAAAGGCCCGACAAGGCTGGAATGAAAGGTCATCAGGTCGGCACGATTAAAGAACTTGTTCTCCCGTTCCAGGAAGGCACGGCCACCGGGAGCCTCGCTGAGCGGAACGATCGCATCTGCGCCGATCAATCCCTTGGCTTCGGGAAAGTCCAGGACATACTTGTGCAGCGCATGCGTCGCCTCATCGTAAATTGCTACGCTGGCGAAATCCTGCCCGATCACCCGGCGGATGAATCCTGAAATCGCAGGGAACACTTGCTCTAGATCCAGATTGGAAACCAGGGTGGTGTTCACCTGCAGCAGCATCTGCAGTCTTTCTTTCTCCTGCTGAAAAGCGCTGCGGGTCAGCGCATTCTCGACGGCCAGTGCCATCAGTTCCGCCACCCGCAGCAGAAGCCGCAGGTCCCTTTCGTTATAGGCAGCAACCCGGGAACTACCCAGCAACAGCGCGCCCAGCCGCTTTTGCGCGGTCGTCAGGGGCAACGTGCAGTACGACCGTATTCCTTTATCCTTGAGGAGGTTCACAACCGGGTGAAGATTAGTATCCGAGTGTACGTCAGGCACTACCAGCGGCTGCTGGTTTTGCCATACCCAGCCAATGGCTGAGTCGTCGACCGGCAATTCGGCTAAGTTGGGAACAAGGGTATTGGCTTCCCAGAAGTGCAGCCGCATCGCATTTTTCAGAGGATCGTGCAGAGAAAAGCAGGCGACTTCGAAAGAGGCCACCTTCTGCAGTCGTCCCGCTAACTCGCGGAACAGCTCCTGCATGCTGCGATGGTGGACCATAAGGTCCGCCATCTCCAGCAAGGCCTCGTAACGACGAAGATCGCCGTCAGAATCGAAGTGGCTTTCCGGGACCATTTGCGCGAGCCCGCATCTTCTGGGACCCCCTCGAGCAAAGCTTCCCTGTAAAACAGCACAACCAGTACTTGAATGATAAACGAAATTTATCTACTACAGGGAAAGGACAAAACAAATTACGACATCATGCGTGCCATTCTGGTTCATGCAGGCACGTATCATGCCAATTCCCCTCTGGAAATCTCTGAGCTGCCGACCCGGAATTTCTCAATTCTCCTCTTCCCTGTTTTTTGCCGGAACCGGCCGGACTAACGGCTGGAATCTGCACTCCGCGTATAATTTGTGGATGGCGCGAGGCTGGGAGAGCAAGTCAGTCGAGGAGCAGCAGGCGGAGGCAACCCCGACTTTCGCTGAAATGAAACAAGCACTTTCGCCAGACCAAGCAGCCAAGCAACGGCAGCGGGAGGGCTTGCGCCTCTCCCGCAAACGGGCGCTGCAGCAGCTCCAATCTGCCCAGAACCCCCGCCGTCGCAAGATGCTGGAAGACGCTCTGGCCGACCTGGACGCAAAGCTCACACTTCTGGGCTAAGTCCGTGGCTTGGCACAACTTTGTGACGAGGTGACGTATAATGTCCACGTCCCCATGAAAGCTTACGTATACGTTTCGCTCAAGAAGAGCGTTCTGGATCCCCAGGGAAAAACCATCCAGAGTGCTCTTAAGAGAATGGGATATAAGGGATTGGAGGAGGTCCGCCAAGGGAAGTATTTCGAGCTCACGCTCGACGGCGGCCTGACCCGGCCGGAAGCCGAAGCCGAAGTGGTGCGCATCGCCCGCGACGTTCTGACCAACCCGGTGATAGAAGAGTTCCATTTCTCCCTCGAGGACTGATCTGGATCCCTGTTTGAAGCCGATGGAGGGACGGGCGTCTCGCGCGCCTCGGTTGAGTACGGGCGGGATGCCCGTCGCTCCACCGGATAGTTAGATAAGATCTTCGGTTCTCCCCGCCGAAACGAGGAGCATTTGCATGTGTGGCATTGTGGGCTATGTTGGTAAGAAGCGCGTCGTGCCTGTCATCCTTGACGGACTGAAACGGCTGGAGTATCGCGGCTACGACTCGGCCGGCATCGCGGTATCAGGGAATGGCGAGGGCTTGCAAATCCGCCGGGCCGAAGGCAAGCTGCGTAATCTGGAAGAGGTCATTCGCCTCAAGCCGCTCGATGGCACTTACGGCATCGGCCACACGCGCTGGGCCACTCACGGCCGTCCCACGGAAGAAAACGCCCATCCGCATCGCGACTGCACCGGCCGCGTGGTCGTGGTCCACAATGGCATCATCGAGAACTACGTTACGCTGAAGAAAAAGCTGATCGAGGAAGGCCACAAATTCACCACTGAAACCGACACGGAAGTAATCGCCCATTTGGTCGAGAAGTATTTCTTCAAAAGCACCAACGGCCATCACCCCTCGCTCGAAGAGGCAGTGCGCAAGACCGTGGGGCAACTGAGCGGTGTGTTCGCGCTGGCGGTGATCGCAGTGGATGAACCCAACAAGATCGTCGCTGCTCGCAACGGCCCGCCGGCCGTGATCGGGCTGGGCAAGGACGAGTACTTCGTTGCCTCCGACGTGCCTGCCATTCTTTATCACACGCGCGACCTGTTCTTCCTCGCCGATGGCGACCTGGCGGTCATTACGTCCGAAGGCGTGCAGCTCACCGATTTCAACGGGCAGCCTGTCGTTCGCCAAGTTCAGCATGTCACCTGGGACCCGATCATGGCGGAGAAGGGCGGGTTCAAGCATTTCATGTTGAAAGAAATTTACGAGCAGCCCCGCGCCGTGCGCGATACCACGCTGGGGCGCATCTCGCAGGAGACTGGTCAAGTCTTTCTCGACGAGATGGAGATCACGGAGGCGGAATTCCGGAAAGTCGAGAAGATCAACATCGCAGCCTGCGGAACAAGCTGGCATTCGGCGCAGGCTGGCAAGTTTATGATCGAGCGCATGGCGCGGATTCCAGTCGAGGTGGACTACGCCAGCGAGTGGCGCTATCGCGATCCGATTATCGCGCCCGATACGATCACCATCCTGATCTCCCAGTCGGGCGAAACCGCCGATACTATCGCAGCGCAGAGAGAAGCCAAGGCCAAGGGTTCCAAGACGCTGGCCATCTGCAACGTGGTGGGCTCGATGATCACCCGTGAGTCCGCCGGAACCATCTACACCCATGCCGGCCCTGAAATCGGTGTGGCCTCAACCAAAGCTTTTACCGCTCAACTTACGGCGCTTTATCTATTTGCCCTCTACCTGTCGCAACTGCGCGGCACCATCAGTGCTGGCCAAGCCCGCGAAGCCGTGCAGGAACTGACGCGCATTCCGGGAAAGCTTGAACATCTGCTCACGCACGAGGAAGATTGCGAAGATCTGGCCAAGGAATACGTCCGCTCGCAGGATTTCCTTTTCCTGGGACGGGGCATCCACTACCCGATTGCCCTCGAAGGCGCGCTCAAGCTGAAGGAGATTTCCTACATTCACGCCGAAGGTTATCCGGCAGGCGAGATGAAGCATGGCCCTAACGCGCTGATTGACGAGAACTTACCGGTAGTGATTATCGCCACTCGTGACCCCAAAGACGCGCTTTCGATGGTGCGCTACGAGAAAACGATCTCGAACCTCAAAGAAGTTAAAGCCCGCTCCGGTCAGGTCATCGCGCTGGCAAGCGAAGGGGATGAAGAAATCCGGGAAGCTGCTGACCATGTGCTGTATATCCCGCTGGCGCCGGAAGAGTTGCTGCCGATTCTGGAAATTGTGCCGCTGCAGCTTCTGGCGTACCACATCGCGGTGCGGCGCGGGTGCGACGTGGATCAGCCACGGAACTTAGCTAAGTCTGTCACTGTGGAATAGAGATCTGCGCTCAGGATTTCGGCGGCTGGCTCGGCTTTTAGCCTGCCCTGGGCAACTGAGCGAAGCGAAGTTGTCGAACGGCTCCGCCAAACGCGTCAACATCGTGGTGCGGCGCGACTGTGAGGACCAACCAACTAAATGATCCACAAGCGCTAGGCGACCGCTACGATTGGCTGGCGAAGCAGATCGGCCTGCGGCCCAACTTACGGCCCTAACCTGGCGACCTTGGCCGCGTCTACGACTCGGCCATCATCATCTAACAAGTGATGGCTCAGTTCCAGACCTTTGCCACTCGGCTGATCCGCTCCGTACCTCTTTCCGAGCCCACCAGGCACCTCGAATTTGAGCTGCTCGGTCTTCGCCGTTTCGGCTTCGTACCCGGACAGTGGCTCTCCCTGAAGGCGAACAAGTCCGATGGCGAGGAGATCACCCGCGCTTATTCCATCGCTTCCCCGCCGGGAGCGGACAACCGCTTCGCTCTCTGCCTTAACCGGGTGCAAGATGGCTTCATGTCGAACTTTCTCTGCGACATGAGGGAAGGCGCCGAGATTCCCTGCCAGGGGCCCTTCGGCGATTTCATCCTGCGCCCGCCCTTGCGCGACACGATCTTCATCGCCACTGGGACGGGCATTGCGCCGTTCCGATCGATGCTTCATTGGCTCCTAGCTGACTCATCTCGCCATCAGGACCACCAGCTCTGGCTGCTTTTCGGCAGCCGCTACGAGAAAGACATCTACTATCACGATGAACTCCTTCGGCTCGCCGCCGAACACGCGAACTTTCACTATCTCCCGACGCTCAGCCGCGGCGGGCCAGAGTGGCAAGGGCTGCGCGGTTACGTTCAGGAGCACGTACCGGGGATCGTCCAAGGGCGCACGGACGTGCGGGCTTACATCTGTGGGTTGGAAAAAATGATCAAGGCCAACCGCGACCTGCTGAAGTCGCTGGGTTGCGATCGGAAGTCGATTCTGTACGAGAAGTACGACTAAAGCTCCACCGGCTCTAGACCTTCCCAAAAGTGGGAGCACCCCAAGCCAAAAGCCTCGATTCGTGTTAAGGACAGGGCCTGGTATGCCCCGAGTTGGAAGGCGGGGCAGTTCCAGGAGTATGCGAGTATAGGAGCAGTTATCGGTGCACCCCGGACGAGGCCATCCAGCAGAGAAAGGTCTATTTCCTCTTGGTCTGCTGGGATGGCGGCACGATGGAGCGCCTCACCGGCACAATGGCTCCGCGCGATGGATCGGCGGCAGCCGTAGCACGCGACAGAACTTCTTCCTGAATGTACTTCACGAAATCCTGGATCTGGCGCTGCATCTCCTCCATGCGCTCACGCAATTGCAGGATGATGGCAATCCCTGAAATGTTCACGCCCAGATCGCGCGCCAAGTTAAGAATGAACTCAAGCCGCTGTAGGTCTTCGTCCGTGTAGAGGCGGGTGTTGCCCTCGGTGCGGGAAGGCTTGAGCAGTCCTTCGCGCTCGTAGAGGCGCAGGGTTTGGGGATGGATGCCGTACATCTCAGCGACAGCAGAGATCATATAGGCGCCTTTGGATTTACGTTTGGTCATTACTTTCCAGCTTCCGATGATTCGGGCGCTTGTCTGGCTTTGCTAAACCGGGCATACAACTTGATGAAGACGGGCATCTTGGCAGGAGCTACACCGCCGCTTCGGGCTTCTCCGCCGACGTCCATCCCTCCGGCTTGAGCGTGTGATTGAGGAAGTACGCCACCAAGCCAGCTGCGATGAGCAGCATTCCAAACGCGAACGAACTCATGCCCAGCACCTGCTCGTTCTGGCTGCGAACCACGGAGAAGCCAAGCAGCAACATGGGTGCGATGCCAACAGCGACCGCCCCGAACATCCCTCCGGGAACGCGGAAGGCGCGCGGTAGTTCGGGTTCCCGGATGCGCAGCATCACCAGCGCCACAAATTCCAAGGCCAGGCTGGATCCATAGAGCAGGATGTCGATGGTCACGAGGCGCTCAAAACCGAGGCCGAGACAGAGAGCCCAGCCCATGGCGCAGGCTGTGATCGCCACCCAAGGTGCGCGCTGCCGATTCAGCCTGGCGAACACCCGGGGCAGCATGCCGTCCTGGGCCATCGCCAGGGGCAGGCGGGAATAGCTCATCACCAAAGCGTTAAACATGCCGAAGGCGCTCATCATGCCCCCCAGCACGAGGGCTATCCGCAGCAGGGGCCCACCGAGCAGCCCGGCGATTTCGGCCCAGGAACCCGTCTCCCAGGTGGTGGGCGCAAGTCCGGTCATCCATACCGCGGCCACCGGAACGATGTAACTCAGGGCTACGATGACCACCGCTGCCAGCATGGCACGGGGATAAGTCCGCTGCGGACGCTCCACTTCGGTGGCGATGGTCGAGGCGTTGTCCCAGCCCATGTAGTTCCACATGGCAATGAGCAGCCCGCCGATCATATCCACCGTGGAAGTGGTCGGAGTGGTGACTGCGTGGAACAGCGTGCCGTACTTGAACGGCGCCAGCACGGCAATCAGCGCGAACGGCGCGGAAAGCAGGAAGAACAGCCAAAGCGAAGTGGTTGAGACCACGCGCACACCGGCAATGTTGAGCAGCGCGCAAACGATCACCACGGCCAGCCCCACCATCACGCCGCGATGTCCCTGGGAAAACCACGGGAACAGGCGGGTGAGATAAGCCACGAACAGAGTCGGGTAGATGGCCATGTCGAAAATCGAGGCTACCAGCGAGAGCCAGGCTTCCTGGAATCCCCAGAAATTGCCCATGGCGCGGCGCACCCAGGCGTAGTACCCGCCCTCGAAGGGCAGGGCGCTGGAAAGTTCGCCGATCATGAAGGCAGTGGGCAGGCTCCAGAGGATCGGGGTCAGCAGCAGGATCAGGATCGCCCGCCCGTAGCCGGCGCCGTGCACAATGTCTTCCGTGCCATAGGTCCCGCCGGACACCATGAAAAAAGTGGCGGCGACGAGCGGCCAGAGCGTGAGGCGGACGGATTTTTTCCTGGGAAGAACTGCGAAAGGCTTTTGCGGAGACGCACTCGGCGCGCTAGCGGTTGCCAATTGCGATGGCTTCCCCCTCGAGCGACTCACTCTCAGCTACTCCGTCGCGGGCTGGTTCGCTTTCGAGCTTCCCAGTTCTCAGATTCCAGGAATTACGCTGGAGTTAGTTCGCAAGCGCAGAATACGGCAAATTCCCAACAACGCAAGAGGATTTTTGAAAATTTTTGTCACCAGGGCGGGGGCGGAGGCAACGGGCGGGAATTCAACCACAAAGGCCACAGAGGAAGTCATCTGGTCCAGTCTTGGCCGTCCACCATTCGCTTGATTCCGTCGCGGAGATGCGCCACATGGAAATTGATTAGTAGGCCAACGCTGCGTCCGCTTAGGCGCATGTATGATAGCAATTGGGCCTGGTGGACTGGATTGATGGCTTCAACACACTTGATTTCAACAATCACCTGGTTCTCGACCACGAGGTCGATCCGATAGCCAAGATCAATCTTCTCGCCTTCGTAAATGACCGGCAGTCCAACTTGGCTGGCGACCCTCAGTTCTTGCTTCCGAAGCTCATGCAGCAGGCAGG
>WNFH01004319.1_pt1 | contig 12762 bp, 10 predicted proteins | sample 5400411 | NCBI WGS metagenome assembly WNFH01 (sample SAMN13153347, study PRJNA577476) | soil metagenome | isolation source: 200 cm saprolite under Douglas fir tree site 2 hole 3 | place: USA:California | collected 2015-04-18
TACAACTGCTTCGGCGTCGCCTTGATCCGGGTGTTGGCCAACGCCGCCAATCGGCGCGGATCGCGTACGCCCGCAATCATCGCCTCGATGATCCGCCGCCCGCTGGCGCCCATGATGTCGGACAGCACCGAGTCCAGTTGGATATTGGCCTCTGCGAGCGTCTTCTGGATCCGCTGGACATGCCGGGTCTGCTCGCGTCCCAGTTGCTTGCGGGTGCGCAGCAACGAACGCAGTTCCTGCACATCCTCTTCCGGAACAAAGCTCGCCTTAATCAACCCGCAGGCCAAAAGGTCGGCAATCCACATCGCATCGTTCAGGTCGGTCTTGCGGCCCGGAACGTTCTTGATGTGCGCCGCATTGGCGACGATCAGGGCGAAGTCTCCCTCGCCCAGAATCTTCCACACCGGCATCCAATAGACCCCGGTGGCCTCCATCGCCACGTGGCTGCAGCGACATTCCACCAACCACGCCAACAAAGCCAGCAAGCCGTCCGTCGTCGTGTCAAACGTCCGGCATTCCCGCGTCACCTTGCGGCCAGTCCCAAGCCGAACACAGGCAACAATCGTTGCCTTGTGGACATCGAGACCGGCAACTCGTTCGTGCATAATCTCCATCGTCTGTTCCTCCTCAAGCTGCGCCGCCAGCGTGGGGAGCCTGAATAAAAGAAACCTAGGAAGCGTGCTCAGGGGCATTGCTGCCCTTGGCGCCAGTGAGGGTCATCAAGGCACCCCGGGTCCAACTCGCAACCGGGCTCTTGCGCACCAGGGAGATATCGACCTCCTTGCCGGCGGACAGCCTATAATATCCAATCGCCGGAACGTTTCATCCACCAGGGTCGGCCCAAGGCCGGTACCGAACTCGCAATGACGTAAGCAACTCCGCAGGAGGAAATCGTGAAAAACACTCCGTTCGATCTCACCGGCAAGGTCGCCGTCATCACCGGCTCGAGCCGCGGCATCGGGCGCTCGTCGACGGAATTGCTGGCGAAGCTTGGCGCCAAGGTCGTGATCTCCAGCCGCAAGGCGGACGCCTGCCAGGAAGTGGCCGACGGCATCCAGAAGGCCGGCGGCGACGCCCATGTCATTGCCTGCAACATCTCGCGCCGCGAGGAAGTCGAGGCGCTGATCGCGGGCACCACGAAACATTACGGCAAGATCGACATCCTGGTCTGCAACGCCGCGGTCAACCCCTATTACGGCCCGCTGCTCGACATCAAGGACGAGGCCTTCGACAAGATCATGGGCTCCAACGTCAAGAGCACCATCTGGCTGTGCGCGCTGGCGATCCCGCAAATGGCCGAGCGCGGCAACGGCTCGGTGGTGATCATCTCCTCGATCGGCGGCTTGCGCGGCTCGACGGTGATCGGCGCCTATGGAATTTCCAAGGCGGCGGATTTTTCGCTGTGCCGCAGCCTCGCCGGCGAATGGGGCCCGAAAGGCGTGCGCGTCAATTGCGTCGCACCCGGCCTGGTCAAAACCGACTTTGCGAAAGCGCTGTGGGAGGACGAGGAGCGCCTGAAGCGCCGCTGCGCCACCACGCCGTTGCGGCGGATCGGCGAGCCCGACGAAATCGCCGGCGCCGTCGCCTATCTGGGCTCCGATGCCTCCAGCTTCATGACCGGCCAGACCATTGTGGTGGATGGCGGGGTGACGACGGCGTCGGTGTGATTGCTTTCTTATCCCTCCCCCTCGTGGGGAGGGTGGCCCGCTGAGAGCGAAGCGAACAGCGGGTCGGGTGGGGGGCTGCTTCAGCAAATGATTATTCGCGCACTGCCGTGCGCTACCCCCACCCGGCGCTGTAGCCGATGCGGAGCATCGGCGTTCTTTCTAAGCACGGCGGCCAAAGGCCGCCTACGCCACCCTCCCCACAAGGGGGAGGGATTCCAGCCGCTGCCGCCGTATTGACGAACCTCCCTCAATCCGCTTGCCTTGCCCCAACACCACAACAAACCTTTCGGGAAGCAACGCCATGTCCCACGTGCTGGCCATCGATCAGGGCACCACATCCTCGCGCGCGATCGTGTTTCGATCCGACATCTCCATCGCCGCGTCAGCGCAAGCTGAATTCCCGCAGCATTTTCCGGCGTCGGGCTGGGTCGAGCACGAGCCCGAGGACATCTGGACCTCCACCATTGCCACCTGCCGCGAGGCGCTGAGGAAGGCGAACGTCGGGCCTAAGGACATCGCCGCGATCGGCATCACCAACCAGCGTGAGACCACCGTGGTGTGGGACCGCGCCACCGGCACGGCGGTGCACCGCGCCATCGTCTGGCAGGACCGCCGCACCGCCGATATCTGCGCTCACCTGAAGGCCGAAGGCCACGAGCCCGCGATCACCGCGAAGACGGGCCTGATCATCGATCCCTATTTTTCCGGCACCAAGGTCGCGTGGATCCTCGACCACGTGCCCGGCGCGCGCGAGCGCGCTGACCGAGGCGAACTGATGTTCGGCACCGTCGATTCTTATCTGTTGTGGCGACTGACCGGCGGCCGTGTGCATGCCACCGACGCCACCAACGCCTCGCGCACGCTGCTGTTCAACATCCACACGGGTCTTTGGGACGATGAACTCTTGAAAATTCTGCGCGTGCCGCGCTCGATGTTGCCGGAGGTGAAAGATTCCTCCGCGAATTTCGGCGACAGCACGCCCGAATTGTTCGGCGGCAGCATCGCCATCTCCGGCATCGCCGGCGACCAGCAGGCCGCCACCATCGGGCAGGCGTGCTTTGCGCCCGGCATGATCAAGTCGACCTACGGCACCGGCTGTTTTGCCCTGCTCAACACCGGCACGACGCCGGTGGCCTCAAAAAACAAGCTGCTGACGACGATCGCCTATCAGTTGAAGGGCCAGCGCACCTACGCGCTCGAAGGCTCGATCTTTGTCGCGGGCTCGGCGGTGCAGTGGCTGCGTGACGGGCTCGGCATCATCAAGCAGGCCTCTGAAACCGGCCCGCTCGCCGACAACTCGGACTCAACGCAGAGCGTCTATCTGGTGCCGGCCTTCGTCGGCTTAGGGGCGCCCTACTGGAATCCGCGCGTGCGTGGCGCGCTGTTCGGGCTGACTCGCAACACCGGCCCTGCCGAGCTTGCGCATGCAGCCCTTGAAAGCGTCTGCTACCAGACGTTTGATTTGTGGGCGGCGATGCGCGCCGACTGGCCGGACGCCAACGCCGCCAACATCGTGCTGCGCGTCGATGGCGGCATGACCGCCTCCGACTGGACCATGCAGCGCCTCGCCGACCTTTTGGACGCGCCGGTCGATCGCCCGATGATCCAGGAAACCACCGCCCTGGGCGCCGCCTATCTCGCGGGGCTTGCCGCTGGCGTCTACCCCGAGCCTGAAAAATTCGCCGACAACTGGCGGTTAGAGCATCGCTTCAAGCCGGCGATGAGCCAGGCCACGCGCGAGCGCAAGCTTGCAGGATGGGCCCGCGCGGTGAAGGGGTTGTTGGCGAGCGACGAGGGGTAGGGAGCCAACCGGTTTCGTCATTCCGGGATGCGCCGCCTGGCGCAGGCCCGGAATCCATACTCCCGGCGTCAGTTTGAAATGCCCGGATAAAGATCGACCCACCCCGGATTTTGTTCTTCAATCAAACGAATCTTCCAGTCTCGCCGCCATTTCTTGAGTTCTTTTTCGCGAGCGATGGCAGTTGCAACATTATCATAAATCTCGAACCACACGAGTTTTTCGACGCCGTATCGCGTCGTAAAACCATCGATGGCCTTTGTTCGATGTTCGTAGCCGCGCCGCACGATATCCTTCGTCACGCCGAGATAGAGCGTGCCGTGCTTCCTGCTCGCGAGGAGATAGACGTAGTATGCCATCTCGAATACCGGGGTTATGGATTCCGGGCTCGCTCGCTTTGCTCGCGCCCCGGAATGACGACGGAGTGTGTATCAGCAGATAAGTCCCCTTAGTTTGGAACAGTCTTGCTTTGCGCCTTCTGTCGAAGCACAGTAGATTGAAGATTGGATTCGACGCAACCTCAAAATGAACAGTAGCTACAGTGGCTAATAAGCCCTGCATCGCGAGCATCAAATGGATGAATTCTTCAAGAGGGCCATTGCAAACGTCATCCGTCACGGCGACACGGACATCTTTCCTTTTCCAATCGAAAACCATATTTTTTTTGATAAGCAGGCAGACTACCTCACGCTACTGAAAGACGTGCACAAGGATTTTGACGGTAGCTTAAGCCGATATCCACCGGCTCATGAGGGTGCTTTAGCGCCCGTAAACTATACAGGCTTCCGTTGGGCAACCCAGATCGATCCCCTTTGGAACCTATATTTTCTAGCGTTGGTGCTGTCGATCGCGGAAGATGTCGAATTAGCCAGACTTCCGATCGCCACGAAGCGCGTTTTCTCTTACCGCGTCCATTGGGACGAGGAAACGGCTGATATCTTTGATGATGAAAGCAACTGGCGCGGATTTATGGAATGCTCTCTTGAGCACGCCAAGCGATTCAAGTTCGTTGTCGTGTGCGATATTTCGGAATTCTACCCTCGGCTTGGGCATCATCGACTCGAAAACGCATTGCTTCAGTTGGGTACTGCGGGGAACACACACTTCAGGATCATGTCTTTTCTAAAGAATTTCTCAAACACCAACTCATTCGGTCTACCCGTAGGAGGTCCAGCAGCCAGAGTACTTTCTGAGCTAGTCCTAAATCAGATTGATCGCCTTCTAGAGTTGGAAGGGGTAACTTTCTGCCGCTTCGCAGACGATTTCCACATCTTTTGTGACACTAATGAGGAAGCTTACGCGCGCCTTATCTTTCTGTCCGAAAAGCTTCTGCGAACTCAGGGTCTACAGCTACAAAAATCAAAGACGCGGATTATGTCCAGCGCGGAGTTTGCCGCAACAAACCCTTTAAGCACAAACGATGGGGATGCCGATGTTGATCAATCACAAGAGCGCGCAAAAGGGTTGATGCACCTATCCCTTCGTTTTGATCCCTATTCAGCAACAAAGAACGACGACTATGCAGCATTAAAGGCGGAAATCGAGCGGTTTGATATACTAGGACTATTGCGTGAAGAGTTGTTGAAGAGCCGTATCCACATCGGATTGGCTCGGAAAATCGTTGCTGCCGTAAAGTATTTGGACACTAAAGCTCGAGATGATGCCATCACAACAATGATGGACAACGCCGAATTATTGTATCCGATATTTTCTGGCGTGTTGACCGTTGCACGGAGTGTTTTTGGGGACCTTTCTGCCGAGGCTCAAACATACGTTCATCGGAAGATAATTGAGCTCATTGAAAATCATTCTCATGTGTTGCGGGTTGATCTCAATCTCGCGTTCGCCTTGAGAGTTCTGTCGTGCAGACACTCGCCTGAGGCCGAGGCCGTCTTAGCTAAAATTTTCAAACTCTCAACGTCGTCGTCCCTTCTGCGGCGTGATATCATCCTAATCATGGCGAAGTGGAAAAACTGGTACTGGCTCTCAGATTTGAGAGCGAGTTTCAGGTCGTTGAGCGTGGCGGAGAGGCGTGCATTTATCGTTGCGTCGTTTTCTTTGAGAGATGAGGGTCGCCATTGGCGGCGATATACGGTTGACGAATTTTCGCCCTTCGAACAGCTCGTTCAGCATTGGGCCGCTGAAAAAGCCAGCCAACCTGGGTGGAGTATACCCTTGTGATATCGGTATCCGCATTCTGTAAGATGCACTCTTCCTTTTGGAAAGGTATAGCGCCGACTACGGACTTATTTGTACGAAGGCTGAATTTGGGTCACTATGAGCGTGAGTTCCCGGAGATGAGAATCCCGACACAGCCGATGCGGAGAGGGTTCATCAACGAAGTGGCATTTGCGGCTTTCTGTCAAAGTGTGAGAGGACAACAAAGTTGGCCGCGCGCAAAGCTTACGAAGGCAGAGCTAGACCAAGCCGTTGCTTCTGTTAGATCGTCGACGGTTCGCAAAGAGCTTCATGGAGGCCCCAAGCTGGAGGATAGTTTTGCTGCCGAGGAGTTGTTGGACATTGAAGAACAGCGAAGTCGGTTAATGAGATTTTTTCTGTTTAATCGGTCCCCTGACGCGTTGGTAGTTGAACCAGCATTTCCCGGCTGCGGAATAATTGATGCGTGTAAGGGCGATCTAATCGTTTCGAATATTCTGTTTGAAGTAAAAGCTGGCGATCGATTGTTTCGTTCGATCGATGTCCGCCAGTTAATAATGTACAGTATGCTGAATTATGTCTCCAAAGGCCGTGGGATCGAACGATTAGGCCTCTTTAATCCGCGGATAGGCGTTTCTGCGACGATTTCGATCGACGACCTGTGTTTGGAAATCAGCGGTAAGAATTCCGCTGAGCTTTTTTCGGAAATTACTGCTGCGATCTCAAGCGGCGAGATATCAAGATAGTCTGCCGGTTGCTTTGGCGCCGTCAGTCGTGAAGTCCGCGCCATGCAAAATTATAACGTGCTGCCGACTGATTCTGATCGGCCCAACGCGATTCCCAATCGTGTGGCGCTTGGCGATTGCGCTGCGGCTTCAGGGCCTCGCCTTCGAGCACCGGCTAGAGTGGGCTGCTCGTGAGTGATGAATGGGAGTGAGGACGGAATGATGTTGCTCGATGGCTATTGCGATGTTCCCGCCGGCAACTGCGCGCAGATCAGCGGCATGACGACCAAGAGCTTCGCCAGGGTTACCACCACAGCGCCAAGCGGATTGTTGGCGGTCGCGAGCAATATCGGCAGCTACTGATTTGCCCGACGGGCGGTTCGACGAATATTGTGTCCAGCCCCATCCGCAAAAATATTTCGCTTCCCGCTTTGGTAGAAACACCTTTATTGATTCCGTCATCCCGCCCGACAAAGGGGCGTATCGCGATCGTCACGGACGTGAGGCGGGATGCGGTGGACGCGGCAGCGTTTTGCGCGCGAAAGGTTGCAGGGCAGGCTTCACGGCTTGTGAGCGATCACAAAGCGAGCGGACGAGAGACGATGTTGCGTACGGCGAAGTCGTGTGGTCCTGACGCCCCGACGCTGGCGTCAAGTTTGCGGAGTTGCGTCGGCCCTACCGGGCTTAGACAAAACCATATCCGCCGACGACGGTGGCAAAAGAGCCCGGTCACCGGGGAGAGCGCGAAGTAAGTCGTAAAACCATTGCGTGCGGGAATGCCGGGTGTTTCCGGTGTACTCGTTTACTCGTGTGCTTTCTACCAATACCAAGTGCACACGAGGCCGCGGGTGCAGCGGGCATCCGGCATTCCCCACGCCCTCGTTTTGGGGCGAGAGAGTCATCAACAGCTCGGGCGCTTCGCGCCGCGAGCACGAAGTCGCATGTGGACTTGTCGCATGTGGACTTGCCGTCATTGCGAGGAGCGAAGCGACGAAGCAATTCATACTTCCTTGCGGTGAGATGGATTGTGACGCATTTTCCTTGCCGATGCCGGACTGGGGCGAGCAAGATATCTTGTCGCAGGCGTCAATCTAGGGATGCATCATTGTCCGTTGCAAGAATTTTACGAACGTCGGTCGTGGTGTAGACTTGGTTTATATTCCAACCAGGTTGATGTGATTCATGCTCCTGCCCGACGGCTATTCCGACGTCCCCCGCGGCAAGATCGCGGCTGTTGTCACGCATCTGGAGATGACCGAACGCCCGGCGATTCCGCGCGACCCGGCCGGGGCATGGACGCTGCGCAGGGTGGAGGCTCCCGAACTCGACTGGTTTCGCGATCTCTATCGCCGCGTCGGCGAGGAATGGCTGTGGTTCTCGCGGCTGCAGATGGCGGACGCTGACCTCGCCGCGATGATTGAATCGCCGCGGGTTCAAATGTATGCGCTGGTGCACGACGGCCGCGATGAAGGCGTGCTTGAGCTCGATTTTCGCGAGCGTGGTCAATGTGAACTCCGCTTGTTCGGCGTGACGGCGAAGCTGATCGGCAGCGGCGCCGGCCGCTGGCTGATGAATCGGGCGCTGGAGCTGATGTGGTCGCGGCCGGTCACGCGCGTCTGGGTGCACACCTGCACGTTTGATCATCCGGCGGCGCTGGCGTTCTACCAGAGATCGGGCTTCCGCCCGTTCCGGCGGCAGGTCGAAATATCGGACGATCCGCGCCTCGACGGGACAGCGCCGCGCGGTGCGGCAAAACATGTACCGATGATTGAGTGAGCGAAGTTGCCCCGGCGCCCAAGGCCGTCATCATCCGCGAAAGCGGATGATCCAGTATTCCAGAACACCTGTGATAGAACCGCGTCGCTGCGGCGTACTGGATACTCCGCTTTCGCGGAGTATGACAATTAGTGATGCCTACGAGCCGTTACCCCTCAAAATTCACCGCCGTCGTATTGGCGCCGCAGATCAACACCGCGACTCGCTCGCCCGCGGCCGGCCGGTAACGGCCGGAGAGCAGCGCCGCGAAAGCCGCTGCGCCGCCGGGTTCGGCGACCACGCGCAGTTCCGACCAAAGTGCAGCCTGCGCTTGACGGATGGCGTCGTCGCTGACCAGCACGACACCAGCGACATTCGCGCGCGCGATGGAAAACATCAGTTCGCCGACCCGGCGCGGCGCCAGGCTGTCGGCGGCGATGCCGCCCGCGGGGGCATCCACCGGCATGCCCGCCGCCAAGGCGGTGTGCAAGGTCGGCGCCTCCTCCGGCTCCACGGCTACGATTTTTATTCGGCCGCCATACCAGGCGGCAATGCCGCCGATCAGTCCGCCGCCGCCGACCGCGACCAGCAGCGTATCGATATCCGGCGCGTCCTGTTCCAGTTCCAGCCCGACCGTTCCCTGGCCCAGCAAGGTCTCGGTCTGGTCGAAGGCGTGAACCGGCATCGCGCCGGTCTGCGCGATATGGGCTTCGCTTGCCGCCAGCGCGTCGGCATAGCGAGTGCCGGCGACAACCAGGCGCGCACCGTAATTCCGGATCAGTTCGGCTTTCGCCGGCGAAGTAATATCCGGCACAAAAATCGTGGCGGGCACCTTCAGTTGTTGCGCGGCATAGGCCACCGCCGCGCCATGATTGCCGCCGGAGGCCGCCACCACGCCGGCCGCGGGTACCTCGCGCAACAGCAAGTTGGCAAACGCGCCGCGCGCCTTGAACGAGCCGGAGTGCTGCAGCATTTCCAGTTTGAACGTCAGGGGCCCCGGCGGGAGGCCGAAGTCGGACATATCCGTTTCGAGCAGCGGCGTTCGCCGGACAAAGCGGCGGATCGCGGCCTCGGTCGCCGCAATGCGTTCACGCGTGATCGGAGTGATCTGATCCATCCTGAGTTCCTTCAATGCACCTGACGTTCCGGCTTTGCCTTGCTCGCGCCGCGGAATGACGGCAGGATTTTGGTCTGCGTTCGCCGAATCTCTGCCAAGCCGCGATCATATCCATTCAACCCTATCAAGGTACTCAAAACCCCATGATCCTGATCGGCCAGTATGATTCCCCGTTCACCCGGCGCGTGGCGATTGCGCTGCGGTTGTATGGCCTCGCTTTCGAGCACCGGCCGTGGTCGACATTTGGCGAAGGTGACAAGATCGCGCCGTTCAATCCGCTGCGCCGGGTGCCGACGCTGGTGTTCGAGGACGGCGAAGTGCTGATCGAAAGCACCGCGATCCTTGATTATCTTGATGAGGTGGTCGGGCCGTCGAAGGCGATGATCGCGGAAAATGGGCCGGAGCGCCGCCATGCGCTGAAGATATGCGCGCTGGCGACCGGGCTCGGCGACAAGGCGGTCAGCCTGGTCTACGAGCGCGTGCTGCGCAAGGATGCGTCAAAACTCTGGGTCGAGCGGTGCGAAGCCCAGATCGGCGGCGTGCTCGATGCGCTGGAGTCCGAGCGCGCTGCTATTCCCTCGCCCTACTGGTTCGGGGATCGCATCGGCCACGCCGACATCGCGGTCGCCTGCGGGCTGCGGTTCACCGGCGAGGCCCATCCCGGCCTGCTCGCCGCCGCACGCTATCCAGCGTTGCTCGCCCATGCCGCGCGCTGCGAAGCGCTGCCGCCGTTTGTGGAGATCGCGCAGCCGCTGAGCCCGCCGAGCGGGTGAGGCGCAGTGCGTTCCTGCATATTCGCCGTCATGCCCGGACTTGATCCGGGCATCCATCAATCTTCATAAGAGTCTTGCCGAGAAGATGGACCACCGGGTCAAGCCCGGTGGTGACGAATTCGAGGCTCTAGCGCGCCGTCATTCTGAGGTGCGCGCTCTTGCGCGCCTCGAAGGATGGGCCACAAGGGCGGTGAAAGCATCCTTCGAGGCTCGCCGACGACCGCGATGCGAAAGCATCGCGTAGCTCGCACCTCAGGATGACGAGCTACCCCGCCCGCGCCGCCTTCTTGCGATAGGCCAGATGCACCGCGCAGGTGCAGCCCGGCGGATGCGAGGCGATCTCTTCGGGCGCGACGTCGTTGGCGGGTGCCGCGGAAGACGGCGCCAGCGTCGGCATCGCTTCCTTGACGCGGCGATCCTGCAGCGATTGGTCCTGCGTCGGAATATAATTCAGCACCGGCGCCAGCCAGCGCTCGGCCTCCGCCACGCTCCAGCCTTTTCGCGCGGCGTAGTCTTCGACCTGATCGCGCTCGATCTTGCCGACGCCAAAGTAAAAACTCTCCGGATGGCTGAAATAGAGCCCCGACACCGATGAGCCCGGCCACATCGCAAAACTCTCGGTCAGTTTTACGCCAGCCGTGTTTTCCGCATCCAGCAAATTGAACAGCGTCGCCTTTTCGGTGTGGTCGGGCTGCGCGGGATAGCCGGGCGCGGGGCGGATGCCGGCATATTGCTCTAATATCAGTTGATCGGGCGCCAGTGTCTCGTCCGGCGCATAAGCCCAGAATTCCCGGCGCACGCGGGCGTGCATGCGTTCGGCGAAGGCTTCCGCGAGGCGATCCGCCAGCGCCTTGCACAGGATCGACGAATAGTCGTCATTGGCATTCTTAAAACGGTCGGCGACGATGTCCTCGCCGATCCCGGCGGTGACAACGAAGGCGCCGATATAGTCCGGCACGCCGCAGTTGCTGGCGCAGCGTGTGGAACGTCGCGATCTTCTCTTTGCGGCTGTCGTCGGCATACACCGAAATGTCGTCGCCGTCGGCATTGGCCGGCCAGAAGCCGATGGTGGCCTGCGCCTTGAACCAGTTCTCTTTGACAATGAGGCCGAGCATCTTGCGGGCATCGTCGTAGAGGGAGCGCGCGACTTCGCCCACTTTTGCGTCGTCGAGAATGGCGGGAAAGCGCCCGGTCAATTCCCAGGTCTGAAAGAACGGCGTCCAGTCGATGTATTCGGCCAGTTCGGCGAGATTGTAATCGCGGAAGCTTTTGACGCCGAGAAACGCCGGCCTCTTCGGCGGGGTTCTCGCAAAGTCGATAACAACCGCGTTGGCGCGGGCGTCCGCGAGCTTCAGCCGCTTCTTGTCGGCCTGCGCGCGGAAATGCGCCGCGGAAATTTTCGCATAGTCCGCGCGCACTTCGGCCGCGTAAGCCTCGCGCCGCTCCGGCGACAGCAGCGACGAGGCCACGCCGACGGCGCGGCTGGCGTCATTGACATGCACCACCGGCCCGCGGCGGTAGTTCGGATCGATCTTCACGGCGGTATGAACGCGGCTGGTGGTGGCGCCGCCGATCAACAGCGGCACGGTCATGCCCTGGCGCTCCAGCTCGCCGGCCAGAAAGCTCATCTCGTCGAGCGACGGCGTGATCAGGCCGGAGAGGCCGATGATGTCGGCGCCCTCGGCCTTGGCGGTCTCGATGATTTTTGTAGCCGGCACCATGACGCCGAGATCGATGACTTCAAAGTTGTTACATTGCAAGACGATGCCGACGATGTTCTTGCCGATGTCGTGGACGTCGCCCTTCACGGTCGCGAGCACGATCTTGCCGGCGGAGCTGCGGCCGTCGCCGACGATGCCGGCAGCTAGGTTGCGCGCCTTCTCCTCTTCCATGAACGGCATCAGATAGGCCACCGCCTGCTTCATCACGCGGGCGGATTTTACCACTTGCGGCAGGAACATCTTGCCGTCGCCGAAGAGGTCGCCGACGATATTCATGCCGGCCATCAGCGGGCCTTCGATGACGTTGAGCGGGCGCTCGACGAGTTTGCGGGCGTCCTCGGTGTCGGCCTCGATATATTCGGTGATGCCGTGCACCAGCGCGTGGCTCAGCCGCTTGTCGACCGGCCATTCGCGCCAGGCGAGATCCTGCTCCTTGGTCTGCTTCTCCTTGCCGCGGAATTTTTCCGCCAGCTGCAGCAATCGTTCGGACGCGCCGGGGTCGCGGTTGAGGATGACGTCCTCGCAAACCTGGCGCAGCTCGGGATCGATGTCGTCATAGACGATCATCTGCCCGGCATTGACGATGCCCATATCCATGCCGGCCTTGATGGCGTGATACAGGAACACTGAATGCATCGCTTCGCGCACCGGCTCGTTGCCGCGGAACGAGAAGGAGAGATTCGATACGCCGCCGGAAAGATGCGCGTGCGGCAAATTGTGGCGGATCCAGCGCGTCGCCTCGATGAAATCGACGCCGTAATTGTTGTGCTCTTCCAGCCCGGTCGCGATCGCGAAAATGTTGGGATCGAAGATGATATCTTCCGGCGGGAAGTTCAGTTGCCCGACCATGATGTCGTAGGCGCGCTTGCAGATTTCGGTCTTGCGCGCGAAGGTGTCGGCTTGGCCCACTTCGTCGAACGCCATCACCACCACGGCGGCGCCATGACGCCGCGCGATCGTCGCCTCGTGAATGAACTTTTGCTCGCCTTCCTTCATCGAGATCGAGTTCACCACCGGCTTGCCCTGAACGCATTTCAGGCCGGCTTCGA
>WNFH01002548.1_pt1 | contig 12761 bp, 6 predicted proteins | sample 5400411 | NCBI WGS metagenome assembly WNFH01 (sample SAMN13153347, study PRJNA577476) | soil metagenome | isolation source: 200 cm saprolite under Douglas fir tree site 2 hole 3 | place: USA:California | collected 2015-04-18
CTGATGCTGGGCTGATTCAGCACCTCCACGTCACCGCGCACGTAGAGCATCACCGGCGGATCGTAGATTTGCAGCAGCGTCTGCGGATATTCCGGGTCGGTCCAGTTCACCAGCCGGCAGCGATCGATGCGCCGCGTCAACGCCAGCTCTTTTTCAGCGCGTTTGAAGGATTGCTTCTTGAAGACTGCCTGCGCCACCGGCGCCGGTAAATTGCATGCTTCCAAGCGAGGCAGCGGCGCGCGAAAAACTTCTTCCGGCGAGCCAAACTCGCGCAGTAGCCGCGCGGAAAGCCGCGAAGCCAGCCCAGGGGTCAGCGCCAGCGCGAGCCAGGAGAGGGAAGCGTCTAGCTCCATCGCGACGCAAGCGTAGCTTTAGAGTAACCCAACTGTCAACTACATGATACGGAATATCCGAAAATCGGCGCGGCGACAGCTCTAAGTGGGCGTTCCGGCGCGTCCGCATCCCGGCTGCGCTGCATCTTCCTGCAAAATCGATTCCAGCGTGGCCACAAACAAATCCGCATCCGATTCGGAGAATATCAGCGGTGGCCGCAGTTTGATCACGTTGTGATGCGGCCCGTCCGTTCCCGCCAGAATGCCGCAATCACGCAGCCGATTCACTACGTAATCCGCTTCTTCCGCGGCAGGCTCGCGCGTTTCACGATCGCGCACCAGATCAATCCCCAGGAAAAGTCCGGAGCCGCGCACGTCGCCGATCAGCCGGTGACATTCCTGCAATTTTTTCAACTCCGTCATCCAATACGTTCCAACGCGCAGCGCCCGGTCCTGCAGCGCTTCGTCTCGCAGCACATCCAGCACCGCCAATCCTGCCGCGCACGCCACCGGATTCCCTCCGAACGTGCTGAAAAATTCCATCCCATTCGCAAACGACGCGGCGATCTCTTGCGTGGTCACCACCGCCGCCAGCGGAAATGCGTTTCCGATCGGCTTGCCAAGCACCACGATGTCCGGCACTACTCCCTGCGTCTCGAATCCCCAGAAGTGCGTGCCCAGCCGCCCGAAACCCACCTGCACCTCGTCCGCGATGCAGACTGCTCCGGCCGTACGCACCCGACGATACACCTCCGAAAGATAATTCGGCGGAAAGACGATTTGCCCCGCAACGCTCGGCAGCGTCTCCGCGATGTACGCCGCCACGCCACGCGCTTCACCGCTCGTGCGCTCCAGAATTTCGCCGACGTGTGCCGCATATTTCGCACCCGCTTGCGCATCGCCCCGCCGGTACAAGCCGCGGTAATCATCCGCAATCGGCGCCACGTGCACCCACGGCTTTCGCCCGCGCCCGCCCGGACCATGGAATTTGTATGGGCTGATATCGATCAGCGTGTTGGTATGCCCGTGATAGGCGTGTTCCAGAACGATGATGTCTTCGCGCCCGGTATGCGCGCGCCCCAGCCGCAACGCCAGCTCGTTTGCCTCGCTCCCCGAATTCACGAAGTAGCAAACGCGCAGCGGATCCGGTAAGCGCTCCGTCAGCCGTTCCGCGTAGCGCAACACATTGTCATGCAAATACCGCGTGTTCGTATTGAGCAGAGCAAGCTGCTCCTGCGTCGCGTGCACTACGCGCGGATGGCTGTGCCCCACCAGCGGCACATTGTTGTATACATCCAGGTATGCGCGACCGGTATCGTCGTAAAGATATTGCTGCCAGCCGCGCACAATCTTCAGCGGCCGCCGGTACGAAACGCTCAGGCTCCTTCCCAGCAGCGACCGCCGTGCGGCCAAAGTCTCGCTCGCATCGGTCTCCTTCGCCGGAAATCGGTCGGCCGGAATGCCCAACAATAAATTCGGATCGGGAGACAAGCTTGTCCACACGCCGCGTTCCGATGCGCGACCCACGCCGGGAAAATCGGTTCCGTAATCCAGTAAATCGCTGATGATCTGGAAATGCAGGTGCGGCATCCAACCGCCGTTTTCCTGTGTCGCCCCCACTTCCGCGAATTTCTCTCCCCGCGCGACTTTTTGACCTACTCGCAGCCGGCTCAAAGTCTGCAGCGTGAGATGCCCGTACAAAGTGAATAACTCCTGAGCATCACCCGGCCCACCAATCCGATGCCTCAAAATCACCACTGGCCCGTAATCGAGCGGCGCTTCGTTATTCGCAAGCGCGTGCACAACTCCGTCTAGCGGAGCTCGCACAGCGCTGCCGGGCTGGACTTGTAAATCGATGCCAAGATGAATCGTGCGCCGCTCGTCGGTTGGATTTGCACTCGCGCCGAACAGCGCCGAGGAATAAATCGCGCGCGCTTCGTCGTACCGCCCAATTCCCACAGAAGCGCCCGCGCGTTTCATCTCTGCAAGAATTCGCTCGCTCACCACCGTAGGATCGGCAGCCGCAGGATCGGCGCCCAGAAATGTGCTTCCGACGCTGAAATCAAATACCAGGCTCGGTGCCGTGCGTAGGTCCGCGTCCAGCACGGACGCTGCCGCATGAGCGTTTTCCGCGAGCCATTTCTTCAGCGCGTTGCTTTTCGGAACAGCTTCCAGCCCGCAGGCCGCGCGAAACGTGTACTGCGCAAAGCGCGGATGAATTTTCGCCAGCCGTGCCAGCGCCTCCAACGCCGGCCTCTCGCTGATTCGCACGTAATGGTCATCCGGCTTGACCGTTGCGCGCTGCGCCGAGTTCACCACGCTGACCGCCAGCCGCGTTCCGATCAGCGTAAACAATACCTTCAGCTCCGCTTCCGTAAGCGGAAACGCCCGGTGATATCCGCTAACCACTTCCGCCGCCGCTCGCAGCGGATTCTCCTTCCCCAAAATCGCGTACGCCGCGGCAATCGCCACTTCCGAAACGGTCACCGTTTCGTGCATGTCGCCGAAATCGATTACACTGACCACTTTTCTCGGCAGCGGCAGCGCTTTGCCCACCAAGACGTTGTAATCGTTCGCGTCGCCATACACCACGCTGCGTCGCAGGTGTGGCAGCGCCGGCAAAACCTGGGTTTCATAGAGGAAGAGAAATTTCTCAACGAGCGCGCGTTGTGACGCGTCGCCGATTTGATGTAGGTGTGCGCGAATCCAGCCGGCCCGCGCTAGATCCCACTTCAGCTCGCGCCCTGCGGCCGTATGAGAAAAATCCGCCAGCGCCGCATCCATTTCCCCGAGAAAATGCCCAAGGCTTTGCAGAAGTTCCGGTGAGTGCGGCCGCGCCTTCGCCAGCATCGTGCCCGGCACGTAGCTCAGCAGCCACACCAGCCGCTGCGATCCATCCGCCGCAGTAACAGCGGCAAACGCCTCGCCGTTCCGGTTGAGCCGCACGCGGGGCAAGGTAACGTGTGGCGCGTGCATCGCGAGGTGCTGTAGCGCCCGGCACTGCATGTCGATAAAGGACCGCTCACGCGCCGGGTGCATCACCTTCAGCACAAAAGCATCTGTTGTATTGAGCGAATTCGAGCGTGGCACAGCCACCGCCGCCCCATCGCGCGAGTTATGCGCGATGAATTCTGGCTGTGCATCGTGAAGCACCGTCAGGTGAAAATTGTCGTCGTACTCGCCAGGCAGCGCCTTAGCTGTGACCGCAAGTCCATACAGGTCACGCGCAATCTCTACCGCTTCCGCTTCCGTCGTCGGCCGTGCAACGCGCTCTTCCAGCAGCATCCACAAATTTTATCTGTAATGGGAAAGCGCGTCCATCGCAGCCGCGCCCAGCCGTTGTAGTTGCGCGCATCAGCGCGTCCCAGCGGGCTTTAGCCCGGCTAGCGAGCGAAGCGAGCACTCTGAAGCTCTTAATCCGCCACCGAAATCGGCCCGTTCTCCGTCGACAGCCGGATCACCGGCGACCCGCTGCCGTATTCAATCCGCCGATGCTCGTCGTCCCAAGTCTTCCGCGCATCTGAGCAAATGCTCGCATGGCAGCTTATCGGCGAATTCCCGTTCGACTCCACTAGGAAGCTCGACCGGAATCCAGACGGCACGCGCAGCGTCAGCGGCCCATTCACCGCGTCCGCCACCAGCTCCGAACCATCCCAATTCGCGCCCAGCGACACACTAATCGGCCCGTTCTGCGTATGCAGCCGCAGCTTGCCGCTTGTGCCGGAAAAGCTGATCGGCCCATTCTCCGCCGAAATATTCGCCTCGCCCGAGCAATCCTTCATGCTGATCGGCCCGTTCGTCGCCCGCGTGGTGATCTTTCCGTCCACCGTGTAAAAGCTGACCGGCCCGTTATGTGCTGTCACTTCGATGTCCGCCGACCGCGGCGTGCGAATCAGCAGATACACCGTCCAGTCCTCTCGGTCGCCGTGCGGTCCGCTCACCGAAACCTCACCGCCCTGCACCGCCAGCTTAATCTGCGCGAGCAGCCGCGCCGCATCCCCGCCCACCGCCGCCTTGCACGCGGTCACCGAGTACACATCCTTATCCCAGCCCTGCACTTGCACCCCGCCGTTTTCTACTTCGCGAACCCGCAGCACAGGAGCTTCCGCCTTGCTCACCGTCCGCACTTCCGATTGAATCGTCGGTCGCTCGCCATCCAACCGGATGTGCAAGTCCGAGCAATCCGCCGCCGGCCCATCGCCCCAATGCGTGGACCCGTTCCGCCCGTACTCGCCCCATCCCGGTGCAGCGGGAGCCGCTGGTTCAGCCGGAACCGCAGGCATCGCTGGAATCGCCAGCGCAGGCGGCGCAGGGACCGCCGGAACTTGCGCCCGAACCCGTCCCATCGGCAACACCAACAAAACATAGGCGATCGTTGCCCCAACCATCGAAACCGCTGTGCACGTCTTCATGGGTATCCCCTCCCAGTGGTATAGACGACGGAGCCACCCCAACGGTCTTGCCCCAATATGAGACCTCGACAGCCTCTCCGTATGACCTCTGTTTACTCTGGGCTTTGTCGGCGGCAGAACCGTGACTGAGCAAGGCCCTTGGAGATAGCAAGGAAAACCCGTATACTCAACATTGATTAATATTGATTAGAAAGCCCCTCAAAATGAGAAAGACTGTACATCGCCTGCCCATCACCAAAGCCCGCATTAATCTAGGCCAAGTTGCGCGGCGTGTTCACGTGAACCGCGAGTACTTCATTTTAGAAAAGGATGGCATTCCGGTTGCCGGTATTCTGAGTGCCGACGAATTGGAGGACTATCTTGAGCTTCAGCAACCCGGCCTTAGGGTTCAGATCCGGAAAAGCAGTCAGGAGTACCGCCGCGGCAAGAGCCGGGACGCAGCAGATTTCCTGAGCGACCTCCGTAGAACAACGAAAAAAAAGGGCTAGCAAATGCCTGGCAGCTTCCGTGTCTCCGAAGATCCCCACAATCGAAGCGGCCACCAAAACATCAAGAAACTCGCTGGTCTGAAACCCGGTGAAGGACAGTGGCGCATACGTTGGCGCGACTACCGTCTGCGTTATGACATTTTCGGAAACGAAGTGGTTCTCCACTCCTTCCGGCATCGCAAAGAGGCCTACTAGGAACGGGCGCAATGCTTCTCTTGCTTTATGCCTTCATGGAAGATCCAAGTCCCAGTCTTCTGTTTCACCAAAGCTGCCGATCGGCGGGCCGTCCGGTGGCTCCGCAGGCGGCGTGAGATCCAGCCGCTTCTGGTCTTTCTCGAATAGCTCGATTTGCCTGGAAGCGAAGAAGACTTGCGCTCGATCCAGAATAATCTGCGTACCGGCCGCTGAGTCCAGCCACTCCTTGAGATTGTGCAGTTTGAGCGCCGCAATCGCGCGCACTTCATCGCTGGCCCGCTCATTAGCCGCGAGCGCCATCAAGTCGTATAGCGCGACATCGTCCACCACCTTACCGATTTCCCCCGCGTACCCGCTCCCATGCGGAGCCTTCCACGTCGCCGCTAGCACGGCATCGAAAACTTCCTCGAGGCTCGGATTCGCCGCATCGCGCGCGTGAAACTCCACTAATCGCGCTGCGCGCTCCGGATTAAAAAGAAACTGCAGCGTGTGCTGCGCCGCCGCTTCCGCCGGCGCCAGCGCGTCAAACGCCGGATAAGTCCGAATCTTGAAATCTTCGCGCCCCCGCTCGTACGCGGGCGGGCGCGGCGGAATCATTTTCAGCAGCGAATCGGGCAACGCCAACGCCTCCGGCTTCAAAGTGGCCAGCACCGCAGCCAGCGTCCGTCGTTGCTCCGCCGCCGCGACAATCTGCGTCGGCGTTTGCCCATCCCCGCGCAGCGCAAACGTGTAGTCCATCCCGCCGATCAACTTGCTCGCGGCCTCCACCTGGTAGCGGTGCAGCATGAAAATCGGCGCCAGCACATCCTCAATCGTCGCCAGCGGCGCGCCTTCGCGAATGTTCTTCTCCCCAAATCGCCGCAAAGCCGCCGCGCGCACCTGCATCAGCCGGTTCAGCTCATCCACCGCATTCGCGCCTGAATCCCACAGATGCGCCACGCTGCTCGACGAACTCGCCGGCCGCGCATCCTGATCCGTCAGATACCGCAACCCGCGCGCGTAACCATCGATCAAAATTTTGTTCAGCGCCGCCTTCTCGTCCGTCCCCGGCGCAAACTCGCTGTAGCCCCACGCGATCGACACTTTGTCCCACTCGCCGATTCCTGTCGCGTATGCCTCCGAAACGTCCGGCACGCCATCCGCGCCCAGCTTCACCACTGGCGGCGGATAATCCATCACCGACGACCGGTTCACCGTACTCGCCGAATAGTTGTGCATCAGCCCCAGCGTGTGCCCCACTTCATGCGCCGCCAGTTGCCGCAGCCGCGCCAGCGCCATCTGCTGCGCGCGATCTTGCCCCGCCGGCAACGCCTTCCCGTCCGCATACGGCGCCAGCAGCCCCTCAGCGATCAAATAATCCTGCCGCACGCGCAGCGATCCCAGCGACACGTGCCCCTTGATAATTTCCCCCGTCCGCGGATCGATCACCCCCGCGCCGTAAGACCATCCACGTGTCGCGCGATGAATCCACTGAATCATGTTGTAGCGCAGGTCCATCGGGTCCGCGCCCTCCGGCATCAGCTCCACACGAAACGCATTCTTGAATCCCGCCGCCTCGAACGCCTGCGACCACCATCGTGCGCCCTCCAGTAGTGCCGAGCGAATCGGCTCCAGCGCCCCGCGATCCAGGTAATACACAATCGGCTGCACCGCCTCGCTCACCGCCGCCCTCGGATCCCTTTTCTCCAGCCGGTGCCGCGCCGCAAATCTCTTCACAATCGGCTCGCTGATCGGCGTCGCATAGTCCATGTACGAAATCCCAAAAAAACTCGAGCGCGGATCGTACGCCCGCGGTTTGTATCCCGGCCCCGGAAGCTGCACAAACGAATGATGCTCGCGCACCGTAATCGCATCCGCCTCCGGAGTCACTTGCTTCACCCACTGCCCCGGCTCATCGCCCGCAAACGTCAGCGTCGCTTCCACTTCCGTGTTCAGCGGAAAATTCTTCGTCCGCGGCAAATACAGCGCGCACCGCGAGGCATCCAGATGATACGAGCCCTGTTTCGTGCGCCGCAGCGTTTCCGGCACGTGGTGCGCGTCGCGCAGAAAAAATTCCGTCGCATCCACCAGCGCCCGCTCACCCTCCTCCGCCGCCACCGTAAATCCCCACAGTGCCGATTCCGCAAACGAATCGCGCACCGCCCGCCGCTCATCCGCATCGTTGCTGATCGCGCGAAATTCCAGATTCGATTGCACCAGCAGCACCTTCGGCCCGCTGCGCTCGAACCGCACCAGATGCGTCCCGCCCAACTGCCCGCGGTCCAGCCCGATGTCATTCGAACCAATCCCCGCCGGCAGCGAGCTCTGGTACAAGAACTCCGTCCCCCACTTGTCGATCTCCAGCCACAGCTTGCCCGCCTTCGCGTCCCAATAAATATTGAAGTACCCCGGTATCTTCTGCATCGCCGCCGTCTTTTCTGCAATCGACGTCGTCTTGTCTCCCGCCGTGGTAGTCTTCTCCGCAGCCGCCTCGCCCTTCGCCTGATCACGCGCCTGCGCGCGCGAAGTGCAACACAACATCGCCACCACCATCAGCCACACCATCCGCTTGGACATTTTCCATGCCTCCAAATTCGCAACTTTCAAAATGGCTGAAGAGTTTTACAACAAAACCGCGCCGCGCGCCGCAAAATCCCCTCTGCTATACTGAACCCGCGAACTGCTCTCGCCGGTCCAAAGTCAAAGTGCCCGCTTCAGAAAGCGGGCGCTACACGATCACCGTGGCCAAACTCCGCATCTCCGTCGTGCAATATCTCAACACCACCCCGCTCGTCCGCGGCTTCACCCACGGCCCGTTGCATGGCAAATACGACCTCTCCTTCACCGTCCCCTCGGAATGCGCTGAAGCCCTCCGCACCGGCGCCGCCGACGTCGCCATCATTCCCGCCATCGAGTACCAGCGCATCGTGAGCCAGGGCATCGGCCTCACCATCCTCCCCGGCCTGGCCATCGCCTCCAAGGAGCGCGTGCGCAGCCTCCTGCTCATCAGCAAAATGCCCATCCGCCAAGCCCGCCGCATTGCGCTCGACCGCAGCTCCCGCACCACCCAAGCCCTCGTCAAAATCCTCGCCGCCCGCCGCTGGCAGATCGCCCCCGAATTTTTCGAAGCCGATCCCGACCCCGCCGCCATGCTGGTCGACTCCGACGCCGCGCTCGTCATCGGCGATGCTGCCCTGCGCATCGCCATTGCCGCGGAACGCCACGTCGCTCCCGGCCCCGATGGCGAATGGGTCGCCAGCGCCTCCACCGCCGCCATCCCGCAACTCGAAAACTCGACGCAACTCCACATCTACGACGTCGTCAAGGAGTGGTGGCACCTCACCGAAAAGCCCGCCGTGCTCGCCGTCTGGGCCGCCCGCAACGAAGTCATCACCGCCGAACTCGCCGCGGACTTCCTGGCCTCCCGCGATTTCGGCTTGGCGCACCTCCCCGAGATCTGCGCCGAAGCCGCCCAGCAACTGCATCTCCCCGAACCCGAGCTCCGCCTCTATCTCGAAAAAAATATCGACTACACGCTAGACGAAGAAAACCTCCAGGGCCTCCTTCGCTTCTTCCACGAAAGCCACGCCCAAAACCTAGTCGGCCCCCTGAATCCGATCACCATCGCCTCCGGCCCCGCCTCCCCCGCCCGCTTCATCGACTTCGCCCCCGCGCGCAACACCGCGTCATCCCGAGCGTAGCTTGTCCTGCCGAGGTTGCCGAGAGACCTGCTTTTTCGTGGTTATTCCAATTGAAGAGCGCCCGTTGCGTCCCGGCCGATGTGGTGGGACGAGCCCACTACTCCATCCTCAGCGCGTTCATGGGCGAAATAGAGGCCGCACGGTTTGCGGGAATTATGGCCGCGAAAAATGAGCAGATCGCAAGTGCCCCCGCCGCCACGCTGAGCGCGAGCGGATCCCACGAAGAAACGTCATACAGTTGCGCGGAGATCAACCGCCCTGCGCCAATCGCCAGCGGCAACCCGAGGACCAGTCCCACCAAAACGCGCTTGAATGCCCCACTCAGAACGTATCGAATCACGTTCGGGCGGTCCGCGCCAAGCGCCATGCGAATGCCGATTTCGTTAGTTCTCTGCGCCACGGTATACGCCGTGACGCCATACAATCCCACCGCAGCCAGCACCAGCGCCACAATCCCGAACAAGCCGGCAAGACTGGCGACAGCCCGCTCACGATCGAAGGTAAGCTCCACTTGCTGCTGCATCGTCCTGATGCTGTTGATCGTCAGGTTGCGATCCAGTTCCGCAAGCATCCGCGTGAGCAGTGGCTCCAGCGCTCCCGGGGACATGTTGGTCACCAGCGTAATTCCATCCATAAAGTGCGAGCGCAGCTCCAGTTTCCTCATCAAAGCGTCGGGCTCCGGATAGTGCACCGTTTGCGCCAGCGGCACGTAGAACATCGGACGCGCCGGCCTGCTCAACCCCCAGCCCGCGAACTTCGCATCGCGCACCACCCCCACGATGCTGAACGTGCTCGCATATTCAGGCATATCCAGCCCGAAGTGCTGCGCCAGTGGGTCTTCCTCGCTCTTGAAAAAGCGCTTCACGAAGGCTTCGTTTACAATTGCCACCGGCGCCGTGGTTTCGTTGTCCGCTGCGCTAAACGCGCGTCCGCGCAAAATCGCCATTCCCCAGTCCTGCAGATAGTTCGCGCTCACGCGGTCCCAGGACGCCCCCGATTCTTCGTTGAGCTTCCCGGGCGGATGACCCGCCACCATGATCAGTTCGCCCCAGTTGTCGGTCAGCGGGTTGTACATCGCCAGCCCGGTTCCCCGCACCCCCGGCAGGCGACTCAGTTGTTCTTCAAGCTCGCGGTACAGCGCCGCTAACTGCGGTTGCGTGTAACTGGCTGGCGGAGGATTCATATCCACCACCACGCGCCCCTGCACTTGGTATCCGAAGTCCTGATGCTCCAGCTTGCTTAGGCTTCGCGCCAGCATCGTGGCGCCGGCCACCAGCACCACCGACAAGGCGGCCTGCACCACCAGCAACGCTTTGCGCGCGAAGGAAGACCGATCCCGAGTTCCGCGGCCCGAACCGCGTAGCGCTTCCGCCGGATCGGTGCGCGTCGCCAGCCACGCGGGAGCCGCGCCGAAAATGATCCCGGTCACCAGCGCCAAACCCAGCGCGAATGCTAATACCATCAGCGACGGCGCGGCGCTAATCGGAAGAAAATGCGCGTTGTGGAACGCAAGCGCCAGCAGCAGCCGAGCCGCTGCCACCGCCACCAGCAGTCCGGCGATTCCTCCGCCAATCGCGAGCAACACGCTTTCCGTAAGCGCTTCCGTAACAATCCGCCGCGGCGTGGCGCCCAGGGCCAGCCGCACGGCCGTTTGTCCCCGGCGCGCCACCCCGCGAGCCAGCAGCAGGTTCGCCACATTGGCACACGCGATCAGCAGCACCAAGCCGCACACCGACAGCAGGATCTGCAGGCTGCGCCCGTACTCTTCTTTCATCACCGCAATGCCTGCTCCGGCTGGTACCACGTCCAGGACTTGCTTGGGAAGCATGGCGATCACGTCCTTCATCCAGTTGGCTGGATATCCGGAGTCGTTCTGCATCCATTGGCGCAAGACTCCCGTAAGGCGCGGAGCCATTCCGTCCGTCGAAGCTCCCGGCCGCAATCGGCCGATCATGCGCAGCCATGCAGAGATCGACTGGTGGAGTAGACCGCCGTCAGCATCCATCATGGGTTCCTGCTGCAGTGGCACCCAGATATCCGGAGGGTCGCTTTCCAGCGTTTCGCCGAAAAATCCGGGGGGAGCGACTCCGATCACTGTAAACGGGTGTCCCTCCACAGCGAAAGTCGAGCCCACCACCGCTGGATCGCTAGCATAGGCGGTCTGCCAGACACGATGGCTCAGCACCGCCACCGGTGGTGCCCCCGGCCGGTCGTCTTCCGGCGTGAACACTCGTCCCCCAAAAGCGCCCACTCCCAGCGTCGAGAAATAGTTCCCGGTGACGTATTCCGATCGCAGTGGCTTGGCAACCGAATCGACGCCTTGACGCCTGACGCTCATCCGCCAGCGCCCCGCCTGAAACGCCGCAACCTCTTCAAATTCCGGCGTTTCCGCTTTCAGCCGTTCATACAGAGAGAAGGAAAACATTCCCCATTTGTCTTGAGGCCCCCCTTCTACGCAGCAATCGTCGCCTTCTCCGACCCGGTAAAGCCGCCCGGGATCGGTCACCGGCAGCGACCGCAGCATCACCGCATGGATCAACGTGAAGATTGCCGTGGTTCCGCCGATTCCCAAGGCCAGCGTCAGCACCGCCGCTGCGGTGAATACAGGCGACAGCCGGAACTGCCGCAACGCATACCGCACATTGCCAATCACGTCTCTCATCCGCACACCCCCAGCACCGTCTGTTCCTCTACGGATACGCTACTGACGTGTCCGGTGTTCCCGCCCAAGAGAACATTCTTCCCCCGGAGGTGGGAGCTTCAGTTCATCCTGAGCCTCGAAGGGCTCCGGCGCCGAGCGCAATTTAGCCCCTGAAGAAAGCTAGTGGTGGAAGCCCCTGACTTTAGTCAGGGGAGCGGCGCCTTTGCGATACCGTAGCCGTCCCCTCTTCGCCCAATGTAGCGCCTGCTTTCTGAAGCGGGCTCTGACACCGTTTTTCTGTCATCCCGACCAAAGCGGCCAGCATTTTCCTGCGCTCGTCTTCTGAGCGCTGGCCGCGGAGCGGAGGGACCGTGGCAAGACTTCAGACATACTCGCCTCGATGAGACCAAACTCTTCAACCGTGGACCTCCTGCCAACTTAACCATGAAAGATTAAGTCACGAAGAATGCCTAAGATTAGACTTGACAACGTAAGTTAAGTGGCTTAGGTTGATTACATACCGATAGAGGCCGAACGGCAATCTAAGTCGACATCCGTTATCTGAAATTGCCTTCCAGACAGCCTGGACGTTAAGTGGAGGCTAAATGAGAACAATGAATCGTTGGGAACAACCGTTCCGTGGGGCTACCACCCTGCAGGAACAGATCAATCGCATATTTGGCGATGGGATGGGACGTACGGGAGAGGAGTCGAACTTGACCCCTTGGGCTCCGGCCGTCGACATCTACGAAACCGAGAATGAACTGGTCGTTAAGGCCGACCTCCCGGACGTGAATCCGGAGGACCTGGACATCCGCGTGGAAAACAACATCCTCACCATTCGCGGCGAACGCAAGTTTGAGACCAAGGTAAGCGACGACAACTATCTGCGCATCGAACGCGCCTATGGCTCGTTCAGTCGTAGCTTCTCGCTGGCCAACTCCGTAAACTCCGACGCGATCAAGGCCGACTATCACGATGGCGTGCTGACGCTAAGCCTCCCGAAGACCGAG
>WNFH01010549.1_pt1 | contig 12761 bp, 19 predicted proteins | sample 5400411 | NCBI WGS metagenome assembly WNFH01 (sample SAMN13153347, study PRJNA577476) | soil metagenome | isolation source: 200 cm saprolite under Douglas fir tree site 2 hole 3 | place: USA:California | collected 2015-04-18
CGTGTACTTGCCGGACCTTCTCCAAAGCCGCTTGAAATCCGGCTGTCTGGCCACGGCAGACGGCGAGGTCATGCAGGTCGATTAGCAAACTGACCGCTCTGTCGTAATCTTTGGGCTGCCGCGTCTGGACATGCGCCGCAACCTGTTTCCAGATTTCCGATTGGCGTCGTCCCAATTGATCGAGATACCGCGCCCGGTTTGCCAGGTCTTCCGCTCTGCGTTTTGCCACTTCCGCTGTGCGCTGTTCGTTCAGCAATCGGGCTCTCTCTTTCGCGCGCGTCTGAGCCGCTGCCAGAAGATCGCCTACCTTACGCCGTTCGCTTACAGCGAGCGCGTCGGAAGTCTGCTGTAAGTTCGTGCGTCGAAAACGCCGCACCAGGTCGTTTCGCCAGCGCTCGTCTTGATCCACGACCGCAGTGATCAGCAACTCACTTTTGTCCTTTTCCGGCAGGCCCCGAATCCATGCGGATAGCTCTCTGCGACTCGGTCTGGCGGCGAGAGGTTTTGAAGCCTGTGCTGCAACCTTGACGAGGTCCTCATCGATCTCGAGAAATTCGATCAGCGCATGTAGCGGACCGGATAGCTCTTCCAGGCCTGCAGGAACGGGCGGTTCCAGTTTATCTTTCTCAAGTCCGCCATCCTGAGCAGAGCGAAGCCACCCGAGATAAAGGCATCGGTGGTCGTCGCGAAGCAAATCTGAGCGCAGAGGCATCAGGGAGGCCATCCATCGGGTCCCGTCGTCCTCGCCATCCCACCCCGACTCGAATCCAAATTCAACGATCACGAATGTCCCGGTTTTTCGTACCCGCAGGGACTCGCCTGGCGCCATGGCCTTGAGCAACTTGTAGTCGATCGATCCCTGCGGAAGCCGAATATGAAAATCACGCGTTCCCCAGTTCGCGACGTAGACAAAAGCGTCGAAATACTTCTCCAAAAGCTTGCTCGGATTGGCTTTCAGGTCACCCCATTCGTAGTGGTTCGTGAAGCTCGTGGCGGTAATTGCTGCCCGCGTGGAGATGGAACGTAGGGTGGTCATCTCGTTTCTCGTCAGCGGACGGTCGAGGGCACGGAAATCGTAGTACTGATATTCGCTCACCAAAAACCTCGGCACCAGTGGCGATAAGCGGCAATCCATTCCGCGCCTGCCGGAGTCGGCGTTGGCAAAGGCAAGTCCAGGATTGGGATCTTCTGCCGCGTTTTGCCTCGGCGGCAAATGCCAACAATTTGGCCATCTAGTGTCATGTCGACCTTCTCCACGTCAGCGTCGACGCCAAGGATCTTCACAGAAAACGGCAACGCCAGATGCTCCTCAATCACCGTCAGGAACCCGGCTGCTTGTTCTTCTTCGGTGTAAGCATCCAACACCGCTTCTTCGATTAGTTGCATCAGCTTAGCCCTGCTGAGTGAAGGGACATTTGTCCCAGGTCCTCCTTTCAGCTTCCGCAGATGCAGAACCGCCGGGCGACTGTTCCGTCTCGTCATATTTCTCCGTTGATCGAAGGCTCTTTGGGAGCTTGATGCTCAAGCAAGCGCTGCACCCCAGCAAGAGCCGCCCGCAGATCCATGAGCTTGGGATCAAATTCGTTCACGGGAGCCATCGTCGCCGTCTACCATCTGTCACTGGTCGAGGAATAATCTCACAGTTTGCGGACCTGTTGTTGTTGCCCCGTAGGCACCGTCTATTAGGTGCCCGGCACGTGGCACGGCAGCGAGTGGCTGACTGCGGGGCGCTTGTTCGTGAGAAAGCTCTCCAGTCATCCCAACTTATCCCGTCTCTTGGAGGGACGGTGAAGAACTCCTTCCCGAGCCGGCTGTCACACGTCTGGTTGGTCTGGTCAACTCTTCAAGCTGGCAGAGGGTTGGCTGTCTAGATGGCCGCGTATTTATTGGTGGTTTATGGTGGGCCTGGGTGGACTTGAACCACCGACCTCGCCCTTATCAGAATTGAGGTCGCTAGTCACGGGACCTGCCGGTCCGGTTCTTTGGAGTTGACATAGCCATATTAGATAGCTATCATCGAGGCTATGAAAGTTAGCGTAGCGGACGCCAAGAACAAGCTTCCCGAGCTAATCAAGGCTGTCGAGAATGGCGAAACAGTGACCATCTACCGGCGCGGTGTCCCTGCCGTGGACATCATCCGGACAAAAAAGCCTAGTCGCAAAAAACGGAAGCTCGGAACACTGAAGGGAAAAATTCACATTCGCGATATCGACTGGTGGAAACCCATGTCGGACGACGAAGCCGACGCTTTCGTCGAAGGGCGTGACTAGGTGCGGTTGCTCCTGGACACGGTCGCTCTGATTTTCGCTGTTGAGTCACCGGAACGACTCACCAAGCGTGCGACTGGCATTTTGCAGAACACTGAAAACATCTTGGAACTGAGCGCGATTTCTCTTTCCGAAATCGCCGTCAAAGCAGCTCGCGGCAAATTGAAATTTTCCGCTGCCGACACGCGCCACGCGCTTGAGGACTTGGACATTCGCGTATTGCCGTACACAGCGAACCATGCATTCTTTCTTTTCGATCTACCGCCCCTGCACGCAGACCCCTTCGACCGTCAGATCATCGCCCAGGCTTTATGTGAAGAGATCCCGGTGATGACTTGCGACGAAAAATTCAGCCTGTACAACGGTCTCAAGGTCCTTTGGTAATTCTTAGGAATCTCGCCCCACGCAAGGACCATAGCCGGGCTCGTGTGAGTTCGGCGAGATCGTATGTGAATGACCCGATTTGAATGGTGGGCCTGGGTGGACTTGAACCACCGACCTCGCCCTTATCAGGGGCTTTTATGGTGCTATATCCATAGTAGCGCGGCAATGATTACGCTGCTGACGACCTCACTCATGGTCACGTCATGGCAGACCGAAATGCGGCTCAGCATCGCATCTCCTCCTACGCCGACCTGGTTGCGGTCCCGGATTCCTGCTTAGTTACGAAAGTCTGCTTCTCATCAAGGTGGAGTGTGGCAAGGCTTGCTGAACGCGTGCAAGGGTTGCCCTCTGAACAAAGGCCATAATCATTTCGAATCCTCTCTCCTCAACAGCATGAACCTCTCGGGCAGGCTTTCGATAGCCCTTATGAACGGACCTCTGTTACCTGAAACGCGCGCGATAACCAGGCCACCCTCAATAGCTGACACCGCGTCCTGCGCACGCTCTATCGCCAGAGAGGAAGGCAGTCCACACGACTCCGAGGCGAATCGGGCGAACGAATCGATCCAGAACTCAATCGCCGCCTTCGCCCGAGCCTGCACCGCCGGACTTTCCCGATTCAGCGTTAACGTGTCCAGCAAACACGCCTTCTTCCCCGAACCGTAGAACTTCCGCAGCCTTTCCCCGGTTTCCCGCAGACGTTCCGCCGGATCGCCTGACTCGCGAAGAGGTGCCAAAAGAGACGACGCAAACTCGCCTGCAACCCGGTCCATCACGGTCGCCGCCATCTCTTCCTTGCCGCCGGCGAATCGATGGTAGAGGCTGGCTTTGACGAGGCCAGTCGCCTTCATGATGAGTGACAGGCTCGTCCCATCGTATCCGTGGTCGCGAAACAAGCCGGTCAGCGTGCTGAGTACCTTATCCTCTGAGAACTTTTGAAGCCCCATGCCCCCTTAGATGACGACAGTGGACCGATCGGTTCATGCCCTCGGGCTTTCCCAAAAAAAACCTGCAACCGAACTGCCTCCGCGACATCCAAGCTAGTGTAGACCGATCGGTCTAATCAAGCAAAAGGAGAAGCACAAATGAAAGCAGCAATCGTGGTTCTGGCCGACCCCAAACCGGGAACAGAAGAGGCCTTTGGCCGGGTCTTCAATGCTTTGTCGACAGCCTATGACTATAAACAGAAAGGCGACGACGTAACGATCCTCTTCAATGGTCCGGGTACTCGCTGGTCCGGCATACTGACGAAGGCGGATCACCCTCTCAACGCTCTTTACAAGGCGGTGGAAGACAAAGTCGCCGGTGTTTCATGCGGTTGCGCGGACGCCTTCGGTGCCGCCGCCGATGCGAAGGCAAATGGCTTTGCTCTGCTCACGGACAACCCCATCCCCGGGACCACGGGTCTGCCGAGCCTTCGCAATCTGACCGAACGGGGCTACTCGATCCTCACGTTTTGATTCATTGAGGCGGACGGCTCCGATGAGAAGCGGAGCCGCCCGCCGAATGAAAGAGGCCTCCTATGACAAACGCACCTTTCCATAGCGGCGAGTTGATGGTCCAGGAGCGTGCCGGTGAAGCCGCCATCGCCCGGAGGAATGGCTCCGCCATTTCCGGAAGCGTGATGGTCGGGGCACGCCCGTTTTTGAGACTGCAGCCCATGATCGTGCACTCCAGCTCGGACGAGGAATCCGCGATGTGGGCGTCGATCATCTTTGGGCGGCCGGGCTTCCTGGCATCCGAGGACGGCTCCTCTCTGGATATTGATCTGAACCGGGCTCTTGTCGATCCAGATGATCCCGTATGGGCCAACATCCGGCGAGAGAAGCGACTGGGTTCGCTCGTCATCGAGCTCGCTAGCCGTCGCCGCATCCGAATCAATGGCGCCGCCCGCCTGGATGAGAACCTCCACCTCAGGATTGACGTGGAGGAAAGTTTCCCGGCTTGCCCAAAGTACATTACACGGCGACACGTTCGATTAGCGTCTTTAGAAACCCCGGCAGCCGATGGAGCCCCGACACCGGGCACCGAACCCACCCAAGCACACTTCGCGACGCTCGCAAACGCCGACACAATGTTTGTGGCCACCCGCAGTGACGAGGGCCGCTACGATGTAAGCCATCGCGGCGGCTTTCCGGGGTTCCTGAAAGTCACCGGACCGCTCACCATCCAATGGCCTGAATACCCGGGCAACAGCATGTTCAACACCTTGGGCAACCTGGTGCACAATCCTAAAGCCGGCCTGGCGATTCCGGATTTCGAACGGGGCCGCGTTCTTCAGTTGACGGGCAGGGCGGTCACGTTATGGGACCAAAGCGATCCCGCTAACATCACCGGCGGCACCCATCGATTTGTCGAGATGACGGTCTCGCGGTGGCAAGAGCTTCCGCTCCCCTCTGACCTGAGAACCGAGCTTCTCGATTACTCTCCCTTCAATCCCCCCGTGGTGACGACATGACACTAACGGTCTCCCGGATTGAGCAAATCGCCCAGGGCGTAAAAGTTTTCGAATTGCGCGATACTGCTGGGGGCACCTTGCCCGCCTGCGATTCCGGTGCGCACATCGAACTACGCCTTTCCCCCGGCCTGGTACGTCGCTATTCGCTCAGACATCCCAGTAGCGTCCGAAACAAAGAAGTGAAGATCAGATCGCGGATTCTAGAAAGACCCTGTATCCTTGAAATGGACCCAAGCGCGAAAACCAAGTGGTCGTAGGGAACAACGTGCCGCGCAGCCGGATCCGCACTGGCTTCGTTGCGTAGAATTACCAAACGCTTTTGGAGATCCACCGCTTCCACGAGGCCTCGAATGAACTCCGCGCGGCGCAGGGTGCTGCGCAACGGGGTGCTGATATGACTGGGTTCGAGACTGCTCCCGGCTACTTCAGCAAGCATGGGAGTAAAGAGCAGCGCATTCGTTTCATTGACCAGGGTGAGGCTGATGGAAAAGTCCCCGCGTAATTTTTCTTCGAGACATTCCGCGGTGCGCATGCCAGCAAATCCAGCGCCCAAGATAACAATACGTTTGCTCACTGAAACTTCCGATACTTTGGGAGCGGGCTCTGGACCGAAGAAATATTCGGCGCTCTCTTGCAAAGCCTGATTGGTGACTCCGAGAAAAGCGCCGCACACGACCCAGCCCACCAAAGCGGGGAAATTCTGGCGCATCTGCTCCGCGCTCCACTCCGGCATCTGGCCGGATAGCAAAGGGATAGCGATTACACTGACTAGGCCCCATAACGGAACACCAAGCGATGCTCGTGCCAAGAGGTTGTCCACATACGCTCCGCGTGTTGGCTTAAGCCCTGCAGAATAGGCAGCCCCAATGCCCACGCCCAGAATCAAGTTCCACAGGGCGTGGTGAGGCGTCGCTGTCAAAGCGGTACTAGCGGCCGCTCCACTCAAAATACCGATAGAGCACCGGCGGAAAATCAGGTTCATTGAACATATTCCTTCAGAATGGCCCGGAGAGGGTGGCACACAAGCCAGCAAATCCTGACGTTTATCTGATTCGGAGCACGTCAATAAGTTCCAATCACTTCAAGGAGAGACCTGGGCAGCAGAAACGGCAAGGGATCATCTCACGGCCTTTTCCGCTAGAATCGGAGCCTTGGGAAGGTAACACTCACAGCGACGAGGGAGGGCAGAGACAAGAAATGGACGACTTGTATGCAATCAATGCTGCCAAAAGCGAATTCCGGGAGGGTTTTAACCTTGCGGATCCGTCTCGGATGTTGGCCATTGCTGATCCCGACCTCGTCAACTTCTCCGACGGCCAACCGAGCGAATTTGGCGAGAGCGGATTGGATGCCTTGAAGACTCGACTGGCGAATCTATTCGAACGCTTTACAGCAAAGCTGGTGGTGATCGTGATCGAGATTCGCCTTCAAGGTGACGTTGCGTACGATTACGGGTGGCACGACTTAATGCTGACGCCTAAGGGCGGCGGTCAACCCATCCGTCGCAGGGATCGCTACGTGGACATCTGGCGGAGAAATAAAGAAGGTAAGTGGAAGTTATGGATGTACATGGATAACCAGGACGTCGCCGACCCATTTCGGCCGGAACAAATTCCATCGGCCGGGGCGCAAGTTCACGGAAGTTTCTGAAGCTTCTTGTATAACCGCTTGCTGAACCCGTCGGGCATCTGAAACACCCTTCCGTCACCGACCAGCCCTACGACGTTTCGGGTGCCGTCGAGCACCGCAGTACAGTGCGCACAGGTTTTGAAATGCGCTTCCATTCTCTCGCGCAACTCGGGAGTCGCCATTCCGCCTTCTTTTTTTACCATGCTCTAGCTTTCCGATAGGGTTGTCCTTTAATCCAGCAACCGTCGATTCCAGGAGCGAGACCGTCTCTTAACAGCAACCTCGCTCGATGAAGTCGAGTCTTCACATTAGGTTCCGAGATTCCGAGAACCGTCGATGTCTCCTTAATGCTCAAATGCTGGACGTCCCTAAGAACGAGCACTTCGCGATAACTCGGACTTAGCGAATTGATGGCGTCCTGAACTGCTTGCCGTATCTCATTTTGTTCGAGCAGTTCGGAAGGTATAGGCCGCCAGTCGGCATAGTCCCTCGGCCAAAAATCTCCTTCTTCGTTTTGCTGTTGATCGTCAATCGACTCGTAGAGGTGCGGACGGGCCTTCTTCAACTTCATCCTGGCCTCGTTGTATGTGATTTGTACAAGCCAGGTGCTGAACTTTGATTCCGCGCGGAAACTAGAAAGATTAGAGAATGCCTTGAGAACGGCTTCCTGGCATACTTCCTCCGCGTCAGCCGGATTTTTCACGACTGAAATCGCGGTGGCGTAAATCATGCGCTCATACGGGCGTACCAGCTCGTAGAAAGCCTCACGCTCTCCCGCGCATACGCTCTTTATGAGCTCAGCCTCGTTAGTCCGCAATTGCGACTGTGTCATGCTCATCGTCGCCAACAGATCAGGGTCTGATGTCGCCCCGCGAGGAATCCAGACTACCCGAAGTCACTCAATCCCAAGAAGTCTGATTCCCGGGTGGTCAAAAAGTTTCAGGAAGGGACTCGCCGACCAAGCTCATAGTCACCGCAGACACTGTCGTGTCCAACCGGTTGCAGATCTCCCTTTGTTCTCTTTCACATAGGGTCGTTTTTGTTGTAGCTCGACCAACGTGTTTTCTGTTTTTTGCCTCACGACTTCAGGGCGCGGTTGCCGGAGTCACCAACTCGAAAGACGAATTGAGTTGGATCGTCTTGTGCAATGTCCGGTAGAGCGGGCAGCGCATGGCGTAAATGCCGTGCGTGCGTTCGACTGTTTCCCTTGCCGCCTCAGGCGCCACCAGACGCATCGCCACGTGAATGCGGCGGATGACAAGCACACCATCCTCCGTCTCCACCTCTCCGGTTACTTCAGCGGTCAATTTTCCGTTGCTCGCGTCGATTTGGCGCGCTTCCAGCGCACCTCCGAAGGTGCCCATCATTCAACCCGCGGTTGCCGAAATGACATAGTCAATGGTTGAGGAGTGCGACTCCTTCAACTTTGCCGGGTCAACTTTGTAGTGCTCGGCGATGGCTCCATGGACACTGTAGATCACCGGCTGGGACTCGCCCGGCAAATGTGCGATGCGAAGAGGTCCCTGCCGGCGTTCGATACGCGACCTCGAGGTATAGACGACATTACTCATGGTCTTCTCCTTTCAGAACTGCACAATAGAATCTCCTGCAAAGTCGAAAAGCTATTTATGCTGAATAGCCTTCGGAGATCGTTTGAGGTCAAGGGGCAGAACCTGCAATTGCCATTTTACAGGCACTGACGTGGGCGGATAGCAAACCGTCTGGTCGCACGCCTGATACTTCAAATCACCGGTAATGGAAATAGTCCCCTCCTTCGAAAAGACCGTGCGGATCGCATCTGAAGCCTTAGACGGCGTTACCGTAAGATCCTGGCTGATCCGAAACTTTCCCTCGAAAACCGGGACGTGCTCTTGTATGGCTTCCAGGTACAGTACTTTAGAGTTCGGGTAAACGACAGGCTGGAGTTCGATCCCTGGAAGCCTCTGCAAGGTGAGCTGAATCGGCTTATAACCTTGCACTTCGGGAGAATAGACGTGCACATTCGGAGGGAGCTCGATTTCGGCAATCAGACTGACCCTGCCACCTGGTATGACACTGCGGTCGGATTGTGCAAGAGTAAGCTGGAGATGAGGTGCTTTGATGTCTTGAGTCACCTCCGCGCTCAGCTCAGGGAAGAGTTTTGAAATGACATTATTCGCGGTTAGTCGGTCCGTGTACTTCGGTGTGAAAAACTTTTCGCGAATAACCCCGTTTGCGTCGACATAGAAGAATCCGGGGTAGGCCATTCCTTTGGTCATTCCTTTCGCTGCTGTGTTCAGCACGTTGAAGGTGCGAATGATTTCAGAGTTAGGGTCAGCCAATAGGGGAAACTCGATTTTGTGCCGTTGGGCAAAGTCCTTCAGGATAGCGGGACTGTCGTAGCTGATGGCGGCCAGCTTTAGCCCTTGCGCCTCAAATCTCTGTTTTGCGTTTTGCAGCTGCACGAGCTGCGCTTTGCAGAAGGGTCACCAATCGGCCGAACGGAAAAAAAGAAGGACAATGCCCTTCGGACCTTTGAGGGTCTGGTTGGATTGTTCATGGCCGAATTGATCGGACAGAGCGAACGCCGGAGCCAGTTGACCGATCGTCAAACCCACGGACGGAGGAGGCGCCTGATTGGTGGGTGGGTTTTCTTGCCCACCGGAAAGGCCAAAGAGTCCTACAAAGCAAAGAATCGCAACCGCAAATTTCATTTTGGCTCCAGATTCGGTTTCGTTGCTTGCCGGTGCGCGCCGGCACAGCGACGCCAAGCACAAGAGATCTAAGGACCCTGATTCGAAAGTCGAGTGAACCCCGCTCCCCACACTCTTCCCGCATCCGCCTCCTGGACGATCACCGCGACCCTGAGATTCCGTGCATTTTTGGCGCTGAGATCAAGTTTTATGTCTCGGGCAAACCCTGCTGATTTATCAACTGTTGCGATTCGGACGAGGCTTCGCAGAACCGCAACATGCATCAGCGTTCTTCCAGCGTTCTCTCCGCGGCTCACATGCGATTCGTCGCGATCATCTGCTATCGCCAGGAAAATGCCCGCTGATTCCGCTGTGCTGGATGAAGGTAACGGGCCGGTTTCGATATGAAGGACCGCCGTCTTTTCATCGCTCAGACTAGAAGCGACGCTCACCGGCGTTTTCATCACCTTCGTGGCGTTGGCAATCGCCTCCCTCGCCCTTCGTTCATCGCTGCCCACGAATTCAAAGTGTCCGTCAACGATCATCTGGGGCGTATAGATGGTCCCGAGACCGAACTGCGCCGCGTAGGCACTTTGCCGTTCGCTGTACTCGTGGGATGAGTAGGGATCCTTCCATCCGATGTCGTTCCAGTAGTCCACGTGTTCACTCAACACGATCAGGTCCGCGCCGCTCAGCTGCTGAGAGCGGTCGAGTCTTTCTAACAGGGCATCGGCGGGAGGGCAGCTGGAGCACCCTTCGGATGTAAACAGTTCGACCAGCACGGGGCTGCGCGGAGTGTCACCGCGACTCGGCCCCGCGGGTAGGCTCGCAGCGTGAATGTATCGGAACGAAAAGATCGTCGTCAGGACGGAAATTGCGACCAGGCCGGCGATCGATGGTCTGAAACGCATCGGTATTCCCCTACGCGCTGACTGTTTTGGTGAATGTGATGGTCTCTTCTTCGGCTACCAAGAAAATCGGAGCCCCACCCGAAGAAATCTTCACGGCGTGAGCGAGCGCCTCTTTACAGCCTTCCGAAGCCGCGCACGCTTCCAAAGCTTGCATCGACGGAAAATAGACTTCCGCAATGCGGTAGAAAGGAGGGGTGCCTTGCGGGGAGCCGAGCATCTTGGTTGCGACAATTTTGGTCTTGCCGCCCAGTTTCGCGACCGCTAGCGGTACATGTTCGTCCTGATAGATTTTCTCGAAAACATCAACGTCTTTGGGGCGTGGGTATATGACTACTAGCTTTACGTCTGCCATTCGATGCTCCTAGCAAAGCGAGATTTTCAATAACTCCACTGTGTTGCGGCACCCGTTGGGCAGGTCGTTGGCCGTTCCCTCGTCGACCTCCAAGAGTGACAATTCAATCCGATTCCCCGGCAACCCAAAGGTTTCACACTGGTTCAAAGATCATAGCTATCCCTCATTTCAAAGCTGGCAGCTAATCCCATCGCGTCTGCGACTCTTCTTTTCGCCGAATTCCGGAAACTTTGCGGCCAGAAGCCGATCTCACTGTTTTTATAAGGAGAATTATTTGTGAGAGTTTTATCGGTAGGAACCACACGCATTCGATGGTCCGGACTGCTTTTGCTGGCTGCAATCACCGCAGGACCCGCTCGCGCCCAGAACCAAGAGCGAGCCCAAAATCAGGAGCTTACCTTTTCACTCGGCGGAATTCCCGGCCAAACACGCAGTTTGCAAGGCTCGGCCGGCAGGGCGCGAATCTCCGCGGATCGCAGTTTTGGAATTAACTACGGCCATCGTTTCCTGGGGGCAAAGATCGCCGCTCTCTATGGCGAAATTGAATTTGTGGCCATTCCTAATCGAGCCCTGACGGCGGCAACTGCTACCGTGCCACAGAATTATGCATCGCTCTACCTCACCCCGGGATTGCGGTTGAAACTCTTCCCCCGTTCGCGGCTTTCTGCGTGGGGCGCCATTGGCGGGGGCTACGCCCTGTACCAGCAGTCCGCGCAGCTCTCGAATGGCCAAAACACGACGAATAAATTCTTGAACCGCGGAGTCATCGATTACGGCGGAGGCTTGGATTACAGGCTATTCCGGTTCATTGGTTTGCGCGGCGAAGTTCGTGATTTCTTCTCGGGGAATCCCAACCTGAGCGTCGCCTTATCTTCGAGCACGCAGCACAACGTCGTGGCCAGCGGCGGCATTACTCTGCGCTTCTGAAGATTAACCGGCCGTGCGGGACTGCAGTTGGCTGTTCGTTCACCGTCTCCGTAAAGAGTGGCAGGGAATTTCATTGCGGTTTGAAACTTTTCCGTCTCACGAATCTCTCATTACGGTGCGGCCCACTGACGCTGACTCGAGTCATCCTGGCGTCCATCAGGTCGAACGTCGCAAATATCTAATTTCATTTCAGTGAGGAAAGGCGAGGGAGGATCGGCAATGAAGACATATCAACACGGAGGGAGAAGGACGAACATGAGCAGAGTATCGAAGCGAGTAACCTCAGTAATGATCTCCGCAGCGGCGGCGGCGATCACGCTCTTTTCGGTCGCGGTATCCGCAGCAGACAGAAACACACAAGAGCAAGAGGAAGGCAGACTGCAACGAGCCGGGAACGGTCCCGGACCAGCAGCGAACGGGCCTGGTCCCGGATGCAACATCATTCCACCCCTGGCCTCGATCGGAACGAAGGTCGACATTTCACAGTTTCCGCCGCCCGACTCGCTCACGAATCCAGCTCTGGCAGGGCCTGTCCAGCTCCTGAAATCCGGTAAGTTCGACATTCCCATCGAGCAGTTGACAGGAATCAATGTTCCCGCTGGCAACCCCAGAGGAACGATCACCCTGCCCCTCTACAAGGGTGCGGTGAACACACCGCACACCGTCTGGCCTGAAACCCGCCTGGTACATCATCCTTGACGCAGGCGATCAAGCAGAAGCGGAGCGCCTTGGCGTGAACTTCTCCAAGAAACTGCATAACGCAGGCGATGCCGCTCGCACCGCCACGCGCCGCGCCGACGGGACGTTTCTGTTCGACTCCGGCCTCGTGGACTTCCGTCCGAATCGCGAGGTTGTGGCCGGCTCTCAGGAGAAGCCCTTCCCACCCAGCGTCGCGCAGCCTGGCTCGATCGGCGATGAGGACTATAGCCCACTGGTGCTCGTCGACGGCATCATTTACGACGCGCCCGTTGTCGCCGCTGCTGTAGACGATGCATTCATAAATTTTCCGAACGGAAATCCCAACTACGGCCTCGTACATGATCAGGTAGTCGCGATTAATCCGGCGAACCGGACCGTCACCCTCTCGCTGATCAACGGATATAGCTTTGGCAAGCCCGTCTTCTACATCTCCACTGAGTCCAGTGATCCCACTGTGTCAGC
>WNFH01007404.1_pt1 | contig 12755 bp, 11 predicted proteins | sample 5400411 | NCBI WGS metagenome assembly WNFH01 (sample SAMN13153347, study PRJNA577476) | soil metagenome | isolation source: 200 cm saprolite under Douglas fir tree site 2 hole 3 | place: USA:California | collected 2015-04-18
GGGGCGCATTCGGCTTCCTGGGCAACATCTTGCCGGCCGGCCTGAACGCGTTCACGGGTTCGATCGGCTGGTTCATCGTCAACAGCGTGAGCGGCGCCTTCGCGCTGCAGGCGCTGGCGCTTCTGATCAATCTGACGCTCCCGTTCTGGCTGACGTTCCTCGTGATCGTCGTGGCCCAGGTGGCGATCGCCACGCTGGGTCATAACTTCATCCACTTTTTCGAGAAGTGGGCTCTGCCGCTGCTCGGAATCGTATTCATCTTCGCGTGCCTTTTCATCTTCAGCAAGGCCAACTACGGGGTCTCGGCGAACCCGGGCCCGCTTGGTCACTTCGGCGCCTTCACACTCCTGTTCACAGCCACGTTCGGTTACGCCGCGGGATGGAACCCGTACGCGGCGGACTACACCCGCTACCTGCCGCCGACGACCGATCGACGGATGGTCGCTTTTTGGGCCGGCATGGGCGTCTTCGTGTCATGCGTCGTCCTCGAGCTTGCGGGCGCTGCGCTCGCTACCGTGGCCGGCACCAAGTGGGGTCCGACCGACATTCCGACTGTGCAGCTGAAGCAGGCAATGCCCGATTTCCTGTACTACCTGACCCTCCTCTGCATCGCCGTCGGGGCGGTCGCGGCCAACGCGATCAACATTTACAGCGGCACGATGTCCCTGGTCGCGGTCGGGATCCGCGAGATGGGCATGACGCTCCGCCAGCGCCGCGCGGTGCTGGCCGTGGCGGCAGGCGTACTTGGTTACTTGATCGGCGTCATCGGCCAGGCCAACGTCGGGCCCGGCAGCAAGTACGAATATTTCCTGCTCCTGATCAGCTACTGGATCGCGCCCTGGCTGGCGGTCGTCCTCGTCGACTACTGGATGAAAAAGGGTGATTACGGCGACGAGTCGGTTTTCTACAACAGCAAGTACCAGCGCTGGCAGGGGGTAGCCGCCATGGCGATCGGTCTCGCCGTGTCCGTCTACCTGTTCGCAAACGTGTTCTCCGTCTATACGGGACCGATCCCGAACGGCAATCCGGGGATCGGTGACATCACCTTCATAGTCGGCTTTGTGCTCACCGGCGTTCTGTACTACGCCTTCCAGACGATGACGGGAAACCAGGCCACCGCGGCTGGGAAGGCAGGCTCTCGGGCGGCCTGATCAGCAGCCAGCCACACCGGGCGCCGCCGCCAATCGCGGCGGCGCCCCCGTATACAACTTGAGCAGGATGGCCGACCCCGGACCGATCGGAAGAAGCTTGAAGCGGTTGGAGGATGAGCGCCTCCTCCGAGGCAGCGGCCAGTTCATCGATGACCTGCAGCCGGAAGGCCACCTCCACGTCAGTTTGCTGCGCAGCCCGGTCGCCTGCGGGCTGATCGCCGGGCTCGACACCTCCGCCGCCCGATCGGCGCCGGGCGTCCTGGCGGTTTTCACCGCCGCCGACCTGGAAGGAACCTGCCACCCGCTCACGGTCCACCTGACCACCCCCGGCGCCGTCTCTCCGCCACGGCCGATCTTGGCCTCCGGTCGCGTTCGCTTCACAGGCGAGATCCTGGCGGCTGTCGTTGCCGGCAGCCGGTACCAGGCGGAAGACGCGCGCGAGCTGATCCGGCCGGACATCGATTCGCTTCAGGCAGTCACCACATTCGAAGGCGCGATGGCCGCCGGGGCCCCGCTGGTCCACGATTCGATGCCCGGGAACCTGTATCACGTGGGGCGTCGAAGGCTTGGTGATGTCAGCAGCGCTTTTGCCGAGGCGGACCTGGTGGTCGAGGGCGAGGTCACTCACCCCCGGGTGTCGGCGGCTCCGATCGAGGGACGCGGAGTGATGGCGATGCCGGACGGATCGGGCGGCGTCGTCCTGTGGAGCTCGACGCAGATGCCGCATCTCGTCGCCGATGCCATCGCCGAGACCCTGATGCTGGACGCGGGACAGGTGCGCGTCGTGGCCGCCGACGTCGGCGGCGGGTTTGGCATCAAGGCGCAGGTCTACCCGGAGGAGATCTTGCTGCCCTGGATCGCCAGGCGCATGAGCAAGGCGGTCAAATGGACGGAGGCCAGATCCGAGCACTTCCAGGCGGCCAGCCATGCCCGCGACCAGCGGATCCGGTTCAGCGCAGCAGTGCGCAGCGACGGTCGCGTGCTGGGCCTTCGCGCGACGGTGCTGTCCAACATCGGCGCTTACGGGATCAGGCCGTTCGGTCCTCTGCTCGACCCGATGACATGCGCCGGCCTGATTCCCGGGCCGTATGACATTCGCGATTACGAGTACGAGTCCTACGCGATCGCGACCAACAAGTGTCCTGAGGGCCCCTATCGAGGCGTGGGCATGGTCACCGCGGTTCTCGCCCACGAGCGGCTGATGGATTTGATCGCAGCCCGCCTTGCTCTTGATCCTGCCGAGGTGCGCCGCGTCAATTTCGTGACCCAGGCCCAAATGCCGTACGTCGCCGCCACCGGCCATCCGTATGAGTCCGGAGACTACGGTGCTGCCTTGGATGCGGCTCTGGCTGCATTCGGGTATTCGGGGGCGCGTGAGGAGCAGGTCCGGGCGAGAGCGGAGGGTCGCCGGCTGGGCATCGGCATCGGCTCGTACGTGGAGTTCACCGGCGCGGGCTCTTCGACGTTCGAGGGTCGCGGCATGGCGGATATCCCGGGCACCGACACCGCGCGCCTTTGGCTCGGCGAGGACGGCCGCGTGCATCTGCAGACGACGTGTCCGGCGATCGGACAGGGCGTGCATACGACTTTCGCGCAGGTCGCGGCAGCGAGCCTGGGAGTGGAGCCGGAAAACATCGTTGTCGAGCAGACCGACACAAGTCGTGTCGGCCCCGGAACCGGGGCGTTCATGAGCCGCGGCTCGGTGACCGCGGCCACGAGTGCGTATCGGGCGGGCAGGCTGCTGCGCGAAGCCATCCTGAGCGCCGCTTCATGGCGCCTTGACCAACCGGTCGAGCGGTTGTCGATCGGCGCTTCGGCAATCCTCGTCGACGGGCAGCGGTCGAGCATCACCCTGGCGCAGCTCGCTGCGAGCGATCTTGCCGGCAACGGCGGCCACGCTCTTGACGTCTCGGTGACGTACGACGCGGTGCAAGCCTCTCATCCATATGCCACTCATGTCTGTCTTGTCGAGGTGGACGCCGAGACCGGGGCTGTGCAGATCCTTGGCTATGTGGTCGCCGAGGACTGCGGCATCCTCATCAATCCGATGATCGTCGAAGGCCAGGTGGTGGGCGGTATCGCCCAAGGGCTCGGCGCCGTCCTCATGGAAGAAATCGTGTATGACTCCGGTGGTCAGCTTCTCAGCGGCACCTTCATGGACTACCTCATCCCGAGCCCCAGTGAAGTACCGTCGGTTGCAATCACGCACCTTGTCACGCCGTCAACCGTCCACGAGCTCGGGACCAAGGGAGCGGGTGAGGGCGGCACGATCGGCGCGACCGCGGCGCTGGCGAATGCCATCGCCGACGCACTGTCCCTCTCCGACCTGACGCTGCCGCTGACGCCGGACCGGATCATCGCTCTGATCCGGTGAACGAGCCATACGACCCGGTCAGCTATCTCGACTGGAACGCGCGGCGCCGTCCGCACGCCACCGCCGTGTGGGACGGCCGCGAGATCGACTTCGAGGAGTTGCTCGAGCATGTGCGCAGGTTCCAGCGTTTCCTTGGCGCCCGAGGCGTGAAGGCCGGCGATGTTGTCGGAGTCCGCCTGCCCAACGTGTGGCAGTACGTCGCGCTCGAGCTTGCGATCCCCGACCTCGGCGCGGTGATCCTCCCGATACCAACGAGCCTTGGCGAGCACGAGCTGCGCTGGCTGAACGAGAAAACGCGACCCGTTGTCACCGTCACAATCGCCGACCTGGATGGCCTCTCCGATGCAGGCTCGAACTCGCCGCCCCCCGCGGATCGCGATCCGGATCGGATCGTCGAGATCGCGATGACGTCAGGCACGACCGGCATGCCGAAGCTCGCGTCGCTGTCGGCCGGCCTGAAGCAGGCCACCTTCGAGGCATTTACGTCGAGACTCGAGATCTCCGACGACGATCGCGTACTTCCGATGACGCCCCTCACCCAGGGCATCGGCGGGATGTGCCTTTACTGTCTTCGCGTGGGCGCAGGACTCGTGATGCTCCGCGAGCCGCACTGGACTCCCGAGCACTGCCTTGACGTCGCCGGCCGGTCGCGGGCTACCGTGATGGTCGGCGTGCCGACCAACGTGATCCGGATGTTGAGCCACCCGCTGCGCACACCGCCCTCGTTACGGGCGGTCGCCGTCGCCGGCGCGCCGATGCCCCCTGAGGTCGCCGAGCGTTGGGAGACTTCGACCGGAGTCCCGATCTCGAGCTTCTACGGCTCGATGGACGCCGGCCAGCTGGCCGTGGCGAGCCCATCTGATCCCCAAGCCCTCCGCTGGACCACGGTGGGGCGGCCGCACGATCGCGCCGAGTGGCAGATCCTCGACGGTGAGGTATGTATGAGAGGCGACCTCGTGCAGGATCGGTACTGGGGCGAGGACTTCGGTCCTTTATCGGCCGACGGCTGGGCGCACATGGGCGACCTGGGCTTCGTCGACGAGGCGGGATACCTGCACGTCGTCGGGCGGGTCAAGGACATCATCATCCGGGGCGGAACCAACATCAACCCGTACGAGGTCGAGTCGATGCTGCGCTCGCATCCAGCTGTGATCGATGTGTGCGTGGTCGGGCGCCCAGACCCCGAGCTCGGCGAAGTACCGGTCGCGTTCGTCGTCGGCGACCTGACACAAGGGGAGCTCGATCGATTTCTCAACGAGCGCGGGCTGGCTCGATACAAATGGCCGGAGAGGATCCATCGTCTGCACGAGCTTCCGCTGTCCGGCCCTGGCAAAGTGAACCGCAGGATGCTGAGTGAACATGCGCGCGCGCTGTAACGACATCGACGTGGCCTGGTTCGAAGTTGGACGCGGCGAGACGCTAATCTTGATCCACGGCTTGGGGGACGACCACAGGGCATGGCGCCGGACGTTGCCGGACCTGATGCTCAACCACCGCGTGGTCATGTACAACCTCAGGGGACACGGCGGAACCACCGCCGGCCGCGGTGACGGCACGCTGCAGCAGCTTGGGGGCGACCTGGTCGCGCTCATGGATTCGATCGGCATCGATCACGCCCACATCGCGGGTTTCTCGCTGGGCGGCACCATCGCGATGCGCGTGGCGATCGACCACCCGGCAAGAGTCCGCGGGCTGGTGCTGGTAGCGACCTCGAGCCGGGTCGGAGGGACGGCCGCCGACTGGTATCAGCAGCGCGTCGATATGGTCAAGCGGAACGATCCTGAGCTGCGGGCGACGCTGGACCGGGACGCCGCCGATGTGTACGCGGAGTCCGCGTCCGAGCTCCCGGACGGGCTCCTCATCAGGCGCCAATCGACGGCCGACCCGCGTGGATATGCCAACGCCTGTGCTGCCATGGCCGCGCTGAACGCGGCACCGCTCGACCCGGAGCTGAGCCGGATATCCGCGCCCACGTTGATCGTGGCGTCAGACCTCGACCGGCATTGCCCTCCGAAAGCGGCCGAGATCATCGCCGCCGGCATCAAAGGCAGCCGGCTCGAGATCATTCCCGGGGCCGGCCACCCCATCCCGGTCGAGAAGCCAGGCGAGCTGGCCGGCTCGATCAACTCTTTTCTCGCCGCCCGTGGCTGAATCCCTGCTGCGTGAGTGGGGAGCTCACGACATCCTCACCCTGACGATCAATCGGCCCGACCGCCGCAATGCGCTCGACCCCGAGCTGCTCACCGCGCTGGCCGAAGCCCTGCGCGATGACGGAGAGCGGGCCTCGGCGGTCATCCTCCGGGGAGCGGGCACCGAAGCCTTCTCAGCCGGCTACGACCTGTCGCGCCTCACAGGCACCGTCGACGACCTCGAGGCAGACCATTACATCGGCGAGGCGGTCACGGCGCTGCGTGCATGTCCCGCGCCCGTGATCGCGAGGCTCCAGGGACATTGCCATGGTGCCGCCGTCGAGCTCGCCTTGAGCTGCGACCTTCGGATCGCCGCCGACGATCTTCGGCTTTCCGTCCCCGCGGTGAGCCTCGGCGTGGTTTATCGATTCCAGTTCGTGGCCCGTCTGGTGCAGATTTGCGGTCTCGCCCGGGCCTCGGACCTCTTGCTCGCGATGCCTGAGCTCGATGCCGAAAGCGCCGCCGCCTGGGGACTGGCGACCGAAGTCTCGCCCGGGTCGGACATCGACAACCGGGTGCACGCGCTGGCTGACAAGCTGGCCGCCTCTCCCCGGACCGCCGTGCGGGGAACCAAGGCCAGCCTTGATTTGCTGGCCCGACGCGCGGTCTCGGGCGAAGATCTCCTGCTGGCCCAGCAGCTGCGCGCCGAGGCGGCGGCGAGCCCGGAGCGACGCGAAGCCGTCACGAGGCGCAAGCAGTCCATGTCGCGTCGGTCCAAGACGGACAAGACATGACCCAATTCGACGTCAGCGTGGGGATCAGTCCGCGTCAGTCGTTCGACAGCTGGGCGGCGTTCGTGGCGGGCCTGGAGGCAGAAGGCGTGCGAAGGATCTGGGTGATCGACTCACAGCTCGCGATGAAAGACGTCTATGCGGGTCTGGTGATCGCCGCGCTCCACACGCAGCGTGTCGGACTCGGAACCGGGGTGACCAATGCGGTCACCCGTCATCCGACTGTGACCGCCAACGCGATCGCGGCGATCGCGGAGCTCTCGCACGGACGCGCCATCCTCGGCCTCGGTGCGGGCGACTCCGCGCTGTATGGCATCGGACTGAAACCCCAGAAGGTGGCCGAGGTCGAGGAGGCGATCGGCTTTTTTCGCTCGCACGTCGACCGCAGCGTGCCGATCCACCTCGCGGTGAGTCAGCCGCGGATGTGTGAGCTGGCGGGCCGCCTGGCTGACGGCGCCATCGTCATGGGCCCGGCCCAGCCGGACATGGTCAGGCGTCAGGTGGAGTGGATCGAGACCGGCCTGCGGGCCGCAGATCGCAAACGAAAAGAGTTTGAGATCTCCTTCATGGCGACGCTCGCCTCGGAGCCGGAAGACATCCGCTCGTGGGCATCCACGCAGGCGCGCCTACTTGGCCACTATCGCGAGCTACCCGAAAGCCTGCTCCGATTCCGTGACGAAATCACGCGCAGCGCCGAGTCGTACGACTACGCCGAGCACCTGTCGACCCATGCGTCACACGGCGCCGCCGTATCCGACGATCTCGTGCGTGCGCTGGCCATCGTGGGCACGAGCGAGGAGTGCGCTTCGCGGCTGCGAGCCCTGGGGGCCACCGGGCTTGACGCTCTGATCTTTCCGCTTGCCGGCCGCCACCGCCTTGATCGTTGGCGGAGGATTCGCAGCGAGGTCCTCGATCAGGTCATCGTATAGCCGCCGCTGACCGACAGCGTTTGACCGGTGATGTACGAGGCTCGGTCCGAAGCCAGCAGCAGAACCGACGGCACCACGTCCTCTGGAGTTCCCAGGCGCCGCAGTGGGTACGCGCGCGCTGCCTTTTCGAGCACGGCCGGACTGAACAGTTTTCCCTGGTCCGAAGCCCACATCGACTCGTGGCCCGACGTCTCGGGAGTTCCGGGCACGAGGCCCGGGCAGACGACGTTGAGAGTGATCCCGTACTTGCCGACCTCTCGAGCGATCGATTTCGACATCGCGATAATGCTGGCTTTGGTTCCGCTGTAGACGGCTTCTCGCCACTCACCGATCCGGCCGGCGTCCGAGCCGATGGAGACGATGCGCCCGTATCCGCGTTCGATCATCGGGTCCAGCACCGCGCGCACGGAGTTGATGAAGCCCCATGTATCGATTGCGATTTCCCGCTCCCACTCGCCGCGAGGTTTTTCGATGAAGAGCCGATCGACAGTCCAACCCGCGCAGTTCACGAGCACGTCGACCGCCCCCAACGAACTACGCGCGAACTCGACGGCGGATGAGACCGAATCCCAATCGGTTACGTCCACGTGCCGCGCGATGATTGCCCCGGCTGGAGCCTGCGCCTCAACCTTCCTGGCCTGCTCGAGGTCGACGTCAGCGATCAGGACGCGCGCACCTTCGCCGGCGAAACCAAGACTGATCGCCCGTCCAAGGTTGGACGCACCGCCGGTGACGATTCGGTCGAGGAGCCTGAAGATCCGAGCGGCTAGGCGAGGGAGCCCTTGGCTTCGGCTCCGGCAGCGGTTCCGGCCCACGTCAGTCCCGTGGCCGCAACCTTGCCGATCTCCGCTCCCTGCTTCCAGTGCCGTAAGGCTGCGACCAGGTCGTGGCGCCCTTCGAGTACTTCCGCGTACTCCATGTGCGCGTCGCGCAGCCGGTCGGGCATGCCCAGCTCTTCGAGGATCCGAATAGCGTTGCCGAAATGGTCGTCAGCCAGGCGCGGGTTGCCTGTTTGCTCCTCGAGCTGGCCGAGAAGAATTCGGGCGTTGGCAAGTACGATCCGCTCGCCGACTGCCTCAGCAGCTTCTACGGCCTGGTCGAGATAATTCCTTGCCTGCGACACCTCGCCCCGACGCAGATGCACCTCCCCGAGGTTGGTGAGGATGTACCCGCGCCCTCGCCGATCCATTTTCAATTCGTCTGACCCCGCCAGGGCTTTGAGTAGGTGCTCCTCGGCGGAATCGAGCTGGCCCTGACGGAGCAAGAGGTCCCCGAGGTCGATCTCGACTCGATACGCCGCGCTCATGTCAGATTCGATGGAGTAGAGGGTGATGGCCTTGTCGTAGTGCTGCCTGGCTGCGGCCGGCTGCTGCTGGCGGTGGTAGGCAAGACCCAAACCGTGATGCATCTTGGCCAGCTGCAGCAGGTCCTTTACCCCGGCGGCCGCGGACGCGGCTGCGTCGTAGTAGCGAATCGCAGCCCCATTGGCATGCGCGACCAAGTACATGGCGGCGATATGACCGAGGATCCTGGCCTCGATCTGAGGCGCTTTCGGGTTCAGCAGTCGACAACGCTCGAGCGCCTGGTTGGCGAGCGGAAGGGCGTCCGAATCATCCAGAAGTCCGAGCGCGCTCGACTCCCAGTCCAGGGTCTCGACCGTCATCCACTCGTCGCCGAGGCGCTCAAACGCCTCTCGCGCGGGCCTGAGGTGCTGTAGTGCTTCAACTGGTTGCACCAGCCGGCAGTACGCCTGGCCGACGCAGAAATGAACTAGGGCCCTGTCTTCCGGGCTCCACTCGTCCGCAAGAAGCGCTATGCCCATTTCGACGACTTTGCGCAGCTCCCTGACGGCTGTCAGCCGTTCCAGCTCGCGGAGCTTCGTCTGGCTTTCCGTCAGTGCGGGCGGACTGTCCGGGGTCAAGAAAAACTCGATCGGCTTCCGGGTCTGGCGGGCGATCTGCTGCAGGGTCTCGATCGAGGGCCGTGTGCGTCCCTTCTCGATCAGGTGGATCGCCGTGCGTGTGAGCGTGCCGCCGGCCACCTGGGCCAGGGTCAGCTTGGCCTCCCGGCGCGCCTGCTCGACCGAGCCCTCGCGGACGGCAATGCCGCGGCGGCGGCCACGGTATTTGGTGCCGAGCATGGCGATGAGTTTACCGCCACGCCCGGCGGTCGGCTAGTGAATTAACGAAATGACTTTACGGAGTCGGTCCGACACCGTCGGCAAGGACCGGAGCGACCGCGAGCACCAACGCCGTCACCATCAAAAGGACAGAAAAGAATAGCTTGCGCATGAGCGACCTCCAGATTTGATGGGCCGAGTGTCGTCTGAGTTGACTGGTCTGTCAACTCAAGTTCTTAGGGCGACAGCGCCGAGCCGCCGCGTGTAAAGCAACCGCCTTGGGACGCCCCGGCCTGATGAGGCGATTAAGCTGCATCGAGGTGACGTCTCGGTGAAGAAAGAGGCTGCAGCGTTCCAGTCGGCGGACCTCGAGGATGCCATCGCGGAGGCGAAGGCGGCCGGAGGTTACGCCGCCAACGTGCTGCGAAGCGAGCTTCTCAGCGCCGGGGTTTACGTCCTTTTGGCCGGCGCCACGGACGGCCAGAAGCCACACGACGAAGACGAGGTGTATTTCGCGGTTCGGGGCCGGGCCAAATTTCGGGTCGGCTCGGACGACCACCCGGTCCGGCCCGGCACCCTCCTGTTCGTGCCCGCTCTAGAGGCCCATCACTTTCACGAGATCGAGGAGGAGCTCGTGCTCGTGGTCTTCTGGGCGCCGCCGGAGGGCTCCGACTGACCTGCCGCCCTGCCCGGCACCAGCACCAGGGGCACCGAGATCAACACCACGGCGGGGATCGCCCAGATGGCGGCGGCATAGCCATATCGCGACGCCGCGAGGCCGAGAAGCGTTCCGCCGAGGGATGCGCCGAGGTCGATCCCGCTGTTCCAGAGGGCGCTGATGTTGTTTCGGTGCGCGCTCGATCCCCGCGCCACCATGGCCAGGTAGACGCCGGTCTGGACGGCGCCATACCCGGCGCCGAACGCCGCCGCCGCGAAGACGACCACCAGCCCATTGCCGTGCGAGGCCAGCGCGATGAGGCCCAGGAACGTGACGCCGATGCTGCCCACGAGCACCAGCCGCCCGGGGCCCCGATCGCCGAGGACGCCCGCGACCCAACGGCTGACCGCGCGTGCGGCGCCGGCGACGAACAGGAAGGCCGCCGCCGAGCCGATGCCCGTGGTCGGCAGGGCGATGGGCGCGAACGTGATGACCGCGCCGAAGCTGCAGCTGACCAAAACGAAGCCGGCGTACAGCGACAGGAGGCCGGGCCGGCGGAACGCGGCCAGGAGGTTGGCGGAGGCCGCCTGCGGGGGCGCAGGTGGGCGCGGCAGCTTGAAAGTGACCAACGCTCCCGCCAGCCCGACGACGAACGCGATCAACCCATCGGCGTCGGCGTGGCCGGCCTCGAGGAGGGCGACGCCGACCGACGGCAGCACGATGCCCGGGGCGCTCAGGGCGACTCCGAAGAAGCCGATGGAACGCCCGCGCCGGTCTGGCGCCGCGAACTCCGCGACCAATGCGACGGCGACGACGATCGCGATGCCCATGCCGAGTCCGCGCGCGGCGGCCGCGGCCAGCATCAGCCAGGCGTCCAGATGGGGAAGCACGTACGCCAGGCTGGGCACTGCGATCATCAACTGGCCTCCGACCAGCAGGCGAGAAGATGACCACCGCGACATCAGCCATGGGGTGAGTACTTCCCCGGCGACCGCGCCCACGAAGAGCGCGGCCGTGCCCGCGCCCGCAGCGCCGTGCGGGCCGCCCCGTTCCAGGAGCACCGGCACGACAGGCAGCATGATGTTGAAGCTGATCGCGACCGCCGTCGCGATGCCGGCGAGCACCAGCTGGGGCGCAGAGCCGGTCGAGGTCGTGGCGGGAAGAGGCCGGGCTATGGCTGTGTGCGCGGGCGGGCCGGCCGCTGGAACGGAAAGGGCATGGGCTGCCGGTGCGACCGGAAGGGAAGGGGTATGGGCTGCCAGTGCGACATGACGAAGTCGGTCGGGTTCACGAACTTGTACGGGAACGCTGGAAACCCATCGCAGCGCGTGGGCGGCAGGGCGCCGCGCCAGGCGTCTGCCTCGTAATCACCCATGAAAACCGCGAAGTGGAAATGGGTTCGGGAGCCCATATCCGCGATGTCGGCGAAGACTTCTCCTCTCGTTACGACGGTGCCGATTGTGTAGCCGGTTCGAGGCCAAACGTGCCAGTACTGAGTGATCACGATTCCATTCGGCGTGTCGTGACGGATGAGGATCCCGCCGCGGAACGTCGGGTCGACGATGTAGCCGATGATCGTGCCGTTGGCGGCGGCCATCACCGGCTGGATCCCGGTCGTGATGTCCACCCCGGTATGCAGCCAGATCGCTCCACTCGCGCTGCATCGCCGCAGCACGGTCCCGTCGCAGTAGCGCCACTCGCTCCCGAATCCGAGGCAGTGTGGTGCCCACGACGGCAGCGGGAACTGAAAGTAGTCGACGGGCTGGGCGGCGGTTCGAACCGCGTCCGCGGGCATCGTGACGGCGCCCATCGCGAGGGCGCCGACCACCGCCATCGACGTGATCGTGCGCCACACGCGGTGAGATTACTTCACGGTCGGTCGTCTCCGGCGGCGAGCGGGATCAGCCCAGGGTGAGGTGCCACACCGCTTGGCCGCCCAGAGATTGCCAGGCAGTCCACGCCTGCGCTCTACGTCTGGCGGATGAGCTCCGGCCAATTCAGGCGACGTGGATGTGAAATCGGGCGTTGCGGGGGGATCAAATTCGTCGGCGCGGCTTCAACCGCGCAAGGTCCCTTCGGTTTCTACAGCGCGCTGACCGTTATTGGCACGCTCGTGGCCCGGAGCGTGGTGTTCGCCGTGTCCGCGACGGTGATGGTCTGATTACCCACCGTGGCCAGGGTGACGGAGAAGGTGTGAGTCCCCGCGTCCCCGTTGGTGAAGGTGTAGTCGGCGGGAAGGTCGCCCAGGGTCTGGGCGAGTAGGTCGGTGGAGGTGAAGTGGACGGTGCCCCGGTAGCCGGTGGCCACGTTCCCGAACTGGTCGCGCAGGGTCACGGTGACGTTGAAGGGCTGGGTCGCCTTCGCCACCGACGGGGTGTTGAGGATGAGCGCGGTGGCAGGGCCGGCAGTCACCGTCACGGTCACGGTCGCAGTCAGCGTCGGGTCGGCGAGGTCCACCACCGTGACCGTCTGGTTGCCCGCCGTCTTCAGGGTGACCGAGAACTGGTGCACCCCGGCGTCCGCGCTGGTGAAGGTGTAATCCGACGGCAGCACGGCCTGGCCGTCGCTGCTGCTGAAGTGGACGGCCCCCTGATAGGTCGCGAC
>WNFH01002558.1_pt1 | contig 12745 bp, 6 predicted proteins | sample 5400411 | NCBI WGS metagenome assembly WNFH01 (sample SAMN13153347, study PRJNA577476) | soil metagenome | isolation source: 200 cm saprolite under Douglas fir tree site 2 hole 3 | place: USA:California | collected 2015-04-18
CGGCTTCTTCGCGAAGAAGCGTTCGAACGCGGCCGATTTCGTCGTAAATCGTTTCGAGCGGAACGTCCGATGTCATCACACGCGGAATGTAGTGCTGCAACGCGGCGCCAAACACGCCGCTGAAAACCGTAATGATGAGCAGCCACATCAAGACACGCGTAAGAGTGCCGCCGAATTGAAATCCACCGTGAAACAAAATCATTGGCAGCGCAAGAAGGCCGAGCCAGAGGTGGCCGCGCATCCAGGTCTGTGCGCGGCCGATGCGCCACGTGGGGACGCGTTTCCGAGCTCCAAGTAGCGCCGCAAAAATCATGAAGCCGAAACCGATGATGCCAAACGTAAGGCCAATAGCGCTGCCGCCGCGCGGGCCGTTCGCCGAACTGAGCGCGTAGTGGATGTAAAACGCTGCCGAAGCTCCAAGAATTCCGGCTGACGCGATAGACCAGACGCGATGGGTTTCGTCGATTCTCATTTGGTGAAGCCCTGGCCAAGCATGTCGGCGAAAAATGTGCGCGGGTCGACGCGATGCGCGGCGTCGTGCGGGCAGGCGTAGACGCAGCTTGGTTCTTTCAAGTGCGTGCAGAGGTCGCAGGAAGTCGCTTTTTGCCTGATGGCGGCTTTTTTGCGGCCGGATCGCTCCGAATCCTCAACTATCACTTCGAACGGGTGCAAATTAATATTGCCGTAAGGACAATTCTGCGCGCAGAGGCCGCAACCGATGCACCAATCCTCGATGATGACTTCGAGCGAATTTCTCCTTCGAATCGAACCGACGGGGCAGCCGACCATGCAAAGCGGGTCGCGGCACTGGCGGCAACTCGTGGCGACGAGATATTGGTCGAATCGCAAGCCATCGCGGACGAGGCGGGTGACGCCGTCGTGCGCGTCGGCGCAGGCATTGACGCAAGCGTCGCAGCGCGTGCAATTTTGCAAATCCAGAATCAGAAGGCTTTGCGCTTCCATCAATCCTTGCGAGAGGAATTGGTCAATCGGGACGTTGTGAGCCATCTGCATGCGCTGCTGATTGGCGGCGTGGCGTTCGGCGGCGATGGCTTCGAGTCCAGTTCGAACGCCGGGGAAACGCGCGACCATGTCGCGGAAATCGCCGCCGGAAATTCGAACGAGCTCGACGTGATCGAGAGCGGTGCAAGTGGCGGTTCGAACGCCGCCGCCGAGGAGGCCGATTTCGCCGAAGTAGTCGCCGCGGGAAAGATAGGCTAGAACCAGTTCGCCGCCGGGATAGTTTTCCGAAACTTTCACGAAACCGATGCGAACGAGATAGAAACTGTCCGCGGGGGCGCCCTGCTGAACGATGGCCTGGCCGGGTGCGAAACGCTGCAGCTCGACGCTTTCCTTGAGGTGCCCGATGAATTCCGGGGAAAGGTCCGCGAACATGGGCACGCCGCGAAGGTGATTTTCGAGGGCGCGGCGGCGATAGGTCTGGTCGAGCTGCGCGCGGAAGGTTTTGTTCTTGAGCATGATGTCGAGAACATTGCGCAGCATTTCGAAAGCGACGACTTCGGATTCCGCGATTACCGTGGCGGAGCGCGGATAAAAATTCATGCATGTCATTTCGCCGAAGAGGTCGCCGGGGCCGAGCTCGGCGACGGGATTGCCGTAGGCGAGATCGACGGAGGCGTCGATGGGAATGGTTCTGTCGCGCGCTTCCTCCTCGCGCTTGTCTTCCTCACGCGCGACGAGCGTGCTGGTCAAGCGCTTGAAAAAACCTTTGGTGCCGCCTTGCGTTTTGACGTGAGCGATAGGAGTGGAGATGGAGACTTTGGCTTGGCCTTCGAGAATGTAAAAAGCGGTAGAACCAAATTCGCCTTCGCGGCAGATGATTTCGCCTTTGCGAAAGCGACGCTTGACGATAGCGCCGCGATTGAGCTCGAGAAATGTGCCGGAGACGCCTTTGAAAACGGGGATCTGCAGGAGCGCTTCGGCTTCGAAACCTTGCGCGTCCGGACCGGCAGCGATCGCGGTGCCCACGACGCTTTTGTTGGTGAGCGCGCCGGTGGGACAGGAGACCATACACTCGCCGCAGGAGATGCAGGTGGAATCACCCATCGGCGAGTTGAGATCGAAGGCGATGCCTGCGGAATAACCTTTGCCCATGCGGCCAAGAACGAAATTGTTTTTGATTTCGTCGCAGCCGCGGATGCAGCGGTCGCAGAGAATGCAGGCGTCGTGGTCTATGGCGATGGCGAGGGAAGAATCGTCCTTGCCGCGGGCGACGGTGCGTTTTGCGAAGCGCGGTTGGGAAGCGCCGGCTGCCTTCGCGAGCGTTTCCAATTCGCAGTCGCCGGAATTCTGCTGGCGCGCGCAAGGCGATGGGTGATCTGACATCAACAATTCAAGAAGCGTCTTGCGGGCAGCCAAAACTTTTTCGGAATTGGTGACGACTTTCATGCCGGGCTCGGCCGGGCGGACGCAGGAGGCGGCGAGGACACGTGCGCCGGTGTCCACGACGCAAAGGCGGCAGACGCCGACGGGAGTCTGGTATTGAAGGTGGCAAAGCGTGGGGATGTTGATGCCGTTCATGCGCGCGGCATCGAAGACAGTCGTGCCGGCGGGCACGCGGACGGGTTGGCCGTCGAGGGTGAGGTCGATCATTCCGGGAGGTGTTGTTGTCTCGCTCATGAAGAGTGGTAAGTCATTGGTTCTTAGTTTTTGGAAAGATCCGGGAAGCCATACTTTTGTTCTTTTTTTCTACGGCCATTTCGGTTCTCGCACGCTTTCATCTCAAGCAAGATTGATCCGTACTTCCGAATGAGCCCAGAACTGACAACCAATGACCAAGATCCAATCACCAATCACGAAGAACCAAGAATCAAGAACCAAGAACTAAAGACTAAGAACTAAAGACTGTTACGGGCGAATGCCGACGCGCTGGGCTTCGCCGGCGCGGGATGCGGCGGTGAAGCAGATTCCGCTGGGACATTTACTCTGCAAAACGTGCGCATCCACTTCGGCGCGAAAATGTTTTAGCACGGATTGTATCGGCGCCGGCACGACCTGGCCGAGGCCGCAGATGGAAGTGAGGCTCATGGCCTGCGAGAGTTCATCGAGCAAGGCGAGATCGGCACGATATTGCGGTTCGGGGAGGCCGCCTTGGGTCCAACGCGCGAGCATGTCGGCCATTTTTTGCGAGCCGACGCGGCAGGGAACACACTTGCCGCAGGATTCGTTGCGATAGAAGCGCACGGCGTTGAGGGCCATGTCCAACATGCAGGTGGTGTCGTCGCAGACGACGATGGCACCGGAGCCGAGCATGGAACCGGCCTCGGCGAGGGCTTTGAAGTCGAGACGAACATCGATCATCGATGCGGGAAGATAGCCGGAAGATGGGCCGGACGGCGCGAAGGCCTTTAATTGACGGCCGCCGCGAACGCCGCCGGCGTGATTGAAAATGACATCGCGCATGGGCACGCCCATGGGGACTTCGAATATGCCCGGGCGGGAAACGTGGCCGCTGACGCCGACAAATTTCAAGCCGCGCGAGTTACCGGCTCCTTGCGCGACGAACCAATCGATCCCGCGGGCGAGAATTTGCGGGACGTTGATGAAGGTTTCAACGTTGTTGATGACGGTAGGTTTTTGCCAAAGTCCGATTTGACCGGGGAACGGAGGCTTGTTGCGCGGCTCGGCGCGATGGCCTTCGATGGCTTCGATGAGCGCGCTCTCTTCTCCGCAGATGTAACCGCCGGGGCTGACAAACACTTCGAGATCGAAGTCGAGATCACTGCCGAGGATTTGTTTCCCGAGAAGCCCGGAGCGATAACAGCGGCGAATCTCTTCGCCGAGGATTTCTTCCTGAAGATGATATTCGTGCCGGATGTAGAGGATGCCGCGCTTCGCGCCGGTGACGAGGCCGGCGATGATCATGCCCTCGATGAGCAGATGAGGCAGATTGGTCATGATGAAGCGGTCCTTGATGGTGCCCGGCTCGCTTTCGTCGGCGTTGCAGACGATGTATTTGACGGGATCGGGCTGCTTGCGGACGAGATCCCACTTCATGCTGGTGGGAAATCCGGCGCCGCCCATGCCTTTCAGTTCGGCGGCTTTGAGTCGTGCGAGGACGTCGTCCCAGGCCTTGGATGGAACGAGCTTGCGCACTACACCGTACTTTTCGCTCTCGCCATATGGATCGGCCTTGCAGGTGATGCGTGCCTGCTCGGGATGCGGCTCGTGAACATCGTCGCCGCGGATGGCGCTGCGGGCGATCTGCTCAGCATGCGCGGCGGTGACATCGGTGAAAATGTGATCGTTGATGGAAACGGCCGGGGCATGGTCGCAACGGCCGAGACAGGAGACGTCACGAATCTGAACGTCTTCAGTGCGCGAATTCGCGAAGCGGCGCTCGAGATCGGCGCGCAATTCGCAAGAGCCGTTGAGGTGGCAGCTCATATCGGCGCAGACGCGAATGTCGGCTTTGGGTGGCGGCGCGAGATGAAAATGGGGATAGAAACTCGCGACGCTGTGGATCTGGTAGAGCGGCGTCTGGGTGCGATGGGAAAGACCTTCGAGTTCCGCTTTGGGCAGGAAGGCGTAGCGAAGCTGGATGGCCCGAAGGTCGTCGAAGATCACGGCGCCCCGTCTCGCGCGAAAAGCGCCGGGCATGTTTTCGTAGAGATGCGCGGCGCGAAGTGGCGTGCTGAATCCTCTGCATACTACTGGCAGGGAAGTCCACTGTAAATAGCATGCGTTTGGCTTTTCGCGGCGCGGCGCGAAAAAGACAACGCGGCCCGTTGACTTCGGCGCGGCGCAAACGATATAAGCAAACAGACTTACCGACAAACCGAATGCGCAACACCTCCAACTGCTGCATGCTCCGCGTGGTCTTCTGCGCATGGTTCATGACGCTGCCGGCGCTGCTTTCGGCGCAGAATGAGCCCATCAAATACCTCGGACCGGGTTCGTGCGCGGCGACGAGTTGTCACGGAAGCGTAAAGCCGGTCGCGGGCAGCCGGATTTTGCAGAATGAATATTCGACCTGGATCATCCAGGACAAACACAGCCGCGCGTACCAGGCGTTGACCGGAGATATTGGCGAACGGATGGCGCGGATCTTGAAACTGGGCGCCAAGGCAGAAGAAGCGCCGAAGTGCCTGGCGTGCCATGCTCTGAATCCGGCGGCGGAGCAGCGCGGACGCGCGTTTGAAATTTCAGAAGGCGTATCGTGCGAAAACTGCCATGGACCGGCATCGGGCTGGCTGGGACCGCACACGACAAGAGCGTGGGCGCATGAGAAATCCGTAGCGCTGGGAATGCACGACACGCGAAACGTGATTCACCGCACTGAGAAATGTTTGGAATGCCATCTGGGAACGAAAAACAAATTTGTGGATCACGAGATGATCGCGGCAGGGCACCCGGATCTTTATTTCGAGCTGGATTCGTTTTCGGCGGTGATGCCGCGGCACTGGAAGGTTCCGCGCGAATCGGAGCCGGGCAAGCCGGTTGAAGATGCCGCGTGGGTTGGAGTGCGCGAGTGGAGCGCGGGTCAGGCGGTGCAGCTGCGGGCGGCGATGGAACGGTTGACGTGGCGCGCGAAGAATGAACGCACTGATAAAAAGGACGTGTGGCCGGAGTATTCGGAGCTTTCCTGCGTCGCTTGTCACCATGCGCTGGGGCCGGCGAAAGGCAGTTGGCGGCAGGAACACGGATACATCGGGCGGCGTCCGGGCGATCCGGCATGGAACAGTTCGAGGTATGCGGTGTTCCGGTTGCTGGCGAAGCAGATCGACTCGGCGAACGCGCAGGAACTGGACCGCCAACTGCTTGCCGTGTCCGACGAGATGAGCAAGTTGAATCCCGATCGCAATGCTGTGGCTTCGGCGGCATCGGCGGCGGCGGCGCTGGCGCAACGGATTGCCAAACGATTGGCAACGATGCAATATGACCAGGCGGTTACACTGCGGATGCTGCAGCGCATTCCCGATGACGCGGAAAATATTGCGCTGGCGGACGAACGCGCGGCGGAACAAGCAGCGATGGCGCTGGATTCGCTGTATATCGCATACAGCAAGGACGCAAAGCCAGCGAACGCGACGGAGGTGCGCGCGGCGATTAACGGACTCTTCCAGCAGCTCGAAAACCCATCCTCTTATAACGCCGATCAATTCGCATCTTCGCTCCGCCAAATCCGTACAATGCTTCACTAAGTCAGCGCACTCGCGGTAGAGTTGAGAGCCCTCGAAGTCCTCTGAGCTATCGATGAATCGATTCGAAACGTGGTTTTGTGGGTCGTCGTTCTGGCGGTATGTGACGCGGCGGCAACTTCTGCCTTGGATTCTGCAAGGTTCGGAGCTGGGTGAGCACGTGCTGGAACTGGGTGCAGGGCCGGGCGCGGCGACGGAGGAGTTGAGGCACCTAGCTGCCCGGGTGACGAGTCTTGAGTACGACCAAGCGTTTGCGGCGAAGCTAGGTGCTCGCGTTAGGGGCGCGCGTGTGACGGTGATTCAGGGAGACGCTGCGACACTGCCGTTTGCGGATGGGACTTTTTCTTCGGCTATCGCGATCCTGATGCTTCATCATTTGCGCTCCGCTGAGCTGCAGGATCTAGCTTTTGCGGAAATTTGCCGCGTGCTTCGACCAGGCGGAGTGTTCCTGGCGTTTGAGATTCAAGATGGGTGGTTGCATAGAGTGGGGCACATCCGGAGCACGTTTGTGCCTGTGACGCCGGCTTCGGCATTCACGAGATTGACGGCCGCGGGATTTTCAAAAGTGACTGTCGATTTCCGGCGTGGCGGCTTTCGAATCCGGGCGCTGCGTGAGCGAGGAGCTTGAGAGCTTCCAACGCGCGGCGCGTTGACGCAGCGCGGACGCGGGCATAGCATCATGCGATGTGGCGCGCGACTGGCAAGAAATTTCCCGCCGGCCCCTCCGAAGGGCTCAAACGATGGTCGCTCGGGCCGCTCAATAACAATCCGCTGGAATATTTCACCAGAATCGCGCGCCAGTATGGCGACATCGCGGGGCTGCGCGTTCTGAATTTCAAAACGATTTTCATCAATCATCCTGACCTAATCGAAGAAGTGCTGGTCACAAACGCGCGCAAGTATTCGAAAGGTAGGGTGCTGCGCGCGAACCGGCACGTCTTTGGCGAGGGCTTGCTGACCAGTGAAGGAGATTTCTGGCTGCGGCAGCGGCGGCTGGCGCAACCTGCGTTTCACCGCGCGCGAATCGCTTCCTATGCGGCGACGATGGTGGAGTACACGCATCGGATGCTGGACGGCTGGCGAGGCGGGGAAGAGCGCGACGCGCATCAAGAGATGATGCGGCTGACGCTGCAGATCGTGGGAAAAACGCTGTTCGACGCCGACGTCGAGCGCGACGCGCAAGAAGTGGGGAAATCGCTGGAGCTGCTGCTGGAAATCGGCGCCAATTTCCGGCGGACGATGTTTGTGCCGCACTGGCTGCCGACGGCCACGAATCTGCGGGTGAAGAAGGAAATTGCGCAGATCGAAAAAATTCTTTACCGGATCATTGCGGAGCGCCGCGCTTCGGGGCGCGATGCGGGCGATCTTTTGTCGATGCTGCTCGCGGCCCAGGACGAAGACGGTTCGCGAATGACGGACCGGCAATTGCGGGATGAGACGATTACTTTGTTCCTGGCGGGGCACGAAACAACAGCCAGCACACTTTCCTGGACGTGGTGGCTGCTGGCGCAGAATCCCGCGGTGGAAGCAAAGCTGCATGCGGAAGTGGACGCCGCTCTCGGCGATCGCGCGCCTTCTCTCGATGATTTGCCAAAACTTGTTTACACGGGGCACGTCATCACGGAATCGCTGCGGCTGTATCCGGCAGCTTGGGGAATGGCGCGACTGGCCGTCGAGGACCATGAAATTGCAGGCTACCCGGTGACAAAGGGAATGGGCGTGGCCATGGCGCAGTGGGTGGTGCACCGAGACCCGCGATGGTATGACGCGCCGGAAGAATTCCGGCCGGAGCGTTGGGAAGGCGATTTAATGAAGCGATTGCCGCGGTTCGCTTATTTTCCGTTCGGTGGCGGGCCGCGCCAGTGCATCGGGAATACGTTTGCGTTGATGGAAGCGACGCTGATTCTGGCGACGATTGCGCGGAAATTTCGATTGCGGCTGATCGCGAATCATCCGGTGGTGCCGCTGGCATCGATCACGCTGCGGCCGCGGCATGGAGTGCGCGTCAAGCTGGAATCGCGAGGGAAAAAGGAAGCAGTGGCCTCCTCAAACGGCAGGCAAGCTGCCGTTGCTGATTAGTTTCCTACTTGCTTGCCGTCAGTGGACCGAGTTCGGAGCGCGTCTGCATCACGCGGAGGATGGAATCGCGCGTGACGATGCCAACGATCTGGGGCGCGCCGTCGCTGGCGCCGCTCACGACGGGCATCTGATTGACATCCGCGCTCAGGAGCCGCTCGAGCAAACGGAGGAGCGGCTCCTCCGGCGATGTCCAGAGTATTTTTTCGCGCGGAATCATGGCGGCCTGCACGGAGTTATGGGCCCACTCGTCGCGGGGGATGGAGTTGAGGGTGTGAACGTTCATCATGCCGATGAGGCGGTCGTCGTTAACCACGAGATGGCAGCGGCGGCCGGTGCGGAGCACTTCGGCGCTGTATTCTTCAAGCGTGATGTGCCCGGGGGCCGTGGGCACTTCCTTGCTCATGACGTCGGCGGCGCTGAGGCCAGCGAGGGTTTCCCGGATGGCCACCTGAGCGACGCTCTCCTGCGCGGCGTTCAAAATGAACCAGCCGATGAACGCGGTCCATAGTCCTTGTTGAACAAATCCGTTGAAGACACCCCACGCGCCAAAAAGGATCATCGCGTAAGCGATCAGCTTTCCGCTGGCGCCCGCGACACGCGTCGCCTTTTCGAAATTCTTGGTCGCACCCCAAACGATGGCGCGGAAAATTCTTCCTCCGTCCAGAGGAAAACCCGGCAAGAGATTGAAAACGGCCAGCGCGGCATTGGTCCGGCAGAGCCAGGTGGCCAGTGCTCCGACCGTCTGGCTGTAAGGGAAGAGAAGCGTTAAGCCAAAAAAACCGCCGGAGAGCAAGCCGCTGGCAAGCGGTCCGGCAATCGCGATATTGAATTCCTGAATCGCCTTGGAAGGTTCGCGCTCGATGCGCGCCAGGCCTCCGAAGAGAAAGAGGGTGATGGAAACGACGCGAATCTTGTAATGCTGGGCCACGACGCTGTGGGAGAGTTCGTGGAAGAGGACGGAGGCGAAGAAGAGAAGGCTCGTCAGGACGCCCACTGTCCAATGCTGTGTGTCGGTCCAAAGCGGGTGTTCCTGCTTGTACTGCGAGGCGATGATGTAGGTGATGGCCGCAAAGATAAAGACCCAAGTCGAATGGAGGTAGATGGGGATGCCGAGAATTCTTCCGATGCGCAAGCCTGATCCGCGGTTCATGGGTTTCCATGATTAGCCTAGCACAAGAGTTCGATGGAAGCCGGGCGGGAGAGCATATTGGCCAGGGTGCGGAAAAGCGATTCTTCGCAGATGGGCGAAAGACGAAAAGGAATGATTCCAGTTGTCGCTGGAGAACTTTTGTTGGAAACGCCAAGGGGACAACACCAACGGATCGCCATTCTTTTACTGCAGCCATCTTCCTTGGGCATCGCCACGGCTTCGGCGAAACAGAGGTCCAAGACCTGCGCGAAGAGGCTTAAGTCAGCCGGCGGGCGCAAGCGTCATGCCGGGACTCTGACAATCTAAGTTCAGCTTGATATCGATTGTTGAGTAGCTCTTCGAATGTCAAACCACAGTTGACAAGCTAATTTGCGTGTTATAGTTTGCGCCCCATGCCGCTCGCCTAGAAGAACCTATTTCGGCCAACCGCATGGCCTGTGTTGGTTGTTCGCCGAATAGGTTTCGGGCAGGGGCCGGCAAACGCCAATTGCCAAGTAACGAATTTCCAGATTAAGACACTATGAGATATCAGAAGAAGTTGTGAACGCTCGTCGGCTTTTTGTCGGGCGTTGCACGGGTGGCGTGTTGGGGAACCCCTTTCCTGGTTGGCGCCCTTTTGCTGACCGGAGTGCTGCACATCGGATTGATGTCGCTCAAGTTTAACAATCAGAAGCGCGAGTGGTGGGCCCGAATGACCGGGTGGTTGCTGATCTTTTCCGTTTCAGGCGCGGCGCTGTTTGGGTTGGGGATCTATGCACCCCTGGGCGTTAGCCTGCTCAGAGGCTACTCGAAGACAGCTCTGGGTGGGGGTTGGATCCTGAGCACGCTGGGTGGATTGCTTGCAGGCAAGTGCGGCTCAACTTCCGGCAAGAACGATGCGAACTCCATGTTGGAGCTTGCCGCCAAAATCGCTCCGTATGTTTTTGTTGTGGGACTCCTTTTCGCCCTGTCGTTTGGAATTCACAGGGTCATTACTCCGCGCGATTCGAGTTTGAGCACAAGAGGTCCCTCCGTGGTCCATGCCGCGCAGGTGTCCGGCAACTTGCATCTCGTTGCTCGTGACGCCGAAGGCCAGCCGGGTGGTTCCCTAACCGAATTGAAAATGACCTATTCCGCCCAGCCGCTCGATGAGTCCGAGAAGATCAAAGAAGAATTTTGGGGTGAAGTGCAGCGCTCCGCCGACCGAAAATTGCCGCTTGGCTGTTTCAGTCTTGCGGGCTGGGGATGGTTGCTTTGCTTGTCGTTGCTCCTGGCTGCGGCCGCCTTATTCCTCAGCATGAGGGTGGACATCAATGAATTCTCGATGCAACTGTTGTATCGAAACCGGCTGGTGCGCTGCTATCTGGGGGGCGTCAAACGGGAAACGCAATCCGCAGCCCTTTTCCGGGTTTGATCCGAAGGACGACGAAAAGCTGACAGGATTCTCCGTCCACGCGGCCCCTTCCGAGGGGATCCAAACTTACGCCGGACCCTATCCGATTCTGAACTCCACCTTGAGCGTCACTCATGGCGAGAGACTGGCTTGGCAGGAGCGCAAAGGTGAATCGTTCGTCTTCACCCCAAGGTATTGCGGTTACGAGTTTCACGAACAATACGACGTGGCGGGCGGCAGGATGGCGGACCGAAGTGACGATGGGAAAAAGTCAGATGGATACCAGGAGACTAAGACGTATGCGTACGAGGACGGCGGCGTGTACCTGGGAACTGCCGTGGCGACGTCCGGAGCGGCCGCAAACCCCAATATGGGCTTTCATACCTCCCCGCCGCTGGCATTTCTGATGACCGTGTTCAATGTTCGCCTCGGTTGGTGGCTGGGGAATCCACAGGATCCGGACACGAGACACAAGGCAACGCCCTTGTTCGGCCTAGCTTATTTGCTCAAGGAGTTGTTTGCGCTTACCGACGACCGGAGCGGGTTCGTAAACCTTTCGGATGGATTCCATTTCGAGAATCTCGGTCTGTACGAGTTGGTGCGCCGCCGTTGCAAATTTATCGTCGTCGGCGACGCGGGCGCCGACCCGCAGCACAGTTTTGATGATCTGGGGAACGCCATCCGGAAATGCCGGACGGACTTCGGCATTTAGATCGAGATGGACCTTGGTCCGCTGCAACTGCAACCAGACGGAAAATACTCGCAGGCACATGCCGTGGTCGGTACGATCCACTACGAGTTGATCAATCCCTCCCTGGGGCCGGGCAAGTTGGTGTACTTCAAGCCCACGCTGACCGATAGCGATCCGGTTGACGTTCAGAATTACAAGACGCTTCATCCGGCCTTCCCCCACCAACCCACCGCAAACCAATGGTTTGATGAATCTCAATTTGAAAGTTACCGGCAGTTGGGACGCGTTTCCATGGAGTCCGCCCTCGAAAAAGTCGGCAAACCCGATGAGCTGGCCGAGATGAGCACGTCCAACATTTTTGACAGCCTGTCACAGCTGTCGTAATCCGTCCGTTCAATTCCATTTCCGGCTATCCTTTGTCTCGCCGGTCCTTCGGACTCCAGCCTTAGCTAGGTGGGCAGCTTGAGACTACGCGTCTGAGCGGAGATTGTCTGTGAAGATTGCAATGAGAAGGACTTCGGCAGTGTCGCTGCGTTCTGCCTCCCACAACGTGTCCGGCCCAACACAGTATTTTCGCCACTCTCACTGAAATAACTCCTTTAATTTCAGATGCATAATGCTCGGGCCTCTACGTGCCTTCTCTGGAGCTGCACGACAGGGAGGCACGTCATGATCGCCATACTGCAATTTGCAACGCTCGTTATCACTACGATGTTTGCGGCCGCAGCCGCCGCTGGGCTGCATTGGCTGTTCCTGCAGGCGGCGTTCTTGATGATGCGGCCGGCCACAGCTCCAAGGATTCCGGTGCGTACAGAACTCGTGCGCGGGACGGCGCAGCTTGCGCGGGCGTTCTCCGCTCATCGCTGAACAAGCTTGGGCGGGAAAGGACAGGCTCAAGCCTGACCTCGCCCACCAGCGGTCCACGGCCGTGGACCGCTGGTGGCACCCAACCCCCGACTGTAAAGGATCTCCTGATAACAAGGTGTAAAGGATGTCCTGGAACTTGACACTAAAGCCTGTGCTACCGGGTTTGCCCGGCCCAACGTGAGCGGCGGAGACGGCGGTCACCACTCCGCCGCAGCGCGCTGGGAAGTGGAAGGAAGGGGGGGTAACTCGATGCAGACTTTGAAGTATCTGTTGATGATCCTCGGGGCCGGGCTCTTCGGAAGCGCGGGGGCTCTGGTTGCGTACGACATTTTTCTCTCGGAACAACTGCGGCGCTTGCTTACGCGCGGAAAAACGGGGGAATCCGGTGCGGAGGTGGGGGCGCTGGCTCGCCGCCCTTTCCGGCC
>WNFH01002559.1_pt1 | contig 12744 bp, 5 predicted proteins | sample 5400411 | NCBI WGS metagenome assembly WNFH01 (sample SAMN13153347, study PRJNA577476) | soil metagenome | isolation source: 200 cm saprolite under Douglas fir tree site 2 hole 3 | place: USA:California | collected 2015-04-18
GCACTCGTAGCCGAGCGCGAAGGCGATGCTATCGGGATGTGACAGCGCTTCGGCCAATTCGCGCGCCTCGTGGCTCAAGTTGAGGGCCTGATCCGCGTAGCCGAGATGCCACAACGTCCAACCTCCGTACGATAAATTGGCTACGCCCACGTCAATCCCCATATATTTACGTGGCGCGTCGCGCTCACGATCATAAAGGGCGATCGCAGTCTTGTTACGCTCTCTGGCCGGAGCAAGATCTCCGCGGTGAAAAGAGATCTGGGCCATTCCGGCGTTCGCCCAGAGCAATTGGTGCGGATCGAGTGTTCTCTCGGCCAATCGCAGTACTTGCTCCGCCATCTCCTTTGCCGCCCGCATCTCGCCCCGAACCATATGCGTGCCTGTTAGTCCAACCAGCGCGGGAAAAATCTCCGGCGGATCGCCAAGCTGACTACAAAGCTCTCGCGCTCGCGCGAACGCACGTTCCATCTCCGGCGCACCCCAGCCTTTCAGGGCAATAAACGCGGGGCCGATCGCCAACTGCAATGGCAATTCGCGCTGGATCCGCTCGGCTCCATCCGGGAAAGTCTCGAGAAGCTCGAGAGCGGCTGCGAGACTTCTGACCGCGTCGGTATGAGCGGCCCGCTGCATCGCTTGCCGGCCTGAACGGCCAAGATACTCGACCGCCTTGGTGACGTTATCGCTGTGGCTGTAGTGATGGGCGAGTTCCGCCAGATGGTCGTCGAGCGAACTTGCGTAGATCGATTCGATCGCGTCGCCGATCCGCTCGTGCAAGAGCTTGCGGCGCTCGATCAACAACGAGTTGTAAGCGACCTCCTGCGTCAGCGCATGTTTGAAGACGTATTCTATATCGCCCGTGGCCGGCTGCTCGTAGACGAATTCACTCGCCTGCAGGTCTGCGAGCATCCGCTCCAACTGAGTATCCGCGTGTGAGGCAACCTTCCTTAATAGGCCGAGCGATGACTCCCGGCCGATCACCGCGAGCGTCTGCAACAGATCTTTCTGTTCAGTCGCCAGCCGGTCGATACGCGCGGCGAGCATGCCCTGTACCGTCGGCGGCAGCCGCAACTGCGAAAGCGGGCGCGCGAGTTTAACTATGCCGTTTCCTATCAACGTTCCCTCGTCGAAGAGAGCCTTCACGATCTCCTCGATGAAGAAGGGATTGCCGCCGGTGCGCTCAACAATCACTCCCTTGATCGAATCGAGATCGTCGCCCTCGCCCAACAGTGCCGACAGCATCACCGCGCCATCAGCCTTGCCCAGCGGGTCTAGCCGGAGCTGCGAATAGTGGCTCCGGTTGGTCCACTCGTGCCTATATTCCGGGCGGTAGTTCACGAGCAGGAGCACTCGTGCATTAGAGAGAGTGTCCGCCAGGAGATTGAGCAGCGCCTGAGTTTGATCATCGATCCAGTGGAGGTCTTCAAAGATAAGCACCAGCGGCTGCTTGAGACTCTCGCCCACGATTATTCGCTTAACCGCGTCGAGCGTGCGCTGGCGTTTGATCTGCGGGTCCATCTGTGCGATCGGATCGGGCCCCTCGACGATACCGAGCAAGGCGTACAGGTAGGGCAGGGTATCTTCAAGCGCGGGGTCCAGCGCGGTCAGCCTGTCCCGCACTTTCCCGCGCCGGGATGCGGCATCGTCGGCGTCCTGGATGCGGAAGTAGTCGCGCAGCAGCTCCAGCACCGGCAACCAGGCCGACGCCTTGCCGTGTGAGACGGAATAAGCTTCGAGGACCTTGCACGTTGCGGGTATGGTTTCCTCGAACTCATAAAACAGCCGCGACTTGCCGGTGCCTGCCTCCGCCATCACTGCTACGATTTGTCCCTGTCCGCTCATCGCCAGTTCGAGCGCACGCCGCATCTGCTCCAGCTCGCGCGTGCGTCCGACCAACTTCGTCAATCCGCGCTGTACCGATAGCTGAAAATGAGTTCTTAGTGGACCGAGCCCGGTCACTTCGTAAACGTTGATCGGCGCGCTGACACCTTTAACGGCCGTCGGCCCCAGCCCGTGCGTTTCGAAGTAACCCTCGCACAGCTGGCGCGTCGCTTCGCTGATCGCGATCGAACCAACCGGCGCGATTGATTCCAATCGCGCGGCCAGATTCGCCGTATGGCCGATCAGCCGGTACTCGACTTTGTCCCCGGTCGCCGCCGCGTATGCGACCACCTCACCGGTATGCACGCCGACGCGGGCTTCGAGCGGCAGACTCCCTGCTTCGCGCAAGTCTGCCGAGTATCGTTTCAGCTCGCCCTGCAACCGCAGCGCTGCATACAACGCTCGCTGCGGATGATCCTCGTAGGCTACAGGTGCACCGAACAGCGCGAAGATGCCGTCGCCGGTGGTCCGCGCCACGTAGCCCTCGTAGCGCTGTACGGCCTCAGTCATGATGCGCAGCAGCGGCGCCACAATCGCGTGCGCCGCCTCGGGGTCGAGGTCCTCCATCAACTGCGTCGAACCCTTAAGGTCCGCGAACAGCGCCGTCACGATCTTGCGCTCGCCTTCGGGCGTCGGCGATTCGTCCTGCCCCTCTGGCGCGGCGCGGTTTGCGACAATTGCGGATGCTGCTGCCGAACGCTTAGCCGCGGATGCCGCGTGACTATCGAGCGCGACGCCGCAGTCCTCGCAAAACAAGCACGAAGGCGCATTGACCGCGTCACAGTTCGGACAGTGAATCGCTAATGGGCTACCACACGCGGCGCAGAACTTCCGGCCCGTCGTGCTTTCGGTCCCGCACTTAGTACAATGCATCCCGCCACCTTGACGAGAACGACGATTGAACTGACTTCCCTTGTATACCCCGCGTAACGCATGGCGACCAGCGGACGGTGCATCGCGCATTGCTTAGCCAGTGCGCTCGGCAACTTGATGGCCGCGTGCGTGAAGCCGAGCGATTTGGGACGACGTTTTTCCGCCTAGCGTGCGGATTCAAGTCGCAAAACTCTTAGGGGAGTGGTTTCCGGCTTTCGGTGGCGACGTTCCGGTCGTATCTCCCCCGTTGACAGATGCGGACATAATGCGGACAAGCCGGCCAGTTAGTGCCGCCATGTCAGCGTTGACTTCAGGAAAAGCCGTTGTTTTTTCGAGGCTTTTTGGTGGGCCGTTGGAGACTCGAACTCCAGAACCCGCTGATCAAGAGCGCTCAGTTCGGAGTTAATGCGACTTCTGCCTCGCTAATATCCTGATTTCACAACTTCTTCGTGAAGCCCTGCTGATTAAAAAACGACGGACTAAACCCCGGCCGACTGCAGTCCAAAGCACTCCTGGCCAGGTGCTAAGTCAATTCAAATCGGCTGCGCACCGCGCCTCGCCTCCGGCGGGGGCGCGCAGTGAACTCGAGCCCGGCACGGCGCGCCGCGTCATATGAAGAGCGAGCGTAGAAACAGCGCTTCGTGAGGTTGCCAGCCGGCGAACTTCACCGCTAGACAACTTTCTCGAAGATTCCTGAATGGCGATTGTAGAGTGTAAGTCCTATATGGGCGATATGTGCGTAGAGGTCGAGAATTTTGGCAGAGCTGCGAACGCTTCACGCGCGAATACTCTCCTGTTCCAAGCGATCGCTAAGGGCTTTGGCAATGTTCAGAAAGATCTTCGCACCAATGCGCGGGTAGCGTCGCTGCATGCGGCCGAGGAATCGCTCATTCACAACTAATACCTCTACGTCCTCAGTCGCGATGATGTCGGCCATGCGTTTTTGGTGGCGGAGCAAGCCCATCTCACCGAACACGTCTCCGCGATTGACTAGCCGCACGACCCGTGACCGGCCGTCAACGCTGACGCGCACTTCAGCCTTACCGCCGATCAGGACAAACATCTCATTGCCTGCTTCGCCTTGGCGAACGATGGGCTGACCCTTCGGAAATGTCTTGAGCTCGCCCATCAGCGCGACAATCTTGGCTTGAGAAGGACGCATTCCTTCGAACAGGCCGATCGTCTTGTGCGGATCTTTCCCGAGCTTGAGGTAAAGGAGATCCCACAGAGTGATGATGCGCGTCGTGCTCAGCAGCGCCGGCAGCAGCACCAGGTCATTCACAAGCGCCGTGATCACGGTCAAGGCAGTCAGAAACCCAAATGTTTGGATTGGTACGAAGTTGGAAAAAAGGAATACCATGAAACCGAGACCCAGTGCCGTCGAGGCATAGATAATCGGTTTGCCGACGGTCGCGATCGTCCGCAAAATCGCCTTGTCTTGATCGTCGGTCGCCCGCGTTTCATCACTCAGGCGTGCCAGGTAGCGGATGGCATCCTCGACGGCGATGCCGATCGCAATTGAAGCGATTACGCTGGTGCCGAGATTAAGGGTTATGCCCAACCATCCCATGACGCCAAAGAGAATGAGGATTGCGAGAATATTGGGCAGCAGCGACAGCAAGCCGACTTTGACCGAAAGAAAGAGCAGCCATAGGACCACGAAGATCATCGCGATCGCGAACCCCAGACTGGTGATTTGGCCGCGAACGATGTCGTCGCCGGCGCCGTTAAGCACGATCAGGCTGCCGGCCGGGCGCACGCTCATCTCGGGTGGAAAATGTTGCTTGCCATAAGTGCGAATCGCGTCGGCGAGCCGCATGATATCGCTCGAACTGTTAAGGCGGGTACGTACTGTAATGCGGGCGATGGATTCATCGGCGTCGAGCACTGAGGCGAAAACACCTGTGGGTCCTCCGCTCTTATGAGTCAAGTAGACCAATTGAGCGACTCCGTCGAATCGCTCGAGATGTTGCAGGAGATCGCCTGACGCATTTGCGGCTCGCGCGGATCGCGCATTGGACGGACTCGTCTGTCGCGCACTTCCGACATTCCCGCCCGTTCCATTGTTTTGGATCGCCCGATCGAGGAGTTCACAGTAATCAACGATGGAAAGGCTCTGATCGACGCCTGGCGCGGCGGCGAGATACTCTTGCAAACCTTTGATCCGATGGAACAGATCAAAAGTCATCGCACCGCCCCTCTTGTCGCTATCGATTATGACGTCGAAATTCTGTGTGCCGCCGATTTTCGCCCCGATTATCTCGTTCGCCTGCCGCACGGGTGAAGAACGTCGGAAAAACTGAATGAAATTCGCATCCGCGCGGATACGAGAGATCCCCCATACGCAGGGTATTACGAAGAGAACGGCTGCAACCATGATGCGGCCGCGGTAGTGACGGTCGAAATAGCCGATCTGCGCGAGCAAGGCGTTCAGCCGGTTGGATTCTTTTCGTGCCGCGACTCGCCGTGGCGCCGGTAACAGGGTGAGGATCGCGGGCATCAGAGTGAGCACGACGGTCGTCAGGCAGATAAAGCCGATGGCGGCGTAGAGGCCGAGAGCACGGATGGTGGCGATACGGCTGACGAGCAGCGTCGCGAAGCCGACGACCGTGGTGAATGCCGCGACCGTAACCGGCACGGTCACACGCGCGAGAGCGCGCAGGACGATTTCGCCCGCACTTCCGCCTTTGCGCACCTCATCTTCGTACTGCGCGATAACGTAAATCGAATAGGTACTGCCAACAACGATCAGTAGCGTCGGCAGGACCAGGGTGCCAATCGTGATCGCCTCGCCGCTGAGCACCATGATCCCAAGGGTCCAGACCACGCCGCAAGCTACTGATAGTAGGGGCAGCAGCACGCCGCGGGCATTTCGGAAGCATACGGCTAGGATCACCAGGATCACGGCGAAACTGAGCGGCGCGAACGTCCGCAGATCCCGTCGCATAAGATTGAGCGAATTGATCGTGATATGTTGCATACCGGTCAGGTAAAGCTGCTCCGGTCCCTGCTCCCGTGCGACGATCGCTTCGAGTTGGTCATCGCGGACCTTCTGCGCGGCTTCGTCGTCACCGGGTTGATCTTTAAAGAAGATGAGAATGGCAGCGCCCTTCCCGTCGCGCGACACCACGTTCAGATAGATTGGATTATCGGCGATCTTGCGCTTGAGCGCGCCGAGGGTCACAGGATCCACGGTGGTCGTCGCGATGAGAGGAGGCGGATTGGTGAGGTCGGCGATCGGATCGGGGGCGTTGGTGAGGCTTTGAACACGGTCCACCCCATCGACCTCCTCCACCGCCGCGGTGATGCGCTTGATCTTTTCCAGCGTGGCGGCGGCATAAACATTCTCCGCGACGACGCCGATCACGCCCATATCGTCGCTGCCGAAGATCGCGCGTATCTTCTCGTCGTATTTCTTGTTCGGATCGTTTCGGTCGTAGAGATTTTCGACTGAACCGTTAAAGCGGAAGTGGCGGGCGTGATAGCCGAAGAAGGCAGTGATCAATAGCGCGATCAGCACCGTCAGCTTCGGCCATCGAACGACCAGTTGGTTAAACCGGGTCATCACATTAGCGGAACGCGACTCCCGCTCGAATCAAGCACCGGGGGCGGCCGAGTCCGCGAGGCGCGGCTAAGACCAGTAGTCCGCGAGCTGCATCAAGATTCTTAGTTGAGCTCATCGAGTAGCGCCTTGGCGTCCTTCAGGTCGGCGGTGTCGAAGCCTTCGGTGAACCAGCCGTAGATGTGGGCCAGCATCGCGCGCGCCTCGTCGCGCCTACCCTGTTTGTCGAGCAAGCGCGCGAGACACAAAATCTCATTCAAGAAAAAAGCACTGAAAGTCATTGAGCGCCAGTGAGCAATATCGCCGCGCAATTTCAAGGGTTTTCTCAGCTTTTCATCATCACGCTGATACTCGGTACTCGTCGGTATCGCTGACGTTTGGTCACAAGTTTGGTCCGACCCTGCTCACACCCCCGCCCTCATGCTCGCCTTGGGCCGAGCAGAGCTATCAGTCATATCGCTATAAACCGCTCTCCATACCTAACAGGCTCGTCATGTCTAGAAGCGCACCGGCCTGCGGGCGGGAGCTGCCAAGCGCAGACGACGAGTCACAACGCGCGACAGGAGGCCGCCTGATTATGCTCGGTCGATCCACAACCTCTGACAATTACTCGGCAAAAACTCCAGATCTGTGATCATGATTTTGAGCAAAAGCACTAAGCCGATGCAAAACGGCACACGCGAGCACACGCAGGCTGCGCCGCCCGCCCCCTACTTAGCTAAAACGGGTTCAGTATTAGTATGAATCGTTTTGCTCTTGCTCACAGCTTCGCTACATACGCGGTTCACGTGCTTGGTCAGCCTGGTCTGGAACACCTCGAACCAGTCGAACAAGGCAGCACACTCTTTGCCGTTCTCCGCAAGGTTCGTGATAGTCCTCACGCATACGTTGGCTACCGGAAGTGCTTCTTGGTCAGCGTCTTGAACGATATCTCTGATAGAGTAGCGCATTAGTGGTCTTTCGTTGCGCAGGATTTGCCGACAATTGTTCAACGCAATCGCCCTATCCGAGACCTGCCGGCCGCTTTCATCACTGCGCTGGTTCTGGCTTTTTTCTCTGCGCGTCGCAGCAGGGAGGCCTGCCGGGGAAAGCGCGGCAATCTGGCGTTGCTTCCCGGCGAGGATATCGGAAGCTTGTGATCCAGCTGCCATTGGAGAAGGCGCGACAGCCCTCGAGGCGGATGCGAGGGGTGTTGGCACAGGTGGCGTGACCGGAGGGTTAGATCGGCCGGCTTCGCTGCGCACCAAATCGTCATCGCTCCCGGGCACGATCTTGGTACGGAGGTGTGCCGGGGCGGCGATAGCGTGCGGCGGAGGGATTTCGACAGCTTCGCGCGTCTCGCCCCTGCCGTGCAGGTGCAGGCTGGAGACGACGAGGATCGCTATTGCCGCAAGCGCAAGCGGAGCGAACCATGCTCTTACATCGGGAGGCTTCAGGATTTCGCTATCAGGACATCGCGTGATCCCCTTTACTTGCTGGTCGCACAGGTACGCCGGTAGGCAGGGATAGCAAGCGTATTCGGACTTTCGCTGAAAGCGATACTCGCCGTGGAGGTATGGCGTGAAATCGATTCGATAGGGCCGGGGCCATAATAGGCGGCACATCCGGCAGCGCAGGAGCCACAAAACCTTCACGGGTCTATGCCCGACCGGCGGAGCCGCGCTGGCGCGCGCAATTGTGGCGGAGGAACCAAGGATCTCATCTAACAGCTCCCCTGTTTCGAGGCTGTACTCGTCCGCGGCCCGCTGCAGCCTTGATGCGAGCTCTTCATCGCTCAGACCCGAAATCTCACCCGGCTCTAGCAGCTCACCGACACGCCCGAGCGCGAGCTTTCTCTGTAACTCCATTGGTTCGAATCCACAGTCGCGTGCCATATCCGCCAGATCGACCTCGGACTCGTGCACAGCCTGCGCCAGAGCGGGCAGGATGTCGTCCTCGCTTTTCAGGAGGCTGTCACCCTCCTTAAGGCCGGCTGCCTTCTTAGCTAAAGATATCGCCTCCAGCTCGAAGCACCGCTGCCCTACGCGCGGATAGCGCGTCATTATGCGTTCGAGTAAATCCGCCATTTTTTCAATTCTTTTTCCAACGCGCGGCCATAAAGCCGTGTCGCGGTGCGACTACATATAAAAGGCCCTCGCTTCCACTGCCGCCCGCCTTGGTGCTCGACGCGGATTCTGGAGAAGAGCAGAACCTTCCCGTAGCCAGCAGGCTCAGCAAAAAACCCAGCCGTCACATGCTGTTAGTAACTCCTCATTTGAGTCCGTCAAGTCTCATTGTCAACGCTCGCGAACACTGTTCGCAGAGTTGATAAGGAAGAACTATTTCTCGCGTGTCGCAGTAGCATCTGAGATGACTCAGCTCGCGAGACCACAGGTTTTATCTAGTTTATAACTCAGAGCCAGTTTTGGCACACAGGAGCAATGATTTGAGCCAGAGTTCCCTTTCAAAACATGCGACCGTCGATGTCAGCCTCGCCGCGACTTCACGGCCGAGTTCGATTGAGGGCTACGAATCTTGCGTCCTCAGATGAAGAGTTGGAGGGTTGGGGTTGACAATCGCGGATACCTGTTGACAATCGCGGGTATCTAATGCCAAACGTCGCATTGCGAAACGGGATGCCTCTCTGTGTCACTTACGCCCACTAGTCCACTTTTGGGGGGCGGCAAATGAATATCAAGCTCGAAGAATTGCGCAAACGCCTGCTCGAACCGAAGGTAACGCCCGCGGAGCCCAGCACGACTAGGAATAGCCGCAGTGCGCGCGAGCAGGGCGACCCCGATGCAGTCGATCCATGGATTCGAGGACGGCAGGCCGTGCCTTCGGCCCCTGCCTCGCTAGGTCGTGCTAGTACCATGGGGGAGCGCCTTCATGCGGACCAGCCGCGTTCGGCTGAGCCAAACGACTCGGCTTCCCATCGGCAACCGACCGCAGAAGCGGTTGCCGCTGAACGCCCGACCCCCGACGCATGGCACCGGGGGCGGTCAGATAAGCAACCCACCACAGAAGCGGTTGCCCCTGAACCGGCACCAGCCCCAGAACCGTCCAACGGCGTTAGCGGCGCTGTCTCGCAACACGCGGAACTGGCCCCAGCTTCGAGCACTGAGGGAGAATCACAGCTCGTGCAGGCAGTGGCCAAGGTCTTCGAGCAGACCCAAACGTTTCAGGACAAGTTCGCCGCGCTGCCCGAAATGTTCGAACCAATCGAACGGATAGGACAGGCGGCTGCACGCTCGTTGGAGCCGCTGCAGAACTTCGAGCAGCAGCTGGTCCGACTCGCTCATTCGTTTGAGCCTATGCGTGCTTTTCAGATCCAGCTTGCGCAATTGGCACAAACCTTTGAACCGATGAAGGGGCTCCAGGAGCAGCTCGCGCAGCTCTCCCAAGCCTTCCAGATTCATCTTAACTGCCTCGCCGATTCGCTCCAGCCCGCGAGGCAGTTCCAACTCGACCTGCTGAAGCTCGCTCGCGTGTTCGACTCCGTCGCCGACCTTCAGGCGCAATTCACGCAACTGGCCGAGACCTTCAAGAGCACGTCGGCCGCCGCCGACGGCGATGAGGCAAGGCCAGCGCCAGCAAGCGTTCAACACTGATCCGAAGAGGCGGTTGTTTTTTGACAGCCCCTCTAGCGGGATGACCCTAGGCTAGCGCGCATCCTGCCAACCAACCGCAGTTCCGCTGAGATTTACTTCCGCCGATATCCCTGAGTCGCCGACCCAGCCGGCCGCGAACCGCAAATCGCCATAGGGACCGATTCGCTCGCCGGCTCGGCGGTGCAGGCTTAAAGATCTCCTCGAGTGCCTGAATCTACTTCCGCAATTCCATATCCAAGGGCTCACAGTGGTCCATGCAAGGCAGGTTGCTCCGCCGTCGGGCGTCGTCGAAGCGTCCGGCTGCTCGCATGACATGAACCTCGCGAGCCGTTGGTGCAGCTTGAGATGAACTGGCGGGCAGATGCCGCGTTACCCGCGAGTGCGGCGCCACAGTCCTCTCAAAACGCCGATGAGGGAGCGTTTTCCGCGCCGCACTTCGGACAGCGACGGGGTAGCGGGCTGCCACACGCAGCGCAGAACTTCCTGCTTGTCGTGCTTTCAGTCCCGCACTTAGTGCAACGCATGCGCCCTACCCTAAGGACCGCGACTGACCTCCTCTTGTATCACCCGGCGTCACGTGGCGACCAGCAGACTGCAAAGGACGATCGCAATACGCCCCATCGCCAACGCGATCCAGATTTGGCTGATCGATTGAACTGGGACACCAGGAATCGAAATAGGCGTCTCCTCTGTTTGGACGAGCCACGATGTTCCTAAGTGGTGGCGCTACGGATTTCTCCAAGAGCCGAAGGCTTATGAGGTTTGAAAGCGCCGCGCGGCGATACTTTTGCTTGTGCTCAATTCCGAATACCAAACGCAGGCATTTCGCCAGGTGAGAGAAGGTTACCGCTGGGGTTCTGCCCAGGACGTCTGGTCTATCGCATTGCTCTCTACAGCATTTAGAGATTTATGGATAAACGAAACAGACACGCGGGCTCGGGCTACCTTGAGCCTCAAAATCGGGCGCGAACTTCCTATTTGCAAACCGCCTGGCGTCGGTGCGAGCTTCAATCCGTACTCAAAATGGAAATTCCGGATAAGAGGAAACCGATCATGGCCCTCACTTTCGGCGTCCACACTGGACAACAGAACTGCTCTCTGGAGGAACTGCGGCGCCTGTGGCGGTATGTCGATCAGGCCGGGTTCGATTGGCTATCCGTCTGGGATCACTTCTATGAGGCTCCGCCGATTGACGGCAACGGATCGTGTTTCGAGACCGTTTCCGCCCTCACTTTACTGGCGGCGGACACGGCTAAGGTGCGGGTCGGCTGCCTTGTGTTTTGCATCAACTATCGTCAACCGGCGGTGCTGGCCAAGGCTTTTGCCACGATTGACCATGTGAGCAATGGCCGCCTGGAAGCGGGGTTGGGAGCCGGTTGGCACGAGCAGGAGTACCGCGGTTACGGCTTCGCCTTCGAGCCGATCGGCGTGCGCCAAAGCCAACTCGAAGAGGCGGTGCAGATCGTCCGATCTATGCTCACGAATGATTCCACCACCTTCGCGGGCAAGTACTTTCGCGTGCACAACGCGCGCTGCAATCCCAAACCCGTGCAGAAAAGGCTCCCGTTATGGATTGGCGGTGGCGGGGAGAAGCGTACCCTGCGCACCACCGCGCGTTATGCTGACGGCTGGAATCTCGCCTACGTGGCGCCCGAGGTCCTTCGCCACAAAAACGAGGTGCTAAGCCAGTGGTGCGAAAAGGAGGGTCGCGATCCGGCTACCCTCGCCCGCACGGTTAACTTGGGGTTTTATCTCAAGACCGATGATGCAGGGGCTCAGGCCGAACGCCGAGGGTTTTTCACTCAATGGGGACCGATGGCGCAGATGATGGAGGGTGGCATGCTGTTTGGCACTCCAAAGCAGGCTGTCGAGCGGGTCGGGCAATACTTCGACGCCGGCGCCTCACGGGTACCGATGGCCTTGCGCTCGCCATTCGATTGGGACGCGCTGCGAGCCTACGTCGAGGAAGTGTTGCCGGCGTTTAAAGGCAAGTGAGCAGTAACGGGTGATCGGTTCGTATCCCGTGCTTACCGCCACGGCGGGCGACTGTGAACTCATCTGGCCGCGCTTAGGTTGGCGGTTGTGAGCGCTTCGCGCCGTACGATTGTCGCTCCGCACGATTGGGATCAACTCGCCGCTGTAATCGATCTCACCTTGAACATTGGTGGCGGTGACTTCCACCCGGCTCCCACCTGCGTTCGCGTTGCCTAAGTCGAAGGGTGCTAAGTCCCCTTTTTCATTGCCGCACCTAATCCAACACTTTAGGTAATCGCTTGTGCCCAATTTTGTGCCCTAACGGCGGATCAATCGGTGTCATCTGATAACAGTTCAGCATTCCCGGCCGAACGTCGAAAACCCTTCTGCCACAAGGGTTTTCGTGCTACTGAGTGGTATCTTCCGGTACCTATGATTCTTTGTCTTTTTCGCTTGGGGTGCGTGTGGTCGCCGGTTCAAATCCGGCCGCCCCGACCAACCGAAAACCAGACGAATTTCGGGATGAGTTCGATACGTCGCTCCGGGGCGATACGCGCCATGCTATGGGTTTTCTATAAACGCTCCCGGATCAACCCCAAAGCGCGCGGCGAGCGCCTGGATTTGCCGCACGTTGAGACGGCGGCGGCCAGCAAGCAATTCGGAGACGACGCCTTGGCTACCGATCTCGGGCAGATCCTTTTGAGTGAGACCGTGCTCCTTCATCAGGAAGCGGAGCACCTCGATCCCGGAAGCCTCCGGCAGACTGTGATGCTCCCGGTCGTAGGCCTCGATAAGCACGCTCAGGGTTTCGATCAGGCGATAACGCGGGTCTTTCGGGTTGTCGCCGATTTCGTCCACGAGCGCGTT
>WNFH01002562.1_pt1 | contig 12740 bp, 9 predicted proteins | sample 5400411 | NCBI WGS metagenome assembly WNFH01 (sample SAMN13153347, study PRJNA577476) | soil metagenome | isolation source: 200 cm saprolite under Douglas fir tree site 2 hole 3 | place: USA:California | collected 2015-04-18
GCGTCGCCACCTTCTCGCGCGGCATGCGCCAGCGCCTCGGGCTCGCCGAGATCCTGATGAAGGAAGCCGCGGTCGCGATCCTGGACGAACCCACCTCTGGGCTCGACCCGCAGGCGACCTTGGAGCTGCTCGACATGATCCGGGCGCTCAAGCGCGAGGGCGTCTCGGTGCTGCTGTCGTCGCACCTGCTCGACCGGGTGCAGAGCGTGTGCGACCGCGTGGCGCTGTTCCAGGCCGGAAAGATCGTGCTGATCGGCACCGTCGCCGAGCTCGGCCGCCAGGTGCTGGGCGGCGGTTTCGCGGTCGAGGTCGAGGCGCAGGGCTCCGGGCTCGCCGAGCGGCTCAGCGCGGTGCCCGGGGTGACCGCGGTCGAGCAGAGAGGGCCCGACCGGGTGCGGCTGCTGGCCGACCGCGACGTGCGGCCGGACGCGGCAGCCGCGGTCGTCGCCGCCGGCGGGAAATTATTCCGGCTCTCGGTCGAGGAGCCGAGCCTCGAGATGATCTACACCCGGTATTTCCAGGAGCACGGAGCCCAGCATGCGGCGTGAAGGCTCGCCCTGGCACGGCATGGGGGTCGTGTTCCTCAAGGAATTGTCCGATCACCTCACCAGCGTGCGCATGCGGGTGCTCGAATGGCTGGTGGTGCTCACCGGCATCGCCGCCATCTACTCGGCCATCACCCAGATCCGCGAAGTGACCGCCGAGGATCCGTTCCTGTTCCTGCGGCTGTTCACCCGGGCGGGAGGCCAGCTGCCGCTGTCGTTCGTTTCGCTGTTGTCGTTCCTGGTGCCGCTGGTCGCGATCGGGCTCGGCTTCGATCTCGTCAACAGCGAGCACAACCAGCGCACGCTCAGCCGCATCCTGGCACAGCCGATCTACCGCGACGCGCTGCTGTTCGGCAAGTTTCTGGCCGGGCTCGCCACCATCGGCATCGGCATGGTGGCGTTGTGGCTGCTGGTGATCGGGCTCGGTCTGCTGCTGCTCGGGCTGCCGCCGAGCGTGGAGGAGATGGCGCGCGCGTTCATCATGCTGGGCGTGACAATCATCTATGCCGGGGTGTGGCTCGCGCTTGCGATGCTGTTCTCGATCGTGTTCCGCTCGCCGGCGACCGCCGCCCTGGTGGCGCTCGGGATCTGGCTTTTTCTCACGATCCTGTGGCCGCTGCTGTCCCCGGCCGTGGCCGCGGCGTTCGTGCCGGGCCCGATCACCTCGGCCGGCGAGCTGCTGGGCCAATTGAGCACCCAGCAGGCGTTCGCCCGCGTCTCCCCCGGCGCGCTCTACGGCGAGATCGTCGCGGTGGTGCTCGATCCCTCCGTGCGCTCGACTCAGCAGCCGCTGCTGGCCTCGATGGGGCTCACCCTGCTCGAGCGCGGCGCCATCCCGGGCGCGCCGCTGCCGCTGTTGCAAAGCGTGCTCGTGGTGTGGGCGCAGATCGTCAGCCTCGTGGCGGCGACCATCCTGTTGTTCGTGGCCGGCTACGTGGTGTTCCAGCGCCAGGAAGTGCGCGCGTAGCTGAAGGCCGATGTTGTCCAGGGCGTGAACTTACAAGCGCCTTTGACGACCGGCCGTGTCTAGCCCGCCAAACGATCAAGATCGCCTGGGACGCTGAACACGGTTCTCGGCTTGTCGGATTTGACGGCTTCAATTCCTCGCTCGGACCGTGCTACGATTTCGATACGGGAGGAATTGTCCATGCGAATTTTGGCTGGAATCGGTGCCCTTGCGATCATCGTCGCCGTCGGCGCCGCGGTTTTCTTCTTCGGCGGCTATTTCAACGTGGCCGCGAGCGAGCCCGATCCGGGCATCGTGAAATGGGCGCTGACCAAGGTCCGCGCGGCGTCGATCGACCATCATGCCCGTCTCGCCGCTCCCGGCAATCTCGACGATCCCGAAATCGTGCGCGCCGGCGCGCGGGCATTCTCGGAGCGCGGCTGCACGAATTGCCATGGCGCGCCCGGCGTGAACTGGCAGAAGTTTTCCGAGGGCTTGAATCCCGATCCGCCCGACCTGAAGGACATCGCCCACGAACGCCAACCCGCCCAGCTCTTCTGGGTGGTCAAGAACGGCATCAAGATGACCGCAATGCCGAGCTTTGGCGCGATCGGGGCGGACGACAAGGAAATCTGGTCCATCGTGGCGTTCATCCGAAAGCTGCCAAACGTGTCGGAGGCCGACTTCAAGGCGTGGACCGCGAAGCCATAGAGAACATGTGCGCCCGGGCTTGCCCGCCCGGCGCAGGCACCCGGCAGGCGGTCGGTCCGGTCCCCCCGGCATAGGAAACTCTCGAGCGCAGCGCGGGATCGAAATGCGGCAGCCGGCAGCCTTAGCAGATTCCATTGATATGACTGCCGAGCTTTCGGCGTCGAGGGCCGCGTACGACGGGTTACATGCCGATGCGGCCGTTGCCTCGGACCTTCTCGTGCTGCGCAGGCTCGTCATCGGCGCCGGCTTGTGCTGGGCGATCGTGTTCGTCGTTGCCGGACTGGGCTATGGACTGCAGCTGTTCGGCGACGGTTCGATCTTCTCCTACGCGGTCGCAGTCGAGGAGGCCTGGAGGTTTCACTGGCACAACATTCCGGGCCGGCTGTTCGTCTATCTATTCTGCTACGTGCCCGCTGAGGCCTACGTGCATCTCGCGCGGGATCCGCAGGGCGGAATTGCCGTCTACGGCATTCTATTTTTTGGGGCGCAGCTGATCGGCCTCGCGGCGACATGGGCGGCGGACCGCTCCAGAGGCCGCATCATCTTCGTTTACGCATGCGGCTCGACCGCCTGCCTCTGCCCGTTCGTTTTCGGCTTCCCGACCGAGATGTGGATGGCGCATGCCCTGTTCTGGCCCACGCTCGCTCTATGCCATTGCACGCCCCGGGGCATCGGTGGTTCCGCGCTGGTTTTCCTGGCGCTGCTCGCGCTCGCCTTCACGCACGAAGGTGCGCTGGTTCTCGCCGTCGCGATCCTGTTTACGCTCGCTCTGCGCGGGGTGCGGGATCCCGCGCTGCTCAGAGCGGCGGCAGGCTTTTCCGGCGTGGTGCTGGTCTGGGCAGCCGTGAAGGCAGAGCTTCCGCCGGATGATTACATCGTCGATGTCATGCATCGGGCCGCGCTTAATTTCATCGACGTCAGGAATCTCGCGGCGAGCGACCTGTTCGTGTTGATGGCCGGCGCTGTCGCCGGGTACGCCATCGCCGTCGCGATCCTCCGCTTGCTCGCCGTCGCACGGCCCCGTGCATATGCGGCAGTAGTCGTCCTTGCGGCGCTGATCGCCTACTGGCTGGGGTTCGATCATGCCCTCCATGCCGACAACAGGTACTACCTGCGCACGATACTCCTGATGGCGCTACCGGTGCTCGGCGGGCTCGCGGCCGCGTATGGGCTCCGCGCCGATGGCCGGTTGAAGCTTGCGGTTCCCCTCCTGCCGCAGCTGATGACCGCTCTCGCCCGGCGGCCGATGATTCAAGCAACCGCAGGCGCCGTCGGACTCATGATGCTTGTGCATGCGGTCGAGACCGCGAAATTTGTCGGCGCGTGGACCGACTACAAGGCCGCAGTGCGCTCGCTGGCAAATGGCACGGCCGCCGATCCGGGCCTGGGCGATCCCTTGTTCGTATCATCCGCTCGGATCGACGCTGAAATCAATCGGCTGTCCTGGTCGTCAACGGTGCATTTCCTGTCCGTGCTCCTGGCACCGGGCTTCGCACCGGCGCGGCTCGTGGTGGATCCGCGGCAGGGTTATTTCTGGCTATCCTGCGAAACGGCGATGCAGGACGAAGGCGCCTACCGGGTCGTCCCGGTGGAAAGCCGGCGGCTTGTGCGCGTGCAGGCATGCTTGCACCGATTTACGCGCGGAGTTTGCCGCAAATCAGCCGTGTGCAGTCCCCCGGCAACATCCGATCCATAGGAGGGCAGACCTGCGCTCGAGCGGGCCCGCCGGGCCCGCTTCTCAGGTCAGCAATATGCGACTTCCGACGGGTCTTTGCCGCGCGTCAGCAAAGTACCCGTTTCCGGAAATCGAGGCAGCGGCCGATATAGGGTCGGAGACAATGCCCGCTTGTGCGGCAGACGCGCGAATCGCGCAGGCGCGGATGGCGAAGCGCTAATGATCGCCGGACGTTCGACCCAACTCCTCGAGCAACGATCGCAGCTTGTCCAGTTCCGCTCCGAACCCTCCCCAGTCCCCGGTCTTCAACTGCTCCATGGCTCGGTTGTAGCGGCTGAGAGCCTCGCGCGCCCGATCCGCCTCGGGGCCGGCGGGCGGGTGTCCGGCGGACGCTCCGGGTGCCGGGGGTGCCGGGGAGGCCGCAGCGGGTTCCTTGAAGAGGGTCGCCAGCGCTTCAACGAGCGTCTCCTCCATCACCACCCGCTCGCCATACGCGACGATCACCCGCTTGAGCTCCGGCAGTTGTCCGCTCTCGGCGCGCAGATAGAGCGGCGACACGTACAGAATCGAATTCTCGATGGGGATCACGATCAGATGCCCTCGGATGACCCTCGAGCCCAACTGATTCCACAGCGTGAGCTGCCGGGAGATCTCCGTATTCTGATTGATCTGGGCCTCGATCTGAAACGGGCCGAAGACGAGCTCGTCCTTGGGAAACTCGTAGACGATCAGCTTGCCGTAGTCCGGCGGGTCACAGCGGGCCGCGAGCCATGCGATCATGTTCTGCCGCTGCGTGGGCACCATCGGCAGCATCAGGAAAAACTCCGCCTGCGGCTCGCCGGGCAAGCGCATGATGATGTAGTAGGGGACCATCGTGACGGCTTCCCCGCCGGGCTGGCGGGGAAACTGCCAAAGATCTTCGCGATTGTAGAAAACCTCGGGGCTGTCCATGTGGTATGCGCGAAACACCTGGGCCTGGATGAGGAAGAGGTCCTCCGGGTAGCGAATATGTTTTTGCAGTTCCTGCGGCATGGCCGCCAAAGGTCTGAAGAGTCCCGGGAAGATGCGCTGGTAGGTCGCGGCGATCGGGTCCGAGGGATCCGCGAGGTAAAAGTCGACCTTGCCGTTGTAGGCATCGACCACGACCTTGACCGAATTGCGGATATAATTGAGTTCCCGATTCGCAACTGGCTGAGCGTAAGGGAAATAATCGCTCGTCGTATAGGCGTCTTGCATCCAGAACAGCCGCCCTTCGCTGATGACGACGTAGGGATCGTGGTCGAGGCGAAGGAAAGGGGCAATGGTCCGTATCCGGTCCTGGACGGTACGGCGGAACATGATCCGACTGTCGCCGGTAATGTAGCGGCTGATCAGGATGTTCAGGTCCTGGAAATACCACGCGAACAGCACTCTTCGGGCGATCCCGCCCACGGCGACCCCACCCGTGCCCTCGTAGGTTCCATAGACGTTGTCTTTTCCGTTCGGATAGTCGAACTCCGGGGTGCTGCCCTTGACGATGACGTAGGCATCGGTCTCCTCCCCGTAGTAGATGCGGGGCTGTTGGATCGGAGGGCCCCCCGTTGCGACCGGAGGGATGTTCTGCAGATAGAAGATCGGCAGCCCTTCGGCGCTCTTGCGCGTGACCGGGCTCATGATCGCGCCATTGCCGTGGGTGAAGAGCACATGACGATTGACCCACGTCTGGGCGTTGGCGGGCAGCAGCGCCGACTTGAGCTCGCGGGCCGACAGCATCACCGCCTGATAGGTGCCATTTAGCCAGTAGCGATCCACGTCCACATCGTGGAACTTGTAGTACGTGCGGATCTCCTGCATTTGCGCGTAGGTGTCCATCAACGGCTGCCAGTCCCACAGCCGGATGTTGTCGACGGTCGCTTGATTGGCGGCGAGCGTCTTGAAGCTGAGGCTCTGTTCCACCGGAAACGATTTGACCGCGATCTGATGGAGATTATACGCCTGCTGGGTGAGCGCGATGTTGCGACGGATATAGGGTTTTTCCAGCTCCAGCTCGTTCGGTTTCACGAATACACGCTCAAACACCGCGGGAAGCAGTTCCGCCAGCACGAAGGAAGTGCCGAAAACCAGCGCCATTGCCGCCGCGGGGAGCTTGTAAGTGCGTAGCCGCAGGTTTGCCCAAGACGCGAAGGCCGCGACCACCGCGAGCCCGATCAGCAACCAAAGGACGGGAAGTCCGATATTGAGATCGGTATAGCCTGCCCCCACCACCACCCCATTGTCGCCATACAGCAGCAGAAAGCGGTCCAGAGCATAGGACCAGGCCTTCACCGCGAAGAACAGACCTAACAGGGCGGAGCCGTGGGCGATGGCCGCCGGGGACACCGAAGGCGGCTGGCGGTCGAATTCGACGTCGCCGTGGACCCAATACACGGCTCCGGCGAAGCAAGCGCACACGACCAGGATCAGCAGCATCCAATTCTTGAGGGCGACATAGGCGGGAAGCGAGAAGAGGTAGAAGCCGATGTCCTTGCCGTACACGGGATCGTCCTGCCCATACGGCACGTGGTAGAGGAACCGCAGGAATACGTCCCAATTGTTCATCTGCGCCGCGGCAATCAGGATCCCGAGGATGCCGGCGACCCCGGCGACGAGCTGAGGCCACGCCACATGCCGGGGCATGAGCTTGAGCAGCTCGGCCAATGTGTGTCCCCTGACGGATTGCCAGTCGAAGGGTAGGGGATGCGCATGCTTGCCGCGGCCGGAAAACCGGGACGCCAGCAACCCGTTCAGCCACAGGAAAGCGCCGGAGCACACGAAGACGGCAAAGAAGATGACGGTCTTGGTGCTGAGAATCGTCCAAAACACGCTCAGATACCCGACCGCCGAAAACCAGGCCCAATCGACCAGGAAATCACCGGCGAGTCCCAGCAGGATCAGGCCGGAAACCAAGACGATGGCAGCGATGATGACCGCCACCACGATGGTCTTCAATGGCATGCCCGCCTCCGACCGGCCGCGCGTGACGATCGCAACTTCGGCCGCTGCCGATCCGCGTGAAGCAGGTGTATCGGCAGCAGACTGGGATCCGGCCCGGTTGATATTAGCTCGATCTGGCCTTTTTTAGAACACGCGTCGGCAAGGTCGGCTCGGGATCATCCTGAGACCCTCCGACCACGTCGGCGGCACAGCCCGCTCTGCCTCAACTGCGGAAGAAGCCGCAAGCTGCCGGCACCGCTGCGAAATGCCAGTAGCGGGGCTACAGGTGGACGATTCTGGTCTTTGTATCGAGACGCCAAATTCTCGCGCGCTCACTTCGAGGCGGCCGCCGTTCTTATGATGATCTCCTCGTCGGGTTTTGCCACGGGGACAACCAGGAGTGGGCTGAGTGAACCAGGCCCCCTGACATATGGCGCGCCGCTCGAAGTATCCTGGCCCACGTCTTTCAGTGCGTCCTTGTCGCTATCTGGTAGGACCAGCATGACGTGTGGCCCCGCATAGTACCAATCCTTTCCCTCCGGAGGCGTCTTCGCGTTCAGATCCTGCACATCGGCGCCGGCTTCTCCTCGAAGCATGTACGATATCCCGATCCTGTCGATGTTGGGTTTTTTGCCAGCCATATTTGCCGAGGCGCGAAGACGTGACGCGGCCGCGCCGATCAATCGACCGATGCAAGCCCGGTTTTGCTGCACGGTATTCAGCGCATATGCGCCTGTTGACATCGACGCATATACGCGTATATGCACTCTTGTCGGAGGATTCCAGCGATGCCTTTCGAAACTCGGTTGACGGCGCAAGACTGCAATTGCCTGGCGGTCCGCCAGGCGGCGCGGCGCGTCACCCAATTCTATGACCGGTTCCTGGCGCCGGCCGGGCTGCGTACCACCCAGTTCTCGATTCTTGCGCGGCTGGGACGGAAAGGTCCGATGCCGATCAATGCGCTCGCCGCCGACATGGTCATGGACCGCACCACGCTCGGACGGAACATCCTGCCGCTGGAGCGCGACGGGTTGATCGGGATCAAGCCGGGCGCCGCCGACCGCCGCAGCAAGGAAATCCGCCTGACCAAAGCCGGCCAAAAGCGGCTCCGGGTAGCGTTCAAAGGATGGATGGAAGCGCAAGCCCAGTTCGAATCCGCTTTCGGCAGCGCCCGCGCGTCGGACTTGCGCGCGCTGCTGCGCGCCGTGGTCGCCATTGATCCCGCCCGCGCGGAAGCCGCCGTCACCCGATCATCGGACGGATAGGAAAGCCATTGCCCTGTTTGGGAAGGCCCCATGTCTGCCTGGTCGCACTTCTCGGGTCGGACCAACGCTGCATCGAAGCACCGCGGCTCCGAAAGGATTGCCATGTCACGTCAACGTAACTTCTGGATTCCCGTGATTTGCGGAGGCATGATTCTGACCATCGGAATTGGCGCGCGCCAGAGCTTCGGGATTTTTCAGAAGCCGATCGCCGCGGATCTCAATGTCGGCCGCGAGTTGTGGTCATTCGGCACCGCGCTTGCCATGTTGCTGATGGGTGTGTTCTCGCCGTTCGTGGGCAACCTGGCCGATCGTTTCGGCACCGCGCGCACGGTTGCGGCCGGCGGCATGCTCTATGTGGCCGGGATGCTGATGATTGCGCTGGCGACCGAGGGCATGATGCTGACGCTGGGCAACGTGCTCTCCGGCATCGGCATGGCGGCCGCGGGGTTCGGCCCGATCTTCGGGGCGATCGCGCGGCAGACGCCCGCCGACAAGCGATCGGTCGCGCTGGGCGTCGCGACGGCGGGCGGCTCGTTCGGCCAGTTCGCCATCGTGCCGCTCGCTTCGATCCTCCAGAGCCGCTTCGACAATTGGCATACGACGATGTTCGTGCTGACCGCGCTTTCGGCATTGATGGTGCTTCTGGCGTTCGGCTTGCGCGAAAATCGTGCGGCAGGTTTCGGCCCTCTCGGTACGGCGCGCACGCAAAGCACCCAGAATGCGCTCCAGGAGGCGTTTCGCACCCAGGGGTTCTGGCTGCTCACCATCGGCTTCTTCGTATGCGGCTTCCACGTGTCGTTCATCGGCTTGCACCTTCCCTCCTATATCTCCGACAATGCCATCGGCATGGCCTTCTTCGGACGTCCGATATCCGCGATCGAACTCGGCGGATGGGCGATCGGCCTTGTCGGGCTCTTCAACATCGCCGGATCGCTGCTGTGGGGATGGCTCGGCGGGCACCATCTGCGCAAAGACATGCTGGCGCTGCTCTATGCATTGCGCGCCCTGGCGTTCGTGGTGTTTCTTGCGCTGCCGCTGTCTTGGGTGTCCGTGCTGCTGTTTGCAGCGTCGCTCGGGTTCCTGTGGCTGGGCACGGTTCCCCTGACCAGCGGGTTGGTCGGCTATATGTTCGGGCCGGCACACATGTCGATGCTGTGGGGTGTGGTTTTTTTCAGCCACCAACTGGGGAGTTTCCTGGGCGGCTGGGGGGCCGGGCGCCTCTACGATATTCAGGGCAACTACAATTCGATGTGGTGGATATCGGTCGGGCTCGGGGTGTTTGCGGCGCTGATTCACTGGCGTATTCGCGAACAACCGGTTGAGCGGCTCGCACTGGGAGTAGCGCCGTCATGAATCGCGGCAGCACGGACCGTACCGATGGTCCGGCGGCGCCGGATGCAGGCGATCCCGCATGGGTGCCTCTAGCGGAGCCATTGCCGCGCAACCGGCCCCGTTGGCTGCTCTGGGCGGGCGGTGCATTGGCTCTCGCGATATGTCTCGCGATCTTGCTGATGTGGGGAATTCTCGGTCCTGCGTATATTTTTGATCTAATTGCCGCGTACTGCGCCTAGAGCGGAATGAACTTCAGCAGGCCGTGGCATGGCGACGGGTCGCACACGTGGACGATCGCTGCCTCGGGGCTCGCGCGCTCGCCCCATCCTCCTGCCGGCATCAGCCTGTGGATTGTTGTGCATGGCGCGGAATCGGATTGACGCGAAACCGGGCCGCGCTACACTTGACCCTGCACGGGCGACCACGTGGCGAAGAGTGGGGTGAGAGGACGCAATCCCCACCGCGCAGCCTTATAGTCGCACCTCGGAGTGGCGCCCGTGCGCCTTTCAGCTTTCCCGGCCGCCGCGTGCGGCCGTTTTCATTTGGAACGCGTAGGGCGCCGCCTGCACCAAAGGTGTCGTCCCGGGGGCCGAGCGACGCGAGGCAACCCGGGACCTATGAACACGGTCCGAGATATGTTCGCAGGTCTGCGTTCATGGATTCCGGGTGCGCCGCTTCGCGGCGCCCCGGAACGACGGCTGCGGGCGGTGACACACCGTGATTCCCTTTCCCGCTTCCGCGCGCCATAGTGCCGAACGGAACACGATGGGAGGCCTGCTTGGCCCGGATCGCTTCCCTGATCGACATCGCCGCGGAGGAGTTCCGCGCCAATGCCGCGCAGATGCGCGCGCTCGCGCTCGCGCTCGAAGCGCGACGCGCCGAAGCGGCCGAAGGCGGTCCCAAGCCGGCCCGCGAGCGCCATCTCGAGCGCGGCAAGCTGTTGCCGCGCGACCGCGTCATGCACCTGATCGACCCGGGCTCGCCGTTGCTGGAGCTCTCGCCGCTCGCCGCCAACGGCATGTACGAGGATACGATCCACGCCGCCGGCGTGATCACCGGGATCGGCCGCATCGAGGGACGCGAATGCGTCATCGTGTGCAACGATTCCACCATCAAGGGCGGCACCTATTACCCGATGACGGTGAAAAAGCACCTGCGCGCCCAGGAGATCGCCCGGGAGAACCGGCTGCCCTGCATCTATCTGGTGGATTCCGGCGGCGCCAACCTGCCGCACTGGACCGAAGTGTTTCCCGACCGCGAGCATTTCGGCCGCATTTTTTACAACCAGGCCACGCTCTCCGCGCTCGGCATCCCGCAGATCGCGGTGGTGATGGGCTCGTGCACGGCGGGCGGCGCTTATGTGCCGGCGATGTCGGACGAGACCATCATCGTGCGCAAGCAGGGCACGATCTTCCTCGGCGGTCCCCCGCTGGTGAAGGCCGCCACCGGCGAGGTCGTCTCGGCGGAGGATCTCGGCGGCGCCGACGTGCATGCCCGGCATTCCGGGGTGGCCGATCATTATGCGGCCGACGACCGCCACGCGCTCGCCATCTGCCGGCGCATCGTCGGCAATCTCAACACCAGGAAGCGCATCGACCTTGCGCTCGCCGAGCCGCGCGAGCCCGCCTACGACATAGCCGAGCTCGACGGCATCGTGCCGGTGGACCTCAAGAAGCAATACGACGTCCGCGAGGTGATCGCGCGCCTGGTCGATGCTTCCGAGTTCGACGAGTTCAAGAAGCTCTACGGCACGACGCTCGTCACCGGCTTTGCGCATCTGTGCGGCATGCCGGTCGGGATCCTGGCCAATCAGGGCATCCTCTATTCGGAAAGCGCGCTGAAAGCCGCGCATTTCATCGAGCTCGCCTGCCAGCGAAAAATCCCGCTGCTGTTCGTGCAGAACATCGCGGGGTTCATGGTCGGCCGCGATTACGAGGCGGGCGGCATCGCCAAGGACGGCGCCAAGATGGTGACGGCGGTCGCCTGCGCGCAGGTGCCGAAGCTCACGTTGATCATCGGCGGCTCCTACGGCGCCGGCAATTACGGCATGTGCGGGCGGGCCTACTCGCCGCGCTTTCTGTTCATCTGGCCCAATGCGAGAATTTCGGTCATGGGTGGGGAGCAGGCCGCCTCGGTGCTCGCCACGGTGCGCCGCGACAACATCGAGGCCAAGGGCGACACGTGGAGCGCCGAGGAGGAGGAAAAATTCAAGCAGCCGATCCGCGACAATTACGAGCGCGAGGGAAATCCCTATTACGCGACCGCCCGGCTGTGGGACGACGGCATCATCACGCCGCAGGAAACCCGGCGCGTGCTCGCTCTCGCGCTCTCGGCCGCGCTCAACGCGCCGATCGAAGCGACGCGGTTCGGGGTGTTTCGGATGTAGGAGCTTGGTCGTAGGGTGGGTGGAGCGGAGCGGAACCGACCCTGCCTATCCGAGGGGGCGGAACGGCAGAGTTTGGCGCCCGCGGCGCTCGACCCGCCCCGCACTCGAAAAGGCGCGGTTCGCAGTCGAGGAGGAACCCTGATGCCTGGTCGCAATAGCTCCCTCGCTTGCAGAATCTTCGTTGCTGCGCTGAGCGTCATCGCCGGCTGTGGGGCTGCCGCCGCCCAGGGCGCCTCACCGCCGCCGGCGGTCGCGGTGACGCCCGCGGCCAGCCGCCAGGTGACGGAGACCGGCGATTTCATCGGCCGCGTGACCGCGATCGACAAGGTCGACATTGTCGCGCGGGTGCCCGGGTTCATCCAGGACCGGCATTTCACCGAAGGGCAGCAGGTCAAGAGCGGCGACCTCCTGTTCCGCATCGAGCAGGCGACCTACATTGCCGCGGTCGACCAGCAGCGCGCCAATCTCGCCAAGGCCAAGGCCGCGGAGGTCAACACGGCGCTGCAGCTGGAGCGCGGCAAGGAGCTGGTGCGCAACCACAACATTGCGCAAGCCACGGTCGACCAGCGCGCGGCCGACGAGGCGGCGGCGCAGGCCAATGTGCTGCAGGCGGAGGCGACGCTCCAGCAGGCGGAGATCAATCTCGGCTACACGGAGATCCGCTCACCGATCGATGGACGGATCGGATTTGCGAATTTCACCGTGGGCAATCTGGTCGACCCCTCGTCCGGAAAGCTCGCGACGATCGTCAGCCAAGACCCCATCTATGTCGTCTTTCAGTCGAGCGAGCGCGATATTCTCGAGTACAAGCGCGGGACCGGTGCATCGACCGACAAGAACGTGCACCTGACCGTTCACATCAGGCTGCCCAACGGCAGCGCCTATCCGCATGCCGGCCTCACCAACCTGCTCGATGTCCAGGTCGACC